>Ga0209808_1001181_pt1 | contig 13347 bp, 10 predicted proteins | sample GraSoiAngelo_157_FD_186171 | JGI IMG/M metagenome (GOLD analysis project Ga0209808, IMG submission 186171) | Grasslands soil microbial communities from the Angelo Coastal Reserve, California, USA - 14_1009_16_20cm (SPAdes) (version 2) | ecosystem: Environmental > Terrestrial > Soil > Grasslands ...
GGGAAGCGCAGCGACGACCGACGAGGCGTGCCTGAAGGCACGCCGCAGGAGGAAGGAGCGAGCACCCCGCTCGCAGCCCCCGGATCGTGCGCCGCAGCCGACACGATTACTCGGACAGCCTCCTAGGGTCCGCCAGGGTGACGCGGGCCTCCGCTCAGCGGCGCCTCACCGATCCGGCGAGGTGACGATCGCGATGTACGAGTAGTCGCCGGGCCAGCCGTCTTGGGACACCATTCCCGAGCAACCGGGACGCATGTCCTCGCAGTCGAAGCGCCCGCCGCTCGTGAGCCCGATATCCAGCCGCGAGGGGTAGTAGAAGGAGAACACGTTCCCGTCGTGGTCCGGGTCGATTGCGGCCTCCTGCGCATCGGAGAGCCAGCGGTTCGTCAGGAGCCGCTGGTCGGCGCTCGCGTCACCCTTCACGTACTTGTCGAACCAGGCGGTCGTGTACCAGGCGACCTCGTCGGCCCCACGCAGCGTCGCTCCGAAGGCGGTGTTGGGTATCCAGCTGAACTCGTAGTGGGTCCCGCCGCGGATGATGATCTCGCCGGTGTCGACGCCCGCGCCGGTGTAGGCGAGCGACTCCGGGCTCTTGGCGAGCGGGTCGGGGTCGGAGGTGTACGGCGTCGGTGTGAGGAAGTAGTCGGCCGACATGCCGAGGGCCGGCTTCGTGATCGGCGGTACCGAGCGAGCCGCCGGGTTCGCGGGGCAGGGCTGCTCGATGGGGCCCCCGTTGAACGGCCGGTTGGGGTCCGGCGGCCCCAGGTTGTCCCAGGCCACGATCGCCTTCACCCGCGGGTCCCACTGACCGATGTACGACACGCCGGCTGCGCCGTAGGAGTGCCCGGCGAGCCCGATCCGGCGCGGGTCGAGCATCCGCCAGAATGGGTTGTAGGCGGCATCCAGGCCCGCCCTGACGCGCCGATCCTGCTTGGGCGCGTGACTCGTGCCGCTGCTGCAGCTCGGCACCGGCTCGTACGGGTGCTTCGCCGTGGAGAGGAAGAAGTTGATCGCGTCCTCGGTGCCGTCGAAGAATGGACGGCCGTCGGTCTGCGCGGGCGATCCCTCGTTCTGGTCGGGCGCCTCGCCCTGCTCGTCCGACTGCCCCTGGCCCTGGGGGTCCGAGGTGAGCACGACGTAGCCCGCCTTCGCGAGCGTCTGGGCAGCGAACCAGTAGAGCCGTTCGGGGGCCTGGAGCGAGCCGTTGGTGATGACGATGCCGGCTCGCTTCGCGGGCCCTGCTCTGGTCGCCCACACGTGGCCGGAGATCGTCGCGCCGGAGCGCGCCGTGAACAGCACCGCCTGCACGATCCCGTAGCCCTTGGCTTGCCAGTCATAGAGGCGCGCGTCGCCGGCGCAGCCGTTGTCGCCGCGCGCGCAGAGATGCCCCATGAAGTTGCGCTCGGGGTCGGCGGCCTGCATCGCCACCGCCGCGGCCTCGTTCTGCGTGCTCACCTGGAATAGGAGCGCCTGGTACTCCGGCGTGTCGTAGATCGTCTGGCGCTCCTCGATCTTGGAGTAGTTCTTCGCCTCCATCGCCGGATCGAATGCGTGAGCCAGGGGCGCACCCGTGACGCTCACTACGGAGAGCACGGTGAACAGCCGACGGCCAGGGGTGCGACAGAGCCAAGTGGTGAGCGCTTTCGGCAGCGCGCCCGCGACGGCGCGCCAGCTGGTTCGCCCGAGCGGGGTCCGGGGCATACGTCGACGGATGGTCCTCATGCGGCTTCCTCCTCTCCGGCCACGACGCCGGTGGTCTATCCGCTTAGCCTCGCCGCCATGAACCGCTCAATCCTGCATTTCAGGGGATGAGGGCGCCGACGAGAAGGTAGTGCGCGCGAATCCATGACGGGATCGCGCGCGCGTCGCGGCGATGTACTATCGCGAGGGGCCGAGGCAGGCAGAGGGATGCGGAGCACCACTCCGCCCGCCGGGCGACAGTCGTAAGGTCACTTGCAGCGGAGGTGCGAGATGCGCAGGCTCCGGATGCTGTTCGTGGTCGCCGTGGCGCTCTCGCCGGCGACGGCGAGCGCGAAGTCGATCCACACCGCCGAGTGCGAGGCAGTGTGCGCCAATCCCGATCCGAGCGTCGACCAGAACCTCTCTCCGGACCCGCGTACCTTCGCGACCATCGCCAACGGCTACACGAGCTACTGGCAGGAGTGTCACGCCGAGACGGACGCGGTCCAGCAACCGAAGACGTGCCGCGAGTGGTGCGCGGCGCGCGAGCGCGGCCGGGCGCTGCTCGAAACTTCCGGTCTCATCGGCAGCTTCCTCGACGCCGACACCTACAACAACCTCTGGCGGGCGTGGGGGGCCCTCGAGCGTCCGCCCGACTTCGACCAGCACATCGTCGAGCGCTACGGTCTGCAGCCCGCCCCGTTCCCGAACCCCTATCCCCTCCCCGGCGAGGATCCCGCGACGGCGAACGGCGGCTCCGGCCAACTGCCGATGGGCCTCGTCCAGACGAGGAGCTCGTCGGGCCAGTACGACGGCGGCATCGGCTTCACGTGTCTCCTCTGCCACGCGGGCCGGATCGGCGACGCCACGCCCGAGCGCCCGGATCTTGGCAGCCGAATCGGCATCGGCAACACCGCCTTCGACATCGAGGTCTTCTCCTACGACCTGGGCAAGGCGGGCGGGGTGCCGATTCCCTTGCCGTACCCGCACAACCAGGGCCGCGGCACGATCAACGCCGTCTCCGACTTCGAGTTCCTGATGACCCTGCGCGACTTCGATACGCTCGACAGCACGCCCTTCGTGAAGGCGTTTCCGGCGCACGCCTCGCCCGGCGACCAGGACGCGCCGGCGTGGCACAACACGGGCTCGAGGCCGCGCGTCTACATGGACGGCGGCGTCTCCGCGGACAACACGCGCGCGCTCATGCAGTTCCTGACGGCCAGCATCACCACCAGCTCGTGCAACGACGCGAACGCCGAGAACACGCCCGGCTGCGGCGCCTGGATCAAGAAGCAGGAGCGCGACTTCGAAGACATCCGCACGTTCGTCGAGTCGATCGAGCCGCCGGCGTTCCCGCGCTCGAGCGATCCGGCGAGCCCTCAGTACGTCGACGCCGCCGGGGCCGCGCACGGCGAGGAGCTCTTCCACTGCAAGAACCTCTTCGGGCCCGACCTGAGCACCGACGCCCAGGGCTGCGCGCAGGAGACACCGGAGCAGAAGGCGAGCGGCGCGCTCTTCGGCAACGGGAGCTGCTCGAGCTGCCACGGAGTCTACAGCGCGACCTACGCGAGCCGCCTGCCCGACCCGAGCATGGTCGGCGTCGCCGGCCGGATCGTGCCGCGGGACTTCGTTCGCACCGATCCGGGACGCGTCGACGCTCTCTCGCGCGAGCTCCGCTGGGGCTGGGGAACGCTCTGGTTCGCCTACGCGGACAACTCGGCGAGCAACGCGGTCGACGAGGTCCTGAACGACTACGTCACCGAAGAGACGAACGGCCTTCCCTATACGCGCGCGCAGGGGCGGTGCGGGTGGGTCGGCGTCTACGAGCAGTCCCTCGTGCAGTTCATCGGCTACGCCGCGCCGGCGCTCCACGGGGCGTGGGCGACGGCGCCGTATCTCCACAACGGCAGCGTGCCGACCCTGTACCACCTCCTCCGCTCCGGGGAGCGGCCGACCTTCTGGCGCCGACGGCTCAACACGCCGGGCACTCCGCCCGACCAGGGGTTCGACGTGAGCCTCGCGGCCTACGACTTCGCGAAGGTCGGCTGGAAATTCGACTGCCTCCTGCCCGACGGCACGGCGCTCGACACCTGCCTGCCGCTCGGATCCGCCATCGCCGCCACGGGCGCGGCCATGCCGGGAAGCCAGGTGTGGCTCGCCAACCAGTCGCCACGCCCGCTCACACAGGCCGACATCGAGCTCCGGAAGATCTACGACACCACCGCCTACGGGCGCAGCAACCAGGGCCACTGGTGGACGAGCCGGGACACGCTCACGGAGAGCGACGTCGAGGATCTCCTCGCGTACCTGAAGACCCTGTAGCCTCCTGGCTCACCGGCCGGCGCTCCGCGGCCCGTTGAGACCGCCTGGCCGAGCTCGCTCGCCTCCCGTAGTCTACGTCGACGCCAGCTGCGATCACGGCATCGGCATATCCTGTTCTTCGACCTCGAACCGCACGGTGACCTGACGCAACCGCCGATGCACTGGCATGACCTTGTGCAGCTTCGGGTGGAAATAGTCCCTCAGCATCATGGGCCGCGGGCGCTGCAAATAGAGGTCGGGGTTGCTGCAGACCTCAGAGGACGCTACCACGTCCAGCTCGTCACGCGACGAGACATGCTGCACGATGCAGGGCACGTGCGTGATTCCCAGCTTCCGGAGCGCATACGCCCGATGGCTTCCATTGTTCAGGATCAGGCGATTTTCGGCGTAGACGGCGTTCAGGAAATTGGAACCGAATCCGACACCAAGCCCGACGGCGCCCACGAGGTCGCCCCGCTGGGGGTAGTCCCTGAGGTGGCCGGATCGCAGCTCCATCGACCCGAGGAAGCGCAGATCGTTCGATGGCGACATGAAGACGAAACGGTTGTCATGCACGCGCGACCATTTCACCGGCGGTCGAGGATGGTCGTAGGGCAGGCAGGTCCGGAAGATCTGTTCCTCGCTGGGCGTCGGCCCCAGCCTGCCTTCGAGCTGCGCGGCGTACGTCAAGTCGATGTGCTTCTGATACACCACCAGGCGGTCCAACTCGACGATCGCGAGGTCGGTCGGCACCGTGTTGAACCCATGCCGCACCAAGGGGTCTTTGAGAAACTCGATCAGCAGCGGCTCGTATTCCGATCCCATCCTGCGCATGGGAGGACCATCGGCAGCGCCGGCCTCTTCCTTTTCGAGGATACGGACGCACTCGTGGGCAGCCTGCCATTCTTCGATGAGGACTCCTTCGCCAGGCGGGTTCACGGCGTGCTTCGTCACGAAGCGAAGGAAGCCCTTCAAGGTCGGGCGCCCGATCAAGTGTAAGTTCTCAGCCACCGCATCCTGAGCGCCGTCGGACTGGATGGGTGTGGATGCACCTGTTTGCAGCCCCGCCCTGGATTCGGCCTGCGCTGTCTCGGGTGATGCGATCATGTGTCTAACCGTCTCTCGCTGCTTTGTAACTGGAGGGCGCCGTTCGCGGTTGTCGAGTCACCACCATCCCCAGAACTCGACCTTGAAGGTGCGCGCCAGGCTCCGCATGAACAGGTCAGCGCCTTCTCTTCGGCCGCAGAAGATCTTGGCCTGTCCCGTCATTTCCGGCTTGAGAAGATGAGAGTGATTGTCGATCTCCGTGGTGACGAGCAGCGTCTTGTCGGCGCTGGCAACGTTGCCCGTGGCTTGCGGCTGGCCGGCGCTGCCTTCGGCGCTCGTGGCGATGGCGGTCACCGTTCCATGAAAAGTCTCGTCCGGGTAGGCACGGACCTTCAGGTCGACCCCCTGACCCACTCGGACGTCCGCAATGTCCTTTTCCGAGACGACGAGTTGTGCGGTGACGGTGTTCATCTCGTACACCTTGGCAACCAGATCTCCCTTCCTGACGAGCTGACCTGCCAGTTCCCTCAGTTGTCGCGACGGCGTCGCTACGACCCCCGTGACCGGACTAACGACGGTCAGCAGTCGCAATTGGTCCTCGAGGTAACGCCGCTGCGTTTGGAGCCGCTCGCTCTGCGCCTTCGCCTCCTCGATCTGCTCTGGACGGATGCTGTTCAAGAGCGCGCTCAGCTTGCGCTTGGCCTCCGCGAGATCGTTGGCGGCCCAAGTCGCCGACTCTTGCTTGTCTTCGAGTTCCGCCCGAGCAACGAGACCCTCGGCGAACAGGGTCCTGAACCTGGCCAGCCGGGATTCCGCAAACGTGAGCTGGCCCGCAGCCTTCGAAACGGCCGCCTTGGCGACTTCGACGTCCTCTGGGTTGGGACCTGCCTCGAGCATCGTGAGCTTGGCCTGCGCGTCTTTGATATCCGCCTTGGTCTTCTCGAGCTCGGTGAGCGTGTCCTTGTCGGAAAGACGTGCGATCACATCACCCGCGCTGACCCTGTCCCCCTCATCTACGTAGACCTTCTCGATGATCCCCTCGACCGCACTGCGCACATCCGCGTTCCGGCTGGGGAGGACGTCGACTGCCGCCGGTATGCGCAACTCCCTGGGGACCAGGAGGAGCAAAGCCCCCGCAGCCGTCAAGGCCGTCCACACCAGCCGGCGCCTCCATGGGATCCCATCCGTTCTCCCCACCCCTGCAGGCTCGGACGGTCCGGGAGTCTCCGCGCCCTCCGAGTCGTCGAAGTCACCGGGATCGGACGCAGCCGACGACCCCTCAAACAGCCGACGGAAGCGGCGGCGGATTTTCATGACGACGATGCAAGCGGAAAGCAGCACCGCGAGCAGCGAAGCGCGACCTGCGCCGAGGTAGCCGCTGGCGGACGCGAGGTACCCGACGTAACCCAGCAGCGACAACGATCCGACCAGCCCCGCCACACCATAGACGAGATAGATTCTCCGCTCGCGTGGCGAGACGTCTTCTTCTTCCGTCCGGCGCGCCGAGCCGAGCAGTCTCGTGATCAGCGTGCCGACATACCTGAACGATCTCGCCCTCAGGTTCGGGATCTCCAGGTAGTCGCTCAGCAGATAATAGCCGTCCAGCTTGATCAGGGGATTGAGGTTGAAGCACGTCTTGATGCCCGAGGTGGCCATTACGATCAACGCCAGGTAGTTGATCCAGGTCTCCCCGTCCGTCACCCGCCAGAGCAGGGTCGCCAGTGCCCAAATGACGAGTTCGAAATACGGTCCCGAAACGCCTACCCACAGTCGCGTCGATGTCTTTGGAAACAGCCAGGCGTCACTGACGTTGCAATAGAGCGCGGGCTGCAAATAGATCAGCATGAAGCCGATCTCGTGAACGGCACCGCCAAAATGCTTACAAGTCAGACCGTGAGCAAATTCATGTGCGGATACGACCAGGAAGCTGACCGCCAGGACCAGCCAGATCGTGGAGATACGGTAGAGTCTCGACAAGTCCAGGATGATCGCGTGCCAATTTGCGGCCGCTGTGCCGATCGCGAGGAGAATGAGAGCGGCCGACAGCACCACGAACTGCGGCGTGAAACAAGGACGCAGCCTGGGACCCAAACGGGTGAAGAGGCGATCGGGATCGAAGAGTTTGAAGCGGAGGTAGAGTGGGTTGCCCAGAATCCGGCGGCGCCCGCCGGTCGGTTGCGTCGCCGGCGCGGCCTCTGATTGAAGGAGGCCGGCTGCCTTCAGGGTCGTGACGAAAGCATTGAGGGTACCGGCGGGGAGGGTCGTGGCGAACTGTCGTTCCGTCCTCTGCCGAACCACCTCGATGGGCGTCTCCCCGTCGAGTTGCTGCGCGACGAAGTGTTCGGCCTCCCGGAGGCGGAAGAAGTTGCCGGACAGAGGCTCTTTGACGACGAAGAACCTCCCGTCGGGCGTCTGCTGCTCCCGGACGGTCAAGTCAGTGCGAAGTTTGGGCGCCGAAGAGATCATGACGCCGCGCGAAGCGCGGGTACGGTGTCCGGGAGGGCCGCCCGGAAGCATTTCGGCAGCCCTCCCGTTCACCATCGCGTGAACCACCAGAGGTTCGGGTCGACCTGGTTGCCTGGTGGTTCACGCGGTCGATGCGAGCAATCACTCGCAGTAGTGGGTGTCCTCGCAATGGGTGCCGCAGGTGCCTTCGCCGTTACCGCCGACGTAGACGCCGACACCCAACCCGATGCTGCCACCGAGCGAAATGCCGCCAGGGGCAATCCGCTGCTCGAGCTTCTCGAGTTCGAGGTTCAGATGCTTCATCACGTTCACCTCCCTTCTCTCTGGGATGGCCACCTCCCGTCTCTTTGGGACGGAGGGATCGGGACGGACCGGCTGCAGAAAGGAACATCCGAGTCGATTCCCGTCCGAGGGTCCCCAGGTGGCAAGGGGCCGGAAACTTTCGGGGGCTGTCCGGCCGCGAATTCGTTCGAGCATCTACGCACTGGGTAGGTGCAAGACCGATGCCAGCGGTGCGCCCCCTCCCTCTCAGGAGCGCAGCGGCGATGCTCGATCTACTGCATCCCCGGTCGTCGCAGATGCGCGGTCGCCCGTGAGTCCTGCGTCAGGCACCGCCCGTTCGCCTCACCGGGAGGCCATCGTCGATGAAGGAAATGAAAGCCGGTCCCTCGCGTCGAGAGGCCCCTCTCGTAAAATCTACTCGCGGGCTTCCCTGCAAGTCTTTCTCCGAATGTAAGCCTTGCTCCGATGTAAGTCTTGACGTGCATTACGTCCTGCTGGCGCCCGATTCACCGCGCGCCATCGGCGCGGCCGAGATCGCAGGACGCAGGTTGCCCTGGCGGCCGGAAGAGACGGTTCAGCGCGGAGAGCCGTGGGTGCAGGTACTCCCTTCGAGGGCGCACTCCCTCCGGTAGCCCTCGGGCTGGTGTCAGGACCAACCAGCCGTCCCGCGGTCATGCAGCCTCTACGGTAGCCCGAGCGGCCGGAAGAACTCGACGGCGCAGCGCGCGGCTTCGACCGCCATGTGGCCGTGGCGGCTCAATTCGAGGGTGGCCGGGCCGTGGTAATCGATCTCACGCAGGGCCGCCACGGCGGCGGCGAGGTCGAGGTCACCTTCGCCGGGGAGCAGGTGCTCGTGGCGGTCGCGACGCATGCCCTCGAGGTGCACGTTGACGATCTCGCGCGCGAAGCGCCGGATGGCTTCCGGCGCGCTCTCCTCGGTCATGTGCGCGTGGCCGACGTCGAGCGTGAGACGGAGGCCCGGCTCTCCGACCCGGTCGCGGATGCGGCGGAAACCCGCCAGGTCCTCGATGTGCATGCCGGGCTCGGGCTCGAAGCCCAGCACGACCCCGTGCTCGGCGGCATCGCGCGCGAGAATCCGTAGACCCTCTGCGAGGCGCTCGTCCACGAGCTCGGCCGGCTCGTCCGCTTCCGCCGTCCCGGACCAGAGCGAGACGACCTCCGCCCCGAGCAGCGACGCGACGCCGATGGCGCGCCGCAGGAAATCGATTCTTCGCTCGCGGTCTTCGCCCCTCGGGGAGAGGAGCGTGGGCCAATGCTTGCGCCAGGGATCGAGAAGGAAACGCGCGCCGGTCTCGACCACGGGCACGAGGTCCTGCTCGGCCAGCCAGGCGCCGATCGCCTTCGCCTCCCGGGCCGTCGCACCGTCGTACGGATCGAGCGCCCCGGCATCGAGCGTGATGGCGACGCTCTTGAAGCCGAGCCCGGCGATGACTGCGAGCGCATCGCGCAGGCGGTGGGACGTGAAGCCGTTGGTGTTGTAGCCGAGACGCATGTCAGGTGGGACTATACATGCGCCGGAGAGCCATGGCCGGCAACATGAGCGACGCGACCGCGAACGCCCACGAGGTGTGGCCCGCCGCGGCGACGAAGGTCGCATCGAACAGCGGAATCATCAGAATTCCTCCGCCGATCGCGCGTCCGGTCGTCGGCCCTCCCGGCTCCGTCCAGAGCGGCGCGAAGAGCGTCGCACCCCGAACCACGAGAAGCGCGAGGAAGGCCCATCCGACCGGCGCCGCCGGCCACGGGGCGATGGCAACGGCCATGACCAGCGCGACGACCGCCATCGCGGTGACGCCGCGGCGTGCACGCTCGAGCGTGTTGCCTCCGACCTCTTCGTGCGCGAGGTAGGTGAGGACGGAGACGTAGGCGGCGAGAAGCACCGGGGCGAAGAAGAGAGACGTTGGAACGGACTTCATCGCCAGCGACATGGGCATGGAGAAGTTGAGGCCGCGGCAGACGCCCATGTTGAGGAAACCCGCTTCGGTTCCTTTCAAGACCGCGTCATAGAGCAGAATCGCGAGCGCGAGCACGGCCGCGACCGCGATGGCGGGCCCGCCCGCGAGGCCCGCCAGCGCGATTCCCGCGGCCAGGAGGCCCGCTCCGATCCCCGCCGCGACCGCCGGCGGAACGGCTCCCGAGGGAATCGGGCGCTCCGGTCGCTCGAGCGCATCGACTTCACGATCGAAGTAGTCGTTGAGCGCGATTCCGCCCAGGTAGAGACAGGCCGACGCCGCGATGCACCAGAGCCCGCGATCGCCCGAGACCGGGCCCGCCCGGCGTGCGAGGACCAGCCCGGCGAAGGAGTCGGCGACCGCGGTGAAGACGTTCGGCGGCCGCAGCAGTGCGAGCAGGCCCGCCGCGAGCGATCGCTTTGCCGGCTGGTTCATCGCCACCGTGTCTTCGCCGTCGTCAGGCGGGCAGGGCAAAAGCGCGCAGCCGGTTCCCCGGCAGAAACTCTCCCGCCCCGCTTCCCACGAAGACCATCCCGCGCGCAATCGCGGGCCCTCCGGCAATCGGCGGGCCGGGCGGAGACTCCCAGAGGAGCTCCCCATCCCGGGCGCGCCAGGCCCGGAGCTTCCCGTCGATCAGGCCGATGAAGACGACTCCGCCGGCGACCGAGAGCGGCCCGAACTGGAAGGCGGGCAGCGAGTGCAGCCAGCGGATGTCGCCCGTCGCGGCTTCGATTCCGGCGACGATGCACGTCTTGTCGGCGTGATTGTTGGACGCGAAGAAGACGAGATCCTCGGCCGCCGCCGTGGGGCCCGCCTCCGGTCCGGTGGTGGGCAGGGCCTCCTTCCCGCCCGGAGGCAGGGCGGGAGCGAGCTCGACCCGCCAGAGCCTTCGCCGACTCGTGCGGTCCCAGGCCCGGAGGCCGTCCTTGCCGCCGACGATCACGAGCTCCCTCCGTCGATCCGGCGCCGTCACCCGGAGCAGCATCGGCGGGCAGTTGAGGTCGAAGTTCCGGCCGTCATGGGGATGGACCTGGTCGGCCCAGCGCAGGCGCCCGCTCGTCGCGTCGAGGGCGACGAGACTCGAGGTGTGATCGCCGCCGTCGGAGCCCGGGGTCGGATGAAAAGGGTTCCCCGTGGCCGCGTAGAGCGTCCGTGTGGTGAGGTCGAGAGAGGGCGGCGCGATCAGCCCGCCGCCGGCGAGCTCCTCGGGGACGGTGGCGAAGCTCCAGCGGAGCCGTCCGCTCTCGGCATCGACGCACACCACCCGGCCCCGTGTCCGGGTTTCGCTCCCCGCGGACACACCGGCGTAGAGACGTCCCTGGTGGACGAGCGGAGCGGCCCAGAAATACTCGAGCGTGGTTTCGGGCGAGCCGATCGTCCGTTCCCAGAGCAGGTTTCCCGTTTCCAGTGAAAGCGCGATCAGCCGGTCGGACGCCAGATGGACCGTCGAGCGCTCCACCGCAGGCGACGCGAAGATTCCCAGCCGTCGATCCGGGGGATACGTTCGCTGTCCTGCCTCGAAGCTCCACAGGAGCCGTCCCGAGCGACGATCGAGGCAGTAGGCGCGCCCGTCCCACGATCCCACGATCACCCGGTCGCCGACCACGGCAGGGGTCGCGGTGATGCCCGATGCGGCTTCGAATTCCCATCGCAGCGCCAGCCGGGAGACGCTCTCGGGCGTGATGTCCATCTCCGAGGGATTGTGTCGCCTCTGCTCGGGACCGAAGCCGTGGGAAGCCCAGTCGTTCGGCGGGCTCTCGCCGCTCCCGCGCACACGGTGCGGCAAGAGGGCGGAGGTCAGCGTCGCGGCCGACGCGGCGAGGAAGCGCCGTCGAGAGATCTCCGGAGAGGTGCTCATCCGCGCCCGCCACCGGCCGCGCCCCCGATCGCCCCGAGTTCGACGCCGCGAGGAGAGCGACACGGCCTCCCGTCTAATGCGTCCGCTGGCACTCGGGCAATCCCGGGGAGCGCCGGGGCGCGCGCTCGTCAGGCGGCGAAACGCCGGCGGGTCACGGCACCTTCGCCCACGCCGAGCTGCTCACCGATCCAGCGCCGGCTGCGCTCCGCCAGCACCTTCCGCGTCACGCCGAGCGGCGAGAGCGCCGGCCCGAAGGTGAGCTCGACCGAGAGCGCCGGCTCGCGGATCACGCGCGCGACCGACGCGAGCACGGTCGTGTCGCCCACGAAGACCGGCGCGGGACTCGGGTCGCCGCGCCCGTCGCGATAGCGGATCGCGACCGGCTGGACGGGCGCGCGCGCGTCGATCGCGGACTGGAAGAGGGCGGGATGGAAGCGCCCGAGCGTCGTGCCGTCGGTGGTCGTGCCCTCGGGGAAGACGACCACGCGCGCGCCCTCGCCGAGGGCGCGCGCGACCTCGGTGCGCATGCGGGCGGCGTCGCGATAGCTGCCGCGCACGATGAAGAGCGTGTCGAAGCGCAGCGCGATGGTGCCGAAGAAGGGCCAGCCGCGCACCTCCGACTTGGCGACGAAGCGGGCGCCGGCGACGGCGCTGAGCGCGTACATGTCGAGCCAGGACACGTGATTGGCGACGATCAGCTGCGCAGACAATTCACCACCCCTTCGTGCGCCCGCAACCTCGCCTGGCTATGAGCTGGCGCGCCACGGCGCTTTCCCCTCGCACGTACCGGGGCGTCTCGCACAGCACGGCGGGACGTCCCCGGTGCGCCCCCCCCAGATGCCGTCGCAGTTCCACGGCGCGGGCGCGGGTTGACACCCGTGCGCGAGGGGGGCGATGCTCCGCGCCCGTGCGCGACCGCGTCGCCATCGTCGGCGTCGGCGAGACGGAGTACCGGCCGTGGGGTGGGATCACGGACCGCAGCGAGTTCCAGCTCGCCTGCGAGGCGATCCTCGCCGCCTCGGCGGACGCCGGCCTCCCGCCGCACGACCTCGACGGCTTCGCTTCCTACGCCAACGACCGCAACGACGCACCCCGGCTGGCGGCGGCGCTCGGCTGCGCGGAGCTGCGCTTCTCGGGCATGGTGTGGGACGGCGGCGGGGGCGGCGTGTGCGCCGCCGTGGCGCACGCGGCGCACGCCATCCACGCCGGCGCCGCGAGCACGGTCGTCGTCGTGCGCGCGCTCTGCCAGGGGCAGTTCGGCCGCTTCGGCCGCATCGGGGGGCGGGCCCCGGGACGGCAGGCCGCGGCGCCGAGCGTGCCGCCGGGGTTCGCCTACGCGCTCCCCATGGGCCTCCTCTCGCCCGCGGCGATGTGCGCCCTCATCGTGCGCCGCCACATGCACGAGTTCGGCACCACACACCGGCAGATGGGACACGTGGCCGTCGCGGCGCGCGGGCACGCGCAGCGGAACCCGCGCGCCGTGATGCACGGGCGCCCGCTCACGCTCGAGGAGCACGCGACGGCGCGCCTGATCGCCGACCCCTTCCGCCTGCACGACTGCTGTCTCGAGACTGACGGCGCGTGTGCCCTGATCCTCGTCTCGGCCGAGCGGGCGCGCGACCTCCGCCGCCGGCCGGTCCACGTCCTGGCCGCCGCCGAGGGCGGCGAGGGCGCGTGGGGCGCGAGCCTCTACACCCACGCCGCGCCCGCGCCGCCCTACCCTGCCGCCAACCTGGCGCC
>Ga0209808_1001182_pt1 | contig 13342 bp, 13 predicted proteins | sample GraSoiAngelo_157_FD_186171 | JGI IMG/M metagenome (GOLD analysis project Ga0209808, IMG submission 186171) | Grasslands soil microbial communities from the Angelo Coastal Reserve, California, USA - 14_1009_16_20cm (SPAdes) (version 2) | ecosystem: Environmental > Terrestrial > Soil > Grasslands ...
AGGAGCTGCAGCTCCTGGCGCGAACTGCCCGTGACTTCGTGGAGACGCGTCTGCAGCCACTCGAGAAACAGGTCGAGGAGACCGACAAGATCCCAAGCGACGTGCTCAAAGAGATGGGGCAGCTTGGCTTCTTCGGACTCCCGTTCCCCGAGGAGTACGGCGGCGTGGGCGCCGGGGATCTCGGGTACTGCCTCGCGCTCGAGCAGTTCGGGCGCACTTCGGCGGCCTTCTCGAACGTCATTGGCGCGCACACCTCGATCGGCTCCATGTCCATCTTCCTCGGCGGCACCGAAGACCAGAAGCGCCGCTACCTACCCGATCTCGCCGCCGGAAAAAAGATCGCCGCGTTCTCGCTCACCGAACCATCGAGCGGATCTGACGCGGCCTCGATCCAGACCAGCGCGACGCTACGCAATGGCTGCTGGATCTTGAACGGGACGAAGATCTGGGTGACGAATGGTCCCATCGCCGACGTCATCGTCGTCTACGCCGCGAATGATCGTGAAAAAGGCGCGCGCGGTGGCATCACCGGATTCATCGTGGAGCGTGGCTTCAAGGGGTTCCGCGTGGGGAAGATCGACGAGAAGATGGGCCTGCGCGGCTCGTACACCAGCGAGCTCGTCTTCGAAGACTGCGAGGTTCCCGAGGCGAACGTTCTCGGCGGGCAAGTCGGCTCGGGCTTCCGCACGGCACTCGGCGCCCTCGATATCGGGCGCATCTCGCTCGCCGCGGGAGCCGTGGGCTCGAGCCAGCATCTCCTCGAGCTCGCCATCGAGCACAGCAAGCGGCGACAGCAGTTCGGCAAGCCGATCGCGGCGAACCAGGCCATCCAGTGGATGCTCGCGGACTCCGCAGTGGAGATCCATGCCGCGCGGCTCATGGTCTACGACGCGGCATGGAAGCTCGATCAGAAGAAACGCGCGTCACTCGAAGCCGCGATGGTCAAGGTCTACGCGTCGGAGATGGCGAACCGCGTGGTCGACCGCGTTCTGCAGATCCACGGCGGCATGGGCTACATGAAGGATTCGCCTGTGGAGCGCGCCTATCGCGATGCGCGCATTTTGCGGATCTACGAAGGCACAAGTGAAGTGCAGCGCATGATCATCGCCGAGGAGCTGTTGAAGAACTAATGAGGGTAAGGGTCGAGACGAAAGAGGCCGCGCCGGTCAGCGGAAGACCGTGGACCAGGCATTACGACCCCGACGTCCCAGCGTCGCTCGTGTATCCGAGCGTCCCGTTGCAGGCGATGCTCGACGCCGCCGCCGAGAACCATCCCAACTCGACCGCGACGATCTTCTTCAACCGCAAGCGCTCGTATCGCAGCATCTCGGAGGCGGCCTGGCGCTTCGCCAACGGGCTGCGGCGTCTCGGCGTCAAGACAGGCGATCGCGTCGCGCTCCTCCTTCCGAACTCGCCACAGTTCGTGATCGCGTTTTACGGCGCGCTTCGCGCGGGGGCGATCGTCGTTCCGTGCAACCCGCTCTACACGCCACCCGAGCTGCAGCATCAGCTCGCGGACTCGGGCGCGACGGTCGTCGTCGCCCTCTCGCGCCTGTACCCCGTCGTCAAGGCCGCCCGCGTGGGCACCGCGGTCGAGCACGTGATCGTCACGAACATCAAAGAGGAGATGCCGCCGATTCTGCGGGTCCTCTTCACGCTCGCGAGGGAGAAGAAGGACGGCCACCGCCAGCGGTTCGCCGGCGATCCCGGTGCGATCTCGATGCGCGAGGCGCTTTCGGCGCCGACGGATCCGTTTGACGCCGGCACCGGCCCGGACGATCTCGCCGTCCTCCAGTACACCGGTGGCACGACGGGCATCTCCAAGGCCGCGATGCTGTCGCACCGCGCGCTCGTCGCGAACACGCTGCAGTGCCGTGCGTGGTTCACCAACATGCGCGACGGTGTGGACGTCGCGATGGCGGTGATGCCGTTCTTTCACGTCTACGGACTCACGGTCGTCATGAGTCTGGCGGTCCAGGGCGCCGCCGCGATGATCCTCGTGCCGCAGTGGGACCTCGAGCATGTGCTCAAGGACGTGCAGCGCTACCGGCCGAAGCTCTTCTGCGGATCGCCGCGCATCTACAACGCCATCAACAACTCGCCGCTATCGCAGAAGTACGACCTGCGCTCGATCGAGGCATGCGTCTCGGGCTCAGCCCCGCTCCTCGTCGAGACCCACCGGAGATTCGTCGAGCTCACCGGCGCGAGCCTGGTCGAAGGTTACGGGCTCACCGAGGCCGCGCCGGTCACGCACTGCAACCCACTGTTCGGTGCGGGGAAGCAGAAGGTCGGCTCGATCGGAGTCCCGTACCCCGACGTCGAGTCAAAGATCGTCGACCTCGAGACCGGCGAGCAGGAGATGCCTCCTGGCGAGCCGGGCGAGCTCATCCTCAGAGGACCGCAGCTCATGGACGGCTACTTCAAACGGCCCGATGAGACCGCCCAGACTCTGCGCAACGGGTGGCTCTACACCGGCGACATCGCGACAGTCGATCCCGACGGCTACGTCTCGATCGTTGATCGGAAGAAGGAGATGATCATCGTCTCCGGATTCAAGGTCTATCCGCGCGAGGTCGAGGAGGCGCTCGCCACACATCCCGCGGTGATGGACGCGGCCGCGATCGGCGTCCCGCATCCCCTCAAGGGTGAAGAGGTCAAGGCGTTCGTCGTCCTGAAACCCGGCGCGAACGCGACCGCCGAGGACATTCGCGCACACTGCGAGAAGTACCTCGCGCCGTTCAAGCGCCCGAAGGAGATCGAGTTCCGCGACTCGCTGCCGAAGACTCTCGTCGGAAAGACCCTTCGCCGGCAGCTCGCACAGGAAGACTCTGCGAAGCGGAAGACTGCTGTCCCGGCGTGAGCCGGAGGCTCGAGCTCGCTAGCGCTTCGCGACGCTCGCGGTGATCACGAAGTAGTCGTTGATGATCCCGTCGAGGGTGTTGTAGACGACGCGCATCACCACGTTGACGGGCTCGATCGCCGCGGGCTGCACCAGTGGCAACGAGATGAGCTTCGCGCTCCAGACCGCCGGGTATCCATAACCGTTGTTGTTCATGGCGATAAGTTCGCACGCGAGCGCACTCTCAACATCGGCCGCAGAGGTGAGTTCTGTCTCCCGCGCGCGTACTCCCCCGAGCGCGTACTCCCCCGCGCGAGTTAGTAGGGTTAGCCGCGATGATCGAGCCCGACGTCGTTGTGGTGCCCGCGGGAGACGCGCTGCTTGGCGATCCGCCGCGGACCGAGCACGTAAACATATTTGCGATCGCCCGCAGGCCCGTCTCGGTGGGCGAGTACGCGATGTTCGTGGACGCGACCCAGCATCATCCCCCGATGGAGTGGGAACAGAAGGAGCGCACGATGGGCACCCCTCTCGATGGCGTGTCGTGGGCGGACGCGGTCGCGTACTGCCGCTGGCTCACGGTGGGAACCGGCCGCATCTACCGGCTTCCCGACGAGCGCGAGTGGGAGAAGGCCGCACGGATCAAAGGCACGCTCGAGGATCTCGGCGCACGACGTGAGTGGACCAACAGCTGGCAGAACGGCGGCCGCGTCCTCCGGACAGGCGCCGATCCGGCGGCGCGCGTGTTCGTGGGCGAGGAGCTCGCGAATGTCGGCTTTCGCATCGTCCGCGGGATGACCGGCCGCTAAGTGGCACGCACGATCGGAGTCATGGTGGCGAGCGGCAACGGCGCATCCGCGCTTCCGGCGGGTATTCGGATCCTGTCGCGCGGTGGCTCGGCTCTCGACGCGATCGAGGCGTGCGCGAAGATCATCGAGGCCGATACCACCGATACGAGCGTCGGCCGCGGTGGGAAACCGAACGTCCTCGGCGAGGTCGAGCTCGATGCCTCGATCGTCGATGGGACCAGTCACCGCGTTGGCGCGGTCGCCGCGCTCACCGGATATCTCCATCCGATCACGGTCGCGCGCGCTGTTATGGAGCGCACGCCACACGCCTTCATCGTCGGCGACGGCGCCGCGCGGTTCGCGCGCGAGATCGGCGCGGAGACCACGCAGAACCTCACGCCATCGACTCGCAAGCTGTGGGTCGAGCGTCTCCGCTCCGTCGGCGAGACCCCGGCGAGCGTCCGCCGCCGCGCAAAGCTCCTGCCGGTCGTGCGCAAGACCGTGCGCGAGGAGCGGGGCACCGTGAACTTCCTGGCTCTCGACGGCAATGGCGACCTCGCCTCCGCCGTGACGACCAGTGGCTGGGCCTACAAGTACCCGGGCCGCGTCGGCGACTCGCCGATCGTCGGCGCGGGCAACTACTGCGACTCGCGCTACCGCGCCGCGGCGTGCACCGGCTACGGCGAGCTCGCGATCCGCAACGTCACCGCGAAGACGGCCGTCGACCGGCTCGCGAACGAGCTCGAGGACGCCGCGTTCAACATCGTCGTGCTCAGCCCGAAAGGCGTGCACGCCTCCGCGACGAATCGCCAGGGACGCCGCTACGTGTGGATGACCACGCGGATGGACGAGCCGACCCTGGAGGCCCGGATACTCGTCAAGCGAACAGCTCGCCGCTCACGATCAGCCGGAACGAGTCGACGCCGAAAAATGTAGAAAGCGCGTGGGTCGCTCGCGTCCTTTCGGCTTGCTCTTCGCACTGATGCTCGTGGGGTGCGGCATGTTCTCGTCTCCGACGGCCCCACCATCGCCCGCGCCGTGCGGGGCGCCGACCGTGCTCACCATGATTCCCGGCTTCGGTCTTGCCGCGAAAGCCGGCCCTCTCGCAATGCGCGATTGGCCCGATGGCCCCGACGCGACCATCCGCAACTGGACACCTGGAACTCTGGAAAAGGTCCTTCTCATCCAGGTCGAGTCGGCGGCTTCCTTCAGCGTCCGGGGGAGTCGCTGTGGCGACGGTCGCACACTCCGCTTCTGGTACCGCACAACCGGACCCGCACCGGTGGGCTCGAATCCGACGCCGATCCCCGACGCGGTGTTCGCTGCGATGGGCGACGACGTCGTGGCGTTCGATGGGGGACCGGCGTCTCCTCCCGATCGGATGACGTCCCTGCCGGGCTACATGCTCTTCACATCCGAAGGCGATTGGCGGATCGAGGTGCGCTCCGGTGAGACCCTCCTTGGATCGGCGGTGCTGCGCGTCTTGCGCGGCAGCTAGGTCCTCGATGCCGCGACAGCCGCCAAGACCTCTTTTGTCTCGGGCCAGTGCGCTATCGCGATCGCCTCCGCCAGGCTCAGCCAGCGGTAGTGGTCGTGCTCTTCGTTGAGCACGGGTTCCCATTCCCGCGGCACGTCAACTGTGAAGTTCTCGATCGCGACCGCGTCGACTCCCGCGAGATATTCGTGGCGCATCTTTTCAGGCACGCGGTAGGTCTGCGGCAGCCGAACGTCGACGACCGGCGCGTCCAGGCCGGTCTCCTCGCGCAGCTCGCGCGCGGCGGCTTCGGCGAAGGTCTCGCCGTCCTCGACCACACCCGCGACCACATGCCAGTAATCGTCGACCGCCCGATGGAGCATCAAGAACTCGTCGTCGCGCCGGATGATCACGGAGGTCTCGCGAGAGGTCCTCAGAGCGCGGCGACCGCCGCCTGCAATTTCGCGGTCGCGTCGCCCGCGGAAGTACCGGCCGGGAAATAGATCGGGTCGCCGAAGACCACCTCGACGTTGCCGCGCCAGCCGTTCGAGCGGGCGGCCTCCCATTTCCGATCAAGGTGATCGAGCACCGAAACTTTGCCGATCTTCAGCTTCATCGGGACGACCGGCGTGGCGCCTTCGACGGCGATGAGTCCGGTCCCGGATTTGAAGGGCTGCATCGGTCCGCCGACCGTCAGCTTGCCCTCGGGGTAGATGAGCACCGAGAACTGCCGATCGAGGCGCGCACCCAAGAGCTCGAGGCTGCGGCGGATCGCGCCCTCGCGCGCCAGCGGGAAAGCGTTCGCGAGGATCGACGACGCGAATCCGTTCAGCTTGTTGCCGAAGACGTCGTCCGCGGCGGCCGCGACGGCGAGCTTCCAGCGCCACGAGAGCGGGATGGCCATCAGGATGATCCCGTTGTCCCAGTGCAGGCAGTGGTTCGGCGCGAACATCACCGGACCTCGCAAGCCGTGGAGCTTCTCCTGTCCGGTGACCTTCACTTTGTAGAAGACGTGCACCAGCGGGTAGACCAAGGTTTGCTGCAGCAGCAGACCGAACGAGCGCACGAGCGGGCTGAGCGGCCACCCGTAGATGCCGGTGTCGCGCTTGACGTCCCGGGCGTCGGCGACCATGCGCTCGAGATCCGCGACGGTCGCGTTCGGTTCCACCGCCGCGTCGTCGATGTACGCGCCGAGCTCCTCCTCGATCGCGCCAAGGAGATCGACTCGCCCGAGCGAGTCGAGGCCGAGGTCAGCCGAAAGAGTCGCCCCGGGATGAACGGCGGCCGGCGAAACGTTCGCCGTCTGCGCGATCAGCTCCTCAACCTGGGTCAGCTCGCGGCTCACCGTCCGCTCCGCGGTGGCCGCCTTCGCCTGATCGACGCGGCCCATGTTGAGGAGCTCTTCGATCACGAGGCGCTTCTTCACTTTCTGCGTCGGCGTGGTCGGGAACTCGTCCTCCGGCCATACCGTCCATCCGCGGATCTGCTGGCTGCCAGAGAGCTTCGTGTTCGCGTCGCGCACGATCGCCGCGACCTGTGCCGGATCCTTGACGAGGAAGACACCGTGGACCTGCATGTCTTCGCCCGGCCGTTGCAGACCGACGATCGTCGCGACCTCGGGCCGAAGCGGTGTCGCGATCGCTTCGATGCGCGGATCGGCGGCGAGGGTGTTCTCGATATCTTCGGGGTAGACCTTTGTCCCGTCCGCCAGGACGATCATGTCCTTTTTGCGGCCGTGCAACCAGAGAAATCCGTCCTTGTCGAGCGCGCCGAGGTCCCCGGTGTGATACCAGCCGTCCCCGTCGAGGACAGCCCGCGTCGCCTCCTCGTTCTCCCAGTAGCCCTTGAACACGTTGGCGCCCCGAGCCAGCACCTCTCCGTCGTCCGCCACCCTCACCTCGACGCCCGGCAGCGGCGTCCCGACGGAGCCGAGACGATTGAGCCCGAGACGATTGAAGGTGATGCCCGGCGAGCATTCCGTGGTGCCGTATCCCTGGATGACTTCGATGCCGAGCTCGCGCCACGACTCGCCGAGCGCGGGATCGAGCGCGGCGCCGCCGGACACGATGTACCGGAACCGACCGCCAAACTGGCGATGGACGCTGAAGAACAGCGCGCGTCTGATCGGCATCGGCAGATGGCGTGCGACGCGCCGCAGCGTCGCGAAGAGCTTCGTCCTGCCCTGTGCCTCGGCGGTCCGCTCGATCGCCAGCATCAGCGACTTCACGACGGCCGGCGTGATGAGCACCATCGAGACCTTGCGCTCTTTAAAGGTCCGTCTGACCACCGCGGGCTGCCGGCTCGTCGGGTAGATCACCGACGCGCCGGTGAGCAGGACACAGAAGAACCCACCGAGCTGCTCGAACATGTGCGACAGCGGAAGGAACGAGAGGAGACGCATTTTCGGCCCGATGGGAAAGACCTGCGCGGCCGACATCGCGTTCGACAGGACGTTGCGGTGGGTGAGCATCGCTCCCTTAGGGTCGCCGGTCGTCCCCGAGGTGAAGACGACCTCGGCCAGGTCGGCGCCCGATACCGGCGCCTTGTCGAGCGGCGCACATTGGCGAGAGAGATCGGGTAGCGCCTCCATCAGGTGAAGCGGCAGGCCAAGGGCCTTTGCACGCTCCGCGGTCTGGGCGGAGACGATCGCCGCGCTCGCGCGAGTCCGCTCGGCGATCTTCTGCGCGAAGTCGGGCATCGAGTTCACGTCGAGCGGGACGAGGATCGCGCCGAGCCGCAAGGCAGCGAGGAACGCGATTCCATACTCGGGGCGATTCACACCCCAGATCACGACGCGATCGCCCTTGTGGAGTCTGGCGTCGCTCAGATAGCGCGCGACGCGAGGGACCACGTCGTTCAGGTCGCGATAGGACCACGCGCGCGTGCGGAATCCCGGCCGGATGATGAAGGCCTCCTTGCCCCCGAACCGCCTAGCCGACTCCTCCAGGATGTCGTTGAGCGTCTCCACCTTCCCCCCTAGGTCGCGAGTGCGCGGAGCGCCTCTCGAGCTCCGTCGCGGTACGGCGCGTAGTGCGAGAACAGGATGGTCTCCACGTCAAGTCCCGCGAGCCGGCCGATCGATTTGCGAGCGAGTGCCATGTCGTCGGTGAAGAACGCGTTCGGCAGCGTCACTTTTCCCTTCACGCGCTGCAGGAGATCGCCGACGATCACGAATCGGTCGCGCGGGGAGTACAGACAGACGCTCCCGGGGGTATGACCAGGCGTGTGGAGGATGCGGATTCCGCCCAGTACCGGCAGCTCGTCCCCTTCCACGATCGGCTCCGCGTGCGAGGGCGCCCGCGTCAGGAGCGCGACGATCGGACCGGGCGAGAAATTCGCGATCACTTCGCGGAACCGGATGCGCAGGCGCTCGGCGTCGGCTGGGTGCAGGAGGACCTCGGCGCCGGAGAGGGCCGCGATCTCGTGGACACCACCGATGTGGTCGGGGTGGCCATGCGTGCACACGATGCGCGTGATGTGCTCGAGCGAGCGGCCGATGCGCGCGAGGTACGGACGCAGGAGCCGAGCGGAGCCGGCGTGCCCGGCATCGACGAGCGTGATCTCGTCGCCTTCCACGAGCAGATACGCCTGAGCGCCGATGAGCCGCACCGCATGGACGTTTGGTAGGACTTCCACTCACACGAATGCTAGGTGGCGGCCACTGCGGCAATGTGTGCTAGGCGACGAATGTCCGCCAAAGCAGGTTCGCGACGCTCGCCACGAGGAGCACGACGATCACCTGTCGGAAGCGCACCTGATCGAGTCGCCCGCGGACTGCGATCCCCGCCATGAGCGCGACGAGCATCGGGATGCATGCGATCACTCCGAGCGTGAACAGATCAGATGTGAAAAGCCCGAGCGCGGCGTACGAGATCAGCTGCACCGCGGAGGAGAGCTGGAAGACGGCCGCGAGGGTGATCACGTACTCGTGCGGCGGCAGCTTCATTGCGTGGAAGAACGATCCGATCACCGGACTCGAGATCGAGGTGGTCCCCTGCATCACCCCGCCGACGAACCCGACGACGGGGGTGAGGAGCTTGGCGCGCCGCGCGCCGGGCTCGCCGACGATCCGATCGCCGCGGGCGAGGAAGAGCACGACCATCGCGGTGATGAGGATCGCGAACGTCTTTTGGTCGAGCCCGGCCAGCAGGAGCGCGCCCAGCACCGTGCCGGCGGCGTTCGCCAGGATCAGGGGCACGAGCGTCCGCAAGTAGCCGAGTACCCGCCAGGCCTGCAGCACGAGGATCGTGTTCGCGACGAAGATCGGGATCGTGATGATCACGACGGCCTGCTTTGGACCGAACACCGACGCGAGGATCGGCGTGGCGATGAGAGGAAGGCCCATCGCGGTCGCGCCTTTCGCGAGCCCGGCGATCGCGAGGCCCGCGACCAGAGTCAGGAGCTGGAGCGCGCCCAATCCGGCTCGCCGACGAGAGATGGCCAGTCCACCCGATGCAGCCGATCGCTCGCGATGTAGCCGCGCCCGGTCTTCGACAGCGGACGCCCCCCGACGCGGACGATGTCGGCGGTGTGATCGAAGCCGGCCCCGTGCACCAGCGCGGAGCCGACGCCGTAGACGTCGACCGGCACGCGGAGCTCTTCGAAGCGGCGGATCTTGTCCGCGTCGAATCCGCCCGAGACCACGATCCGAACGTGCCGGTACCCGTTTCGGTCGAGCGCCTCGCGGAGCAGCTCGACGAGTCGAGGTGTGACTCCGCGAAGCTCACCCGCCGCGAACCCTTCCTTCTCCTCGAGCTCGCGCAGGATCGCGCGGTCGACGAGCGACTCGCTCGTGTCGACCCGAACGCCCCACAGCCGCGCGCCAAGCGCGTGCGCGACGCCGAGCGACGTGTTCACGACGTCGTTGTTGAAGTCGACGAGGCTGGTTACATTGACGTGCCCTTCAGGCGTGCCCTTCGCCGTGAGGTGCCCGACCGCATCCGGCGCGCGGTTGATGTATTCGTCGAACTTCAGCGTCGCGACCGTGGTGTCGCCGCCGTAGACCGCGATGAGCGCGTGGGGGACGGTCCCCAGCCCGGTGGATCCCCACCACTCACCCTGCTCGTCGGTGGAGACGGCTGTCGCGCCGCCGACGTAAGCCGCGTACCCCGATCCCGCCTGCGCCTCGTGGACCTGATGCCGTGCGCCGAACATGATCACCGGCTTCCCGCTCGCGGCCGCCACGACGTCGCGCGTGTTCGTCGCGACCCGCGTTCCCTCTGAGAGCGCTCCGAGATACAGCGTCTCGAGATGAGCGAACTCCGCGTACTCGCCTTCGATGTGCATGACCGGCTCGTGCGGCTTCGCGATCTCGCCGTCGTAAAGGGAGGACACCTCGAGATCCTGTCCCGCCGGCTCCCACAGCGACGCGAGCTCGTGCGAGATCTCGAAGACTTCGCGGGCTACGGGCTCGTAGGCGGACCAATCGAGCGCCGGCAGCAGAGTCCAGGCGGAATAGAGCCGGCGCTCCGCGCTGAGGTAGCGGTCGAAAAGCGCGTCGGCGCGAGTCCGCTCGCGGTAGTGACCCGTGCCCACGAGAAGGATCGCGAGCGTCTGGTCCGTCCCGACGATGACCGCGTCGGAATGCTTCTGGAAGACCTGCATCGTCACGCGCTCATGGCGCTTGTCCCGCTCGAGGATGAGCTTCGTGCGCGCGAAGTAGATGTCGCTCTTGTAGCCGGCGCGGATCTTCTCGATGGGAAGACGGAAAACGTGAGGCCGCAGTCGTTCGCCGATGATCATCGCGGGCCCGTCGCCGGAAAGAGGTCCCGGATGCTCGGCGCGTCCTGCTCGCGCACGATCGGGACGGCACTCGCGAGCGCTTCGCGGACCCGCTCCATATGCGCGTGCGATGTATTCGTTGGGACGTCATCCACGGCGAAGTAGTCCACAGCGTCGGCCTCGTCGCTGGTTATTGGGACACCACTCTTGATCCGGCCTTCGAAGTTGAACACGAGCTCGCTCGTCTTGGGCTTCCAGTAGAGGCCCGTGAGACGGACGATCTCGATCTCGAGGCCCACCTCCTCGCGCGTTTCGCGTATCGCGGCGTCCCACGGTGACTCGCCCTCCTCGACGCCGCCTCCCGGAAGGTTCCAGGCATCGAAGTCACGGCGATGGCAGAGGAGCACCCGCCGCTGCTCGTCGAAAATGACCGCGAACGCGCCTGCGCGCATCAGAACATGCTCATGAGCATGCCGCCGTCGACCTGGAGCGATGTTCCGGTGATGTACGACGCCTTCGGCGAGGCCAGGAACACGACCGCCGCCGCGAACTCGTCGGGCTTTCCGTAGCGCCCCATCGGGATGACCGTCTTCTCGTAGTGCGCGCGGATCGCATCCGGGGTCGTGTTCTGCCGCTTCGCGGTGTCGGAGTCGAGCTGCTCGATGCGTTCGGTGAAGATGCGTCCCGGCTGCACGCAGTTCACGCGGACGCCGTCCTTCGCAAGGTCGCTCGAAAGCGTCTTGGCCATCCCCTGCACCGCGGCGCGGATCGCGTTGGAGAGGATGAGATTCAGGTATTGCGTCGGCTGACGCACGGTCGTCGAGGTCATGTACACGATCGAGCCACCGCCGGCCTTGCGCATGTGCGGAAGCACGAGGCGTGTCAGGCGCACCGCCGAGAAGAGCGTGATGCCGACGGCCTTTTGCCACGCCCCGTCGTCGAGATCGTCGAAGCGCCCTGGCGGCGGACCGCCCGCGTTCGAGATGAGGATGTCGATGGTCCCGAACTTGTCCACCGCGGTCTTCACGAGCTTCTGGCACCCCTCGGGGGTGCCCACGTCCGCGACCGTCCACTGCACCTCGGCGCCGGTCTTGCGCTGCACTCCTTCGGCGGCGGCGCGGATCGCCGCTTCGTCGCGGCTGCACATCACGACGCGGGCGCCCTCGCGTGCGAATTCCTCGGCGACCGCGCGGCCAAGCCCCTTGCTCGATGCGGCGACGATCGTGACTTTGTCGCGGAGGCCGAGGTCCACAGGGCTATCGTGCCACCATGCGGCGGAACGTCGCTCGGGTCGGTCGGCTCCTGCTCGCCGCCGGTCTTGCCTATCTCACCGTAGGCGTCGTCTGGGAAACCGCGTTCGATCTTGCGCTCACGCCATCGGGGAGCGGGGATCTATCCCCGTGGAACGGTCCGATGTCGTTCTTGGCCTGGTTCGTCCTTCCGTCAGCGCTTTGGCCGTCGAGCATGAGTTACTTCATACCGGGTGGCGCCGCGATAGCGATCGCCCTGTTCGCCGCGATGACCGTCGTCATGTTCACAGCGCTCGCGCGCCTCGCCCCGGGTGTGACGCCGCCTACAGGATCCCGGCAATCACTCCGACGACGATCAGCACCGCGAGGACGAGCCGGTAGGCCACGAACCAGTTGAGCGAGTGTCCGCGTAGGAAGCGGACCATGAACGCGACCGCGGCAAGCCCGGAGAGGAACGACAGGACGAAGCCGACGGCCAGCACGTCGGGCTGAGCGAACAGCGTCGCCGCCTTGCGCGCGTCGAGCAAGGTCTTCGCGCCCGCGCCCAGGATCACGGGCGTCGCGAGTAGGAATGCGAAGCGCGTCGCATCCTCGCGCCGCAGCTCGCGGACGAGACCGGCGGAGATCGTGATGCCCGAGCGGGAAATGCCCGGGATGAGCGCGATCGCCTGAGCGACACCGATGACGAGCGAATCGATGACCCCGACCTCGGTCATCAATCGACGCTGACGGGCGAGCGCCTCCGCCACGACGAACACGACCGATCCAACGACGAGGCCCGCGGCGATGACGAGCGGTCCTCGCATCTCGCGCTCGATTACCGACTGGAAGAGCACGCCGGCGATCGCGGCGGGAGCGGTACCGAGAACGATCAGCGCCGGCATGCGCCACCGTCCGCGGAACAGGCCGACGACGAGGTCGATCCACGTTCGCGCGAAGTAGAGAAGCACCGCGAGCGCCGTACCGAGGTGCAGCGCGACGTCGAACGACAGCCCGAACCGCTCGGGGTCGAGCTTCAGGAGATCGCTGAGCAGGATGAGATGAGCGGTCGAGCTCACCGGCAGGAACTCGGTGAGGCCCTGAACGATGCCGAGCACGATGGCGGCGGTGAGATCGCTCAACGCATCCCTCCTCGCGCGGAGGCGAGGGCCTCGCGCGCCTCCCGATCGTTTTCGCGCACGGCGTCCAGATTTTTCGCCCACGCGCGCCGGTGGCCGGGGTCGATGAAGCGCATCGCTACGCTGCCGTCGAACTCACCGACACCGCCCTT
>Ga0209808_1001187_pt1 | contig 13320 bp, 10 predicted proteins | sample GraSoiAngelo_157_FD_186171 | JGI IMG/M metagenome (GOLD analysis project Ga0209808, IMG submission 186171) | Grasslands soil microbial communities from the Angelo Coastal Reserve, California, USA - 14_1009_16_20cm (SPAdes) (version 2) | ecosystem: Environmental > Terrestrial > Soil > Grasslands ...
TGGCGGAGCTGGGCGCGGCGGTGGAGGGCGTCTGAGCCGTCCGGTGATCGCGGTCGACGGACCGGCCGGCGCGGGGAAGTCGAGCGCCAGCCGCGCCCTGGCGCGCCGCCTGGGCTTCGGCTACGTCGACACGGGCGCGATGTACCGCGCCGTCGGCGTGCTCGCCGCCGAGCGCGGCATCGATGCGGACGACGCCGCGGCGCTCGGACGGCTGGTCGCCGGGCTCGATTTCGAGCTCGCCCGGGACGGCGAGCGCCTCCTGATCGGGGGCCGTGACCTCTCGGCGGCGATCCGCCGGCCCGAGGCGGGCGAGCTGGCCTCGCGGGTCTCGACCCAGCCGGTCGTGCGCCAACGCCTGGTCGCCCTCCAGCGCGCCCTGGGTGCGGCCGGCGGCGTGGTGATGGAGGGCCGGGACATCGGGACGGTCGTGTTCCCGGACGCCCGGGTGAAGCTCTACCTGACCGCCGACCCGGTGACGCGGGCGGCGCGGCGGGCGGCGGAGCTGCGCGCCGCCGCGGCGACGGTCGACGAGGCCGCGCTCGCCCGCGAGCTCGCGGAGCGCGACCGGCGCGACGCTGGGCGCGCGCACTCGCCGCTGCGGCCGGCCGCCGATGCCGTCGTCCTCGACACGACCGCCCTCACCCTCGAGGACGTCGTCGAGGCGATGGAGCGGGTCGTCCGCGAGCGCGGCGGCACGACCTGAGCGAGGGAGGAACGGCCAGCGCCTGCGGCGTCGCGAGCACGCGGCGTCGTTCGCGAGCGCGTCGAGCGCTGGCTCGAGGAGAACGCTCGGGCCTGACCGCGCGTGCCTCGCGACAGGCAGCGCGGCCGGGATGCCAGACGCCGGCGCGATGTGGTGCGCGGGATCCAACCCCGCGAAAAGCTTTTGTCTTCGCTCTTGAAACCCCCGGGGGACGGGAGTATGCAGTGACGGTTCGCCCGCGTTCCGCAGAGAATCCCGCCCACAGGGGGTAGCGCCTTGATGCCCGAGACGACGAAGCAGCCCGATCGCGAGATCGGCGCCGAAGAGGACTTTGGTGCCCTCTTCGAGCGGAGCCTGAAGCAACCGAAGCAGGGCGAGGTCGTCACGGGCCGGGTGGTGCTCGTCGGGCGCGACGCCGTCACGATCGACATCGGCTACAAGTCCGAAGGGACCATCCCGATCCACGAGTTCACCACGCGCGAGGGCGAGCTCACCGTGCACGAGGGCGACGAGGTCGACGTCTACTTCGAGGCGAGCGACACCGAGTCGGGCGACATCGTCCTCTCGCGGCAGAAGGCGGAGCAGTTCAAGGTCTGGCGCGAGATCGAGAAGGCCTACGAGCGCGACGGCGCGGTCGAAGGGACGATCGTCAGCAAGGTGAAGGGCGGGCTCAAGGTGGACATCGGCGTGGCCGCGTTCCTCCCCGGCTCGCACGCCGACCTCCGGCCGACGCGCAACCTCGATCGCTACATCGGCCAGCGCGGGCGCTTCGCCATCCTCAAGTTCAACCGCTCGCGCGGGAACGTGGTGGTGTCCCGGAGATCGGTCCTCGAGCGCGAGCGCACGGCGCTCAAGTCCGAGACGCTCAAGGTGCTGGAGGAGGGCGTCATCCTCGAGGGCACGGTCAAGAACATCACCGACTACGGCGCCTTCGTCGATCTCGGCGGCATCGACGGGCTCCTCCACGTGACCGACATGTCGTGGGGCCGGGTCGCGCATCCCTCCGAGGTCATCAACGTCGGCGAGCGCGTGAAGGTGGTCGTCCTCAAGTACGACCCGGAGCGCGAGCGCGTCTCGCTCGGCATGAAGCAGATCATGCCCGATCCGTGGACGACGATCGCCGAGCGCCTGCCGATCAACGCGCGCATCCGCGGCAAGGTCGTGAGCCTCGCCGAGTACGGCGCCTTCGTCGAGATCGAGAGGGGCATCGAGGGCCTGATCCACGTCTCGGAGATGTCGTGGACCAAGCGGGTGACGCATCCCTCGAAGGTGCTCGAGGTGGGCCAGGAGGTCGAGGTCCAGGTGCTCGACATCGACCCCGCCAACCGCCGCGTCTCGCTCGGGCTCAAGCAGACCGAGCCGAATCCCTGGGAGCTGGTGCGCGTGAACCACCCGGTGGGCTCGAAGATCCGCGGCAAGATCAAGAGCATCACCGACTTCGGCCTCTTCGTCGAGGTGGAGGAGAACATCGACGGCCTGGTGCACGTCTCCGACCTCCACTGGACGAAGAAGGTGAAGCACCCCTCGGAGCTCTACAAGAAGGGCGACGAGGTCGAGGCGGTCGTGCTCGGCATCGACGTGGACAACGAGCGCATCTCGCTCGGCATCAAGCAGCTCACCGAGGATCCGTGGACGCAGGTGCCCAAGCGCTACGCGCCCGGCACGCGCGTCAGGGGCGCGGTCACGAGCGTCACCGACTTCGGCGTGTTCGTCGAGCTGGAGGAGGGGATCGAGGGGCTGGTGCACGTCTCGCAGCTCTCCACCGAGCGCGTCGACAAGCCGTCCGCGCTCTTCAAGCCGGGCGACTCGGTCGAAGCGGAGGTCACCAGCGTCGACCCGCGCGAGAAGCGCATCGGCCTCTCCGTCAAGGCGCTGCGCAAGAGCGAGGAGCGCGCCGACATGGAGGCCTACCTGGCGCGCGAGCGCGACGGCGGGCGCTTCTCGCTCGCGGACGTGATGCCCGAGGCCGAGAAGCAGAAGGGCTAGCCGGCGGTGGCCGGGGGCGCGGGGGCGGGGCCCGAGGGCATGGCGCGACGACACCCGATCCTGCGCGCGTTCACCATCCTGGCCGTCGTCACGCTGGCGGCGCTGGCGCTGGTGGCGGGGGTCGCCGTGTTCGGGGGCGGCCTCGGCGAGCGCCCGCTCTTCGGCAACGTGGTGGGCGTGGTCGAGCTGCGCGGCGTGATCCAGGACGCCGCCGACCTGGTCGAGGCGCTCGAGCGCTTCCGCACCAGCGAGGCGACCGTCGCCGTGGTGCTGCGCATCGACTCGCCCGGCGGCGCCGTCGCCCCCTCGCAGGAGATCTACGACGAGGTGCAGCGCGTGCGCGAGGGGGGCAAGCCCGTCTTCGCCTCGCTCGGCAACGTGGCCGCATCGGGTGGCTACTACGTCGCCTCGGCCGCGAACAAGATCCTCGCCGATCCGGGCACCATCACGGGCTCGATCGGCGCCATCATGAGCGTGCCCTACTACGCGCCGCTCGCCGACAAGCTCGGCATCTCCGAGGAGACGGTGAAGAGCGGGCGCTACAAGGACACCGGGCACCCGCTGCGCAAGCTCACCCCCGAGGAGCGCACGCTTCTCCAGGGGATGGTGGACGACGTGCTCGGGCAGTTCATCGAGGCGGTGGCGCACGGCCGCAACATGACGCCCGCGCAGGTGCGCGCGCTCGCCGACGGACGCATCTTCTCGGGCACCCAGGCGCTCGCCGCCGGCCTGGTCGATCAGCTGGGCGGGCTCGAGTCCGCGACGCGGGAGGCGTGGAGCGAGGCGAAGCAGCCGGGCGAGCCGCGCGTGTGGCGCGTGCGTCTGCGCCGGCTGCCCTGGCTCCTCCAACTCGTCGACGAGACGCTCCTGCCCGCGGCGCGCGAGACGGCGGGCGGCCTCTTCTTCCTCTACCGGGGGCCGTCCCCCCAATGAGCCCGAGCATGACCAAGCGCGACCTGATCGACGAGGTGCTGAAGCTCTTCCCGCGCTTCTCGCGCCGCGACGCCGAGGTGATGGTCAACGCGGTCTTCGACAGCATGAGCCAGGCGCTCACGCGCGGCGAGCGGATCGAGATCCGCGGCTTCGGCAGCTTCGTCGTGAAGCACCGCCAGGCGCGCGAGGGGCGGAATCCCAAGACGGGCGCGCTGGTCTCCGTGCACGCCAAGCGGGTGCCGTTCTTCAAGGTGGGGAAGGAGCTCCGGCTCCGCGTCGACGGCAAGGCGTGGACCGCCGCCGACTCCGACGAGGCCTGAGAGCGCCCGAATCAACCGCCGCCGACGGTGCAGACCTGCGGCGGCATCCAGCCGCAGTGCTCGTACACCCAGACCAGCACGGGAGGACCGCATGGAGATCCTGTGGGCGCCCTGGCGGATGACCTACATCGGCGCCGCCAAGGAGAAGCGGGAGTGCATCTTCTGTGCCGCGCTCTCGGGTGTCGCGCGCGAGCGCCTCGTCCTCGGCACGACGGGGCATAGCCTGGTCATGCTGAACCGCTACCCGTACCAGAACGGGCATCTCATGGTGGCGCCCCGCCGCCACGGGGCCGACCTGCCGTCGCTCCCCGCGGCCGAGCACGGCGACCTGGCCGAGACGCTCCGGCGCGCGCTCGCGTCGCTCGAGAGCGCTCTTCACCCCGAAGGCTTCAACCTCGGCATGAACCTCGGCACGTGCGCCGGCGCGGGCGTCCGCGACCATCTCCACTGGCACATCGTGCCGCGCTGGGCGGGCGACACGAACTTCATGCCGGCCGTGGGTGACGTGCGCGTGATGCCGGAGCACCTGCTGGCGACCTACGACCGTCTCAAACCCGCCTTCGGCTGGCTCGCGTGAGCGCGTGGATTGTGCCGCGCGCGTGGCGGTGCGTATAATCGCGTGCACTTCTCTCGAACGGGGGACTCGCTTGTGCCCGATGCCGGAACGTCGCGAACGTTGGGGGAGCTCAGGGCTGCGGGATACCGGGTGCTCCCGGTCCGCGAGGAGATGCGAAAGAACCTCCTCGCCCGTCTCGGGCGTGCGGAGCGCATCCTCCCCGGCATCATCGGCTTCGACGACACCGTCATCCCCGAGATCGAGAACGCCGTGCTCGCCGGGCACCACATGGTGTTCCTGGGCGAGCGCGGGCAGGCGAAGAGCCGGGTCATCCGCGGCCTGACCTCGCTCCTCGACCCGCTCGTGCCGGTGATCGCCGCCTGCCCGATCAGCGACAACCCGTTCGCGCCCATCTGCCGCGAGTGCAAACGGCGCCTGGCCGCCGAGGGCGAGGCGCTCGCGATCGCGTGGATCGGGCCCGACGAGCGCTACGGCGAGAAGCTCGCCACCCCCGACGTCTCGATGGCCGATCTGGTGGGCGAGATCGACCCGATCAAGGTGGCCGAGGGCCGCTACCTGGCCGACGAGGAGACCATTCACTACGGCCTCATCCCGCGGACGAACCGCGGCATCTTCGCCATCAACGAGCTCCCCGACCTGACCGAGAAGGTCCAGGTCGGCCTCTTCAACCTGATGGAGGAGAAGGACGTCCAGATCAAAGGCTACAAGATCCGCTTGCCGCTGGACGTCGTCATCGTGGCGAGCGCGAACCCGGAGGACTACACCAGCCGCGGGCGCATCATCACCCCGCTGAAGGACCGCTTCGACGTCCAGATCCGCACCCACTACCCGCGCACGATCGAGGACGAGATCGCGATCATGGAGCAGGAGATGCCGGTCTTCGAGCGCGAGGCGGCGGCGGTGCGCATTCCCGACTTCATGAAGGAGATCGTCGCGCACCTGACCTTCGAGGCGCGCGGCTCGAACGAGATCAACCAGTCCTCGGGCGTGAGCGTGCGCGTCACCATCAACAACTACGAGAGCCTGCTCTCCAACGCCGAGAAGCGCTCCGTCCGCCTGGGCGAGCGCGAGATCGTGCCGCGCCTGACCGACCTCCACTCCGTCCTCGCCTCCACCGCCGGCAAGATCGAGCTCGAGTACGTGGGCGAGGACAAGCGCGAGAACGACCTGATCGATCGGCTCATCAACCGCGCCGTGCTCAAGGTGTGGGACAAGTACTTGAAGGTCGAGGGGCTGAAGAAGGTGACCGAGCACTTCGAGGCGGGCTGGGGCGTGGAGGTCTCCGACCGCATGCGCGCCGAGGAGTACCTCGAGGGCATCCGCCAGATCCCCGGGCTCCGCGAGGCCGTGGCGCAGCTCGGCCCCTTCGAGAGCCCGGGCCTCATGGCCGCGGCCATCGAGTTCGTGCTCGAGGGCCTCCATCTCCACCAGAAGCTCAACAAGGACCGCGCCGGCGGACGGTACACGTACCGCGCCTAGGAGGCTGTCCGAGTAATCATGCCGGCTGCGGCGAACGATCCGGGGGCTGCGAGCGGCGTGCTCGCTCCTCCCTCCTGCGGCGTGCCTTCAGGCACGCCTCGTCGGTCGTCGCTGCGCTTGCCGCTCTCGCTCCCCGGCTCGTTCGCCTCGCTCACCATGATTACTCGGACAGACTCCTAGCGATGCTCCGCGTCCGCTACACCGCGTGGGACGGCACGCAGGAGATCCGCCTCGAGGCGGACCGCGTCTTCGAGAAGCTCTCCGAGTACCTCTCCTTCACCGACGACGTGCAGCAGGCCTTCGACTGGCTCCTCCACCAGGGGCTCGAGTGGGAGGAGGGCGTGCGCGTCATGGGGCTCGACGACTTCCTGGAGCAGCTGCGCGAGGCGATGCGGAGCCGCTACCGCGAGGTCAACCTGCGCGAGGCGTTCCGCGAGCTGCGCGAGAAGCTGGAGGAGCTGCTCGACCTGGAGCGCGACGCGCTCGACCGCGCGGCCGACCCCAGGGCCGCGGCCCGCAAGCGGGAGCTGCTGGATCGCCTCTCGCCGCGCCTCTCCGAGGCGCTCGAGCAGCTGCGCGACTACGCCTTCGAAGACGACGAGGCGCGCCGCGCGCTCGCGGACCTGCTCGAGGAGCTGGACGACATCCGTGACCTCGAGAACTTCCAGCGGCGCTACGGCGAACTCTTCCAGGGCCCGCAGTCGCTCGCCTACCGCGAGGCGGTCGAGCTGATGCGGGAGATGGAGCGCCTCAAGCGCCTCGAGGAGGAGCTGCTCTCGGGGAACCTCGAGTCGGTCGACCTCGAGAGCCTGGGCGCGCTCCTCGGGTCGGAGGCGGCGCGCAACCTCCAGCTCTTGAAGGAGGTCATGGTCCTGCTCGTCAACGCGGGCTACGTGACGCAGCGCGAGGGACGCGCCCACCTCTCGCCGAAGGGCGTGCGCAAGATCGGGCAGCTCGCGCTGCGCGACATCTACCAGGGGCTGCTCCGCGACCGGCCCGGGGGCCACCAGACCGACCACCGCGGCACGATCGACCTTCGCCCCGAGGAGACCAAGCGCTACCAGCACGGCGACCCGCTGGTGCTCGATCTGGTGCGCACCTTGAAGAAGGCGCTCACCCGGCGCCCGGGCACGCCGCTCGACGTGCACCCCGAGGACTTCGAGGTGCACGCCGCCACGCACTCCGCCACCAGCTCGACCGTCCTCCTCCTCGACATGAGCTGGTCGATGTCGTGGGAGGGGCGCTTCGCCGCCGCCAAGAAGGTCGCGATGGCGATGGAGAGCCTGATCCGCGCCCGCTACCCGCGCGACTACTTCGCGATCGTCGGCTTCTTCACCCGCGCCGTGGAGCTCCGGCTGCGCGACCTCCCCGAGGCGAGCTGGAACATGGGCGACCCGTTCACCAACCTGCAGGACGGGCTGCGCGTCGCCGCCGACCTCCTCGCCCGCCACCCGAGCAACAACCAGCACCTCATCATCATCACCGACGGCCAGCCGACGGCGTACTTCCTGCGCGGGCGGCTCTACTGCGAGTGGCCGCTGTCGTTCGGCGGCATCTCCATGCGCGCCGCGCAGGAGACGCTGAAGGAGGTCGAGCGCGTCACCCGCCGCGGCATCGTCATCAACACCTTCATGCTCGACGACAGCCCGAGTCTGCGCGCCTTCGTCGAGCGCATGACGCGCATCAACAAGGGGCGCGCGCTCTACACCCGCCCGGACCGCCTGGGCGAGTACCTGCTGGTCGACTACATCGCGAAGAAGCGCAAGCGCGTGTGAGACGCGCAAGGAGGACGGGATGCTCCAGGGACGGATCGGCCGCGGGCTTCGCATCCTCGCGCTGGCCGGCATCTTCGGCGCCGGGTACCTGTGCGGCTCGCTCGGGCAGCCGAGCGCCCAGGCTCAGCTCGGCGACGTCATGAAGAAGGCGGCCGAGCAGGGTGGCGCGCTCGGCTCGGTCGGCCAGCTCGGCTCGAGCATCGTCGAGATGCAGCAGCACGTCGACGGGCTCAACAAGGACCTCGAGACCCTGCGCAAGGTGAAGACGGCGCTCGGCGGCTGAGGCGCGCAGGGCGGCCGCGGCGGGGCCAGGGTCGCCGGCGTCGAAGCCGGACGTCCGCGCTCCGTGATCGCCCGAGGGCGTCGGTTCCGTGCCCGCTGGGTCGCCGGGGACACATGCGGGCGCGGACGGCACACCCGTGCGTCCCCGCCTCCCCAGACCCCTGCCCGGACCCGCCGGGAGCCACGGCCGAGCCCGAGCACGATCCTTGCTCTCTCCGCGGGTCCGCCGTGCCGAGGACAACATTTGCCTCGGCGGGGCCATGTGGTGGTCGGCATTTTTTGGACGGGGTGCTCGAGGATCGGCCGGGATCGGCCCCCGTCTTCGCAACCTGGAGGTTCGATGCGGCTCCTGACGATTGCTCGCTCACTCGCGCTGCTCGCGCTGACGGTCGGCCTCGCAGCCGCCCCGGCAAACGCGGCGCCTGGCGAGTTCCACTCGCTCTCGCCCCATCTGAAGGACGTGGTCGATCTCGGCCGCGCCCCCGGCAGCGAGCGGCGTCGCGTGGTGGTGAGCCTCGATGTCCGCGACCGCGAGGGGCTCGAGGCCTTCCTGGCCGACGTCCAGGACCCGTCCTCGCCCCGCTACCGCCAGTTCCTGAGCCAGGCGGAGTTCGATGCCCTCTACGCGCCGACCCCTGCGCAGGAAGAGGCCGTGGTCGACCATCTCCGCGGCGCGGGCCTCAGGGTCACGGAGCGCTTTCCGAACCGCCTCCTGGTCGGCGCCGCCGGCAGCGTCGCGGCCCTCGAGCGCGCCTTCGGCGTCGAGATCCACAGCGTCGAGCGGGCCGGCAAGCGGCACTACGCGGCGCTCGACGAGCCCTCGCTTCCCGCCGACATGGCGAGCTACGTGGTGGGGGTGATCGGGCTCGACGACCTGAGCGAGCGGCATCCGCACGTCGGGTCGGTCGTGCCGGCCGCCGCGCCACGGGCGGCGCTCGGGTCGAACTGCTGTCACCTGAGCCCGAACGACGTCTTCGCGTTCTATGACAACACGGTCGCCGCGTCGGGCGCCGGGGAGACCATCGTCATCGCCGGCGCCTACGCGTGGCGCGACACCGACAACACGGCCTTCAACGGCCAGTGGGGCCTCCCCCAGCTGCCGGCGGGCAGCGCACAGGTGTGCACGGGACCGTCGACGTCCTCGGGCTGCAAGTTCAGCGCCCAGGATTCGATCGAGGTCGCGCTCGACGTCGAGTACGCGCACGGCACGGCGCCCGCCGCCCGCATCCTCAACTACATGTCGGCCTCGACCTCGATGGCCGACTTCACGACCATGTACAACCGGATCGTGACCGATAATCCCGGCCACCTCGTCTCCACCAGCTGGGGCGCGTGCGAGGTCGGGGTGTCGACGGCCTCGCAGCTGACCGACGACAACATCTTCGCCAACGCGAACGCGATCGGACAGTCGTGGTTCGCCGCCTCCGGGGACAACGGCAGCCGCGACTGCAGCGGCATCCTCGGAGTCGACAACCCCGCGAACTCGCCGCACGTGATCGGCGTCGGCGGCACGCGGCCGGCGTGCAAGAGCGGCCTGACCCCCTCGAGCCCGGCGTGCGGCGGCTACGGCTCGGAGACCGCGTGGAGCGGCTCGGGCGGCGGCGTGAGCCAGGTGTTCGCGCGCCCGGCCTTCCAGAGCGGCTGCGGCGTGCCCGCCGGCCCGCGGCGGCTCGTCCCCGACGTGGCGCTCGAGGCCGATACCTCGCCGGGCAACTACGTGGTCGAGAACGGCTCGTGGTGGATCGTCGGCGGCACCTCGGACGCGGCCCCGCAATGGGCCGGCCTGGCCGCCGCGCTCGCCCAGCAGCGCGGCGGGCCGCTCGGCAACCCGGGAGCGCTGCTCTACGGCCTGTGCGGGACCGCCGCCCTCCACGACGTCACCTCGGGCTCGAACGGCGACTACAGCGCGGGCGTCGGCTACGACCTGGTGACGGGGCTCGGCAGCTTCCATGCCCGGAACCTGCTCGCCGCGGCGGGCCCGACCAGCACGACGACGACCTCGACGAGCACCACGACGACGACCACTCGGCCGAGCACCACGACGACCACGACCGTGGCCGGGACTACCACCACGACGACGGCGGCGAGCACGACGACGACCACGACGGTGTCGACCACGAGCACCACCACCAGGGCGGCGCCGACCACCACCACCGTGCCGGCCACCGCCACGACCACGACGTCGACGAGCAGCACCACGACCACGCTCCCCGCGTGCTTCCCATCCGACGCCGCCTGCACGGCGAACGCCGACTGCTGCTCGCAGAGCTGCCGCAAGAAGGGTTGGAGGAAGGTCTGCAGGTAGGGCGCTCCCCCGTCGGGTAGCGCCCGCCGGCGAGGCGGTCGAGCCGTATCCCGGGCATCGGAGAGATTGGCTTCCTGCTCGGGCTCTCGGACGCGAGCGCCTTCTACCGCACCACTGGCAGAGTGGCCCGCCGATCGGGTATGCGTTGCCCATGGCGGAGGAGGTGGGGGAGCGCCGGTCGGGAGGACGCCAGGGGGCGCTCCTTGCGCAGTACCTCCGCATCAAGGCCGAGCACCGCCGGGCCATCCTCCTCTTCCGCCTCGGCGACTTCTACGAGATGTTCTTCGAAGACGCCGAGACCGCCTCGCGCGACCTCGATCTCACGCTCACGGCACGGAACCGCGGCGACCCGGACGAGGTGCCGCTCTGCGGCTTCCCGGCGCACGCCGCGCAGCCGTACATCACGCGCCTCCTGGCCAGGGGCCACACGGTGGCCGTATGCGAGCAGGCGCCGGCGCGCGGGCGCGGGCTCATGGAGCGCGAGGTGGTGCGCGTCATCACCCCAGGCACGATCCTCGAGGAGGAGAGCCTCGAGCCGGGCGCGCCGAGCCTGCTCGCGGCGCTGGCCGCCGAGGGCGATCGCTTCGGCATCGCCGCCATCGACTTCGCGACCGGCGCCTTCCGCGCCAGCGAGGTGCGCGGCTGGGAGCTGGCGCGCGACGAGCTCGAGCGCCTGGCGCCGCGCGAGCTGCTCCTCGCCCCGGACCTGCCGCCGGCGGTCGACGCCGCGTGCCGCGAGGGCCGTCCCTGGGCGACGGCCCTGCTCCCCGAGCCCGCCCCGGTCGAAGGCGAGCTACCGCGCCTCGCCGCGCGCGCCGCGGGCGGCGCGCTCGCGTACGTCGACGCCTCCTATCGGCGCCGGCCGGCCCACCTCCGGCCGCCCGAGACGTATGCGCCCGCCGGCTTCCTCCAGCTCGACGCGGCGACGCGCCGGAACCTGGAGCTGCTGCAGACGCTCGGCGGCGAGCGGCGCGGCTCGCTGCTCTGGGTGCTCGACCGGACAGCCACGCCGATGGGCGCACGGCGCGTGCGCGAATGGCTCCTCTACCCCCTCCTCGAGCCGGCGGCGATCGGCCGGCGCCTCGATGCGGTCGAAGAGCTGGCGGAGCGCGTCGAGCTGCGCGAGGCGCTGCGGGCCGCGCTCGAGGGCATCGGCGACCTCGAGCGCCTCGCGGGCCGGGTCGGGGCGCGCAGCGCCGGGCCGCGGGACGTGGCGCACGTCGCCGTGGCCCTCGGCCGCGTCGCGGAAGTGCGCGCGGCCCTCGCCGGCGCGCGGGCCGAGCTGCTCGGCGCGCTCGCCGGCGCGCTCGACCAGCTCCCCGAAGTCGCCGCCGAGGTCGCCGCCACGCTCGTCGACGCGCCCCCGCCGCACACGCGCCTCCCCGGCTTCATCCGCCCGGGGCGCGACCGGGAGGTGGACGAGCTGCGCGAGACGGCGCGCGACGCCCGGGGCTGGCTCGCGCGCTTCGAGGCGTCGGAGCGCCAGCGCACGGGCATCGCGTCGCTCAAGGTCCGCCACAACAAGGTGTTCGGGTACTACGTCGAGGTGACGCGCCCGAACCTGCCGCTCGTGCCGCCCGACTACGAACGCCGGCAGACGCTGGTCGGTGCGGAGCGCTTCGTCACGCCGACGCTGCGCGAGCACGAGGCGCGCGTGCTCGGGGCCGAGGAGCGCCTGCGCGCGCTCGAGATGCATCTCTTCGAGGCGCTGCTGGACACGGTGGCGGCACACCACCCGACGCTCGCGCGCACGGCGGACGCGCTCGCGACGCTGGACGCGCTCGCCTCGCTCGCCGAGGTAGCACACCGCCGGGGCTACGTGCGGCCCGCCATCACGCGCGCCCCGACGCTCACCATCCGCGCCGGCCGCCATCCGGTCGTGGAGGCGGTGGCGGGCGGCGGCTTCGTCCCCAACGACGCGCGCCTCGATCCCGAGGCGGAGCAGCTCCTCGTCATCACCGGCCCCAACATGGGCGGCAAGTCGACCTATCTCCGCCAGGTCGCGCTCATCACGCTGCTCGCGCAGATGGGGAGCTTCGTCCCCGCGGCGGAGGCGGAGATCGGGCTCGTCGATCGCATCTTCACCCGTGTCGGGGCGAGCGACAACCTGGTGGGCGGCGAGTCGACCTTCATGGTCGAGATGCGCGAGACGGCGAACATCCTCTCCGGGCTCACGCCCCGCAGCCTGGTCATCCTCGACGAGATCGGGCGCGGCACGAGCACCTTCGACGGCATCTCGATCGCGTGGGCGGTGGCCGAGCACCTGCACGACGCGCCCGAGCAGCCGCGGGCGCTGTTCGCCACGCACTACCACGAGCTGACGGCGCTGGCGGCCGAGAAGCCGCGGGTGCGGAAGGGCGAGATCGTGTTCCTGCGCCAGATCGTGCCCGGGCCCGCGCCGCGGAGCTACGGGGTCGAGGTGGCGCGCCTGGCGGGCGTGCCGGAGCCGGTGGTGGCGCGGGCGCGGACGCTGCTCGCGGGGCTCGAGACGGGGCGGGGGCCGGTCGGGCGCGGACCGGAGCCGCCGGCGGCGCAGCTCTCGCTGTTCACCCCGACGGAAGAGCAGCTCCGGCGCGAGCTGGCGGTGCTCGACCCGGAGCGGCTGACGCCGATCGAGGCGCTGGCCGTTCTGGCGCGCCTGGTGGCGGCGGCGCGCCGGGAGTAATCGAGAGGGAGCGATTCCTGCGCCCCCCTGCCTGCCTCAGGGGCGGAGGCGCAGGGAGAGGGCTCGGGGCGTAGTCCTCGATTTTCCACCGGTCTCGACGGTGCCCTTGGAAGGCCGAGACCCGCCGCATCCAGCTCGCCTGGAGCTTCGAGGGGAAGACGCGAGCCGCTTTCACGCGTCTATGTCAGAGCGCATGGGCCGGGAACTGACCCTGGCGCCCACGGCGCCCGGCCCGTGTCTCCGGGACAGGGACGCCCGTCGAGCGTCGGAGAGGGGCTCCCCTGCTTCCGAACCA
>Ga0209808_1001188_pt1 | contig 13318 bp, 8 predicted proteins | sample GraSoiAngelo_157_FD_186171 | JGI IMG/M metagenome (GOLD analysis project Ga0209808, IMG submission 186171) | Grasslands soil microbial communities from the Angelo Coastal Reserve, California, USA - 14_1009_16_20cm (SPAdes) (version 2) | ecosystem: Environmental > Terrestrial > Soil > Grasslands ...
CGGGGACGAGACCCGCGCTGTTCTTGCGCAACGCGACCGGGCTGGTCAAGGCCTGGTCGACGTTCGACGCGTTCATCTATTCGTTCTGGTCGATCAACCTGATCACGCTCGGGCTGTACGGCATGTCATATGTCTACTGGGTACCCGACGGGCAGCTGCTTGCCGCCATCGTCATCTTCGGGGTCCTTACGACATTCCTAGTCATCACCTACGCGATGTTGGTGAGCGTGATGCCCCGCACCGGCGGCGACTACGCGTGGCAGAGCCGTGTGCTGGGTGGTGGCCTCGGGTTCGTCCTATCCATCACCGGGTGGTGGTTCACCCTGTTCCTCTGGGCGCCGATCTACGCCAACATACTGAACGTCCAATTCTTCCTTCCCCTCGCGTACACGCTCCAATGGTCGGGCGTCGCCAGCTTCTTCACGAGCCAAACCGGGCTCTTCGTCAGCTGCCTGATCGTGCTCGCGTTCGTCAGCGTCGTGGTCACGCTAGGCATGGAGACCTACGCACGGATCCAGAAGATCTGCTTCTGGATCGGGCTCGTCGGACTGGTGGTCGTGTGCGGTCTTTTGTTGTTCGCCAGCCAGAGCGACTTCCAGAACGCCTTCAATCGCGAGGCGGCTTCGCTGTTCGGCGCCAGTGGAAATGCCTACCAATCAACGATCGACCTCGGAACCAAAGCGGGTTACACGCAGCACGACTTCGGCGCCTTCAGTCTTGGGCCGATCTTCCTGTTGATGCCGTTCCTTGCGTTCTACCTGCTCTGGCCCAACTGGGGCGCCACGCTCTACGGCGAAGTCCGCGGGGCCAAGGACATCCGCAAGCCTTTCTGGAGCATGTTCTGGGGCCTGTGGGTGACGATCGGCATGGTGGCCCTGGTGATGATCCTCATCGTGAAGACGATGGGCTGGCAGTTCTACAACTCCGCCAACGCCGCTTATTACAACTACGCGCTCTATGGCGGCGACGCGACGCCGGTCACGACCTGGCCTTACCCGGTGATGTTCGCGGGCTGGTTGGTGAACAACCACCTCTTCCAGGCCCTGCTCATCATCGTCATGGGTCTCTGGTTCTTCGGCTGGGCCGGCACACTCTTCCTCTCGTCGACCCGCGTGATCTTTGCCGCCGCCTTTGACCGCGTTCTCCCTTCGTGGGCCGCCAACATCTCGGCGAAGAGGCGCGTGCCCTACGGCTCCCTTGTTTTGATGATCGTGCCGTCGGTGGTGATTAGCGCGATCTACTCCTACATCCCCAAGTTCCAAAGCGTCTTCCTGGACGCCACTGCGGTTCTCGCTTTGACCTTCCTGGCAACCGTGGTCGCGGCGATAATCCTGCCCTGGCGGCGGAAGGACCTGTACGACGCTTCACCCATTTCGCGTTACAAGGTCGCCGGCGTGCCGACGATCACCGTGGTCTCGGTCATCACAGCGCTGTTCCTGCTGTTCATGCTCTATGAGTGGTCTTTCAACAGCAGCAACCTCTATGGGACGTCATTCCAGGCGACCCTGAACTCCGTCTACTACTTCCTCGCCACTTACGTGGCGGCGATCGTCATCTACGTCGTTGCGCGAGTCGTCCGGAACCGGCAGGGGATTGACCTGCGCCGCATCCACCACGAGATTCCGGTTGAATAGCGATTCCAGATGCCGCGGGGCTCTTGCCCGGCGGCTCACTTTCTAACGATGCTCGAGTACACCCTTCGCACTTACCAGAGCCCGACGCGCCTCGTGCAGCGCCTCGGCGCCATCCAGGAGCTCGGCAACGAGGCGAGTCAGCTCGCCATGCGCCGGCCGCTGCTCGTGACCGACGCCGGGGTCAAGGCCGCCGGGCTGCTCGAGGTCGCGCTCGAGTCGCTGCGGCGATCCGACGTCGAGCCGGTCGTGTTCGACAAGGTCCGAGCCAACCCAGGCGTTTCGCTGGTCGACGAGGGAGCGGCCGAATACCGCGCGCAGGGCTGCGACGGGCTGGTCGCGATCGGCGGCGGCAGCTCGATGGACACCGCCAAAGGCATCGGCGTCGTGGCGGCGCACGAGGGCAGCATCGTCGAGTACGAGTGGGGGCGCAGTCCCATCCGCTCGCGCATCCCGCCGATGATCGCGGTGCCCACCACCGCCGGCACGGGAAGCGAGGTCACGCTGTGGGCGGTCATCACCGACCCGAAACGCAAGATCAAGTTCAACGTCGGCGGTACGCCGCGCATCGCATCTTGGGTCGCGGTGATCGATCCCGAGCTCACCGTCAAGCTTCCGCCCGGGGTCACCGCCGGCACGGGAATGGACGCGCTGGCTCACGCGGTCGAGTGCTTCACGATGTCCTACCACCAACCCTTCACCGATGCTGTGGCGCTGCTCGCGATGGAGTACGTCGCCAAGTACCTCCGCGTCGCTTTCTCGCAGGCGAACAACCTCGAAGCGCGCTACCACATGAGCGCGGCGGCGATGCTCGCGGGACTCGCGTACGGCACCGACTCCGCCGGCGCAGCGCACGCCATGAGCCAGACCGCCGGGGGCGTTCACGACGCGCCGCATGGCGCCCTGACGGCGCGACTGCTCGGCCCCGTGATGGAGTACAACCACCCGGGCGAGCCGGAACGCTTTGCTCGCATGGCCGCGGCGTTTGGCCTCGACGTGCGCGGTGTATCGACGTGGCGCGCGGCGGAGATGGCCGTCGAGTACGTGCACGAGCTGACGCGCGACGTCGACATCCCGAGCATGCAGGAGCTCGGTTTCAGCGAAGACGAGATCCCGATGCTCGCGGACAAGGCCTTCGCCGACCCGCAGACCATTGGCAATCCCCGCGACGTGGACGCAGCGGCTTACCGACGTATCTACAAGCAGGCCTTCGACCTTGGAAGTAAAAACGGAGCCAGGTAAATGACCATCGATGTAGCGCGGTCCGTGAAGAAGATGTTCGTCGACGGAAAGTGGGTCGAGTCGGAGAGCGGCGAGTACTTCGACGCGGACAGTCCGGCGACAGGCGAGATCATCGCCCAGGTGCCAAAGGGCACTCGCGCGGACGCGCAGCGGGCCGTCGAGGCCGCGCACCGGGCGCGCGCATCCATGGCGAGCCTCAAAGGTTTCGAGCGCTCGAAGCGGCTGCACCGGATTGCCGAGGCGATTGAAAAGCGGGGCGACGAGCTCGCGAGGCTCCTCACCCTCGACCAGGGCAAGCCGCTCAAGGCTGAGGCCATGGGCGAGGTTGCCGAAGCCGTCGAATACTTCCGGATCGCGGCCGAGGACCTGAAGCGACTCGAAGGTCGCGTCCTTCCTTCCGCAAGCCCGACCAAGCTCGTGCTCGCTCGTCATTACCCGCGCGGCGTGTACGGAATCATCACGCCCTGGAACTGGCCACTCACGATGGCCGCCGAGCTCATCGCGCCGGCGCTGGCCGCGGGCAACACATTCGTGTGGACACCGGCCTCCTCGACGAGCGTGATCTCGGTCGCGCTGATGGAATGCATCGCCGAGGGCGACTTTCCAGCGGGCGCGGTCAACCTGGTCACGGGGCCAGGCGCGGAAGTCGGCGATGAGGTTGCCGGCCACCCCCTGGTCGACGGGGTGGGCTTCGTCGGCTCGACCGAGACTGGCGCTTCGGTCGCGAAGCGCGCCGCCGGCAAGCACGTGATGCTCGAGCTTGGCGGCAACGGCCCGCAGGTCGTATTCGCGGACGCCGACATCGGCAAAGCGGTGGAGGGCGCCATCGTCGGCTGCTACCTCTGCGCAGGGCAGAGCTGCACCGCCGGGGAACGCATCCTGATTGAAGAGCCCATCCGCGATGAGTTCGTCGCGCGCCTGGCGGACGCGGCGCGTGCCCTGCGCCTGGGCGATCCCTTCGCGGACGACACCACTCTGGGTCCCCTGAACAACGAAGGCGTCGCGACCAAGATGGACCAGCACGTCGCCGACGCGCTGAAGCACGGAGCCAAGCTCGTGCTGGGCGGCGAACGCGCCAAGGGCTTTCCGACGCGCCTGTACTACCACGCGACGATCCTCGACGGCGTCGACCCCAGCATGCGCGTCAGCCAGGAGGAGACGTTCGGGCCGATCGCACCGATCATCAAGTTCCGCGACGAGCAGCAGGCGCTCGCGCTGGCCAATGACTCACCGTACGGACTGCTTGGCGCCGTCTACACCAAGGACCTTTCACGCGCGCTTCGTTTCGCGGACGCGCTCGAGACGGGCTGGGTGAACATCAACGAGTCGACTAACTACTGGGAGGCGCACCTCCCGTTCGGCGGCCGCGCCGGAAAGAAGAGCGGAATCGGTCGGGTGGGCGGGCGGTTCGCCCTCGAGCAGATGACGGACCTCAAGACGATCGTGATCGAGATCTCGCCCCAGTGACAGCCAACGGAACGCCCCTGGAGGACACCATCGCCGAGGCGAGACGCGTCGCGGACGCCGCGCACGCGCAGAAGCTCGGGGTCAAGCTTCTCGGCGGCGCCGGCATCCACCTGCACTCCCCCAGCGCGCAGCACGCGCCGCTCAAAAGGAAGTACGGCGACCTCGACTACGTCATCTCGACCAAGGATCGCAAGCGGGCGCTTGCGTTCTTTCCGGCGCTGGGCTATGAGGCGAACGACCGCTTCAACCTGATGCAGGGCGACCGGCGACTTTACTTCTACGACGGGAGCAACGGCAAGCAGGTCGACGTCTTCATCGACGAGATCCGAATGTCGCACGTGATCGACCTGCGCGGCAGGCTCAGCCACGAGGGGCCATGCGCAAGCCCGGCCGACCTGCTTCTCAGCAAGATGCAGATCTACGAGGTCAACCGCAAAGATCTGGTCGATCTGACCGCCCTGCTCCTCGACCATCCGATCAAACCTCAGGACGACGAGGCCATCGACCCGACCTATGTCGCCAGGCTCGCGGCGGAGGACTGGGGCATGTACCGCACGCTGCAGATCAACATCGGCAAGCTGCGCCACACCGTGGACGAGCTCGACGTCGACCGAGAGCTGGTGAAGTCGCGCCTGGATGAGCTCTGGGAGGCGGTCGACGCCCAGGCCAAGCCCCTGAAGTGGCGGATGCGCGCGCAGGTCGGCGACCGCATGCGCTGGTACGAGCTGCCCGAAGAAGTCCGGTCGCCCTACCAACCGGAATGACACTGCCGGCGCACGCGCGATGCGTGGTCATCGGCTGCGGCATCGTCGGCAACAGCCTCGCCTACCACCTGACGCGACTGGGCTGGCGTGACGTGGTCCTGCTCGACAAGGGCCCGCTGCCGAACCCCGGCGGATCGACCGGCCACGCCTCCAACTTCATTTACCTGGTCGATCACTCGAAGGAGATGACCGCTCTGACGATGGACAGCGTCAACCAGTACAAGGAGCTGGGTGTGTTCATTCAGTCGGGCGGCATCGAGGTTGCGCGGACCAAGGAGCGGATGCAGGAGCTCTCGCGGCGCATGGCGTCGGCCGTGTCGTGGGGCATCGAGCCCACCGCTCTCCTCTCCCCGGCGGAGGTGAAGAAGCTCGTGCCATACATCGACGAGACGGTGATCCTTGGCGGCTTCTACACACCCGGGGTCGGCGTGGTCGACTCGCTACGCGCGGGCACGCTGATGCGCGAACAGGCGCAGGCCGCGGGCGCGCTTCAGGTGGCCCCGAAAACGGAGGTCCTCGGCATCGAGGTCGAATCCGGGCGGGTCCGCCGCCTGCGCACAACCGAGGGCGAGATCGAAGCTGAGACTGTGGTCATCACGTGCGGCGTCTGGAGCCCGCGCGTCGCCCATATGGCCGGAGCGCGCATCCCCCTGACCCCGGCCGTGCACCAGATGATCGACATCGGGCCGGTCCCGCGTTTTCGTGGCGCGAAGTCGGACATCGAGCACCCGATCGTGCGGGACATGGACACGAACATGTACGAGCGCCAGGCGGGCGGCGACCTGGAAATCGGCTCCTACGCGCACCGCCCGATTCTTTACGACCCGGAGGACTTGCCGCCGGTCGAGCAGGCCGCGCTCTCGCCGACCGAGTTCCCCTTTACGCAGGGCGATTTCGAGGAGCAGATGCAGCACGCGCTGGAGCTGATGCCGGAGATCGTGGGCGACGAGTCCGTCGGCGTGAAGTACGCCATCAACGGAATCCTTTCGCTCACCCCGGACGGCATGCCGGTGCTGGGCGAATCGCCTGATGTCAAGGGTCTGTGGGCCGCCGCGGCGGTGTGGGTGAAGGAGGGGCCCGGCACAGGCAGGTCTGTCGCCGAGTGGATGATTCACGGGGAATCGGAGATCGACCTCCACTCCTCGGATATCGCCCGCTTCCATGAACATCAAAAGACAAGCACGCATGTGCGAGCGCGAGCAGCCGAAGGCTTCAACAAGACCTACGGCATCGTTCATCCCAGCGAGCAGTGGGCCTCCAACCGCAACATCCGCCTCGCGCCATTCCATGTGCGCGAGCGCGAGCTCGGTGCGGTGTTCTTCGAGGCTGCCGGCTGGGAGCGGCCGCAGTGGTACGAGTCGAACGCGCCGCTGCTCGAGGAGTTCGGGGACCGGATCAATCGCCGGACCGCCGAATGGGAGTCGCGCTGGTGGTCGCCCATCATCAACGCCGAGCACCTTGCGATGCGCGATCGCGCGGGGCTGTTCGACCTGTCAGCGTTCACGATCTTCGACATCGTCGGTCCAGGCGCGCTGGCGTCAGTGCAATGCTCCGCGCTGCGCCAAACCGACGTGCCGGCGGGCCGGGTGGTGTACACGCCGGTGCTCAGCCAGAGCGGCGGGTTCAAATCGGACCTGACGATCATGCGTCTGGGGGACGAGCACTTCAGGGTCGTGACCGGCGGCGCCGCCGGCATGTCGGACAAGAAGTGGTTCCGCGACCAACTGGTTCGCGGCGCGGAGCTCGTGGACATGACGTCGTCCATGACGACGATCGGCCTGTGGGGCCCGCGAGCACGCGACATCCTGGCGAGCACCACGTCGGACGACGTCTCGAACGAGGCTTTCAAGTTCGGCACCTGCCGCACGATCGAGATCGGCACCCTGCGAGTCCTGGCGTCGCGCATCTCTTATGTGGGCGACCTCGGCTGGGAGATCTACGTCCCGATCGAGCAGGGGCTGAAGCTGTGGGACACGCTGTGGGAAGCCGGACGTCCGCACGGGCTGGCCGCGTGTGGAATCGGGGTGTACGGGACGACCGGCAGGCTGGAGAAATGCTATCGCGCGCACGGCAACGAGCTGGAGACCGAGTACAACGTCATCGAGGCCGGGATGGCCGCGCCGCGCGTGAAGGAAGAGGACTTCGTCGGCAAGGCCGCCCACCTGCGACACCGAGAAGAGGAACCGGCCGCGATCCTGTGCACACTCACCGTCGACGACCATCGATCGAGGGACGGGGAGAAGCGCTTCATGCTCGGCCGTGAGCCGATCCTGACCCGGGACGGCCAGCGGATAGTGGACCGTCGGGGGCGGGGCTCTTACGTCACCAGCGCAGGGGCAGGACCGTCGGTCGGCAAGCACATCCTCATGGCTTACCTCACGCCCGAGGAGGCGGTGCCGGGCAATCAGCTCCTCGTCGAATACATGGGAGAGCGGTACCCGGTGAGCGTGGCGGTGGCCGGCGCGACGCCCCTGTTCGACCCCGAGAACACGCGCATTCGGGCATAAGGCGTGCGGATCGCGGCCTGCATCAAGCGAGTCCCGATCACCGGTGGGCGCATCCTGTTGACCGAGGACGCGCGTGCGATCAACACGCAGCACCTGGGCTTCACGATGAGCCCGCACGAGGAGTGCGGCGTGGAGGAGGCGGTCCGACTGATCGAGGCGAACAAGGGCGACTCGGTCGTCCTGACCCTCGGCCCGCCCGAGGCGGTAGACCAGCTGCGGGACGCCATGGCTCTCGGCATCGACCGCGCGATCCACCTGCAAACCGACGGCCAGGAATGGGACGGCGAGTCGACCGCTTCCGCCCTGCTCGAAGCGATTCGGGCGGACGAAGCCGCGAACGGTCCGTTCGACATCATCTTCTTCGGCAATGAGTCGGCCGACTCGGGCGGCTTCCAGGTCGGGATTCGCGTCGCGTACGGGCTCGGCCGGCCGTGCGTCACAGGTCTCAAGAAGGTCACCCTCGAGGGCTCCTCCGTGCGGTGCGAGCAAGAGGTCGACGGCGGGCGTGACGTCTACGTCGTGCCGCTGCCTGCGGTGCTGACTGTCAAGGAAGGGCTGAACCTCCCACGCTATCCCTCGGTGCCGGGCAAGATGCGCGCCCGCAGCAAGCCGGTCGCGGTCAGCGATCCGTCGCGGCCGGCACCGCGACTCGAGCTCGTGACGCTCGCGGTTCCGGCGGGTCAGGGCCGGCGCGCCGAGTCGCTCGGCAGCGGCGTGACCGCAGCACCCGCGGTGGTCGAGGTGCTGCGCAAGGCTGGCGTTCTGTGACAGTCCTGGTCTTGATGGAGGGCAGCGACGCCTCGCGGCAGGCGCTCACCCTCGCGCGCAAGTTCGGAGATCCGCGGGCGCTGCGGATGGACGCGATTCAGCCCTTCGCTCCGGAGGCCATCGCTGCCGCGCTTGCCCATGCGGCGGACGAGCTGAACGCCTCCGCCGTGTTCGCCGCGGGCACCGAGCGCGGCAATGAGGTGATGGCAAGGTTGGCTGCACGCACTCGACTGCCGTTCGCCGCCAACTGCATCGCAGCGACACCCGGCGATCCGGTCGCGGTCACGCGTGTGCGTTGGGGCGGCAGCCTCCTCGAAGAAGCGCGTCTGCACGGCCCTCGGTCTCTGATCACGGTTGCCCCCCACACTGTCCCCGCCGATTCGGGTCCCGCACCCGCGGAAATGGAGATCGGCCCTCCGGCTGCAGCAGACCTGCTGGTGCAGGTTTCCGGCCACGTCGCGCCCGCGAACGGAGGCGTCTCTCTGGCGACGGCCAAGGTTGTGGTCAGCGGCGGCCGAGGCGTGGGTTCGAAGGAAGGCTTTGCGATCATCGAAGAGCTCGCCGGCCTGCTTGGCGCGGCGGTCGGCTGCTCGCGTGCGGTGACCAGCGCCGGATGGAGACCGCACACGGACCAGGTCGGCCAGACGGGAACCAAGGTCGCGCCGGAGGTCTACATCGCGTGCGGCATCTCGGGAGCGACCCAGCACATGGCCGGCTTGAAGGGCGCCAAACGAATCGTCGCCATCAACTCGGATCCGCAGGCGCCGCTGATGCTGAACGCCGACTACACCGTGACCGGCGACCTCAAAGAGATCGTGCCGGCCATCTCCGCCGAGGTCCGCAAGCACAGGTGATCGTCATCCAGGCCATGGCCCTCGCGATCGCGCTCGTGCTCGCCGGCGCCCTGTTCACGCGGCGGGCGTGGTCCCTCTACCGACTGCTGCGCTCCGGCAAGCCTGTTGCGCGATTCGACAATGTGCCCGCCCGTGCTCGGGCTGAGGCGACCGTCGTGATCGGCCAGAGCAAGCTGCTGCAGCGTCTGCTGCCTGGCCTGATGCACGCGGCCATCTTCTGGGGATTCCTGGTCCTCTTGCCCACGATCGTCATCGCCATGATCGGCGCGGTCGACGCACATTCGACCTTGCCATGGCTCGGTGCGCAGGGTTGGTACGCGCTGGTGGTCGACGTGTTCGCCGTGCTCGTGCTCATGGGCGTGATCACGGCTTTCGTCATCCGCAAGATCCAGAGGCCGGCTCGCTTCCAGGGCAGCCACCTCGGCGAGGCGGACCTCATCCTTGCCCTGATCGCGGGGATCGTCTGCACGCTGCTTCTATGGCATGCGTCGCAGATCGCGCTGCGCCTCAACGATTACCCGGCGCAGTGGGCGCCCATTTCCAGCGCTCTGTCGCAGCTGGTGGCTCCAGCTGCCCCGGCGCTCGAGCGTGTCGCGGTGTGGACGCACGTCTTGATCATCCTTTCCTTTCTCGTCTACCTCCCGTACTCGAAGCATCTCCACATCCTGGTCGCGGCCATCAACGTGTATTTCGGAAGGACGCGCTCACGCGGCCGAATCGAGCCGATCGATTTCGAAGAGCCCGAGGCTGAAGTCCGTTTCGGCTCTGCTCGGGCGGCGGACATGACGTGGAAGCAGATGCTCGACACCATGTCGTGCACGGAGTGCGGGCGCTGCCAGGACGTGTGCCCGGCCTACGCGACCGGCAAAGCCCTCTCGCCGAAGCTCCTGATCATGGCGATGAGAGACCATCTCGTCAGCGGTGCGACCACGGCGATCGTGCCGAACGCAGTGTCCGACGACATCGTGTGGGACTGCGTCACCTGCGGCGCGTGCGTGCGGGAGTGCCCGGTCGGCATCGAGCACATCGACCACGTGATCGACCTGCGCCGCAACCTGGTCATGGTCGAGTCGCGTTTTCCGGAAGAGGCGGGCACGATGCTGCGCGACGTCGATCGCACGTCGAACCCCTGGGGCAAACCGCAGGCCGATCGCCTGCAGTGGGCCGAAGGCCTGGGCGTCCGGGTTCTGCAGCCGGGAGAACGCCCGCCCGAAGTCCTCTTCTGGGTCGGCTGCGCGCCGGCGTTCGATGAGCGCGCCCGCAGGGCCGCGATCTCGACCGCGAAGCTGCTGCAGATGGCGGGGGTCGATTTCGCGATCCTGGGACAGCGTGAGAGCTGCACCGGTGATCCGGCACGGCGCATGGGCGACGAATACACGTTTCAGAGGCTGGCGGGCGAAAACGTCGCGACGCTGAACGGCGCGGGCGTGAAGACGATCGTCACGACCTGCCCGCACTGCTTCAACACGCTGGGCAATGAATACGCGGACTTTGGCGGCACGTACGAGGTCGTGCATCACACGCAGTTTCTCGCCGACCTCGTCCATCAGGGCAAGCTCTCGCCGATGCCGAGCGAGCGGACGATCACCTATCACGATTCGTGCTACCTCGCCCGCCACAACGATGTGCGTGAGGCGCCACGCGAGTTGGTGTCCGCCGTCGGCCAGGCCGTCGAGATGCCGCGCAACCGGGAGAGAACCTTCTGCTGCGGCGCCGGTGGGGCGCGCATGTGGATGGAGGAGAAGCGCGGCCGGCCGATCAACCAGGAGCGGGTGCGCGAGGCCGTGGAGACCGGTGCGGAGACACTCGCGGTGGCGTGTCCGTTCTGCACAGTGATGCTCGACGACGGGGTGCGCGAGACCGGCTCGAAGATGCAGGTCTTCGACCTGGCGACGCTGCTCGCGGAGGCGGTGGAGCGGCGGCGGGCGATGGCGACCTGATCACGCAGTCAGTGGGCTTGGCGGTTCAGGCGCGCAGGGAAAAGAGGACTGGGAAGAGGGAGACGGGGGGCCGGCCTGGCGGGTAAAGGTGCCGCCCGGTGGGGTAAAATTTTGGTCTCGTGTCTTGACAATGCAAACGATTGTTTGTATACTCTGTTCATGATCCTCGCGGAGCGTCTAAGCGCCGACGACCACGTGGCCCGCGAGCTGATCGAGACCGAGCACCTGATCGGCCTGCTCCAGCTCAAGGCGGCGCGTCTCGCGGCCGCGCTGGCGGAAACGAAGGTCTGGGACGCCGCGGGGTTCAACAGCCCAGGCGACTGGATGCGCTTCCACTGTCATCTCACCAACAACGTGGCCTGGGACCGAATCGCGGTCGGCAAGCGCCTCGGTCAGATGCCGGAGTCGGAGCAGGCTCTCTACGACGGTGACATCGGCTACGCGCATCTGAGGGTGATGGCGCGGACGGCGGAAACGGTCGGCGCTAACGCATTCGATGAATCAAAGCTGCTGCCGCTGGCCCGCGAAAACTCGCCTGGCAAGTTCTATTACAAGTGCCAGCATTACCGCCACGCGGTCGACGCCAAGGCGTACTCGGATGAACAGTCAGAGCTGGTGGAGAACTGCCGGCTGTCCTTGAGCACGGCTGAGGACGGTTGTCTGCTCATAAACGGAGTCCTTGACCCAGTTGGTGGCGCGGCGGTGCGGACTGCGCTCGAGCCGCTGGCGCGCAGGTCTGGCGTCGCCGACGATCGCGGGCTCGAGCAGCGCTACGCGGACGCTTTGGTCGAGCTCGCGCACGGCGGCAAGCCGGCCAACCTGCACGTCACCGCCACCGTCGAGACCTTGAAGGGCCTGGCGGGCGCGGCCGGTGGAGAGATGGAGTTCTCGCTTCCTGTTTCGTCCACCACCATCGAGCGTATGGCGTGCGACTGCAGCGTGACGCGGGTTTTGCTGAGCCAGGAGTCGGTGGTGATCGACCTTGGTCGCTCCAAGCGGGTGATCTCGGGACCCGCGATGCGAGCACTCAAGTCACGCGATGGGCATTGCCGGTGGCCGGGATGTGAGCGGCCGGCCTCCTGGTGCGATGGGCATCACGTCGTCCACTGGATACGCGGCGGCGAGACCGATCTGGACAACCTCGTCCTGCTCTGTCACCGGCATCACTGGAAGGTCCACGAAGGCGGATGGCAGCTGGTCAAGACGGCTGACGGACCACTGGTTCCGATCGCGCCGACGATCACCTTCGGGCAGGCACGCGGACCCGATTAGAAGCTAGGCGACTCGGAACAGGACCCGGTTGGCCGACGGATCGGCGGCGGCGAGACCATCAGCCTCCTCGACGACCTCGACGCCGCCATGCTCGAGGCGCTCGACGACATCATTCAGGTCACCCTTCGCGGGCAGCTCGATCGTGTAGCGCCGCAGGCCGGCCGATCCGGCGGGCGCGGGCGGCGCACCTTCGCCGGCCCATGTGTTCAAGCCCACGTGATGGTGGTAGCCCCCGGCTGACACGAAGCCGACGCCCGGCACGTGACCCATCACGTCGAAGCCGACAAGGTCGTGGTAGAAGCGCAGGGCATCTTCGACGTCGGCCACGTGAAGATGGATGTGGCCCATCTTCGTCCCGGCCGGCATGGGTTCGTCGAGACGGTCGTCCTCGCGGAGGTGGCTGAACAGTTCTTCGAGGTCGATCGGGTCGCGGCCTGATCGCGGCCGCCCCTCCTTGTCGTACGTGGCGAACGTGCCGTTCGCGAAGCCCATCGTCCCGTCCTCCGGCGACTCGGCGTAGATCTCGATGCCGTTGCCGTCGGGATCCCAGAGGTAGTTGGCCTTGGTCATGACGTGGTCGGTCGGGTACTGGTCCCATCGCATATGGCCGAGCCGGGCGACCACCCGTGCCAGCTCCCGCCTGTCCGGCACCACGATGGCGAGGTGGTACAGGCCTGAGGTCCTGGGCACCACCGGCCGCTCCGCGTCTGGGTACAGGACGACAAGCTCGCGTCCTGCCGCTCCAAGCCGGATCTCCGGTCCCTCTGAGTCGAGCGGCTCCAGCCCGACGTAGTCACGGTAGAACCGAAGCGCACGGTCTCCGTCGGTGACGGCAAGCTCGACCGCTCCCACCCCGGTTTTGGCCGCGATCGA
>Ga0209808_1001199_pt1 | contig 13266 bp, 10 predicted proteins | sample GraSoiAngelo_157_FD_186171 | JGI IMG/M metagenome (GOLD analysis project Ga0209808, IMG submission 186171) | Grasslands soil microbial communities from the Angelo Coastal Reserve, California, USA - 14_1009_16_20cm (SPAdes) (version 2) | ecosystem: Environmental > Terrestrial > Soil > Grasslands ...
GTCAGCGTATTTGGCCATTCTTAATCAAGCCGGTTCCAACCGGCGGGATGTAGTCTGGTGGACTCATATGATACTGCTGAATCTTGTAGAGGAGTGTCCGATAGCTCACTTTCAGCAGGCGGGCTGCCGCCTTGCGGTTCCACTTGGTTTGCTCAAGCGCAGTTGAGATCGCATTCCTCTCGGTTTCGCCTTTCACGCTCTGCAGAAGCGATTTGAGACCAGAGGTCGGACTTTCATTGGGAGAAGCTTCTGTACCTGGAGTTCCGTTGCCAGTCAACTGCCGCAGATCCTCTGCCGCGGTACCGTCCTGCTCTGGAGTGCCCGGCGCGACGCCATCCTCTCCCATGAGCAAATGACGCTTCACAAATTGCTCCAATTCGCGAAGATTGCCCGGCCAATCATAACGCTGGCAGGCAGCCAGCATACCCGGCGAGAACATGCGCGCCGGAAGTCCATACCGCCTTGCCAACTGGTTCATGAAGTGTCCAAGCAGCAGCGGGATTTCTTCTTTGCGCTCGCGCAACGGAGGCACGTGGACCGTAAACGCGCTCAGCCGATAATAGAGATCTTCCCGCAACTTGCCCTCCGCCATCGCTTGTTCCAAATTGCCGCTGGCGGCAGCTAGAATACGAACGTCCATTTCGACTCTACTCTGGCCATCTGGCTTGATAAAATGCCCGTCCTGCAAAACCGTCAGCAGCTTGAGCTGTAAACTCGCCGGCATTTCTGTGATTTCATCCAGGAATAATGTCCCCCTCTGGCATAGTTCGAATTTGCTGAGCCGGCTCCAGCCATTTCCAGGAAGTGCACGATAACCGAACAGTTCATTCTCCAGCACGTCGCCCGGCAAGGCGGCGCAGTTCAATTTAAAAAACCTGGACCCGGAGCGCACCGACAGTCGGTGAACCAAGCGTGCCGCAAGTTCTTTGCCGGTGCCGTTCTCACCCACTATCAGTAACGGCTCGCTGACCTGTGCCAGTAGCTCCAGTTGGGCTCGCAGTTTGCGCATAGCAACGCCAGCGGCGACAAAGAATTGGTCATCAGCAATCTGTTCAATTTCTTCCCCGGCATCACTGTTCCCCTCGTGGCTCAACGACCGGCGGATTGCAGCTTCCAGCTGTTGTTCCCTTACTGGGCGCACCAGGTATTCTTCCGCCCCAAGTCGCATGGCTTCCATCTTCTGCTCAGCGTTTCCGGAGTGAGAAAGCAGCAGCACGTGCGTATCAGGCCGTACTCGACGTAACCAGCGCAGAGTGTGCAGCCCATCACCTTCGTCTTGCGCCACGTCCAGGATGATTGCGTCCGGCGCCGTACCCGCCTGCACTCGCTCCAGAGCTTCCCAGCCGCTGCTGGCAGTTTCCAACTGCCAGCCATTGGCCTTGCCAATGCCCGAGAGCAGGTTGAGCGCAGACGCTTCTCTGCTTACGATAAGAATTCGTGATGATTCCACTGAGTGATCTGACACAGGGGCTCCTTCACGGCAAGAAATGGGAGAGGCACATCGGCCAGAAGGGACTTACACTGCTTCGACGTCGTAGCCTTCAATGCGGACCGCTAATGATCGCTGAATGGCATCGATGGAGACGACCAGCGTGCGATCGCCGTTTCGCGCTACTAGGACACCTTCAACTCCGTCCATCGAGCCGCCACGAATGCGCACACGCTGTCCGATTTTGAGGAAAGGATGAAACGACCACGGAAGTTTCTCGGAAATAAGGGTACGGACCGCCTGAATTTGTTCATCCGGTATGGGAATGCCTTCGCCTCGCACGCCCACAATTCCGAAAACTCCATTTACGCGGTAGACGCGTAGGCGCTCTTCATTATTTTCCGGAACCATTCTCACGAATACATAACAACTGAAGAGCGGAAGCTCCACTTTCTTTTGGCGATCGCTCCAGCGATGCACTGTCGCGATCAATGGAAGAAACGCAGTGAGGCCTTGTTCCTGTAGCCGTTCCGCCACTACTTTCTCGTGACGTGCCCGCGTCTGTACGGCGTACCATTTGGACTGCGCTACTTCTGCGACGGGAACCGGAGAGGACGTTTGCCAAATTTGTTCGCCGCTACTCATAGCTTCGCCCTCTGAGTCCCACCCACAGACTCGGCACATGGGTACATAAAATGACTCTTCGGAGTGCACAGGACAAGAGGGGGGATTACGACGTCGGATGCCTGCGCTGGGATGCAGAGTAAAGCCGCATGCAAGTGGCTGCAAGAGGTACAAACACCCGGTGAAAGATGTCTCTTGTAGAAGAGGGTTGCTATTCCGCAGCCTGTAGCCCGAAGACGATAGAGAATGATTTCTCTATTCAGGACCAGGATCAGCCACCGTTCGGGGACGACAACTTCGAGCTTTTTAATCAAGAAGTTGCTGTAACCGCAATAAACTAAATCGGTTACACCATCAACGGCCATACGAACGACATCGGTTCAAATAGGTCACAGACGTAACCCCATTGGAGCATCGAAAATCAGGAGGGCCGCTCGTAAGAGATTTGTAAACGAAGGTTGCAAACACTTTCACAGTGCCATTGCATCCTCGGGGAACTTGCGATAGACTGCTCCGCGTTGTACCCGTGGCGCCATTACCATCCTGGCGCTGGTTAACGTTAACCTCCCCTGAAAGAACAAAGTTCTTTTCCACTTTCTGGCTCCAGGAAATCTGGGGTGGCGGCGAACTTATTCTTTCTTTCCGACGTCTGACCAGTTCGATTTTTCGAACTTGCGGGCACTTGCGCCACTGGAGGGCCTATGCAGCCTGTTCCTGGTTCTGGGGAGGAAATGATTCGGGTACTCGTCGCCGATGATACTCGCATCCACACTCAATTGTTGGCTGATGCGCTGCGACGGGATTCTCTTCTGGAAGTAATCAGCTCACCTTCCCATTCACGTGATCTGGTGGAAGCCGCCCGTGCCCAGAAGATTGACGTGGTTGTCCTCAGCGCCAGTCTGGATGAAGATCCGCAGCGGGGCTTTGAAGTTTTGCGCGAGCTGCGCGTTTCTGATCCGCAGATTCGCGCCGTTATGCTCTTGGATTCATCGAAGCGCGAATCCATTCTTCAGGCTTTCCGCGTTGGCGCGAGAGGAATTTTCAGCCGTCACGAATCTGTCGAGAATCTTTCGAAATGTATTCGCAGTGTTCATGATGGCCAGATCTGGGCCAACAGCCAGCAGATGTCATTTGCGGTGGAAGCACTGGCTTCTTCACCCGTAATTCGTGCTGTGGACGCCAAAGGCCTAAGTTTGCTATCGAAGCGTGAATTGGAGGTGGTACGTAGACTCGCTGAAGGCTTGAGCAACCGCGAGATCGCAGAACGCCTCGGTCTAAGCCAACACACCATCAAGAATTATCTATTTCGCGTGTTTGACAAACTGGGCGTATCCAGCCGCCTAGAGCTTCTCTTCATGACTCTCAATCACGCGGCCTACTTCAAGCCAGCCGCGGCCGAGAAGTCGAATGGGAATGGCAGTATTTCTCGTGAGAAGGGCAGCACCCCCGAGCGTGCGAATGGAGGCTCTCCTGAGCCTCATATTCAGAAGCAACCTGCGGCGGATCACGTTGCACGGTTACATGTAGTGCCTGCCGCGGCGCCAGAGCAGCGGCGCAGCCCTGAAAAAGTTTCTGGAAACCAGTCGCATCAGAACATTGTGTCCGCGGGCGGCGCGGATCTGTAATTCGGCTACGAAGTTTGCCGCATTCGTCGTAACGTGATCAAGGTGACCTCAGGTGGACAATAGAAGCGCACGGGCAGACGAATGGTACCAATCCCAATATTCGTGTAGAGAGTTAAGCCACGGATTCGGCGCAATCCTCTGGGATATTTCCTTCCTAATGGCGGCAAATAAGGCGCACCGATTAGAGGAAACCGAACCTGCCCTCCGTGGGAATGGCCCGACAACTGAAGATCCACCGGATAATGCGAAACGGCATTAGCAACATCCGGCTCATGGGCGAGTAGAACGACCGGCTCGGTTCTTGGAACCGGCCGCAACGTCAACTCCAGATCAGATTGCCGTTCGAGCACATCATCGAGTCCAGCTAGCCAAAGTCGCTGTTCACCTTCCTCGAATGGAATGGCGCGGTTCCGTAGAACCGTGATGCCCTTCGCCTGTAAAGCTTCGGTGATCCGGTGCGGATCTGAACCGGCATCATGATTCCCCAGAATAGCCAGCACTCCACGTCGAGCGTGCGCTTGCGCCAACAGATTCGCGCAAGGCTCGATGAATCTGGCAGCTCTCTTGGTCCCGCCCAGATATTTCTTGAACAGTGGGACCGTCACGAAATCGCCTGTCAACACTACTAAGTCAGCACCCAATCCATTGACAATGTCGATCGCTTTGCGAATCGAGACTACCGAAAAATGTTCGTCGTAATGGAAATCGCTCATTTGCGCGATCCTGATTCCATCCCAGGCTTCGGGCAAACGCGCGAGGGGAACTTCAATCCGCACCAGCCTTGGGTGATTGGGTTCAAGAATTGCACTCTCAGCCGCTATGGCCAGAGCGCCAGTCGCGAGCGCGGCTTTAAGGAAGTTTCTTCGATTAAGGAATTGTGACAAACGTGATGCTTTCTCTTGGCTTCACATGGTCTCTGTATCTGGAGCAGCAGAGCTCGAGGCAAATCGACTCTGTATCATTGCTCTGTATCATTGCTAGGGCTGGCGAAGTGAAGAAGAAACATGATTTCCTCGCATACATCCGATGAACCGAGCTGCGCGCAATCACCGGTGTGGAGTCGGCGCAGGAGCGTGAGGCGTTGGAGCCGAATGCGCCGGTGCGACTGAATGTGGCGCTGACATCCGCGGACCTGCTCCCCGACCCATCGGCGTTGCTCCAGGCCTGGACCGTACGCCCGGGGACATCGTGGAAATGCTTGAGCCTACCGAGTTGTGCACTCGGGGCTCGGCAAAACCGTTCTGCTTCACCTGCTGGGAAACGTTGGCCAGATTGCGCACGCTGCCGCGCGGAATTCCCAACCCCGCCGAGTCATTGCGCACGATCATCCGCTTCGGAGTGCCATGGCCCGGCAAAGGACCGCGGTTCACGATCACCGTCTGCCCCGGCGAAGCAGGTGGACGCGGCGCCACAAACTGCCGCGGAGGATTTACCACGCGCGGAAGTGGTTGCCATCCCGTCCAGTATCCGGGCTGCCACACCCATCCATATGCAGGCAGGAACAACCAAGAACCGTAGCGGTACGGCATCCAACCCCATGGATAGCCAGAGACCCACGTGTAGCCGAATCCCGGATACCACATCCAGGAGCCATTCATGAAAGGGTCCCATCCCAGACCAGTGAAATACGGCTGCCAGCACATTCCATAGCCTGGCGCATTAATATAGTTGCCGTAATAGGCGAGATCGCTCACCCCGTATGAATAAGGCGAGTAGCTATTGGAGGCCGTGTATCGCTGATGATATTGCTCCTGCTGCTTATCCCATTCATCGTAGGGATCGGGTTCCAAATTCTTGGCCAACGCATATCGATCCTGGTCAGCAAGATCGAATGTGGCCGTTTGCTTCTTACCCACGTTCACCCCGCCGGACGGTCCTTCAACCTGCACGTCGCCTTTGAATACCGCCATCGTGGCATCGGTATCGCCCAGCTCAATACGAAGGTGAGCAGGTTTGGTGAGTGAAACTTTCTCATGCGCGAAACTCAGAGTGAACTCGTCATCTTTCTTTCCTGTGAAATTCACATAGGCAGTGCCGTCCCGAACGTTCACCGCCGTGGCCTGAGCGCCTGAATCGCGCAATAAAAGCTCCGGAAACACAACAATCGTGTGAGGCACCATGCGCAGCGTCGAGCCGTCTTCAAATTCAATCTCAGCGCGTCCATCTCTATTGGTCCGCAGCTTCATGCCCTGCGTCACGGGCATGTTCAGAAATGCTTTCTCAAATCCCTGGCCGGTATTGCGGTCAGCCTGCACCTCGCCATCTACCTGACTCAAACGCACGATCCGCACTTGCGAATCGGCAAACGCTGGGAGCGCCAGCAGCACAGCCGCCAGCGTAAGCAGCACCGCATTTAGAATTCTCCTGAACATTGCCCCACCTCCCACACTACCCCTCAAACCGTTAGAACCCGAGTCGTGACAGTTAGTTGCTTCGTTGACTATCATGGCCGGAGCGCTGTACTGCATCATTCTAGTCCTTCCACCACATACAGCGTTTGCAACCGCCGAATGTAGCCGCAGCGTAAGTCTTTCCATCGGCCGAGATCACCGTTTTGTGGATTTGGCTTACTCTCGCCGGATCTGTAGGCCCCGGAGGCAGAACCATAAACGGCGGAAATTATAGCGCGATGTAAGCGCAGGCGGCTAACGACCAGCCTCGGACCGCTCCAACAATCTTTGGGCGCGTGCCCGCACGGGATTGATGACCGAATTGTCATTCGCGATCTGCTGCAGGATTGGCACAAGTGCGGCCAATTCAACCATTCCGTTTTGCTTGGCCGTTTCTTCCATCCTTTTCAGCTCATCGTCGAGAGCGAGCTTTTGGTAATGGTGAAAATATTGCAGTCTGTGGCCGAACTCCAAGGTGGCTGAGAGGTTCTGAAAGAGTTGTGTCAGTTCCTGCACCGCCGCAAGAGGTGAATAATTGTACGTAGCCTGCGTGCTCCGCTGATCGTCTTTATATGCAAGCGTCTTGCTGCCGGTCGAGGCGAGATTGCGTTTCTTCGAATCAATGTCCCCCTGAAAATAGTGAGCGCGTTTTGCCAAATCAAAAATGCGCGCGCGGGTAGCGGGGGAAAGTAGAAAATCCAGGCGGTAACCGTCGTCTTCTGCATCAGGGCTGAGCTTGCCATTGGACTCATAGTTCGCGTGCCCATCCGAAGAAACTGAAATAACGTAATGATCCGGTTCAGAGTTAGGGAAATCCAGTGTGAACGTGACGGTCGCCGGCTGCTGGGCTGAAACCGGAATACAGCAGCAGATCAGAAAGAGGAGTGAAAGCGTTGACGAGAATGGTATGAGCTGCCGCTCATTCTCGAAGGTCATGTAATGATTATGCCAAAATCCTTAACCGCAGAGTTCGCCGAGTGCTCGCAAAATTCGGAGAGAGAGCCAACATGAATTTGTCCGCGTACTTCGCGAATCCTCGGCGAACTCTGCGGTTAAGGATTTTTGAAGGTTTTGGAGCGCATTCTACCGTGCAGCAGCCTTCTGCCGTTCGAGTGTCGCTGAAGTATGAAGATGGCAGATCGCGATAGCCAGCGCATCCGCCGCATCGGTCGGCTCGGGGACTTCATCTAAATTCAGCAACCGCGCGACCATGTGCTGCACCTGCTGCTTCTCCGCTTTCCCGTAGCCGACTACAGCAGACTTGATCGAGAGCGGCGAGTACTCAGCGACGTCCAAGCCTGCGGAAGACGCCGCCAGCATGGCGACTCCACGCACCTGCCCAAGCTTAATCGCCGATTTCGCATTCACTGCGTAAAACACATCTTCAATCGCGACGTAATCCGGGCGGTGCTGCTCGATGATCGCGCCCAAACGTTCAAAAATTTCCGCCAAACGCCGCGGCAAAGGATCGCGCGGAGAGAGCTTCACCGCGCCACAAGTGAGGCAGATCAATCTGTCATGATCGCAAAGTTCGACCACGCCGTAGCCGGTGTACTCGGTGCCGCAATCGATCCCTAAAACGCGCATGGGGGAAGTGTACTGCGGGTTCGTGCCTTCCGCTGTTGGCGTTCAGCGTTCCGGTGTTCAGCAATCAGGCAGTCCATCTGCAGAGGTGGCCTAACCTGCCAGGCTTAATCATTGATGTGGGGGCCGGGTCATCAATCCGATGTAGAGCTTGTAGAACTTTTCCGCGTCAATATCGAACTGCACATTGGCCAAACGCAAATATGGCGGAACTTGGGCCTTCGGATCCAAGAAGATCGTCTTGCCGTAGCTCGCGCCGTGGTCGACGTCGATGTCCATGTAGAGCTGTTTCTGGCCGGTGATGATGGAGGGGTCAATCAAAGCCACGCCGGCAATTTCGTCCCACATGTAGCCAGGCAACGAGTACTTGTCGAGATATTGCGTAATAGGGGTATTGGCTTTAGAGATTGTGGCTTTCATCTCTTCGGTGAAGCGGGTCTTCACCGAAATGTCGATGGGTGTGATCGTCACTTTTTTCCAGGGAGCGCGCAGCACGATGCGAGCGGCTTCCGGATCGAACCACCAGTTAAATTCGCGGCGGGCATCGATGGCGCCGGGATCGATTGCGCCTTTATTGGCGTACAATCCGCCACCCATCATGACGAACTCTTTGGCAAGCGTCGCCACCTCGGGATCAAGCTTCACCGCCAGGGCATAATTGGTGAGAGGGCCGCCCGCCCAAAGAACCACCTCGCCGGGATACCTGTGCACCATCTTTATTATGAATTCTGCGGCTGAACCTGGGGCTGCTTGAATGTGAGGCGCGCCCTCCTTCATGGGAGGGACAATATCGGGCAGGTGATAAGGCTCGTCATAAACCGTGGAGCGATTGGCTGCGAAGTGCTCCGTCCAACACCCTTTGTATTCGAACTTGCCGTAAAGCGCTTCCCAGCGCTCACTCTCTTCCTTGGAGTTGAGCAGCGGAAATTCGGCGCCCTCATACACCGGGACATCCGTGCGCCCGGAAATCTCCAGCAGGCGCAGCACGTGCTGCGTCTCTTCTTTTACCCACTGGTCACCGCTGACAGTAGTGATGCCAAGAACGTCAAATTTCTTTGACTGCAGGAAAACCAGGATGGCCTGCTGATCACTGGTGCCCGGTCCGCGAGCGTCCTGGTCGACGACGACTTTGATTTTCTGGGCGGAGGCGTTGACGACAACCAGCAGAGATACGAGCGCGAGTTTCCGGACGTAAGGGCCCATTCAGCCTCTATGCAAATTTGAAGGCAGACCGAAGTAAGATTTCAGTCTGCCCGGAGGTGAGAACTCGAATCTGTGGGCGCTAGAAATTCAGCTTGATGGCAAACTGAATCACGCGCGGATCGTGCACTGTCTCGTTGAGCTTCGTGAAACTCGAGGATGAAGCGAGGTTCTGCATCCCAGTGGTATCGCCGAGCAAGCCAAACTGGGGATGATTAAAGAGATTAAAGAATTCAGCGCGGAAGTCCAGCTGCATCCTCTCGCGGATCGGGAAGTGCTTAATGGCTGAGAAGTCGGTATTTACAAAACGCGGGCTATATACCGGTGTGCGATTGGCGGTTCCAAGCTCTCCTGCTGGTGCAGATACAAAAGCACAGGGATTAAACCAGGCACTCACTGTATGTACTTGCGAGGGCGCCTGGCAGCTCGGGTTGGCAGCGACTGGACCCGCTTTGTTTGGATCACTCACCTGAATAGGCCGATTTAAACTAAATGCCCCGTTAAATAGGAAGTTCGACCCGGAGGCATTGTTGTCGACCACAAAAAGCGGGAAGCCGGAAGTTGCTTTTTGGATAACGTCGACCTCCCAATTCCCCAGAACCGCGTTGACAGGCGCGCTCCATGAGCTTCCGTATCTTTTGCCCTTTCCGAATGGCAAATCGTAAAGAACACTGGCCGTGAACTGGTTTGTGAGGTGCAGTTGAGAGAGCGCCCAATCTGCTTTTTGAGTTCCAGGCAGAGGCCAAAAGGTCGCTCCAGGAGGGGTTCCTAAGCCGTCAGGAAACCCGGAATCGTAGGTGCGCGAGTAAGTGTAGCCAAGCAGCGCATATATACCGTGCCGCGCACTTTTTGTCTCGCCTTTCACTTGAAGAGAATCATATCGAGCCGAACCTACGTCACGATTGGCAGAGATCACGCCAAACGGCGAATTGGGCGGAGTATACCCGCAACCGAAGGCGTATCCCGGGACCGGGTGGGCACCGCCGGGGCACGCATCCGGAGAATGGATGTTCAAGTTCATCCCGTCCACCAGGATGTGCGAACTGCGGGACCCGGCATAGCCGATAGTTGCAACAACGTTGCCGGGAATCTGGCGCTCAACATTGAGATTGAACTGCTGAATCATGCCCTGCTTGAAGTCGAGATTCTGCGCTTGCACCGTTCCTGGAAAAATAGATGGGTTCGGTGGCGCTGTGGTTGGCTGAAGGTTCGGCTGGAGAAAGACACGCTGAATACCGCAGTTGTCCGTTGTGTTGCCAAATGGACAAGCTGCCTCGCCGCCATGGGCAAAGATAAGATTGTCCGATTCAGCCAGGTACGGTGGGTTCTCCCACAGGCCTTGCGCACCCTGGTTCCACGAAGAATCGTGGTAAATGGCATAGCCACCTCGAAGGACGGTGGTCTGGCTGCCGCGAGGCTTCCAGGCAAAGCCGATGCGCGGCTCCAAGGCAGTCTTGTCCACTTCGATGCCAACTCGCCCGTCAGTGTGAACACATAAGGAGCAGCCGCTTATTGATGCTGAACCCGCAACTAAAAGCCTACCGGTTGCTGCGTCAAAATTCGCTTGTCGATTTTGAGCCTCGGTGATCGGGGTCACAATAGCCCAACCAAGTCCGATGTTGAGCGTGAGATTGTTGGTCACACGCCAATCATCCTGGATATATGGCCGGAAGAGCTTCCAGCGACGCCCGGTTGTCGCGCCAGTGAAAGTCTGATCGTGGATCCCTAAGCCGATCTGGCCTAGGAGAAGATCGGCGGCGGTGTCGCCACTAATTCCGAAGGGAATCAAGAAGCCATCTTGAAAAGCGTTCGTTTCGACATTCATCTGCTGAGCACGAACCTGCCCACCGATTCGGATGTCGTGCTTGCCACGAATCATGTCGAACGAGTCAGAAATGGAGAAGACGTTGGTTCCACCCTGAAAGGGAGCGAATCCACGATCACCCAGTGACCAGTAGTTGGTCATAGTCGTCGAGCTTAGCCCGCAACTGATGCAGTCTTTGGTGGACTGGTTCAGAGTTGCGGGGTATCCAGTCACGCTGTCACATTGGCTTCCCAGATTGGCTCCCTGAATACCGAGTCTTGCCGAAGCGCAGGAGCGATCGCCAAAGGACAGAATGTGGTTGAAAATCCGGTTAAAGCCTGCGTTGAACTGGTTGATAGTGCGACCAGAAAAAACGTGGGTCTCAGAGATCGCGACATTCCGCCCGTGGTTGGTGATGTTTTGTGTGCTCGAAAAGGCACCCTGCTCGGCGAATCCGACGGCTACCCCTCCCGGTATGAACGACGTTGCCTGATCATAGCTGAAGCGCGCAAACACGGAATCCTTGCTGGAAAAGTTGTGATCTACCCGCACATCAAACTCGCCTTCGTTCAGCTTCCGCACGGGAACGTTCGTAAAGTTAATCCCCGAGGACGCGTTGCTTGCATTGCTGGTGGGATACAGGTCGATCATCCGTTTTCCGGTCATGTCAAACATGTTGACCGGGATCTTGTTGCAAGCCACACCTGTTGGCTGTACGCCGCCAGCTCCCGCGTCAAGGGGATCTCCCGTCACAGGATCGCATTGGAAGGCCGTGAAGTCGTACAGATTGACCAGATCGGTGAACCCGTCTTTATTCTTAGTTGCCGGAAAGTCGAAAGTGTTGGGACGAGGCACGCCAAAAGGATCCAAGCTAAAATCCCCATTCTTCATCGCAGGTGTTGGAATCGCTCCCACGAACGGGGTGCCGTGCCGCTGCCTTTTTGCCTGGTAATCCGCGAAAAAGAAGGTTTTGTCCTTCTGGATTGGACCGCCTATCGCGCCACCGAACTGGTTCAGGTTGAATTGTTCTTTGGTTGAAGCGAAGAAACTGCGGGCGTCCAGCTTTGTGTTGCGAAAGAACTCAAATAGAGATCCGTGGAGCGTATTCGACCCTGATTTCGTCGTCACCAGCACGGTTGGACCCGCGCGCGTACCGTATTCGGCCGAGTAGTTATAGGTGAGGACTTTGAATTCCTGGATGGCATCGATCGAAGGTATGATCGAAATGCCGCCTGCGGTGAGTTCGTTGTTGTCGTTTCCGTCGAGCAGCCAATCCGTGCTCTGGGCCCGTGATCCACCTACAGAAAGCGAGTAAGTGCCGCGAGCGGAGACTTCGCTGCTGGGGCCGGCATTGAAGAAGCTGTTAGGATTTGTTTCCTGTGTGGTGCCAGGCGTCAGAGTAGCCAACTGGACGAAGTTGCGCCCGTTCAAGGGAAGGTCGGCCACTTGCTCGGCGGTGATTACCTGACCCAGGGTCGGAGTAGACGTCTCCACGGCTACTTCCGTCGCGCTTACTTCAACCGCTTCTTTGACCGAGCCGGGCACAAGCGTAAAATCCACTTCGCGCTGCTCATTCACTTGCAGGCGAATGTCTGTCTGTTCGACAGTCTTAAAACCCTGGGAATTCACTCGAATCGTGTAATTCCCGACGGGCAGCAAGGGTGTAAGGTAATGCCCAGTGTCGTCGGTTTTGGTTTCGCGAGAAAGCCCCGTGCCTTGCGAGGTGACGGTCACCGTCGCCCCCGAAATCACAGATCCGGTCTTGTCCGAAACGGTGCCCAAAAAACTGCCGTTCGCCTGACCGTACAGGAGCGGGCTAATAGAAAATACGACCGAACAGAAAAGAACTACGATCAACGTTCTCTTGATCAGCATCGACATCCCCCTCGCGCTCTCCCCGTCTGGAATTCGGCGTTCCTTGTTTGAACGCGGTCTACGCATAACCGCGCTCCCTTTACGCAAGATTTCTTGTTCTGCTTCGAAAAAGTAGTAAGCGATTTAACCCCACGTCGCAGTCGCGACAATAGATCTGTCGCGATTGACTATTTCAACTTAAATCTGTGCGCGAAACGATATTCCCATTTGCCCTCCACTGTCAACCAAATCCCGCTCTGGGAATCGTCCCAATTTAGGAAAGCACACACCCTGAACCGCTCAAACCTACTTCGCATCAACTACACAGCGAAAGCCGATGGTGCCGGAGCGGTCACGTCCGGGCGACATCAATAAATATTTCTGGTGCTCGTCTAACCGATAAGTTTGCGGGAAATACCAGATGGAGCCAGAGGGCTGGTAGAATGCGCCACCACGAATGATCGCGGCCCGTGTATGCTGGTCCCGGTACTCATCGGTCCATTGGGAGATATTTCCTTCGAGATCGAGCACGCCAAATGGGCTTGCACCTTCAGGAAAGGCATCCACGTCTGTGGGCGGACGCATGGTGCGGCCTCGATCTACGGGAAGTATGGCTTCGGACTTCCAATAGTTACCCCAGGGATAAAGACGCCCATCGTTGGATTGGGCGGCGTACTGCCATTCCCATTCATGCGGGAGACGTTTGCCAGCCCATTTCGCATACGCTCGAGCATCCTCGATTGAAACCCAGGTCAC
>Ga0209808_1001202_pt1 | contig 13251 bp, 14 predicted proteins | sample GraSoiAngelo_157_FD_186171 | JGI IMG/M metagenome (GOLD analysis project Ga0209808, IMG submission 186171) | Grasslands soil microbial communities from the Angelo Coastal Reserve, California, USA - 14_1009_16_20cm (SPAdes) (version 2) | ecosystem: Environmental > Terrestrial > Soil > Grasslands ...
GAGCCCGGTGATCGTCATCGGTGACTCGCCCTGTCCGAACAGCTGATAGAGACGCGGCCCGAAGAGCGCCAGCGCGCGCTTCAGATCGGCGACGTACATGGGAGCCCCGCCGTAGATGATGGTCTTGAGGTTTGCGAAGCCGGCTGTCCGCGCGGCTTCGCTCTGCACCAGACGCGTCACCATCGTCGGCGCGGCGAAGAAGCTGACGTTCTCGTGTCGCGCGATCGCGTCGAGCACGCGCGCCGCTTCGAACCCGCCGAGCACGACCTGATGCGACCCCTTGAGCAGGTGCGGAATGGCGTAGAGGCCCGAGCCGTGTGAGAGCGGCGCCGCGTGCAGATCCGTGTCGTGCTCGTCGATGAAATCGATGTCCGCGTAGTAGGCGTGGCTCATCGACATTAGATTGCGGTGCGTCAGGACAGCGCCTTTGGGGCGGCCGGTGGTGCCGCTGGTGAAGAATACCCAGGCGGGATCGTCGGCTGCCGCAGGCGGGGGAACGATCGGTTCGGCAGCGAGGAGCGCCTGATAATCGCTGCCGCCGGTGGAGATCACCGTCAGTCCAGGACCGCTCGCGACGGCGTCGGCAAGCGCAGGGGTGACGAAAACGAGCCTCGACTTCGTCTTTTCGACAATCCACGCGACCTCTTTCGGATGGAGCCGCGCATTCACGGGAACCGCGCACAATCCCGCGCTCCAGCAACCGAGCAGGATCTCGAAGAACTCGGGACAGTTCTCGAGGTAGAGAACGACGCGCGCTCCGGAACCTCCGGACCGCGCGCGGAGCGCAGCGCCGAGCCGGGCTGCGCGGCTGGCAAGCTGCGCGTATGTCAGGGTGGCGGAGTCGGCGGTGACCGCGGGGCGCTCGGGAAACCGTCGGGCGACCTCCAGCACCTGCGCGGCAATGTTCATGGCTGCTTTTTCGCCAGCGGCTTGATCGCGGGCCCGTTCAGCACTTCGCCCTCGACGTCATACCGCGCGCCGTGACAGGGGCAGTCCCACGATTTCTCCGCTGGGTTCCACCTCACCGTGCACGCCATGTGCGTGCAGGTCGGCGAGAGCAGCGTGAGCTTGCCGTCCTCGTCGCGGAAGGCCGCCACCTTCTTGCCCGCGACGGTCACGATGCGCCCCTCTCCGCGCGCGACGCTTTCGAGAGCGTCCGCCGGGGCGCCCTTCAGTGCCCCGACCACGAGGTGCAACGGATAGTCGACATTTTCCTTCGTCCATTCGAGCGCGGCGCCGGCGCTGAGGCGCGTTGCCTTGTACAGGGGTTCCCAGACGTTCGACTTCCCGAGCACGAGGTCGGCGAGCAGCATCGCCGCCAGCGTTCCGCCGGTCATGCCGTTCCCGGAGAATCCGGTCGCGACGAAGACGTGCGTATTGAGCGAGTTGCGACCGATGTAGGGCAGTCCGTCCACCGGCTCCACGACCTGCGCCGACCACTCGCCCTCGACCGCCGCGTCGAATCGGGCGCGCACGTACTCGCCGAGGCGATCGTAGGCCTCGTTCGTGTTCGCTTTCTGTCCCACCTTGTGATCCTCGCCGCCGGCGATGAGCTGCCCATCGTGCATGCGCAAGTAGTGGTACGGGTCGGCATCATCCCAGAAGAGACCGTCGATGCGCTGCACCGGGCGGGCCGTGACGACGTACGATCGGTACTGGGCGAGCTTCGTGTGCATGAAGAACTTGTCGTTCACCGGCGTGTGCGTGCAGACGAGCACCTGCGTCGCCCTCACCAAGCCCTGCGCCGTCCGCACGGTGCAGGGCTCGCCGTCCCTGACGTCCAGCGCGCGCGTCTGCTCGTGCACCAGGCCGCCCCGCTGCGCGACCTGCCGCGCGAGCGGCAGCAGATACCGCAGCGGATGGAACTGCCCCTGCCGCTCGAACCGGAGCGCCTTCTTCGTGGGGAACGGCAACGGTGCCCGGTCGAGAACGGCAACCTCGATCCCGCAAGCCCGCGCCGCCTCGTGCTCCTGGACGATCTGATCCGGCGACTCCTCCGAGTACAGATACCCGGGCAGATAGCGGAAACCGCAGTCGAGCTTCTCCTCGTCGACGGTCCGTGCGATGTGTTCGATCGCCGCGCGATGCGACTGGGCCGCAAGCCGCGCGCCATCGTTGCCGAACGTCTTGCGCAGCTCGAAGTAGCGGGTATCGAGCGCTTCGGTCAGGTGCGCGGTGGTGAAGCCTGTCACGCCGTTGCCGATCTTTCCCTGGTCGAGGAGGGCGACGCGCTTGCCGGCTCGCTGGAGCAGACGCGCTGCGGTGACGCCCGCCATCCCGCCGCCCACGACGCAGACGTCCACGGTGGCATCGCCGGTGAGGGCCGGGAAACCAGGATCGGCAACCGTCCGAAGCCAGAGGGATTCCGACGATTTCCTCATGGGGCCAGTCTGTCACAAAAGCCAGGGGCGGCGCCGACCCCGGACGGCGCCGCCCCCGTATGGGTCAGGGGAGGGGAAGCCCGCGACCCAACTCGTGCTGCAGCGTCAGGGCCCGCAGGGGTGGCCACCGTCCCCGTGCTGTTCGCTGCACGCGAGGGTGGTTCCGTCCGCGGCCAGCTGGCAGGTGCCCGGATCGCCGCCGTCGTAGATGTCGGTACAGGCGTCGCCGGCCGCCTTGCCGCTGCAGGCGGCGATGTCTTCGGCCGACGGTGTGCCGCGAGTTCCTCCGTCGCTCGACGCGGACGTGGCGGTGCTGGTGAGCGCGCTCGAAATGGAGCTGCTGTCTGTGCCGCAGCCGCACACCGCCGCTGCGGCAAGGAAGCCGAACACTGATCGCATCATCATGTTCCTCCTGTGAACCGCGGATGCCGCGTCATGCGGCGCCGGACTGTCTGCATTTCCGGACACGCGGCGCGGCGCCGAAGTTGTTGCGCCGGCATTTTGCGATTGTTTGCATTTGTGAAGCGAGGCACGATCGCGCGATGCGCATCGAGCCGTTCAAGATAGAGGTCGACGCCTCGGTCCTCGCCGATCTGCGCTCGCGCATCCTGAACACGCGCTGGCCCGATCAGGTGCCTGGAACCGGGTGGGACCAGGGCACCAACCTCGATTACCTGAAGCGAATCCTGGCGTACTGGGCTGACGGATTCGACTGGCGCGCGCAGGAACGCAAGCTGAACGGCCTCCGGCATTTCCGCGCCGACCTGGACGGCGTGCACATCCATTTCGTGCACGAGAAGGCTCGGCGCGGGCGGGGACTTCCGCTCATCCTGACGCACGGCTGGCCGAGCACGTTCATCGAGCTGCTCCCGCTCCTGCCGCTGCTGACCGATCCGGAAGCGCACGGCATCGAGGGGCCGGCGTTCGACGTCGTCATTCCTTCGTTGCCGGGCTACGGCTTCTCGGAACGGCCTCCGCGCACGGGCGTGAACTACCGGTTCACGGCTTCGCTGTGGCATCGGCTGATGCGCGGGCTCGGGTACGCGCGCTATGCGGCCCACGGGAGCGACTTCGGGGCGGGAGTCTCGACGCTGATGGCACTGGACGAGCCGCAGCCGATGATCGGTCTCCATCTCAGCAACCTGGAGATCCCGCCGTACGTCGGGCCCGATGCGCGACCCCTCTCGGACGCGGAGAGAGACTACGTCGAGCGCAACGACAGGTTCTGGCAGGCCGAGAACGGCTACAAGGCGATCCAGGGCACCAAGCCGCAGACGCTCGGATACGCGCTGAACGACTCGCCCGCCGGGCTCGCCGCCTGGATCCTCGAGAAATGGCGCTCGTGGGCCGACTCCGGCGGAGACGCCGACCGGCGATTCTCACGCGACTTCCTTCTCACCAATCTGACCATCTACTGGGCGACGGGGACCATCACGTCGTCGATGCGCGACTATTACGACAACCGATGGTTCCGCGTTCCGATCGGGCCGCAGGACCTTGTCCGCGTCCCCACCGCGATCGCCATCTTCGCAAACGAGCTCATCAGCGAAGGCGTTCCGCCGCGCGAATGGGCCGCGCGTCTCTATGATCTGCGGCGCTGGACCCCGATGCCGCGGGGTGGTCACTTCGCCGCGACGGAGGAACCGCAGTTGCTCGCGCAGGACATCGGCGCTTTCTTTGCCGGGCTCTGATTCAGCGCCTATCCTGCTACATGGCGTTCTCGGGCGAGCGCTCGCCGCGTTCGAGGGTGACACGCCGGTGACCAGCGGCACCTATCGTCTGAAGCAGATTCACCCGTTCGATCAATCGCTTCCTGGAGACACATGCCGAACGAGTTGGAGCGCGTCCGGTTTCCGGCGCGGGGACCCTTCCATACCGATCTCACGCGTCGCGTGGATGAGTTTTTCGAGGGCGCCGCGCGCTCGCGTCACGGCGGCTGGGCGATGGGCGCGAAGACCGCCGCCTTGATCTCGTGGCTCGCCATGTCTTACGGCCTGCTGATGTTCGTTCCGCTCTACGCCTGGCAGGCGGCGCTGCTGAGCATCTCCGTCGGGCTGGCCGTGGCCGGGGTGGGATTCTCGGTCATGCACGACGCGAACCACGGAGGCACTTCCTCGAGCGCGCGCGTGAACGGGATCATGTCGTTCACGCTCGATCTGCTGGGCGCGAGCTCTTTCCTCTGGCGCCTCAAGCACAACGTCATGCACCACGCATACCCGAACGTGTCCGGGCTCGATCCGGACATCGAGGCCGGCAGCCCGCTGTTGCGCCTCGCGCCGTGGCAGTCGCGGCGGTGGCACCATCGTTTCCAGCACTTGTACGTATGGCTCCTCTACGGCCTCTTCCCTCTCCAGTGGTGGTTCGTCGACGACGCTCGCGAGCTCGCCACCGGCCGCATCGCCGGGCGCCAGTTCCCGGCTGCGCGCGGGCGAACGCTGGTCATCGCGCTGGCGGGAAAGGCGCTCTTCATCTGTTGGGCGTTCTTGCTGCCTGCCCTTCTCCATCCCTCATGGGGGCTGGTGCTGATCTGGGCTCTCGCCCTCTTTGTCCTCGGCAACGTACTCGCCAACGCCTTCCAGCTGGCGCACTGCGTGGACGAGGCTGAATTCATCGGCAGCCGCGACGTCGAGTCCGACTGGGCCGAGCACCAGCTGGCGACGACGGTAGACTTCGCGCGGGGCAACACGCTGCTGGGCTGGTATCTCGGAGGGCTCAATTTCCAAGTGGAGCACCACTTGTTCCCGCGCGTCTGCCACCTGCACTATCCGGCGCTCTCCAGGATCGTCGAGGAGACCTGCACCGCGCATCGAGTGCAATACCGCTGCGAGCCTACCCTGCGGAGCGCCCTCGCCGCCAACGTGCGCTGGTTGCGGCGGATGGGATCCGCGTCGGCCCTCGACGTCAAGACGTCATGTCACCGTTCGGATACGGGCTGAGTCTCAGGGCATTGCAGAGAACTTTGCCGCAGGCTCGGCGTTCGCTGGGGAACGACCGGCGCTGACGACCCCGGTCAATGCTCCCACCGCCAATGCGACGGCGATCCAGATCCATGTCCTGGTCACCACTGAACACCGCGTGCTCATGGACGCTCCGCAGCCACCTGAGCTGACGGGCGGACGATGCGCACCGGCGAATCGGCTGGCGACTCCGCCGGAAGGGAATCTGATGCGTGCTGAACTACGCAGTAGCGGCGATGCGCGGGCCTGATTCTTTCCCCACGCGCCCGAGGATGCCTTCCAGCTCTTCCCCTGCGAGCGTCTCCTTCGCCAGGAGCACGCGGGCCGCCTCGTCGAGGAGCGCGCGGTTCGTCGCGAGCAGCGCTCGCGCGCGCTGGAACTGCGCCTCGATGATGCCGCGGACCGCGACGTCGATCTCTCTCGCCGTCTCCTCGCCGTAGAGCCGTTGCGATCCGAAGGCCTGTCCGAGGAACGAGCTCGGCTCCGTCTGGTACGTCACCGGACCGAGCGCAGTGCCCATGCCGAATCGGGTCACCATGCTGCGGGCGATGTCCGTGGCCTTCGCCAGGTCGTCGGCGGCGCCGGTCGAGAGATGTCCGAAGACGAGATGCTCCGCCGCACGACCGCCGAGCAGGACCGCCATCTTGTTGTCCAGCTCCTCGCGCGTCATCAGGTAGCGATCCTCGGTGGGACGCTGGATGGTGTAGCCGAGGGCCCCGATTCCCCGCGGAATGATCGAGATCTTGTGCACCGCATCGGTGCCGGGAAGCGCCGCCGCAACCAATGCGTGGCCCATCTCGTGATGGGCGACGATCTCGCGCTCGCGCGGATTGAGCAGCCGGTTCTTCTTTTCCAGCCCCGCCACGATCCGCTCGATGGCTACGTTGAAGTCGTTCATGGCGATCTGGTTGGCGCCGCGGCGGGTGGCGACGAGGGCGGCCTCGTTCACGAGGTTCGCGAGGTCGGCTCCGGTGAAGCCCGGGGTGAGCGCAGCGACTTCCTCGAGCTTGACGTCCGCGGCGAGGAGCACCTTGCGCGTGTGCACCCTCAGGATCTCCTCGCGCCCGATGCGGTCCGGCCGGTCGACGAGGACTTGCCGGTCGAAGCGACCCGCCCGCAGCAGTGCGGGATCGAGGATCTCGGGCCGGTTGGTCGCGGCGATCAGGACGATCCCGGAGGTCGGGTCGAACCCGTCCATCTCGACGAGCAACTGGTTCAGCGTCTGTTCCTTCTCGTCGTGACCGCCGAGCCCCGGAACGGCGCCGCGGGCGCGGCCCAGCGCGTCCAGCTCGTCGATGAAGATGATGCATGGCGCCTTGGCGCGGGCCTGCTCGAACAGGTCGCGCACCCGGGCGGCGCCCACGCCGACGAACATCTCCACGAATTCCGACCCGGAGATGGAGAAGAATGCTACCCCGGCCTCACCGGCAACTGCCTTGGCGAGGAGCGTCTTGCCCGTGCCCGGAGGACCGACCAGCAGGACCCCCTTCGGCATCCGAGCGCCGAGCCGTCCGTGCTCCTTCGGGTCCTTGAGGAACGAGACCACCTCCTGCAGCTCGGCCTTCGCCTCGTCGACTCCCGCGACGTCCGCGAAGGTGACCTTCGTGTCCGTCTCGACGTACACCCTGGCCTTCGACTTGCCGATGGCCATCAGGCCGCCGCCGGGTCCGCCGAGCTGTTTCGCCATCCGGCGGCCGAGAAAGACCCAGATGCCGAAGAACAAGGCCGTCGGCACGATCCACGACAGCAGCATGGTGATGAAGTTCGAGTCGAACTGCCCGCGGTACTCGACGCCGTGCTGGTCCAGCTCCTTGGCGATGTCCGCGTCGACGCGGACGGCGACGAATCGCTTCTTGCCGTTGATCGGTTCCTTCAGCTCGCCCGATAGCTGGTCCTGCCCGACGACGACGCTGGCAACCTTGTCTTCGCGGACCAGCTTCTGGAACTCGCTGTAGGGAATCGTAGCGACCGCTTGCCGCCGCGCCCAGAAGTCCTGCACGACCAGCACGCCCATCACTGCGATGAGCACAAATGCAAGGTTGAAGCCCGTCTGCTTCCGATTCATGGCCGACGGGCTCTATAACCTGCCCCGGACCGGAACGCACCGCGCAACGGCCGGATGAGACGGCGAGCTACTTGTCGGCGCGGGCGACCGCGGTGTTTTCCGACCGCTCGGTCTTCTCGGTCTTCTTCGCCTTCTTTTGCTTGTTTTGCTTCTGCACCTTCTCGGCGACGGCCGGCTTCTGCTGCGGCTGCTCGGCGGTGTCCGTCTTTTGGTCGCAGGCCCAGACGGCCTGCGCGGACAGGGCGGCAAACGCGATGGCGACAGCGGCTGCGAGCTTTCGCATGATGACCTCGTCACCGACCGGCGTGGTCGGCGGGCGGGAGCATGTCCCTCCCGGTTGGACTTCGCAACCCGATCTGTCATGGCTTCACTTCCGAGACGCGCCTTGCGTCTGTTCGTCGCTCCCGGCGATGACGTCGCGTCCGTCGCTGCAGATGGCGTCGATTACCGAAAGCCGTAGCGAACGGGTATGCGGCGAGCATGGTCGTCGCGATCGCCCGATAAGACGCCACCGCCCGCTTCGTGGTAAATGCCAGAGGCCGGATCGCACGATCACGCGACGCTACGGCGCGTGCTTGGTCCGCTCTGACAGGAGCCCGATGAAGGACATGACGCCGGACGAGGCCCGGGCCGAAGCGGCCAGACGCTGGGGCGCGAGCGCCACCATCGAATTTCGCCCGCGGCGCGGAATGCGGCGCGGTCGCCTCGCCCGGTACAGCTGCAAGGTCGGCAACGGCGCGGGAGGAACCGTGCGATCCATCGAGGGCCAGGGTGATACCTGGCTTGACGCGTTCGCCGACGCGCGGCCGCGCTGATCACGCTGAGGCGCCGAGGGGCGGGCGCCACCGGAGCCTGCATGAGGGCCGATCCTGCCTGGAAGTCCGCGTTGCTGCACAAGGGCCAGGACGTCGCGGATCTCCTCGAGGCAGTTCTCTCCGGCAAGGAGGTAGACCTCGCCTCGCTGCCGGTGCCCTCCGGTCCCGATCAGGATCCCGAGTTGCGGCTGCGAAACTTCCTCGAGCAGATCGACCGCGCCATCAAGGCCTTCGATACCGACGCGTTCGGCAGATGTGAGGTCTGCGGGGTGAACCTCGACCGCGACGCGCTTCAGCAGCAGCCGTGGCTCGCGACGTGCCCCACGCACGCGGCGCGCTGGATCTCCTGAATCCGGCGGATTCTCGAATCGTCAGGAGCGGCGTCCGTGCCGTTCGCTGCCGTCGAAGGTGAGCTGCGAGCGCGTGCCGGCGCTGAGCATCCGGCAGCGAAGCAGCTTGAGCGCTCCATGCCTCAGCTCGAATGAACGATCCATCACGCCGCCATTGCGCTCGAGAATGGCGTGCAGCGCGGCGCGGGCCGTTTCCGACAGCGTGACGCGGTTCCATCCGACGCTGACGCCGACGGACTCGATTTCGCCAAGCAGTTCACCGGCGCCGTTGCCGCCGTCCCGGGCCCCGATGACTTGCGTCATCGCGACTCTGGGTCCCCCATTGACCGGTAGTTCCGACATCGCTCCTCCCGACCACCGCGCTCATCCGGAGCGCCAGCAAAGCTAGTCACTCTCTCGCGTCTGCGCATCGGACGGTGCATCGTTCCGGTCCTCACCCCGACCCGTTTCTTTCTCGGACCCCGCCGCATCCGGCGGCAGTACGTACCATTGGCGCCCGTTCAGCTGCTGGCGCTTGAGAAGGCCCTGCCGTTCCATCTCTTGCAGCAACCTGCTGAAGGTGGAGAATCCTGCCTCCCGCTCGTCGAAGTCGGGCTCCTTGCGGACGATGGTCTCCTTGATCAATGACGGGTTCAATGGACCGGTTGCGCGCGCGAGGAGGCCGGCGACGACCTCGCGGGCAATCGGCGGAATCTCGCGCGCGGCACGTTCCCCGGATGTCTTTCGCGGCGACTCGCGGCGAGCAGCTGCCTTCGTCGTGGTTGGCGGCTTGAGGTAGACGAATTCGTCGCAAGCCTTCACGAACAACGGCGAGGTCGCTCCCTTCACGCCCAGCCCGATCAGCATCCGGTTGTTCTCACGCAGCTTGTACGCCAGCGGACAGAAGTCGCTGTCGCCGGAGGCGATCGCAAAGGTGTCGATGTGCTCGCGGGCGTAGCACAGCTCGAGCGCGTCGATGACCAGCCGCATGTCGGCGCCGTTCTTGCCGGCTCGGGTCGAGGGTGGGACGTCGATCAACTCCACTCCGAAGTCGTGCAACCGCCGGGTCGCCTCGCGAAACCGCGACCAGTCGCAATACGCCCGACGGAAGACGACCTTGCCCCGCTCGAGCAGCCGGTCCATCGCCGGCTGCAGATCGAACGTCGAGGGGCTGATCCCCGTGTTCGTCACGAGATTCTCGAAATCGATGAACAGGGCGATGCGGCGCTCTTTGTCGCTGACCATGCTCTCTTCAATCCTCCGGTCGCCCACTGGCGAGCAGCAGCCGCTGGTGGACGGCGCGGAAGACCGCCGGCGAGAAGAGCAGACCCATGTGCCCGACGTCGGGCAGGTGGATGACCTCGCCCTCCGCCGCGGAGAACACGCGCGGGATGACGATGTTGTCGGAGCCGGCGACGATCGACGAGAACCGCACCGACGAAGCGGCTGCGCGCGAGGCGTCCAGCCGACGGATGAGGGGCGAATCGGGACGCACCTCGCGACCGATCCGGGAGAGGAGCCAGTAGGCGTTGTAGGTGCCCCGGTCGGGCGTGCCGAGCAGGATGCAGCGATCGACGCGCCGCGCGCCGCCGAGGAGCTGCAGCCAGGTCCGCGCGATCAGGCCACCCAGGCTGTGACAGACGAGATCGATGCGACCGCCGCGAACGCGGTGACGCAGCGAGTTGCGCAGCTCGATGGCTGCGCCCTCGATCCCCTGCGCCGCGGAGTAGCTGAACGAGAGCAGCGGACCGATGCCGAGCATCCTCAGGAAAAAGGCCAGCGGGTAGAACGACGAGCGATTTCCCAGGTAGCCGTGGACGAAGACGACGGTGCGCTGCTCCGCCCGTCGTGCCGTCCGCTTCCGGCTGGCATCGAGTCCGAAAGGATAGAGCAGCGACGAGGCCGCCAGAGCCAGCAGCTCCCCGCCGATGAGCCGCGATGCCGCTCGGGTTGAAGGCGGGAAATCCTCGACCACGGACGATGCCACGCAGACACTATGGACCGGATCGCCGGTTTGCGCGATGCCCGAATGCGATCGGGGGTACCGCCGCGGCTCCCTGAACGGCGACTGGCTCAGTGAGGATCGAGGGCGCGAAGACGCGCCGTCAAGCGGCGGACTTCGAGCTGTAGATCCGCCGAGAGCGGACGCTGCAGCGCATTGCGAATCTCCAGGTCCAGATCGATGAGCTTCTGCGAGGAAGCAAACCCGGTTTCGCCCCGGCGAAATCGGACGCGGGTATCCCCGAGCAACTCGTCCAGCGATGCGACCTCGCTCTTCAGATCGGCTTCGACGAATCCGGTCGGCATCGCTCGCTCTCTCCCTTCCCGCCGGGAACATACCAGATGCGACTCCGCGCCGATGCTGGTAGACACCGCGCTGCAACCGGGGAGATTGCGGCGCATGGGCGCGGGGAAGGGCAGTACGAAGCTGCTGTTGGGCTGCGCTCTTCTGTTCGTCGCCTACTTCGGGACGGCGCATCTCGGGCTCTTCCTCGGCGCAGTAGCGGGGTTCGCCACGCTGGTCTGGCCGCCGACCGGTATCGCGCTCGTTGCTCTCTACCTTTACGGGTTTTCCCTCTGGCCCGCCGTCTTCGCGGCCGCGCTCCTCGTGAACCTGGTCCACGGCGCCCCGCTCCTGGTCGCGTTCGCCATCGCCTGCGGCAACACGCTGGAAGCGGTGGCCGGCGCGTGGCTTCTCCGACGCATGCGCTTCCAGCCCCGGCTGGATCGCGTGTCCGATGTGGTGGTCCTGATCTTCGCCGCCGCGATCGGAAGCACGGCGTTGAGCGCGTTCATCGGCGTCGAGAGCCTTCGCGTCGGCGGCATCGTCCAGGCCGCCGACGTGGGCCAAACGCTTCGGGCGTGGTGGATCGGCGACACGCTGGGCGATCTGGTGGTGGCGCCGCTGCTGTTCGTCTTCTGGGCAAGGCCGCCGGTGCGCAGGTTGCCGGCGATCGTAACGGAGGGGGTGTTTCTCGCTTGCGCACTCGTCACGTTCGCGCTGCTCGTCTTCGGCAACCTGTTTCCGGGCTCGATCACGTTGTATCGCCACCCGTACCTGCTCTTCCCGCTGCTGGCGTGGGCAGCGCTGCGCTTTGGCCAGTACGGCGCGGCCGTCTCGGTCTTCCTCGTCTCCACCATCGCCACCGCCGGCACCGTGATGGGCTTCGGCCCGTTCGCACAGGCCGTCCTTGCCGACTCGCTCCTCGGCCTGCAGGCGTTCATGGGCATCGCGGCGGCAACCGCGCTGGTCCTCGGCGCGGCCATCGCCGAGCGCAATCGCGCCGTCGACGCCCGCGACGAGTTCCTCTCCATCGCCTCCCACGAGCTGCGCACGCCGCTGACGGCGCTCTCGCTCCATGTACAGAACCTCCTCCATCGGCTGCAGCGATCCGAAGCAGGACCGAGTCGTGAGGAGACGTTGCAAAGCATGGAGACCGCGAATCGGCTTCTCTTCCGGATGGCGAAACTGATCGGCGAGCTGCTCGAGGTGTCGCGCGTGGCGACCGGCACCTTCCAGCTCCAGCGCGAGGAGGTGGATCTGGCGTCGTCGGTGCGCGAGAGCCTCGCGCGATTCGAGGGACAACTCGCGACCGCTGGCTGTCGGGTCGAGATGCAGTCGGAAGGAAAGCTCACCGGGCGCTGGGACCCGCTGCGGCTCGACCAGGTGATCGACAACCTGATCAGCAATGCCGTGAAGTACGGCGCCGGCAAGCCGGTGGAAGTCCAGCTCAGCGAGAACGGGGAGCGCGTCGTGCTCGAAGTCCGCGATCACGGCATCGGCATCAATCCCGCCGATCAGAGAAGGGTCTTCGAGCGCTTCGAGCGCGCCGTCTCCCGCCGCCGATTCGGCGGATTCGGCCTCGGCCTCTGGATCACGAGAAAGGTGATCGAGGCGCACGGCGGCACCATCCAGCTCATGAGCGAGCCGGGCCTCGGTTCCACATTCCGGGTCGAGCTCCCTCGGTAATCAGCCTCCGGCGTGCGCCTGCTTCAGCTTCCTGATGTCGAGCTTGTCCATCTGAAGCATCGCCTCCATCACGCGCCGGGACTTTGCCGGATCCTTGTCCTGCAACAGCTGTCCCAGAACGGTGGGGACCACCTGCCAGGAGAGACCGAACTTGTCCTTGAGCCAGCCACATCTCGACCGCTCCCCACCCGCGGACAACTTCTCCCACAGGTCGTCCACTTCCTGCTGCGTCTCGCAGTTCGCGACGAACGAGACGGCCTCGGTGAACTTGAACTGCGGGCCGCCGTTCAGCGCCACGAAGTCCTGCCCGTCGAGGTTGAACGCCACCGTCATGACCGAGCCCTTCGGACCGGGGCCCGCCTCTCCATATCGGGTCGTGCCGGTGATCTTCGAATTCCTGAAGATCGAGATGTAGAACTTCGCGGCCTCCTCCCCTTGTGTGTCGAACCAAAGGAACGGCGTGATCTTTTGCATTTCGGGTCTCCTTGACGGCGGATCGGCCCCGGGATGCCACGATTGCGGCATGCTGTCACGTCAGTTCGACGCGCCGACCGCGCATGCGAGGCGGATGATCGCGATGTCCGGGCTTGTGAGACACAATCCGAAACGTAACTTCGACTCTCGCACGCGAGTCCGTGGCGGCATGTGGCGGATCGTCTTCGTCGCGCTGGCCGCCTGCGCCACCTATCGCGCCCTGCCGCTGGATCCGCCGCCGCCAGGACCCTCGGCGATGA
>Ga0209808_1001204_pt1 | contig 13243 bp, 15 predicted proteins | sample GraSoiAngelo_157_FD_186171 | JGI IMG/M metagenome (GOLD analysis project Ga0209808, IMG submission 186171) | Grasslands soil microbial communities from the Angelo Coastal Reserve, California, USA - 14_1009_16_20cm (SPAdes) (version 2) | ecosystem: Environmental > Terrestrial > Soil > Grasslands ...
GGCGAATTGTCGGGCGCGGTTTACCGCAGCGGATTTTGATTTTGTCGTGCGCACTCTGGCACGCTCTCAATCCGAATCCGTCTCCCTGGTCGATCTTCTGGCCGATTCCGAGACCCGCGATTCCGTTCTTGATTCCCCGCGCCTGGTGGAGGCCATTCTTTGCAATGATAGCCAGCTGCGCATCTCGTCCCAATTCTACTTCTATGTTCTGGCGCGATATGTTTTGCGCGACGCCGGAATCCGCGATCGCAAACTATGCGATTACGTCGGTTCCCTGCTCGAGAATTTCTCTCGCGCGCATCTCCTGCGCGGCCCACAGGCCGAGGCCGACGAATCGTCGCGCCAATATCTCTCTGACATGTTAATCGCGCTTTCCCAAGCCACACGGGACGAAGCGTTTTTGTTGCGCGCCCACGTCGGGAATTACTCGCTCTTCATCAGTGGGATTTTTCATGAGAACACCCAACGGCGCAGCCTGCGCGGTGCCCCTGACATCGGCTTTTATGAAAATATAGGACGGCGCAATTATCACCTCGTCGCTTCTCACGCGACCGCCAGGCGCTGTGAACTTAACGATGTTTATGCCGAACTGGCCGATCGTTTTCGCGATGTGCGGCTCGCGCTCAATCAATTGGCCGATCGTTTGCTCAATCTAGATGAAGGCGACCGGCCAACGCTGGTATGAACGAAACCCTCTTTAGCCAAATCCAGCGGCTGCTTGAACGGACCTACGCCCAGGTGGGGATTAATCTCGAAGATTGCATCATTGATCGAGTCCGTTCCGTTCACCTCAGCAAATTGGCCGGCGCTTCCGCCCGCGAATTGAACGAAATCGCACGCACTTTTCTTCGACACGCCGGAGATCAGCTTTACATCGGGATCTACTATTCGCGCTGGCTGATCGATCAGCTTGAACGCCATGACCCGCGCAGCGGATTGAGCGATTCCAACATTCGCTCCCTGATCGTTTTCGTGGAGGAATTAAATCATGCGCTCCACGCCGCGCTCCAGTTCAAGAACGGCCAGCGCCGAATCGCCTCTGAAGAATTTGCGCGCGATCTCGAGCTCCAAGCGCAGATCGATACGTATCTCGTCCTCCTCTTGTTTGTCGCTTTCTTTCGCAAAACCCAGCGCGTTTCCCGGACCGATCGTCGCTGGTTGCGTTTTCATCTTTTTAGCCGGCAATGTCCCGAAGCATTCCGCGATGAAAATTTGCGCGGTCGCTATCTCGAAACTTGCGAGCTTGCCGCCAGCTACACCCAGTATCTCGATACCCTCAACGGTGTCCGGCGTCTTGATGAGATCCGCAAATTTCGTTCGCTTGATTATTCCGCCAAAAAAACGCACATCTTCGCGTTGATGGACCGGACCAGTTCGGAAAAGGGAGTGATGGAGTAGTGGAGTACTGCAAACGACGTTTTCTCGGCTGCCCTTACGCTCCCTAGACAATCGCTCGTTTACTTCATTGATTTGATATTTCCTGTCGGGTAGAACACTACAACTGTGTCCTACGCGATCATGTCCGGCAGCGTGCGTACGGTGATCCTTTGGAGTACGTTGCTCGCTGTAATTTGCGTAGGCAGAAATCCAATCGCTGCTGCTTCACCACCAACTCAAGTTCCCAATTCATCGCCGTCGGTGGTCAATCAGGGCTTCGTAGCGTTGACTCAGCCGGTGAAAGTAAAGATCGCTTATGGCGAAACCGTTTTGCCGGCGGGAATGAAACTTCCGGTCGTCTCGAGCGATGCCACTTCTGTCCGCGTAAAATATCTGGGCGAATTGCAGACCATTCCCATTCGGGCCGCTCGGTTTGAAGGGTCTGCGGCCGACCGGCCGGACACCGGCCCATCCGAGACTGCGCCGACTGTTCCGACCAAGCCGCCGGCCATTCCTTCCACAACGCCAGATGCACAGCCGCAAGTTTCGCTCCAGCCGGGCTACGACTCCCGCATGCAAGGCGGCGACATTAGCATGCGAGAATTGCAATCACTTTTGTCGCCCCACTGTGGCGGAGCGGGAGATCTGAATGGCGCCGGCGCAAAAATCTACAACGGTGCCACCTATCTGATGGATGCTGAACAAGCTGCCACCATTCTCAATTTGCCGCACAGCGCTCCCTCAAGGGTGCCGGTGGCGACGTCCGGCTTCCCGAAAAACTCCGTATATTATATGGGATATGACGGTGCCTTCGAAGGGCACTTTAACCGCTTGTATCTGGTGACCGACACGGCCAATAAAGTCGTCGCGATTCAGCTCGTGGACGAGCATCCGAAAGGCCGCTGGAAATCCGCCGCTGCACTCGCCGCTGCAACCTGGAGCACTTACAACTTTATTAATACACGGATGCGGGCCAGCGATACCGCGCGGGTGCAAGCCCTATCAAAGCGGCAGGGCAATATCATCGTGATCGACACTCAGGTGTATCAACGGGTTCGGACGCGGGTCGGCCGGACGAATGTTGATCGCTACGAAGAACAGGAAGACGCGAAACTATTCATTCCAACTCCGTTCGCCCGTATCATTCTCCATTGCGCTCAAATCGGGTTATCCAAGACGTGATTCCCCGAATAAAGGGTTGGAGGATTGAGCGACGGAATTCTTTTACATAACTCCTGCTTCAGTCGGGTTATTTGTTGTTTCCATTTGTGAACACGATTCCATTCCGCTAAACATCAACCGTGTTCAGTTTGACCATGCTCGGCAGCGGCAGCGCCGGGAATAGCACTCTCGTTTCCACCGATCACTGCCGGATTTTGATCGATGGTGGACTGAGCGCGCGCCAGATCGTCGTCCGCCTTGAGCAATGTGGCGTCGCCCCCGAGCAACTCGACGGTTTGCTTCTTACACACGAGCATGGCGATCACGTTTGCGGGTTGGAAGTGCTTTGCCGGAAATTTGCCATTCCAATTTATTGCAACGCGCAGACGGCCGAGGCCATTCGTTGCTTCAGCCTGGGCGAGCACAAAAACTGGCGAATCTTTCGTACCGGTACGGAATTCACGATCTGCGATATCTTGGTCCAAACCTTTCCCGTCCCACACGATGCGGTCGAGCCAGTAGGCTACGCTTTCCATGCCGGCAATCGCGGTCTCGGTTTCATTACCGATCTCGGGTATCCCACCAAGATGTTAATCGAACGGCTGCGCGAAGTACACACTCTGGTCATCGAAACTAACCACGACGAAAAACTTTTGCAGAACGATCCTTATCGACCCTGGCCGGTGAAACAACGGATCATGTCGCGCCACGGTCATCTTTCCAACGCGGCAGCGGCTAGTGTGATCGAACAATTGTTGCCGGGAAAAATTGAGCGCGTCGTCCTGGGCCATCTTTCGCGCGACTGTAATACACCCGAGCTGGCTACGGCCGCGGTGCGCTCACAGATGGAACGAGCAGCCCGCGCTGACCTGGAAATTTTTTGCGCTCTGCAAAACGTCATCAGTCCACGGTTTCACATCGGCGAAACATTGCACGGCGATTTTCAACCTACCTTCGAAAGCGCGCTGTTTAGTGCTGCGGTGCTCTAGCCGCGGTCCGATGGCCGAAGCATTCCAGAACAAGATTTATGGGTCGCTGCCGCCGGCCGCCGCTACTGGAATACAAATCCGCGATGCTACCGAAGCCGATCTTCCAGCCATCATCGACATTCATAACGCGGCTATCGCCTCGCGCATTTCCACCGCGCAACTTGAGCCGGTCACGGTTGAGAGCCAACGCGAATGGTTCCGTGCGCATTCACCGGCACAATACCCAATTTGGGTCGCGGAAGCGGAAGGCGCGATTGCCGGTTGGCTTAGCTTCAGGGAATTTCTCCCGCGGTGCGCTTATCGCGGAACCGTCGAGCTCAGCCTTTACATCAGCGAACAATTTCGGCGTCGTGGCCTGGGCAGAAGATTGTTGCAGGAAGCGATCGGGCGCGCTCCACAATTGGAGATACATTCGCTCGTTGGATTAATTTTTGGCCACAACGAGCCGAGCGTCGTCCTTTTCCGAGCCGCCGGCTTCGAGCGCTGGGGTCTGCTTCCCGGCATCGCCCGCGTTGATCAAATCCCGCGCGACCTAACGATCTTTGGACGACACGTCTGATTGCGCTAATGAATTGAGTTTGGCGCGATAGCTCGCTTGCTCTTTCGGCGACAGTTCTCCGAGATTGTGTGCGATCAACGACATCGCCGAAGCATTGCGCTGCGCTTTCAAACTGGCGGTCTATGACCGCCCGAGATGGTAAAATCCAACAGCTGGAACTATCGTGTTCGTGGCTGATTCAATTTGACATGCTCATAGTCTGATTGCGCACAGTGCTCAAAGCGATGAATGACAGACAGCATTACCAAGCTTGCTTTGATCTCATGCGGGCGGTGGCGGCTTATCGGTACGAGTCGATTCATCGACACTTGGAAAAGTTCGGTAAGCGCGAATCCATGGTGCACCTGGACGTTCTGGTGCTGAGTTACCATCTTGCCCGGATCTGTCGAGGCTCCATTCTCGAGATAGGGGCATTCCGCGGCGGAGCGACCGTCGCGGCAGCGTGGGGTATTCGGGATGCAAGGGAGGCGAAAAAACTCATCACAATTGAGCCCGGTGGCAGTCTTCGCAAACATCCGCTGGCCACGCGCAACATCTTGGGTTCGTTAAAACGCAATCTCGCGCGGCAAGGCGTGACCGAACGAATCACAATCGTTGAGGGCCGTTCCTTTGAGCCCGAGGTTGTGGCCGCCGTTCATCGCGCCTTGGATGCTGATCAAGTGGGTCTCCTTATCCTGGACGCGGACGCCAATTGTAAACGCGACCTCAACTGCTACGGACCCAAACTGATGGATGGTTGCTGGTTGATAATCGATGACTACGGCGGCCCAGCGGATAATTCCAAGGTATCGGCCACGAAAACACAGGTCGATGAACTGGTGAACAGCGGCCGGCTACTCCCCCTCGGTTACTATGGCTTCGGCACCTGGGTTGGCCGATGGCAAGGCATCATGCCTCCTCGTGACCGATAACGAGATGGATAACGCCATTTGGCGCGGAGATGAAGAAGCCATCGAAATCCTCGCGTAATTGCTCCACTTCATCGCGGCGCGGGATGCCGTTCACTTTTAAAAATGACGCTGCTGCTTCGGTGTCATTTGTTTCCACCTCGAGCCAGACATCAGGCTGACTCAGATTCGGCACCAGATCGACCCAAAGCCGATTCGGCCCAAACTGGAAAATGCAACCGTCCGCCTCCTCTTCAATCAAAGGCAGCGCCAGGGTATCGCGATAAAAGGCGACGGTCTGTTCGTAGGTGTGGGCCGGGCATTTGATCGCGATGTTGGCGCCGCCGGAGAACTGCGGGCCGTGAACGTTCGCTACCATTTATCTGACCTTAGGCGCGCTCGCGTTTGACACAAACCCGCTACAATTGCGCAAGGATTTTCTGGGCGAGCTGCTTCGCTTTTTCCAACGCCGCTGCTTCATCTGCTATTCCGCCAATGCCAATGGTGATGAGTGACCTTCCCTTGACGACGTAAAGCATAATCACGTTCGGCGGTAGTCCGTTCTCAGGCGCCCCAGTAAACATGCCCGCTTTCTCGCCTACGCCCTCGATCACTTTCATTTTCCCGCCATTGGACGCGATCTGATCAAATTCGGTTAGTGGATCGACGCTGCCTTCACCTGCCTGGCGGACCCGCAACAGCAGCGAGCGGCCGGACTTCGTCCCGTAATAATTGCACTTCGAATAATACCCGTCCTTGCTGTTAACATTCAACGGAGTGGGGTTTCGGACCGGCTCGCCCAGAATTTTTTCGGCCTCCGTTTTCGGAACGATCGCCGAAACATCGATCGATTTCTCGGCCGCAAGCAATGAGATCGTTAGCAGACTAACGATCAGGCCGGCCAAGCACAAACCTGCGCGCATTTCTAGCCGCCGCCAGATCCAGCGCCACCCGGTTGCGTCATCGCTATTGGATCCAGCGCACTCTCAAGGTCGTTTTCCTGCAGCACTTTCTTCTCCCGGCAAATTTCTCGTACGGTTTTGCCGGTGTGCGCGCTTTCCTTGGCGATCTCGGCCGCGCGATCGTAGCCGATCTTCGGTGCGAGACTCGTCACCATCGCCATCGAAAGCTCGACCAGTTCGCGACAACGTTCTTCATTTGCTTCAATCCCCACCACACATTTCTCGGTGAACGCGTCAACCACGTTTCCGAGTAGCCGGATCGATTCCAGAATGTTATGCGCTATCACTGGCATCATCACGTTCAGCTCGAAATTTCCATTGGCCCCCGACCAGGTAACGACAGCATCGTTTCCGAAAACTTGCGCGCATACCATCATGGTCGATTCGCACATGACCGGATTCACTTTTCCCGGCATGATCGAGCTGCCCGGCTGCGTCGGCGGTAATCGAATTTCGCCAATCCCGCAGCGCGGCCCGCTACCCAGCCAACGAATGTCGTTGGCAATTTTGAACAGACTGGTGGCAATCGTTTTTAATTGACCGCTCGCTTCCACCACGGCGTCCTTGCCGCCTTGCGCTTCGAAATGATTGCGGGATTCGAAAAATTCGATGCCGGTGCGTTGGTGCAAATGCCGCATTACTTTCGCCGGAAAATCCGGATGCCGATTTAGTCCCGTGCCCACTGCCGTTCCGCCGAGGGCGAGTTCGCGCAAAACCTCGATCGCTTTTTCGGCGCGCGCTTTTCCGTATTCCACCTGCTGGGCGTAGCCACCGAATTCCTGGCCCAGCCGCACCGGAGTCGCATCCATCAGATGGGTGCGACCGATCTTGATTATATGATGAAATTCTTTCGCCTTGACCGATAGCGCGCTCCTTAATTTTTCCAACGCCGGCAATAAACAGTCTCTCAATTGTTCCGCCGCGCTCACGTGAATTGCGGACGGAATGACGTCGTTGCTCGATTGCCCCATGTTGACGTGATCATTCGGGTGGACCGGTTCGCGAGAACCGATCGGCTTGCCCGCCAGTTGCGCACAACGATTAGCGATCACCTCATTCGCGTTCGTGTTCGTACTCGTGCCGGATCCGGTCTGAAAAATGTCGAGCGGGAAATGCTGGTCGAGTTTGCCCTCGATCACCTCTTCCGCCGCCTGAACGATGAGGGCCGCACGATGGGCGTCGAGTAGACCAAGATCGTGATTAGCCTGGGCTGCACCCCATTTGATCAAGCCAAGCGCACGAATGAAAGCGCGGCTGAATCGATAACCGCTCACCGGAAAATTCAAAACCGCCCGCTGGGTCGAGGCACCATAAAGGGCGTCTTTCGGCACCGCCATCTCGCCCATCGAATCCTTTTCGATGCGCGTTTCCCCGCTTTTCATTGCGCGTAGTTCGAGGAAAAGCGTGATTCGTCAGGATCGATCGCGCCATTTCCACTAAGCTCGCCCGCTTTACGGAAAACGGTGATGAACATCGGCGGAATATTTTGCAGGAAATATTCGGACTCGGACTCAGGCGCAAAATCGGTCGCGTGCTGGCGCAGTTCGTTTGTCACTTGATAAATGATGAACGCGCCGCCCGGGGCGAGAGCATCATGAGTTTGCCGGAGGAGATTGCGTTTTTTTTCGAGTTCCAAAATACTGAATGGAATTCCTGAGATAATGTAATCGCAGTGGGCAATATCTCGTTGCGCCAGTTCCGAACGAATGGTCGCGGCGTTGGCGTTAACCACTCGCACGCGCGGGTCGCCCGCGAATTGCCGGGCCAGGTCGCGCGAAAAAGCGGGATCAAGTTCAAACAACAGCAACTGCGCGTCTGGCCGCATCCGCTGCGCCAGCGCGCGAGAATGCACCCCTTCGCCCGGACCGTACTCGGCGATCACACGAGCCCGCTCGAAATCAATTTTGCTCGCTACTCGCTCGACCAGCGCTTGCGAACTGGGTACGATCGAGGCGATTTGCCACGGCCGTTTCAGGAACCGCTTAAAAAAAAGAACGCTCATCGCGAATCCGAATAGTTCACCGCGGCATTTCGCTTGTCCAGCAGCGAAAGCGGGCGACGAGACTAGGCGATCCGGGAAATGCAAGTTTTGTCCCAGCCGCCAAAAGGATTTGACATTGATTCTAGTCTTTATAATGATTAAATCGTGAATAAATCTTGCGTGAGCAGGCGCAAGTTGATGAATAGGACCCATGCATAACCTGCTTACCGTTAAGGAAACCGCCAAATATCTCCGAATTCCGCTTCCGACGGTTTATTATCTGGTGCAGCGCGGGCAGCTGCCCGCGATTCAAATCGGTGGTCGTTGGCGGATTAAAAAGAACGCCCTCGATAAAGATATCCTCAAGGAGGAAAAGTCCGGACAACCCACTGTGCTGGTTGTCGATGATGACGAGAGTTTGCAAAATCTGTTTAAACTCTTCCTCAAGAAAATCGGCTTCAGCCGCGTTGTCGTCGGCACCGTCAAGGAAGCGATCGCCGCGTTGGAGAAACAAAAATTCGATCTCGTCTTTCTCGATCTCAAACTTCCCGATGGTCCTGCCGATGACGTGTACGATTTCGTTAAGCGGGAACAACCCGATTGTCCCGTCATTATCATTACTGGTTACCCCGATAGCGAAATGCTCGATCGCATTCTGGCGAAGGGGCCGATCACGGTTTTGAAAAAGCCGCTCAAGACCGAGCAACTGCAACAGACGGTAAAAATTCTCGGGCACAAAGACGCAATCAAACTCGCCGCCTAGCTGGTCGAACGTCACCGCTGTCTCGTCATCCCGAGCGATACCGCCCGTCCGGTCGGACCGACGGATCCCGTCGCCCTACTTTCAAGGTAGCGTCGCGAGTGCGCGCACCGCGGTTTCTGTTGCCGCCGCAATCAATTCCCAGCCGGCGCGGTCATTCGTCGTTGCCGAAAATGACAACGGTTTTCCAATCGTGACGCAAATTCTTTTCCAGCGTGGCACGGTGGCCGATGCGGGTAACGCTGCAAACGTTCCATTCAAATAACAAGGCACGATCGGGACGCTTGTTCCTGCGACCAGCCGTCCCAGCCCGGGTTTGAAACTCGCCATCGCGCCGGTGCGAGTGCGCGTTCCTTCCGGAAATAAAATGTAAACTGAGCGGCCTTTCAGTAACCGTTCGCGCAAATCTTCCAGCGAATGCGCGCCGCAGCTTTTTCGCCAGATCGGTAATGCGTTCATGAACGCGGTCGCGAAAATTGACGAAGCCCGTTTCGTAAAAAATGTGTCGCCGGCCGCGATCGGAAAAACCGTGCCGACAAATCGTAGAGGCAAAATTGCGCCGAGAATGATGGCATCGAGATGACTGGCATGGTTTGCCACCAGGACAAACGGCGGGCGCGTCGGCAAATTTTTGCGTCCGCGAATTTTCAATCGATGCGCCATGGCAAGATAGACCCGCGTGATTGATCGCCAGAGAAAACAGGAGATCGCGCTCTCCAATCCCACTTCGCGGCGCAGACTCAGTCGCCGCTGTTCAGCGCTCAATCCGAAATCATGCGCTGGTTCGAAGCGCCATTCTTCCATCGTTAACTGCCGGTAAAGATCCGCGTTGGCTGATCAAGCCCGAAGCCGCGAAAAAATCCAATGTAATGAAAGACCGCCGGTGCGACCAGCAACATGCTGTCGAAACGGTCCAGCAATCCGCCATGACCCGGAATGGATGCTCCCATGTCCTTGATCCCGATGTCGCGCTTGATTGATGACACCATCAGATCGCCGAATTGACCGGCTACACTCACGATCAAGCCCAGCCCGATCAACCTCACCGGCGTATCGACACCCGAGCCCGCGAAAACAAAATGACCAACCGTCGAAACAAGCGTGGTAGTCAATAGCAGCGCGCCGAGGGCACCGCCCAGTGTTTTGTTTGGGCTGGTCTGCGGCGTGATTTTGCGATGCCCAAAAGTTTTGCCGGCGATGTAAGCAAAGACATCGTTCAATTCCACCGTCAAAATGATTAGCATCACGATCGGGCGAAAATCAGCGTCGTTCGCCATATAACCAAGATGACCGAGGCAATGGCCGAACAACAAGAAACCAATGATCCCGAGACCGACCCGCTGGGTATAACCGCGCGGTTCGTCGCGCAGAACCGCGACCATCGCCAGGAGCACCATCGTGAGTGGCGGAATCGCGACAAAAAATCCGTACCAATGATCGGCGATCGCAAAGGTGGTTGCGATAATACCCAGCACGACCACGATGCTGAGTGATCGGTAACGGAAAAACCCGGTAGCACGGGCGAATTCGCGATAACAAAGGACACTTAAGATTGCGACCGCCATAATTGTCCAGGCTGCGCCCAGTAAAACCGGGCCGAGCAGCAAGGGCGTCATTACCGCCCAGGAAACAACGCGCTTCACCAGTTCGTCGTGCAATTTATCGCTGGTGCGTCCGCGAGTGTGCAGCAACCAAATGATAACGGATGCGATTAAGAGCGCGGCGATGACTGCAACTGTGATCCAGAGCGTCACTGGCGAATCGAACGCGTGCCGAAATCCGAAGAGTCTCTCGCGTGCGATTGGATCCATCTCAGCGATGTCGTAGCGTCGCGCTGATCCGTTGCAACCTGCGAATAGCGGTGACGATGCAGCCGGCAATGATTAGCCAGAGGGCGAACATTGGAACCTGCCAATCCGTCGCGCCGGGGACAATGGCACAAGCGATGGCGACAAGAGTGACCGTGGCCATACGCTGTTGTTTTGCCATCGGCCCGCAAAATTCCTGGTGCGCGCCGGCAACTTTTCCCTGTGCCCGCAAATATGCGAGAAAGATCGCGAAAATAGTGGCAACGAAACCAGGCAACGGATCCGATCCGGCGGCATAACCGAAACCAATCAGAGTCGCGGCATCGCTTACGCGATCTGGAACCTCATTGAAGAGCTCGCCCACCGGTGATGCAATCTGACGCAGAACAGCGACCATGCCGTCGTAAAGATTGGCCAGCAGTCGCAGTTGGACGAAAACGGCGCCGCTCAGCCAAAAAATCCACGGATGCGAAACGCGCGAGGTTTCGAAGAACATGATCCCGGCGGCAATTCCACAGAGCATCCCGGCAATAGAAATCGCGTTTGGCCTTATGCCGCGGCGCGCCAGCCAGCGCGCGATCCGCTCTGAAGTTTTCCAACCACGCGACGCGAGGGGCCGTCGATCCCCGATTTGATAGGAGTCCATCAACGTCCAAGCAGGTACATTCCTGCGATCAACAGGGCGAAACCAGCAAAGTGCGGCGCTCGGACCGGTATGCCATAAGCGAACCAAGCGATGATCGCGGCGAAAATAAAGGTGCTGGCGTAAATCGGGTAGAGCACCGTTAATGCGCCACCGCGCTTAAACGCAGCCACGAAAAGCACCATTACCGCGACGTAGCAAACTATCCCGGCGAGAAGGCGCGCGTTGAAAACGTAACTGGCGAACGTGCTGTCTGTTTTTTCCGCGCCGGATTTGTAGAAGAACTGACCAAGCGCGCCGAGAAAGGCAGCAATGATGAAGAGGACGATAGCGAGAGGCGACGTTCTCACGGAGTCATGCGAGCGTAAGCGATTCCTCAAGTCGAGCGCAAACGCATCGTCGATCTTGACTGATCACCTATCACTGTTCACTTACTTGTCACGCCGTAGTCCCCGTGAAGGTCGAAGGCAGATCACTTGAATTAGGCGCGGTTAGCTCAGTGGTAGAGCACTACCTTGACACGGTAGGGGTCAGAGGTTCGAAACCTCTACCGCGCACCATCTTTTCTCCTTCGCAGCAAGTGGTTTGTGGTTTTTCGCGGAAGCGCCGCAGATTGGATTGTAACACTTCACTGTAACACCCTTTCGTTGGAGACTTGACCGCCGTGTCCCTCGACATCTTGTTCCAGGCTGTTCCGGCATTCTCCCACCCGATCAGAATCGCGTCGTCTCCAGCTTCTCCATGAAATCGTGAATGCGGTTGCCTGGCATGCGGGGCGGGAAGAGATCCTGTAATGGCACCTTCAGCACTTCGGCTAGGTAAAGCAGCGTCTTGTCGTCAACGGACGAAAGGCGCGCTTCGATCTTCGAGACGCCGCTGCGGCTGATGTCGAAACCCGCGAGTTGCAGTTTAGTTGCGAGAGCGGACTGCGACCAGCCGAACGCATATCGGCGTCGGCGCACCTGCGGACCAATGTTGTTCTTGTAGCGCACGTTGATGTCGACTTTAGCGCTCTTTGGTCTTCGTCTCGGCAGTTTCAAAACTCACGCGCGGCGAGCACTCAACCTGGCAAAGCTCGATGAGTTGCGCGGCGCTGCGCCTGGACAATGCATCCGCGGCTTTGTCGCGGAATCCGCGATCGGTTTCAGGTAATGGCGCGACTCGAAAAGATCGTCGAGCGATTCACCAGCGAGAGCGAGAACCTTGTCGAATCTTTCGTCCTCGGTGGCGATATGCGAGAGAAGTGCAGGCGCGGGGAAATTAACGCGTGCGATGCAGCCATCGGTTCCGCTCGCGGTCCAGCGGGAGCCGCCGCCATCGGTGATAATGAAGTCCTCTTTGTGGCGTTTAGCTTCACGAATGAGTTCGCCTTTGAGGGTTTTGAGGCGCTCCCCATAGGTCGTGAGTGCTCGGTGCAGCGATACCGCTTCCGACTTCGTCTTGCGCAAACCCGAGACCCGAAACGTCGGCTTCCTAGTCGAAGCCGCATGATCATGAGTCAGATCTGTCTTAGGGCCGGCAACGAACGGCGCTACTGTCGCGACGAACACGTCAGCGCCGCCCCGGCGGGGCGTTAATCGCAAGATCGACAACGCACTTCGACAGGCTTACAAGAAATACGATCGCAGTAAGCAAACGCAAGATCTCCTCCGCGCGCCAATATTCAAAGAGCGTGCGCCAATATTTATAGAACTCGGGCGCATGTACTCATGCACGCGATGCTGTCGTTGGCGAATTGTAAACTATGAGTATCCCGACGAATAACAGAATCGTGCTCCAACGGAACTATAATCGTGATAATAATGAATTTGTGTAATTTTCGATTATCAGGAACACTCGGGACAGGTCAGGTTAATCCGGGTGTTAGCCGAGTAGAGACATCACAACAGGAGAAAAGAAAATGATTAAGACTATTATTTTATCTATGTGTCTCGCAGCTTCCTCACTTTCGCTTGATGCACGTGCCCAGGATACGCTTACCCGGGATGCACTTGCCCAGAATGACCGCCAGTATATTGACGGCCCGGTCACTGAGGTGGACTACATACAAGTTGAGTACGGGCATTTTCCAGAGTACATCGCTTGGCTAAATTCGACATGGAAGCCGACCATGGAA
>Ga0209808_1001205_pt1 | contig 13243 bp, 10 predicted proteins | sample GraSoiAngelo_157_FD_186171 | JGI IMG/M metagenome (GOLD analysis project Ga0209808, IMG submission 186171) | Grasslands soil microbial communities from the Angelo Coastal Reserve, California, USA - 14_1009_16_20cm (SPAdes) (version 2) | ecosystem: Environmental > Terrestrial > Soil > Grasslands ...
CGCACGACCTCGGCGAGTAAGCCATGCTCCTCCTCCTGGATGCGCTCCCGCAGGCTTTCCACCGTGTCGTCCGGCCGCACCTCGACGCGCCGCTGGGCGAGGATCGGCCCCTGGTCGACATCCTTGGTCACCACGTGGATCGTGCAGCCAGTTTCAGCGACGCCCGCGTTGAGCGCCATCCGGACCGCGTCCATGGTGCCGGCGAACTCCGGGAGCAGAGAAGGGTGGATGTTGATGATGCGGCCGGCAAATTCGCGGGTGAAGGCCCGTTCCAGGATCGCGTCATACCCCGCGCAGACGACTAGTTCGACACCGTGCTGGCGAAGCACCCGCACCATTTCCCAATCACGCGCCTTGCGATCGGGAAAGCCCGCCAGGCGAAACACCTGGCGCGAGATGCCCGCCTTCTTCGCGATCTCGAGCGCCGGGCACTCACGGTTGGCGCACACCATCACCACACGGGCGGGATAGAGCGGATCTTTTGCCGCCTCGATCAGGACCTGCAGGTTGCTGCCCCGGCCCGAAACCAGGACGCCAACCCGGAGCCGGCTCACTCTAGGATTTGGACACGCCGCTGCGCGGACGCCACGATGTCGCCGACCACGAAAACTTCGCCATCGAGGATCCGGAGCGCGGTGGAGGCGCTTTCCTCGTCGACCACGACGATCATCCCGATTCCCATATTGAAGGTTCGCCACATCTCCTCGTCAGGGGTGAAGGGCGCCAGGTAGGAGAAGATGGCCGGCTCCGGCCAGGCGCCGCGCTGGATGCGGGCTCCCAAGCCAACCGGCAGGATCCGCGGCAGGTTGCCGATGATGCCGCCGCCGGTAATGTGCGCGAGTCCCTTGATGTTGACCGCCTCCCGCAGGCGGCGAACGGGATCGAGATAGGCGCGGTGAGGGGCGAGCAGCGCCTCCAGCACCGTCTCTCCCGTGCCCGGAATCGTTTGCGTCAAGGCCTGCCGTGGGATGACGCGGCGAGCCAGGCTGTAGCCGTTGGTGTGCAGACCGGTCGAGGGGAGGGCGAGGAGGGCGTCGCCTTCGCGGATCGAGGTGCCGTCGATGACCGCATCGCGCTCGCAGACGCCGACCATGAAGCCGGCGATGTCATAGGTGGCCGGCTGATAAAGGCCCGGCATCTCCGCCGTCTCGCCGCCGAGCAGCGCGCAGTTGACCCGCCGGCAGGCATCGGCCATCCCGCCGACGACCTCGGCCACCACTGGCGGGTCGAGGACGCCGGTGGCCACGTAGTCCAGGAAGAAGAGCGGCTCAGCCCCCGCCGTCAGCACGTCGTTCACGCAGTGGTTGACCAGGTCCGCGCCAATCTGGCCGTGACGGCCCGCGCCGGCCGCCAGCAAGACCTTGGTGCCGACACCGTCGGTGCTCGCCACCAGGACGGGCTGCCGGTAACGATGAGTGTCGAGCGCGAACAGGCCGCTGAAGGGGCCCACGCCGGCGAGCACTTCGGGGCCCTGGGTCGATGCCGCCAGCGGCTTGATCAGCTCGACCGTCCGGTTGCCGGCCTCGACGTCGACGCCGGAATCGCGGTACGTCGTCATCGCGCAACCGTCTCCAGCGCCAGCTTGTCCATCTCGAGCTGCACTGGAACCGGGACTGGATAATCGCCGTCGAAGCAGGCCATGCAGAACCCGCTGACATTCTTCACCGCCCGGAACAGCCCGGCCTTGCTCAAGTACTTCAACGAGTCGGCGCCGATCAGGTGCTCCACCTCCTCGACGCTGCGGCCGGAGGCGATCAACTCTGAACGGCTGGCGATATCGATGCCCATGAAACAAGGCCACTGGATCGGCGGGCTGCTCACGCGGAAATGAACCGTCTTCGTCCCGGCGCGGCGCAATTCTTCCACGATCTTGCGGCTGGTAGTGCCGCGCACGATCGAATCGTCGACGAGCACGACGCGTTTTCCCTGGAGGATCTCGCGAAGCGGGTTGAACTTCAACTTGATGCCGACGTTGCGCAGCCGCTCGTTGGGCTGGATGAAGGTGCGCGTGATGTAGCGGCTCTTGATCAGGCCCTCGCTGTAGGGGATGCCGCTCGCTTCGGCGAAGCCGACGGCGGCCGGCGTGCCCGAGTCGGGGAGCGAGATGACGATGTCGGCATCCGCCGGCGCCTCACGGGCCAGTTCGCGACCCATGTTGCGACGGGCTTCGTATAGCGACTGCCCCTGCAGGTGCGAGTCCGGCCGCGCGAAATAGATGAACTCGAACATGCACATCGCCTTACGCGGCGAAGGCATCAGTTGCTGCGCGACTGGAATGCCGCGCCCGAGCACGACCGCCTCGCCGGGCTCGATCTCCCGCACGAACTCGGCGCCCACGGTGTCGAGCGCGCAAGTCTCGGAGGTGATGATGGCACCGCCGTCGGGTAGGCGTCCCAGGCACAGCGGCCGGATCCCGAGCGGGTCACGAACGCCGACCAGCGCGTCTTTCGTCAAGAACAAGAGGCAATAGGCGCCCTGCAGCCGTGGCAGCGAGCGGCGCAGGACCGACAGGATGTCGTCTCCGCTGGTGTGCGCCACGAGCTCGGCGAGGACCTCGGTATCGCTCGAGGTCTTGAATCGAACGCCATGATGCTCGAGGTCGTCACGCAACAGTTGCGTGTTCGTGAGGTTGCCATTGTGGGCGATGGCGATGCTCCCGAGCTGGGGATGCTCGACGACGATGGGCTGGGCGTTCTCGAGCCGGTTCGACCCGGTCGTCGAGTAGCGCGTGTGACCGAGCGCGAGGTGCCCGGTCAAACGCTCGAGTGCGTCGGCGTCGAAGGCCTGCGCCACCAGGCCCATGTCCTTGTGCATGCGCAAGACATGGCCGTCGCTGGTCGCGATCCCGGCGCTCTCCTGCCCGCGGTGCTGCAGGGCATAGAGGCCGAAATAGGTGAGATTGGCAACGTCCTCGCCGGGCGCGTCGATGCCAAACAGACCGCATTCTTCGTGCATGCGTTCGTCGGCCATCAACGGGCGCATCAAAATGCCGTCTCCCAGGCCTGCCGCAGCGTGTCCAGCGAGATGCGAATGTCGGATCCCACCTGGAGATCCTCGCCACCCACCACGCCGATCGCCTGCAGCGGAACGTGATGCTTGGCCATCAGTTTCTGCAGCTCAGGAACGCGGCGCGGTGCGACACTGACGACGATTCGTCCCTGCGACTCACCGAAATAGGTGGCCTCGCGACTGACCGGCCCGGCAATCCCGGGGCAGCGCAGCCCGCGGCCACCGTAGAGGGCGCTTTCCGCCAGTGCGATCAGCAGACCTCCCTCCGAAACATCGTGGGCGCAGCGTAGCACCCCTCTGCCGATGGAATCGAGCATCGCCGTTTGCAGACGACGCTCCGCCTCGAAGCTCACTATTGGTGGCCGGCCTTCCAGTGGCGCACCCAGGAGTCGAAAGTACTCACTTCCGGCGAGCTCCTCGCGCGTCTCGCCCAGGAGGAAGACGATGTCGCCGTCGTCCTGGAACCCAGCCGGGCACCGATGAGACAGGTCATCGAGTAAGCCAACCATCCCGATCACCGGCGTCGGTGGGATGTTCCGCTCGCTGGTCTCGTTGTAGAGGCTGACGTTGCCGCTCACGACAGGCAACTCCAGGGCGCGGCAGGCCTCGGCGAGGCCCCGGACACTCTCCTGCAGCTGGCCGAAGACCTGCGGCCGTTCCGGATTGCCGAAGTTCAAGCAGTTCGTCACCGCGATGGGGCGGGCACCGGTACAGACGATGTTGCGGGCCGCCTCCGCTACCGCGGCCCTGGTCCCCTCGCACGGGTCCAGGGCGACGTAGCGCGAATTGCCGTCGGTGGTCAGTGCCAGGCCCTTGTTGGTCGCGGGCACCCGAAGCAGGGCGGCGTCGAAACCTGGGCCGATCACCGTGTTGTCCTGCACCTGGTGGTCGTAGGTACGGTAGATGGGGCGGCGGCTTCGCAGGTTCGGGCTGGCGATCAAGTCCAGCAGGATGGCTTCCGGCTCCTCGACCAGCGGCATCACCGGCGCCAGGCGCTTCTCCGCAAAGGCGGCGGCCGGCGCACGCAGAGGAACGCCGTCAATCAGGGCCTTCAAGGGCACATCCGCGACCACGATGCCGTGTTCGCGCACCCGCATCCGTCCGCTGCCGGTGATCGTCCCGATTCGATCCGCGTGCAACTCGAAGTGATCGAAGACCTCGCGGGCCGATGCCTCCGCGTCCGGCCGCACGAGGATCAGCATTCGTTCCTGCGACTCGGACAGCATGACGTCGTAGGCGGACATGCCCTGCTCGCGGCGGCTTACCCGGTCGACGTCGATATCGATCCCACACCGGCCGCGGTGGGCCAGCTCGCCGGCGGCACTCGTCAAGCCGGCCGCGCCCAGGTCCTGGATGGCGGTGACGCCATCCAGCTCGTTGAGCTGCAGGCACGCTTCGCAGAGCAGTTTCTCGAGAAATGGGTTGCCGACCTGGACGGCGGGACGGCGCTCCCCCGACCGCTCGTCCATCTCCACCGAGGCAAAGGTCGCGCCGTGAATCCCATCACGCCCGGTGTCGGCGCCGACGAGGAGCACGACGTCACCGGCTCGGTCGGCGCTGGCGCGGCGCAACCGCTCGTGGCGTACCAGGCCGACACACATGGCGTTGACGATCGGGTTGTCGGCGTACCCCTCATCGAAGTACACCTCGCCGCCGACCGTTGGACAGCCGAAGCAGTTGCCGTAACCCCCGATCCCGGCGACGACTCCCTCGAACAGGTGACGGCCGCGTCCGGAATCGAGCGGACCGAAACGGAGCGCGTCGAGGATGGCGATCGGCCGTGCTCCCATGGCAAAGACGTCGCGAAGTATGCCGCCAACCCCGGTAGCCGCCCCCTGGTAGGGCTCGATGGCCGAGGGATGATTGTGTGACTCGATCTTGAAGACGACCGCCAGGCCATCGCCGATGTCGACGGCGCCGGCGTTCTCGCCGGGTCCCTGAAGAACGTGCGGCCCCTCGGTCGGCAACTGGCGCAGTAAGGCCTTGGAGGTCTTGTAGGCGCAGTGCTCGCTCCAGAGCGCGCCGAACATGCCGATTTCCAGGTCATTGGGATCTCGTCCGATGGCTCCGACGATCGCACCGTATTCCTCCTCATCGAGAGCCACCGCTGCCAGCGCGGACCGGTCAATAACGGCCGGCATTAGACCGCCACCCGCGCCAGGGCATGGATGGCGGAGCGAAACAGGATCAATCCATCGTCGCCGCCAAGCAAGGCTTCGCAGGCGCGTTCCGGATGCGGCATCATGCCGACCACGTTGCCGTGCGCATTGGAGATGCCGGCGATGTTCCGTGCGGAACCATTGGGATTCCAGTCGGCCGTCACCCGGCCGTCCGGTGCGCAATAGCGAAACACGACCTGCCCATTGCGTTCGAGCGCATCCAGGGTTTCCGGTTCGGCGAAGAAGTTGCCCTCGCCGTGTGAGATCGGGATCCGCAACACCTGCCCGGGACGGCTGTCGAGGGTGAAGGCGGAGTTGCTCTGCTCGACGCGCAGGTGTACCCATTCACAGCGAAACTCGCAGGACGCGTTCCTCAGGAGCGCGCCGGGCAGCAGGCGGGCCTCTTGCAGGATCTGAAAGCCGTTGCAGATGCCCAGCACCAGGCCGCCGCGATTCGCGAAGTCGGCGACCGCCTCCATGACCGGTGCGAAGCGAGCGATGGCGCCGCAGCGCAGGTAGTCCCCGTAGGAGAAGCCGCCCGGAAGGATAATGAGCTCGAGGCCGTCGACACTTTGCTCCCGATGATCGATGTAGCGCACCGGTTCCTGGAGCACGTCGAGAACCGCATGGGCGCAATCCCGGTCACTCCAGGTGCCGGGGAAGACCACGACCCCGGTCCTCAAGCGGACGCGTCCCCAGTGGCGACCGGCTCGCCAACCGGCTCGAGCTCGATCCGGTAATCCTCGATGACGGCATTGGCCAGGAGCTGCTTCGCCATGGCGTCGACGCGCGCCCGGGCCTCGGTGGCGTCGGTTTCGTCGAGCGTCAACACGAGATACTTGCCGGCGCGAACCTCGGTCACTGAGTCGAAGCCGAGCGTGTGCAGCCCGCCCCTGATCGTGAGGCCGGCCGGGTCATTGACGACGGGCTTGAGCGTGACAAAGACCTCTGCCCGGTATCTCATGACCGCGCCGCCGCGTAGCGGAAAGCGAGCCGTCGCATCGCCTCCAGGTAGCGTCCGCTGGTCCCGTGGACTACCTCAGGGGGCAGTGGCGGAGCGGGTGGCTGCTTGTTCCAGCCCAAGTCCTCGAGATAGTCGCGCAGGTACTGCTTGTCGAACGACGCCTGCGGCCCGCCCGGTTCATAACGCTCGAGATCCCAAAACCGCGAAGAATCCGGGGTCATCACCTCATCGATCAGGATGACCTCACCGTCGTGAAAGCCGAATTCGAATTTCGTGTCCGCGAGGATCAGCCCACGCTCGAGGGCGCGCGCAACGCCGAACCGATAGAGGGCGAGGCTTGCCTGCTCGAGGGTCTCCGCGAGCTCCTCGCCGGTCCGCCTGGCCAGTTCAGCACGCGAGATGTTTTCGTCATGCCCAGTTAGCGCTTTGGTGGCCGGGGTGAAGATCGGTTCGGGAAGGCGGTCGCTTTCCTTCAGGCCGGCCGGCAGCCGGTCACCAGCGATCGATCCGGTGCGCTGGTAGTCTTTCCAGCCCGATCCTGAGATGTACCCGCGAACCACGCACTCGAACATGATCGGCTCTGCCATCACCACCCGCATCGCCCGTTCCCGCAGGTCAGGCTCAGCATCGAGGAGTTCCTGAGGGATCGACTGGTCCCCCGCCATGTGGTTTCGGATCAAGTGGGTCGTCTCCGACAGCCAGCCGTGCGTGAGCCAGTTGAGCACCCGTCCTTTTTCGGGAATCGGGGTTGGCAACACGACATCGAAGGCGGAGATCCGATCGGTCGACACCATCAGAAGCTCGCGGTCGCTCAGACGGTAGGTATCGCGCACCTTGCCTCGTGAGTGCAGTGGGAGCGGCAGCGAGGTCGTCAGGATGGGCGTCACGAGCCCCCACCCTGCCCTCCCCCGCGGGCCGGGGAGGGAGATGCGACAACTGGTTCGATGCCGAGCCGATCGAACGTCACGTCGAGATGACGCAGATAGAACGCGGGATCGAAGAGCTCCGCCAGCTCGGCGTCGGTCAACCGCTCGCGCACCTCGGGGCTTTGCCCGACGATGGCCTTGAAGTCCTGTCCTCCATCGAGCGCGCTGAGCGCTGCCCGCTGCACCACCCGGTAGGCATCCTGCCGCGACATTCCCTTGTGCACCAGCGCCAGTAGGACGCGTTGAGAGAAGACGACGCCGCCGCTTCGGTAGAGATTGGCACGCATGCGCTCGCGGTCGATGGTCAGCCCCTCGAGAATCTCGGCCATCAGCTGCAGCATGTAATCGAGCAGTGTGCAGGCGTCGGGGAAGATAATCCGCTCCGCCGAGGAATGGCTGATGTCGCGCTCGTGCCAGAGCGCCTGATTTTCCAGCGCCGTCTGCGCATAGCCCCGCACGACGCGCGCCAGACCGCAGATGCGCTCACTCAGCACAGGGTTTCGCTTGTGCGGCATCGCCGAGGACCCCTTCTGCTCGGCGCCGAAGGGCTCGCGCACTTCCGCCACCTCACTTCGCTGCAGGTGCCGGATGTCGGTGGCGAATTTTTCCAGGCCGCCGGCCAGCACCGCCAGCGTCGTCAGGTAGGCGGCGTGGCGGTCGCGGGCAATCACCTGGGTGGTGACCGGCGCCACGCGCAGACCCAGCTTCTTCAACGCCGACTCCTCGACGCCCGGCTCGATGGTCGCGTGCGTGCCGACCGCACCTGAGAGCTTGCCGACCCGGATGTCCTCGCGGGCGGTGACGAGCCGCTGCCGGTCGCGGTCGAGCTCATCCAGCCAGCCGGCAAGGACGAAGCCGAAGCTCACCGGCTCGGCATGGATGCCGTGGGTGCGGCCCGCCATCAGGGTGTTTCGTTCCTCGACCGCCCGGCGACGGATTACCGACGACAGCCGGTCGACATCCTTTAGAAGGATGTCCGCAGCCTGCACCAGCTGCAGCGCCAGCGCGGTGTCGAGAACGTCCGAGGAGGTCAGGCCGCGATGAAGGTAACGGGCGTCCTCGCCGCCAATCGTGTCCGCGAGGGAATCCAGGAACGCGACCACGTCATGCCCAACCCGCTCCTCGAGGCGGGCGATGTGGTCGGGATCGACCCGAGCCTGGCGAAGGCGCTCCAGCACCGACCGCGGGATCTCACCAAGGTCCGCCCAACCCTCACACACGGTGAGCTCGATCCGCAGCCACAGCTCGTACCGCTGCTCTGGAGAGAAGATCTCGCTCATCTCCGGGTGAGCGTATCGGGGGATCAATCGGCGGCTGGTCTCCTTTGGGGTGGCGGGCCGTCGGTGACGGCCTGATTATAACGGCCGTAGTGCGCCATGAACGGGTCTCCGTAACCTACTGCACCGCTGGCGACTTTTGATCTAACGGGGAGTTGCTGGTAAATTGGCGCAACACGTAACCAAGAGGGGCGGCCTCCCGTTCAATCTCCAGCGGGCGCCCTGTGGGGTGCCCTGATGCCGGACTTTGAAGAGCGGGAACTCGTCGAGCGTGCGAAGGAAGACCCCGATGCCTTCGGGGCTCTTTACGATCGCTACTTCCCGCAGATTTATCGCTTTGCGTATTCCAGAGTTCGAGACCAGTCCCTGGCAGAGGATGTGACGTCGGAGGTGTTTTTTAAGGCGCTGCGAAATATCAAGCGATACACCTACTCCGGCCATCCCTTCTCCTCCTGGCTCTACCAGATCACGCTGAACGCGATCGCCGACCATTACCGCGGCCAGCACGGCGAGGTGGAGCTCGAGGAAGGCGCCAGCCTGCCCAGCGGCGCGCCGAACGTGGATGACGAGGTCGTGCGACGCGATCGCAGCCGCCGCGTCTGGTCGGCGATCGATCAGCTGCCCCGCCACCAGCGGGCGGCGATGGTGCTCAAGTTCGGCGAGGACAAGAAGATCGAGGAGATCGCCCAGATCATGGGCAAGAGCGCCGGGGCGGTCAAGCTCCTCCTCCATCGCGCCGTCGAACGGCTTCGCCGCGAGTTGCCGCCCGAATTCGAGGCTGGACTGACATGACGAACGATCCCGAGCTCGAGCAGCTCTTCCAGGATCCGGCGCACCGCGAGGTCGTGGACCTGCTGAAGCTGTCCCGGCCGGCGGCACCGCCGCTGGATCCGAACTTCCGCACCTACCTGCGCACCAAGCTGATGACGGAAGCACGTCGAACGCTCGAGCCGCGGGCGGCACGGCGCGGGTTCCCCTTCAACCTCAGCCCGAAGGCGCTGGCGCCGGCCATGGCCGCGGTGGCGGCCGGCTTCCTCGTCGTGCTCGGGATCCAGATCTATCTCCAGAACCAATCGACATCTAGCACGGTCGCGGCCGACCTGAGGGGCATCCAGAACAAGACAAACGTGGCAACCGCCGAGCCGATCGTGATCCCATTCAGCGGTCCGATCGACAAGAACGCCATCGCCGAGACAGTGGTCATCGAACCGGCCACCTCGGTGACGAAGCAGTGGGTGGGCCAGAACCTGGTGATCATCCCCGATCACCCGCTGGCCCCGAACACGACCTACACCGTGAGCCTGAAGCCGCGGGCGGTCCCGCCCACCCCCAACCCGGCTAATCCGACCAGCACGCCCCGGCCGGAGCCGGCACCCTCGCCGGTGGTGGTCCACTTCACGACCGTCAAGGCGCCCGTCGCGCCGGTCACCCCGCCCTCCTACCTGAGCGCCAACCTCAGTTTTGGCCTGGAGAGCCGGCTGGCTGACGCCGGCACCGTGTTCAACGGCGCCTGGACGCCAAACGGCCAGCTGCTCGTCACCCGGCCGGCTGGTCAGCCCGGCCCTGGGTCCTCGCCAAGCCCCTCCGCAACGGCCACTGCGTCGGGCGCCGCGGCGCCGGCGACCACCGACATCTGGCTGATGAGCACCCCGAGCGCGCCCATCCGTCTCGTCGTTCCGGGCGGTAGCTTCCCGGCGGCGGCGCCGTCCGGCGGCGTGTTTGCCGCCTGGCAGGTGACCTCGAGCAACAAGGCCAACCTGGGGATCTGGGACCTGCAAGGGAACTCGCAGGGAACAATCGCGACCCTCGAGAGCGTCCCCGATCGCGCGCCGGTCTGGATCGGGAGCGATCGAATCGCCTACATCAACCAGGGCCATCTCGTCATCGTTGACGTGCACGGCGGGCACGTTAACGGGCGCGCCATTCGGATGCAGCGCGGCAGCCTGGCCGGGTCAAGCGTGAGCTCACTGCTGGCGGTCGAGTCGGTCGACGGGTCTATCGTGATGGACCTGGCGTCAGGATCGCTGAGCTCGTTGCCCGCGGGCGCGACCGGTTTTGCCTGGTCGCCGAAGGACGATCTGGCCTTTGTCGTGCCGCAACCGTCCGGTAGCTATCTCTATGTCGCGACCGGCGGAAAGACCGCGCAGCGGATCGCGACCAGCCCGAGCGGCCAGACCTGGTCGGATTTGAACTGGGCTCCGGACGGCGCCTCGCTGATGCTCGCCGGCAAACCGGTGGGGGCGAGCAGTTCCGCCTCGCGGCTGATGCTGATCAATGCGGATGGCAGGGGGCTGCGAGACTTTGGCTTTCAGCAGGAATATTCGAGCCCCCAGTGGGCATCCCGCGGCGATCTGGTCTTGTTCACCCGGCAGGATGAGGCTGGTGGTCGGGCCTTCTGGACCGCGAGCACCGCGCCCTCGGAATCCGACGCCGCGCAGAAGCAGGCGATGGCGGAAGTCGACCGGTTCATGCAGGCTCGCCTGCAGGGCAACAGCACAGCGGCGCGCGACAGCCTCGATGCCGCCGGGTTGAGTGCGTACCAGGGCGGCGCGTCCTCGTTGCTCAGCCCCGCCGGCAGCAAGTACGACCGGTACTATCCGGTCACCGTCCAGCTGACCGGCTCCAATCCCAACAAGTTCCTCGTCGGCGTCCGGATCTTCGTCTCACGCTCCGGAGTGCAGCGGAGCTTCTTCGAAGAGCAGCTCACCCTGATTCTCAATGATCAGCGCTACCTGGTCGACGCCGTCACCTCGACGCCCGCCGTGGCTCTCGGCCACGGCCCGACGGTCCTTTCGGTCGAGATCGTCCCTGCGGATCCGGGGAGTCAGGTTCGAGTCCGGTTTGACGCCGACCTACGGCCCGAGACGGTGACGACCGACACCATCCAGGTCAGGGGCGTCGATGGCCGGCCGATCACCACGCGGATCGCGTTCGATGCTGACTACCATCTTGCAACCCTGGCCCTGAGCTTGCGTCCCGGTACCTACCAGTTGGTGGTGACGACCGGAGTGACGGACATCAACGGCGTCGCCATGGCCGACGAGTACCACGCTTCGCTGGTGATCAGCCGCTAACCCTCTCCAGTGAGGACCACGCCGGCAGCAATCGCCGCCGCCACCTCGCCCGCGCCATAGAGCGATTCAAAAGGGGAGTGCTGCGCCTCGAACTCGCGCGTCTTTTCGAGCAAGCTCGGATGGTCCTGGATAAAGCTGGTGGAAATCCGGCCTGCCTGGAAGTCCGGCTCTTCGAGGAGCGCACGATGAAAGGGGATGGTGGTCTTCGGCCCGGTGAGAACGAACTCCTGCAGGGCACGCCGCCCGCGACCGATCGCCGACTCGCGGTCTTCTGCCCAGACGATGAGCTTCAACAAGAGCGAGTCGAAGTGCGGCGAGATCTCCTGGTGCGGCCTGATGCCACTGTCGACCCGCACGCCCGGTCCGCTCGGTGGCGCGTAGCGCTGGACGCGGCGGGGCGTCGGCATGAAGTTTCGCAGGGGATCCTCAGCGTTGATCCGAAACTCGATGGCGTGACCGCGGGGTTGCGGATAGCCACCCTCCGGAATCCGCTCGCCACGAGCGATGCGGATCTGCTCGCGCACAAGATCGATGCCGAGCACCGACTCCGTCACTGGATGCTCGACCTGGAGGCGAGTGTTCATCTCGAGGAAGTAGAACTCCTCCGCTGAGACGATGAACTCGATGGTGCCGGCGTTGCGGTAGTCCACCGCGGCCGCGGCTTTGACGGCCGCCTCGGCCATGGCACGCCGGCGCGCCGCGCGCAGTCCGACGGCCGGTGTCTCCTCGAGCAACTTCTGGTGCCGCCGCTGGATCGAGCACTCGCGCTCACCCAGCGCGACGGTCGCTCCGTGATCGTCGGCAAGGATTTGCATCTCGATGTGCCGCGGATGCTCGAGATAGCGCTCCAGGTAGACATCGGGGCTGCCGAAGGAGCTTTGCGCCGCTCGGCGGCAGGCTTCGAACGCCGCGGGGAGATCATCGGGCCCCTTGGCGACCCGCATGCCGATGCCGCCGCCACCGGCGGCCGCCTTGACCATCACCGGGTAGCCGATCCGTTTCGCCTCGGAGACCGCGGCCGCTTCATCCGCAAGCGCGGCCGTCCCGGGCACCACGGGGACGCCCGCGGCGATCATCCGGCGGCGGGCCTCGACCTTGTCGCCCATCGCCCGCATGCTGGTCGCCGGCGGACCGATGAAGGTTAGCCCGTTTTTGGCGCAGGCTTCGGCGAACGCCGGGTTTTCGGATAGAAAGCCATAACCCGGATGGATCGCGTCGGCACCGTGCTCGCGCGCCGTGCGCACGAGTTGCTCCAAGTCGAGATAGGCCTGTCGCGGTGTCGGCCCGCTCAGTACCGCCCGCTCGTTGGCGAAGGTCGCGTGAGGAGACCGGGCGTCCGGCTCCGCGTAGACCCCGACGACCGGAATGCCCATCTCGCGGCAGGTTCGCATCACGCGAAGCGCGATCTCGCCGCGGTTCGCGACCAGAACCTTGGTGACGCTAGCCAATCGTCATCAACACTTCGTTGGGGGCGACGATCGCTCCCTCTTTGGCGAAGACCTCCCGAACCGTCCCGCCGACGGTTGCCACGATGTCGTTCTGCATCTTCATCGCCTCCAGCACGACGACCACGTCGCCCAAGCGGACCCGGTCGCCGGATTTGACCTTGACCTTGACCACCATTCCCTGCATCGGCGCCTGGATCGCCCCATCACCGCCAGCGCGTTGCGCCGCCGTCGGGCCCGAGGCGGCAGGCGCCGCCGCGGTGGCCGGCGCCGCACCGTCGCCGAGGATCCGAACCCGATACGGTTCGCCATCGACTTCGACCGTGAACTCGCGGGCCGCCGCCTCGGTTGGGTTGGCCGGTCCGGGGGCAACGGGAGCAGGCGGTGGT
>Ga0209808_1001207_pt1 | contig 13238 bp, 11 predicted proteins | sample GraSoiAngelo_157_FD_186171 | JGI IMG/M metagenome (GOLD analysis project Ga0209808, IMG submission 186171) | Grasslands soil microbial communities from the Angelo Coastal Reserve, California, USA - 14_1009_16_20cm (SPAdes) (version 2) | ecosystem: Environmental > Terrestrial > Soil > Grasslands ...
GCCCGCGCTGGCCGCAGCTCCGGGAAAGGACCGCGCGGATCGCGTGTTAAAGTAGACGACCAGTTGCTCGCCGCTCTCGTCTCCTGCGAACCAAAGATTCCAAGACTCGTTAGGAGTGCCGCGCACCACGTCGATCGCGCCAGAGGAAACGGGGAGAGACGCGACATCGGAAAAGCAAAACGCACGCCGGCTGACGCAGGCGTGCGTTTGCGCGACAAGGTAAGCCTACGGTTTTTTCGGGGTGGCAGAAGCAGCCGGCGGGGCTTTGGCGGGAACCGGCGGGTTCGCTCTCGCCCCGGTCGTTGCGACCGGCGAGGTTGCAGGCATCTCCGTGTTGAGGGTGCTGGCGCGGCCGGGCTTGTTCAGGGCTGTGACAACATCGTTCGTGAAATCGTAATTATCGCGCGAGTACATCACCAGGGGAACGCCATTAAAGCTCATTCCCGATTTGTCGAAGACGAGGTCCAGGTTCAAGGTTTTAACCTTGTCATTCACGATCTCGGTAATTTCTTTAACGATTCCCTCGCGCATTCGTAAGGCCTGTTCCCGCAACTGATTTTCGCGGGTCTGCCGGAACTCGTTAATCTCGCGCTCCATATTTTTGATATTGTTAATCTTGTCGTCGCGGTCCTTCGCCAGCTGAGTCTTTTTGTCCGCACTCAAAGCCTGCGATTCGAGCTGTTTGTTGAGATTGTTTACTTCCTCGAGCGCCTTCTTGTAAGCATCCGTGCGATCGTCGAATTCCTTTTTCGCCGCATCCTTGGCGTCGTTAATCTTCTTCTCGGCTTCCTTGGTTTTGCTGTATTCCTTGAAGGCCCGGTCCATATTGATGGTCCCGACTTTGAGGGTGCCCTGGCCAAACGCAGCCAGCGGCAATGCCAGCATGGAGATCAGGGCGAGGGAGAGGAGCTTCTTCATAAAACGATAGGGTTAATTGTTTTGCGTGGCGTTAGACCGCCGTTGTTATTTTCCGTTCAAAATTGATAACCGACATTGAAGTTAAACTTCCCACTACCGTGGTTGCCGGCCTGCTGAAGCGGAATGCCGTAGTCAACACGAAGTGGGCCAATCGGCAAGTCCAGACGTAAACCAAATCCGACGTCGGAAGCGACGTTATTGAAATTGTAGTCCCAGGGGTTGGTGTTAACAAAACCAGTGTCATAGAAAAGCGCGCCCCGCGCTTTTTCGACAATGGGAAAGGTGAATTCAACAGTTGTTCGGGCCATGCTTTGTCCGCCGAGCGGTTCACCGTTAGAATCTTTGGGGCCGACATCGCGAAAATCAAATCCGCGAAGATTGTTGGAGCCGCCGAGGAAGAGACGATCGTAAATCTTTACCAGCTTGGTTTGGTCACCCCAGCGATCGACCCCCGCAACTTCGGCGTTGATCAGTAGAATAGTATCCCACGGCAGACGCCAATATTTGGATGCCTCGACATCGAAGCCATAAATCTGCTCAGTCCCCCCAGGACCCGCCACCCACCAGGTATAAGTAATACGCTCACCGCTCCGGGTAAGAAACGGATTATCGCGACGATCCCACGTCAAGTTGGCAGTAAAGACACTTTTGGTGGAAGGGCCTGTCTCGGCGACGAGCTCCGGACTGGCGCTGAGGGCAACATTGAAAGTATCGATACTTTCCAACCGATAGCCGAGCGAGCCGTAGAGAAAAGGGCGAATTCCTTTCCGAACGTCAAGCGAAAAGCCGTAGTTCCGCTGGTCGTAAATGGAGCTTAGATAATTCGCCTCGTGATAAAAACTAGTGAAGCCGACCGAAATCGGCCGGTCCATGAACCACGGTTCGGTTAGCGCTAGCTCGACGTCTTTTCGCTCCGTTCCACCTTGCAGCCGGATGCGGAACTTTTGCCCGCCTCCGGTCAGACTTGGCCAGTTTGTGATGTCAAAATTTCCCTGCGTTAGCTCGATGAATCCGATGAGACTGTCGACAGTGCTGAAGCCAGCGCCGAAGTTGAGCGAACCGGTCCGCTTCTCCTCGACCTGAATGTCGAGGTACTTGCGTCCTTCCACTTCGGTATCAACCGGAAAAGTATCGACCTTGCTAAAATAGCCAAGATTCTCCAGGCGCTTCTTGCTTGTCTCTACTCGCACGGTGTTGAAAATGTCGCCTGGCGCGATCAATACTTCGCGTCGGATCACTTTGTCCTTGGTCCGGGTATTTCCGCTGATGCTAATACGTTCGACATAGGAGCGCTGGCCCTCATCGATTTTGTAGGTGATATCGATTAATCGATCGTGGGCCTGCGAAGTTTCCGGAACAATCGTCAGGTCAACGTAGCCGCCGCTGCCATAGGCATCGGCCAGGGCCTTGGCGTCATCTTTGATCGCCTTTGCCGAATAAACCCCGCCCTCCTTCATCTTCACCACCGCGCGCAGCTTTTGCTCGCTCGTCGCCTTGTAGCCGACGAAAGTTAACTTGCCGACGTGGTATTGCGGGCCTTCATCAATTGCGATGACGATTTGCAAGGCGCCACTGCTCGTTCGCTGTTTGGTAACATCGCGCACGGCCACGTCGATGTAGCCATGATTTTGGTAAAACTCGCGGACCTTCTGGAGATCGTCCTGCAGCTGCGTTTCATCCAGCCGGCCCGATTTATCGACGAAAGAAAAAAGCGTTTTTTGTTTCGTCTTCATCTGCTTGCGCAACACCCGATCGGAAAAATGCGTGTTGCCCTCAAAGCGCACCGTGCTGACCGAGCCTTTTATTCCTTCATTAACCGTGTAAACCGCGCGGGAAGTGCCGCGGATGGCATCAATCGCTTCGACGCGAAATGTCACCTCGACATCGTTGAAACCGTGCGCCTGATACGTTTCCATGATCTTTTCCCGGCCCTTCTCCAAATCTTCTTCTCGCAGCGGGGTGTTTAATTTCACTCCGAGATTCTTGCGCAGCTTTTTCGGGCTGATCCGCGTCGCGCCATCGATTTGAATTTCATTCAGCATCGTGCGCGTCTGCACCGCCACGATTACTTTCACCCCATCGCTTTCCGGTTGACCGAAAATGCGCACGTTCTGGACCTGCCCGGTATTATAAAGGGCGCGGATGTCGGTCTCGGCCACAGTATCCGAGTAGGGCAATCCGACCTTCGTTCGCATCTGAGCCAGTATCCGCTCGCGGCTGATCGTGGCCGGTCCAGTGTACTGGACATCAATCGACCGAACGATCGGCGGAGCCTGACGCGCGACATCCGGCGGCGATTGCGCCCTCGCCATCAATGCGATTGTGGCCGCGAAAAAGACGGAAAAGGAAATCCGTCCCCAACGGCGGCGTAGCGAGTTATAAAACATTTCGGGAGATCGTCGGGCCGCGGTAGGGGAGCGCGGGTATTACTTCAACAGAGAGGCGATTATCGTCAAGCGGCAATTCGTTGCAAGCGCCACAACGCCTGGTCTAGTTGAGTAATTCATACCAATTGTTGCGCCGCCGCGGCTCGTACCCGGCTTCGCGAATGAGTGATTCGATTTGCCTCGCATCCAGGCGAAATGTCGTCCCCGCGCTGCTGACCACATTTTCTTCCATCATCACGCTCCCGAAATCGTTGGCCCCAAATTTCAGCGCCACCTGCCCAATCCCCGGTCCCTGCGTCACCCACGAGCTTTGAATGTTTTCGATATTGTCCAAAAAAATCCGGGCCAGCGCCTGCGTCCGCAAATATTCCGCCACGCTCGTCTTCTGCTTCACTTTCAACACCGTGTTCTCCGGCTGAAAGGTCCAGCATATGAAGGCGGTAAACCCGCCGCTCGCCTCCTGCTGATCGCGAATGCGCTGCAAATGTTCGATCCGTTCCGCAATCGTTTCGACGTGACCAAACATCATCGTCGCGCTCGATTTCAGTCCCAGTTCGTGCGCAACCTGCATCACTTCGAGCCACTCATCGCTCTTGATTTTGAGCGGTGAAATCTTCTGGCGCACGCGGTCGACCAGAATTTCACCGCCGCCGCCCGGGATCGAGCCGAGGCCAGCTTCTTTGAATTTCGCGATCACTTCACGCAACGGCATTCCAAAAACTTCCGCGAAATGCTGGAACTCTGGTGGACTAAATCCGTGAATGTTGATGTGCGGATATTTCTCGCGGATATGCCGCAGCAAGTTGATGTACCATTCAAAGCCGAGCTTCGGATGATGTCCGCCTTGCATCAGGATTTGAACACCGCCGACGGCGGAAAGTTCGTCCAGCTTTTGATCGAGCTGCTCTAATGAGATGACGTAATGATCGTCATCTTTCTCGGTGCGATAAAACGCGCAGAACTTGCAATAAACGTTGCAGACGTTGGTGTAATTGATGTTGCGATCAACGATGTAAGTCACGATTTCATTTCCGTCGCCGTTGTAGGACGAACGCTTCGCCTGTCGTCGCCGTTGATCGGCCAGCGCGCCAAGCTCCTCCAGCGGCCATTCATATAATAAGAGTGCCTCTTCCGCCGTGATCCGTTCGCCGGCGAGGATTTTTTCGGTCAGGGCATCGTTATTAATCGAAACCATCGCCCAACTTTACACCAGCGATTTCATTTCCGCGCAAGCTTTCCGTCGGTTAAAGCTCCGCGTTTGCTGTAGCAGCGGTCTATCACCGCCGAGTCCGGATCGCGAATAAACTCCTGCGTTCCTGCTCTTCCTGGACATAATTCCGCTCATGCGTGCGATGGTTTTGGATGCGCCGAAGAAATTGCTGCAATTGCGCGATATTGCCAAGCCGCGACCGAACGCCGGACAATTGCTGGTTCGCGTTTCCGCCTGCGCCGTTTGCCGGACTGATCTCCATATCGTCGATGGCGAATTGCCCGAACCAAAATTGCCGCTAATTCCCGGCCACGAAATTGTTGGCCGGGTCGAGAAGATTGGCCGCGCGGTGAAAACATTTCGCGCGGGCGATCGCGTCGGCATTCCTTGGTTGGGTTGGACTTGCGGTCGATGCAAATTTTGCCGGTCCGGTCGGGAGAATCTTTGCGATCGTGCGAGATTCACCGGCTACAATATCGACGGGGGTTACGCGGAATTCGCCGTTGCCGACACCCGCTTTTGTTTTCATCTTCCCAAGCAATTCGACAATGTCGCGGCCGCGCCGTTGTTGTGTGCGGGCTTGATTGGGTTTCGCGCTTTGCGCAAATGTGGCGATCCCAAACGGCTCGGCCTTTACGGATTTGGCGCCGCCGCCCATATCATCGCGCAGGTCGCAGTTTTTGAAGGACGTGAAGTTTTCGCCTTCACCCGCGCCGGCGATTTCGAGACCCAGAAATTTGCGCAACGTCTCGGTGCTACCTGGGCTGGCGGATCTGACGAGGCGCCGCCCGAAAAATTGGATGCCGCCATCATCTTCGCGCCTGTCGGCGCACTCATGCCGATCGCATTGCGTCATCTCGATAAAGGCGGTGTCGTAGTTTCCGCTGGAATTCACATGAGCGACATCCCGAGCTTCCCATATCGCGATCTGTGGGGTGAACGGGCAATTTGTTCGGTCGCAAATCTGACCCGAAGTGATGGCGCGGAGTTTTTGAAAATTGCGCCGCGTGTCCCAATACGGACTGAAACAGAAACATTTCCGCTGGCAGAGGCAAACGAAGCTCTGACGCGATTGCGCGCCGGCCGGCTCACCGGGGCGGCCGTTTTGGTGATGGATACCTGATCGCATGCGAAATCGTGCAGCCGTCATCGGTGCCGGTGTTTCCGGGCTGACCTGCGGCGTTGTTTTCGCGGAACGTAGATGGGACGTGGCAATTTTCGCGGATGAAACCGGCCAAAAAACAACGTCGGGCGCGGCCGCGGCAGTTTGGTTTCCGTATGACGCCGAGCCGGCCGACAAAGTCATTCCCTGGTCGCTAATCACTTATGAACGACTGCGCGAGCTCGCGCGCGATTCGCGAAGCGGCGTCTCGCTGCTCGAAATCTGGCAATTCACCCGCGTCGGCCAGATCCCAATTCCCGATTGGGCTAAAAATCTGGGAGCCCGTCCCATTTCTGTCATCCCGAGCGAAGTCGAGGGATCTCTAAGAATTGCCGCTTTGCCCTCCATTTTTTCCCACGGCTACGCCCTCAACGTCCCCCTGATCGACACCACGATCTACCTCGATTACCTGGCCAACCGGTTCCACAACGCCGGCGGCACAATTGAGTCGGCTCATATTAATAAGGTGGAGGAAATTCCGCGCGATTTTGATGTGATCGTCAATTGCGCCGGCATCGGCGCACGCGAACTGGCTCGCGATTCGGAACTGGAACCCCACCGCGGTCAGGTCGTGATTGTGCCGAAGCTCGATCTGGCGCAGGCGATTGTCTGCGACGATGCCCCATTGATGTACGCCATTCCGCGCGCGCACGATTGCGTTTTCGGCGGCACCAATTCGATCAGCGAAAATCGCGCGCCCTCGGCCGCCGATACAACCGCGATTGTTTCCGAGTGCAGCCGCATTCTCGGCATCGAAGCGCCGCCCGTGATCGTCGTGAAGGTCGGGTTGCGTCCGTTTCGAAAATCCGGGGTACGCCTTGAGCGCGAAAGATTGTCCGACGGCCGCACCCTCATTCACAATTACGGACACGGCGGCGCCGGCTTCACTCTCTCGTGGGCCTGCGCCGAGGAAGTCTGGGCGATTGTTTCACGCACAGGTTGAGGACATCCCAGTTTCCGTACCGCGAAACTTATTTCGGGAAATCTGGCCAAACACGAACCACGATCCGCGCACATCGTTCGAGAGCCGACCGCAACGAAGGAGAAACTACTGGTTGAGTTCGCTCAAAGTCACAGATAGCTGCGCCAAGCTCGCCGACAAGTTCCGAACCGGTCGTCCATGCGACGTCATTCAATATGGAATCGATCCTTCCGGCTACCTCGTCGAAGTGCTCGCGCCGTAACTCCTGAATCAGCTCTCGAAAACAATCGTAATCATCGGAGCCTGAAGGCATAGGGTCGATCGCCCCTCAGGCCTGTTGTTGTGAACCACATATCAGCGCTGTGAGTTCAATCACCTCTTGCTCCATCGGAGCTTCAGGGTAGCCGATAGTAAGACACTCAAAAAGATAACGCCGAAGAAAAGGCTCGAACCCGCCAAGGCGTTCATACTGCGCGGTGTGACCCAGTTCGTGGATAACCATCGTTCGGTCGGATTTGCAGTCGGAACGGATAAAGATTCCATAGCGCAGGGTCAGACCGCGGGTGAGCGGCGAAAGAAATTGCGTTTTTTCAACCGCAGCGCTTAGCGCCGGATCGTCGGGGATGGGAATCTCGGGCACGTAGAGCAAGCGGACCCTTTCAGGGTCGGCGACACCCACAAGACGGGCATCGCCAAGCATCGTGTCCGACAGTGCTTCGCCTGTTGCGAGGATGCGCTGTTCCTGCGCAGCTGCCCACTCACAGGCAAGCGGCAGAAGCATTTCGAATTGTTCGGGCGTGATTGTGGAATTCACGACGTCAGACTGGTGTCGGCGCGAACCGAGTTAGAAGCTTGCGACACCTTCACGGCGCATGATGAGATAATCGTTCCCATCGCCGCGGTCTCGATACTTCTCCAGCCGCAGCCGGAGAAAGGTGGGTGCCTTCGCGGGTTACATCACGTGGAATCCGATTCCGCCATAGAAACCGACGAGATGCGCATACGGGATGCAGAAGCAGCCTTTGCCATCCAGCTCTTGGGCGACAGTCGCCAGGAGTCTTTTCCCGATTCCCTGGCGTTGAAAGCGCGGGTGAACCTGCATTCCGCGCAGCACAACCAAACTCTCTTCTGTCGTCAGGCGAACGATGCCGATCAGCTCACCGTCATGTTCGGCGAGCAGCAGTGCATCCTCCGGCCGAATCCCGCCGCCGTAGCGCCGCCCGGCATAGAATTTTAGCACTCGCGAAATGTCCTCAGCGATCGCACGTCGAACTTCTATCAACATAACTGTACCGACGAATGGGCCTAACGAGACACAAAATGTGACCACCCCGTCACTTCGCTGGATTCTCAGACTCTGGCATGGACATCCCACCTATGATGCGCCAGTCCTTTCCGCTGCGAAGCCATGCATGTGTGATACGGAAAGTATGCGGCGCTCCGCTGCCCTCCTTGTCCACCCATCTAAACGTTACCCAGTAGCAGGCGAAAGCGACGTCCCCGGTAATTTGAATCGCAGCAGTCTTAAACTCAACGGTCTTGAACGCCAATCCTTTCGCGGTCTGGGATGTAATCCAATCGGTAATGTGATCTTTACGGACAGGGGCGGAACTAACCGATGGCCAACCTAAGAAATCCTTGTGCCACAAGTCTGAATAAGCAGCCAAGTCATTGTCCTCGACGTAGCGCCAATAGGCGCGCTCCAGGCCCCAGAGTGTTTGCTCGTCACCTGATGCTTGTGACGGGCTTGTCGCTTGGGACGAAAAGGTGTGTTCTGCACTGGCGAGCGAACAAGCGCAAAATAAGAGAACGCGGAGGCGCATAAATCTAACGAGATATAGGTGAATGTTCGCGATAAGGCCGACCATTTTTTCGTATAACATCGCGAGGCGCGCGAGCCATTATGCCGCACGGGGTGCCGCCGCTCCGATCTGATCGACCTTACGTTAGCGCGATGGCTTGGAAGGAGCTAACGACGTCGTCGGGGCCGGCTGCGGTGAAGAAGCTCTCGTAAAAGCCGGGGCCCAGATCCCAGTAATCGCCCTTGTAATATTCGTCGCGATAAAAACGCCAGACGCCGCTGACGACAATAACGCAACTGATACGGTCGTTCCAGAAATCGCCCAGATAATGGAAGCTGAGATTGGTGCGGGCATAGGCGCCTTTGAAGCCGGTGTGATCGTAAACGATGATCTCAGGCAGCCGCAAATTTCCTTCGAGCGGTTTGCCGTGCGCGTCTTTGGGCGAGGCGGCGCAGGCGTGATAACTCAACGGCCCTACCTTCCATTTGGTATCGATGACGCAGCCGTTGTCGGGTGAAAGTTCGGTCTTGGATACTTGTTTCATAAGCGACAGATTTCTCTCAATTTCAACAAAGGAGGGAGCAAAGAGCAAGGAGCAAAGAGGAGGGAGAGACCGAAGTCGTGAATCGGATCGGAAACAGGCATGCGCATCAGATACGGGCTTCGCGGTTGGTGGTGCGGAGGCGGATGGTTTTTTGCGAAAGATCGTGGCTGGCACGGATGAAACGGACGGTCCGGCTTTTTGCGCGCATCAAAATTGAATGGGTGATGGCGGTCGCGCCCTGGGACCGGACGCCACGCAAAAGCGCGCTATCGCTGATGCCGGTGGCACAAAAAACAATGTTCTTTCCATTGGCCAGATCGTCGGCAGAATAAATTCGATCGAGTTCTTTTTCGTAACCCTCTTCGACCAATTTTTTTCGTTCTTTCTCATCGCGCGGCCACATTTTGCATTGCATGTCGCCGCCGAGACATTTGATTCCCGCCGCCGCCAGCACCGCTTCGGGCGAGCCGCCGATTCCCATGTAAAGATCGACCCCGCTGTCGGGAATGGCGGGCGCCATTGCCGCCGCGATGTCGCCGTCCCCGATCATGCGAAGGGACGCGCCCGCGCCGCGGATTTCGTCGACCATTTCCTTGTGCCGCGGGCGGTCGAGCATCATGACGACGATGTCCTGCACACGTTTGTCCACCGCGCGCGCCACGATGGCCAGTGTTTCGGGAATGGGCGCCTCCAGTTTCAAATTATCGCCCCGGCGTTGCATGTATTGGATCACGCGCGGGCCATAGGAAAGTTTCGTCATGTAAAATGATGGCACATCGCGGAGCGCGACTTTGACGCCTTCTTCTGGACTCGCCGCCGCGATGCAACTGATCGAATTGGGCGCGCCTTTGGAGATGTTGGTCGTGCCGTCGATCGGATCAATTGCGATATCGAACTGCGGGGTTCCCGGTAGCCAGGTGCCGAGCTGTTCGCCTTTGAAAATTCCGGGCGCGTTATCCTTAATTCCTTCGCCGATGACGACTTCGCCGCAGATGTTCATGAGATCGAACATGCCGCGAATGGCGTCGCTGGCGGCGGCATCAGCCGCCTCCTTGTCGCCGCGGCCAAGCCATTTCAGGGAATTGAGCGCGGCGGCTTCAGTCGCGCGCAGGAAATCCATCTCGATAATGCGCTCGATGTCGTGATAATTCTGCTTCGGCAGGCGCGGCATGAGGAGCAACTACTTTGCGCACGCATGGGGCGGCTGACAAGTAGAAGGCCTTGCGGCCAGCACACGCGCCGCCAAGAAAGGAAATCCCAAGGTCCAAAACCCAAATCCCAAGGAATCCGCAAGCGTCAATGACTGAACCGTGTCCTCGCCGTGTCGAGCGTGATTCATTGCGCCGATACTGTGTCGAGTCGGAAGGCGGATACAGATTGATCTGGCTCCGCAGAGCGTCGCCCTACCAGGAAGATTTTCGCGAAGACGTATCGGTAGGGCGAGACTCCGTCGAGCCGCGGAGTGAGCGAATAGATCGACGGTTAAGTCGGATTTTTGGGACAACACAGCGCGTAGGATACGGCGAGCGCGGCGGCACCAGATGGGATTGAGAAACACTTGGGTCGCCGCCATCTATTTCATCGCATCAGCCATCGCGTGGTGCCGATGAAGCGACGGACGGATTCGAAGAAAAACTTCCAGGCCGTAGCCAATTTCATCGCCATAATACCGATCCAATTCATCCGGCCGATGATCGATGGTGAATTGCGCGCCGAGTCCGACGTCAATGCCATTGCCATGCGTGAAATCGTGCACGTAGCCGAATGACGCAGCGTAGATCGGGAAGATTTTTTCCAGGTCGCTGCCGCTAAGCACGAGCTCGTGTCCCGATTTTTCCACCCGCTCGAGCCGGGTATAAAAGGTGTCACGCCCGTGCTGAAGATCGGATTCGAGGAGGAAGGATTGCGTTTTGCCTTCGCGGGTGTCGTTGTTCTGTCCCCAGACGAAGGTCGTGGCCCAATTCGCGTCGTGGCCCAGCACCTTATTATATATGATCGAAGCGGTGGTACGATGACGGTTCAACAGGGGCTCGATCGCTTCCGGGCTCTTCAAGTAGCCATGCGAAAACTGCAGGGCAAGGTCCGGCGTCGGATTCCAGGAAATGCGTCCGCTGGCGGAATCGAATCGCGGCCGATCAAAATCGTAGCGGTCTTCGTCCGGCTCGCGTCCGGTGAAAACGCTGCCCTCGATTTTCACGGCGCGCCAGACTAGCCCGGCAGTGGCAACACCAAAGGTGACGTGCGACGAATCCTGCCAGTGATGGCTAAGTGGTGCGTCGGGATCATCCATTGCCGAAATGCGATGCATGAATGTGGGAGGCCCGAGGGCAGGCTCGCCGGGATAACCGAAATAAATGTAGCCCGAAAAATCGGACGTAAATTTTTGCGAATAGCTCAACGATAATTCGCTGAACAAATCGTGCGGATGTTGCCGGTCGTGCAGCGGTTGATCGTGCCAAGATTCGCCCGATTGAAAAAGCAGCGGATAACCGCGGCCTCCTTCGGTCAGCGGATCGAGACTCATCATCAGGCGTACGCCTAACTGCGCGCTGTCGCCGAGGGGATGCGAGAACATTCCCATCAGCCAGTTCGGCGCGTCGATGCGATCGTCGCCGCGCTGGGTGCTAACATTGGTGTAACGCGGAAAGATCGCGCCGTGGAGCATGAGCATGTCGTTTCCAAGCATGAACATGCGTCCGTACATCGGCGAGGAATCGGGCAACCAGCTTGTGCCCGACCCTTCCCGCGTTATCGGGTCGGCAAGGTTCACCGAGGATTGCATTTTCATTTCATGCATCGTGTGATCATGGACGGCGTGCCCTTCGGCCATGCCTGAAATCGGACGAGCGGAAGCTCGTCCCTCCGCTCCGTTGTGAACCGTTCGGTGAACCGCCCCTGCGTGGGTCTCGTGTGCATCGCTCGGCTTCTTCATCGGCACCAATTCCATCCCGCATTTGGGACATTTACCGGGATGATCTTGCACTACTTCGGGATGCATTACGCAGGTGTATTGCGTGGCTTCCGGTGTCGGAGGTTGCGCCAGGAGCGCGGATGTGATCGTCGCGATTAAAATAAAAGTTAAGAAAAATTTGAGCATTGCTGGAGATGCGGAATACCTCCGCCGATTTTTCACCGGCGGAGGCTTCCGATAACTTTCCCTGCGCTTATCTTGCGCAGCAGTGACCGCCGGAGCAGCACCTGCCGCCACCGCAGCAATCAGCGCTCCGCGAAGTCGCGGTCGCTGTGCCGATCATGGCCAGGGGTCGTAATAATCATCAAAAGGTACTTCATTGAGTCCCTCCTGTTGAATTGAATTGCTTCTCGCTCACGCGTGAGCGAGCCGACGCGAACAAACCAGTCAGGCGCGCGGCGGTGGAACGGGTGGACGGTCGGACCGTGATGATGAGGCGGCGATGTCGTCGATGAGTCTTTTGCCGCCTTCTGGTGAAAAAATAAAAGCCGCGGTTGAGGTTAAAAACAACGAAAGGCCAACGGCGCAGCCCGGGCAGCATTGGCGGTCTTGCGATTTGACGGGTTCGCTGCCCCTGCAATGGCCGCGCTTGCCCGCCATATGTGCGCAGCAGCTCAGCCGATGCTGCCGCGGCTGGGGCACTTCAGCGCGGACTGGCAGAGTCACTGCAAAAATCGACAAAGCAACAATCAAGGCAAAGCAGCGCGACAACGCCATGATCACGATGTCGATGTTAACACGCGTATGATGCGAATCAACGCGGACGCGAGCAACGGCGCGATGAGACGTTTATCCGCTAAACACGCCAAAGAACAGCAAAACTGACAATGGTGTGTTGAGCTTCTGTAGCGCGGTCTACGACCGCCGGACCGGCCGGGGCTTGGAAATGCTTCAGTCGGTGGACTCACGCATTCGCCGTCGCCTGAGGTAGGCGGCATTTTGGAGTGCGGTGGGAAGCGCAGCGCCACACCGCTTTGCTTGCAGCGCGAATCACTTGGCGTGCTCTGTGCGCTCGAGGTTCACATCGACGGTGGTAAAAGCGCCATCGCCGCTTCGCTTTGCCGGCGCCGTCCAAAATGCTGGCCTTAATGACTCGCGAGCCCAATTGGTCTCGCCGTCACCATGTCATCGCATTTGAGTGACGCTTTCGGTGAAAATGAATTCGTGCGAAAGTCAGGCGGATGAAATTGTTCCTCGCTTTACTGGTGTTAGCAGTTCCCGGCGCGTACGGACAAAGCGTCGAAATCGTTAGCCCGAATAAGGCGTACACGTTCGCTTATGGCGACGCGATTTCTCATCAGATCGAACGCAACCATTTTACT
>Ga0209808_1001209_pt1 | contig 13224 bp, 14 predicted proteins | sample GraSoiAngelo_157_FD_186171 | JGI IMG/M metagenome (GOLD analysis project Ga0209808, IMG submission 186171) | Grasslands soil microbial communities from the Angelo Coastal Reserve, California, USA - 14_1009_16_20cm (SPAdes) (version 2) | ecosystem: Environmental > Terrestrial > Soil > Grasslands ...
TGGGGGCGAGCTTCATCCCGTTGACGATGCAATTGTGGTTCAGCTCGTCGGAGACCAACACCGTCTCGGACGTGGAGAGGCTGAAGAGGACGCCCGCCACCGCCGTGTAGGCGGATCCGGCGACCATCGAAGCCGGGCGGCCGTGAAACTCGGCCAGCGCGACTTCCAGCTCCACATGCGGCTCGTAGGTGCCGCTGATGAACCGGACGGCGCCGGGCCCGACGCCGTATGCCTCGGCAGCGTCCTGTTCCGCCTCGATCAGCTCGCTGCGCAAGGAAAGCCCGAGATAGGAGTTCGAGTTCATCCGGATGAACTCGCGGTCGCCGAAATCTTCCAGCAGGAAGCGGGGACCGCGTCCGGTCTGTGGCGGCTTCACCGCGACCACGACCTGCTCGTCGGCCTTGGCGGTGCCTGCGGCTTCGAGGTGAGCGAGCTGCGCCTTCAGATCCTCGAGGAGCTTGTCCAGCGGCATGGGTCCCTCAGTGCATCTTCTGCAGCATGTCGTCGACCATCCCGTCGAGGCCGTAGCGTGGCGCCCACTTCCATTCCTCGCGCGCTGCGCTGTCGTCGACCGATTCCGGCCAGGAATCCGCGATGGCCTGCCGCCGGGGATCGACGGCGTACTCGATGTGGAAGGCGGGAATCCGCTTCTTGATCGCCTCGGCGATCTCCGCGGGCGTGAAGTCGACCGCGCCGAGGTTGTATGCATTGCGGTGGATGAGCCGGACGGGCTCGGCTTCCATCAACTCGATCATCGCGCGGATGGCGTCGGGCATGTACATCATCGGCAGCCGGGCATCTGCGCGCAGGTAGCAGGTATAGACACCGTGCTGGAGGGCCTGGCGGAAGATCTCCACCGCGTAGTCGGTGGTGCCGCCTCCTGGCTCCGTCTGGTACGAGATGAGTCCCGGAAAGCGCAGCCCGCGCGTATCCATGGCGAAGCGCCGGTGGTAGTCCTCGCAGAGCATCTCGCCCACCACCTTGGTGACGCCGTACATGGTGGTGGGACGCTGGATGGTGACCTGGGGAGTCCGCTTGCGCGGCGTGTCCGGTCCGAAGGCGCCGATGGAGCTGGGGAAGAAGAGCGCGCACTTGTACTGCCGCGCCGCCTCCAGCACGTTGACCAGTCCGTTCACGTTCAACTGCCAGGCCTGAAGCGGGCGCTGCTCGCCGACCGCGGAGAGAAGGGCGGCGAGATGGTAGATGGTGTCCAGGCGATGGATCTGCATCACGCGCGTGAGGTGATGCGGATCCATGCAGTCGACGAACTCGAAGGGGCCACCGTCGCGCAGCGACAGGTCCTGGGGCATCCGGACGTCGCTCGCGACCACCGCGTCGCCGCCGTAACGGTCGCGGAGCGCGAGCGTCAGCTCCGAGCCGATTTGCCCCACCGCACCGGTCACCAGAATCCGCTTCATCGACGCTCTGCCTCCAGGAAAGTGGCCCTCCTTAGCAGGTCGGCGGGTGGTTCTCCAGCGGCTTTCGTTGGGCGAATTTCACGTACAGGACAAGGTCGTAGCCCGCCTTCAGGAGGCCGGCGCAGACGAGCGGCCAGCCGAATGCGCTTTTCTGTAGCAAAGCGCCGGCCAGAAGCGGTGCCACCGCCGCGGCGAGGCTGCGCGGGACGTTGGTGACGCTGGCCGCCGCCCCGCGCTCCTCGCGCGGGACCATCGCCATCACGTAGGCCTGGCGGGCGGGCACGTCCATCTGCGAGAGCATGGCGCGCAGGAGCAGGAAGAAGGCCGCCAGCGGCAGCGTCGGCATCACGCCGGCGAGCAGCAGGAAGGCGTTCGACGGCAGGTGCGTGAAGACCATGGTCCGGACATGGCCGATCCGCGCGGCGATGCGCGCGGAGACGAGCTGGGAGAAGGCACCGAGGACGTTGACGGCGAAGAAGATGGCGCCGGCCTGGCTCACCGGAACGTCGAATCGCCGGAACAGCCAGAGGGCGAGGATGGACTGCACGACGAATCCGCCGCCGAAGGAGTCGACCGAGAAGAGCGCCGCGAGCTGCAGCACGACGCCGCGCGACTTGTGCAGCGGCGGCGCGCGTGTCGCAGGCGGGGGCTCCAGCGCCGGGGAGAGCTTGCGGTAGGCGAGCGCCGAGAAGGCACCGAACGCGGCATAGACGAGAAAAGCGCCGCGTTCCGCCTGTCCCGCGGATGCCGGCGAGAGCGCGTCCGGCAGTCCGGCCGCGAGCGCGCCAAGGGCGCCGGCGAGCGCACCGGCGAGGTTGTACCAGGCGAAGAGCGCGGTCCGGTCGGCCGGCGCGGCCGCCTCGGCGAGCACGGCCTGCTCGGTGGGAAGGAAGAGGGTCACGTCCCCGGACGATGGGTTCAGCGTTCCCACGAACGCCACCAGGAGCAGCGCCCAGAAGTCCGTGGCGAGGTAGAACGCGATGCCGGTCAGACACATCAGGATCGCGGAAGCGAACAGCACTCCGCGGCGCGCGAAGCGATGGCCGAGCAGGCCGACCGACAGCAACAGCAGCGCCGACCCGAAGAGGGTAGCCGTGGCGATGGCCCCGATCTGCAGAGGCGTGAAGCCGAGACGCGACAGGTAGCTTGCGAGCAGGACGCTGGCGATGCCGTCGGCGAATCCGCGGGCCGCGCGCGTCGCGATCAGGCGCGGAGCATCGGGCGTCGCGGTCGACGGGAGCAGGCGCCTCACCGCGCAACCCATGCGACACAGGAGGAGCTCCTGCAACCCTTGCGTCGCGCCCTCTTGAAATTCATTCTCTTTCCGTTGGTGCTGCGCCGGAGGATGCCATGACTGTCGCCCGCGAGCGCCCGCGTACCGCGGGATGCAGCGTTTGCCGATCCCCAGGGATGCCAAGAGCCCCGGCATCGTCACCGCCGCCGACGTCCAGGCGATGGTCAGGCGGCAAGGCCTGGCGGACATCGGCCCCGGGGACTGCGTCTTCCTCTACACGGGTCACGGAGACCTGTGGTCGAACGCGATCTGGAAGACGCTGACCGCCGATCAAAAAGGCCAGGCCCGCAAGGAGTTCGGCGCGGGCGAGCCCGGATTCGGCATCAGCGCGTGCGAGTATCTGGCGCAACGCAAGATCGCCCTGATGGGCGGAGATACGTGGGGCAACGACGCGGATCCGGTCGGCGAGCAAGAAGGTTACATCGTCCCCTGCCACACGGCGATGCAGACGCGGCGCGGAATCTGGAGCCTGGAAAACCTGGACTTCGGTGAGTTGCTCAAGGACAACGTCAGCGAGTTCCTCTTCGTCTGGGCGCCGCTGAAGATCGTCGGGGCCACCGGCTCGCCCGGCAATCCGGTGGCGATCTACTGATTCAGCGCGAGGGGTTAGAATCGTGGCGTGCTGCGCGAGGATGCACAGCAGGCGGGCGGGGCGACCCGGGCCGACGCCGATCCGGTGTGGCGGTGCGCATCCTGCGGCGCGGAGGTGGCGCGCGCTCGCGACCGCATCCCGCTCGACGGCGCCGCGACCCGGGCGTTCGTGAACCCCGAGGGAATCGAATACGTCGTTGCCGAGGTGAGCGACCCATCTCCGTACTGGAGCTGGTTCCCCGGATGCTCCTGGCAGGTCTCGCTTTGCCGCCGGTGCTCGGCGCACCTCGGCTGGCGGCTCAGCGGAGCGGCGCGTTTCTACGGACTGATCGTCGACCGGCTCACCGCGCCCTGAGCATCCCCAGCGCATACGGCAACGCCACCTCGACGCGCAAGGGCCGCGGTCCGAGCGTGAACGGCGTGAAACCGCGCCCGCGGAGCAGGTCGAGCTCGAACGGCACCCATCCTCCCTCCGGCCCGATGGCAACGACGGCGCGCTCCGCTCCACGGGACGCCGCGGTCTCCGCGGCGGGATGCGCGACGAGGCGGGCGGTCCGAGGCCAAAGCGCGTCCAGCTCGTCCTCCACGAAGGGACGGAACCGCTTCCGGACGAGGACGTCGGGCAGGTGCGTGTCCCTCGCCTGCTCGAGGCCGAGCATGAGCAGCTCGCCCATCGCCTCCGGGTCCAGCGCCGGGGAATCGAAGTAGCTCTTCTCCACCCGCGCCGCGTTCACCAGTACGATCCGGTCGACGCCGAGCGAAGCCGCCGACGGAAGGATCCTCCGCAGCGCCTTCGGCCGGGGAAGCGCCAGCAGCAGATCGATCCCCGGTCGCGCAGGCGGCGCCTCCGTCAGCGAAGTGAGGATCACCAGCTCGCGCTCGTCGAGCTGAAGCACCTGCCCGAGTCCCGTCGCGCCCCCCAGCACGCCGACGCGCAGCGTGTCGCCGTGCGTCAGCCGCAGGACCTCGCGCGCGTGCACGAGCCGCCGTCCCGACAACCGCGCGGTCCCGTCGGGTCGCAGCTCTTCCGGGCCGAGCAACAGAAGGTTCATGGCCGGCCATCCATCGCACGATTGTAGCGATAGAATGTGCTCGTGCGCCTGTTGCAGCATCGGATCGCCGGGCCCGAGCCGTGCCCCTATCTGGAAGGCATCAGCTCGACGACCGAGACCATGCTGATGACGGGCGTCAGCCCGGCCGAGCTGGACGATCTGCTCGTGCGCGGCTGGCGCAGGTTCGGCCCCGTCTACTTCCGCCCAGTGTGCGCGACCTGCGACGAGTGCGTCTCCGTCCGTGTCCCGGTTGCGACCTTTTCGCCTTCACCGAACCTGCGCCGCGTGCTCCGGCGCGGCAGCCATCTGCGGATCGAGGTTGGTGAGCCGCTGGTCGACGACGAGCGCCTCGAGCTCTATCGCCGCTGGCACACGAGCCGTGAAGCGAGGCGTGGGTGGAAGCCGGATCGCATCGGCGTCGAGTCCTACGCCATGCAGTTCTGCTTCCCGCACGCCGCTGCGCGCGAGTTCTCCTATTGGGACGGTGAGGAGCTGATGGGGATCGGCATCGCCGACGAGACTCCGCACGCTCTCTCCGCCGTGTACTGCTATTACGATCCGGACCGCAGCCATCTCTCGATCGGCACGTATAACGTGCTGCGCGCGATCGAATACGCGCGGCATCGCCGGCTCTCCTACGTGTACCTCGGTTACCGCGTCGAGGGCTGCCCTTCGCTGGAGTACAAGGGGCGTTTCCGCCCCCAGGAGCGACTGCGCGGCCGCGTCGATGCTCCACACTCTCCGAGATGGGAGCCAGCTTGAAAATGCACCAGGAATCGGTCCGCGTCGAGCCGGGCGGGCGAGGTCTCCATGACGTGACCGACGCCGTCCGCCGCGTCGTGCACGCCGCCGGTGTCCGGACCGGACTCTGCAACGTTTGTGTACAGCACACCAGCGCCTCGCTGGTCGTCCAGGAGAATGCCGACCCGGCCGTGCGGCGGGATTTGGAAGCGTTCCTGGCGCGGGTCGCGCCCGAAGGCGCCGACTACGAGCACGAGGAAGAGGGGCCGGACGACATGCCTTCGCACATCCGCGCCGCGCTCACCCGGACCGCGGAGACGCTGCCCGTGAGCGGCGCAGAGCTCGCGCTCGGAACGTGGCAGGCGATCTACCTCTGGGAGCACCGCCGCGCGCCGCACCGTCGGACGTTGGTCGTCACCGTGTGGGGACTGTAGAGCGTATCGTACGGTCCAATACGTAGCCGCAAAGCCGCGCGGCAGCGGCTATGCTTCATCCAATGAAGTTCAACCGCCGCATGGGGCGCTACCTCGAGGACCTGCGCAGCCGCGCCGTGGACGCCGTGGTGCCGCGTGGCCCTGACGTCCAGATCGTCGAGACCGGCGGCTGTTTCCTCCTGCGCGGATTCGTCAGCAAGCCGCACTTGAGCCCGGTCGATTTTCCCGACGAGACCGCGCTGGAGTGCAGCGCGAACAAGCTGCGGATGGAGACGATGCTCGATGCGCGGCTGGTGCGCTCCTGCCCGTTGCTCCTGTTGACCGCCGGCCTTCTCACCGCGCAGGTGATGTCGTCGGCGCTTGCGCGCTACGGCGATCGCTTCAACGTCATCCTCTCCTACGACGGCGAGGGTTGCGCGGTGCGTTTCCACAAGATCCGTGAAGGGCAGCGGTGGCTGGCGGAGGACCTCGAGGGCTACGTCGACGAGGGCGTCCTCGTCTTCGAAGCGGGAGCGCAGAACCCGGTTCCGCAGCTCCTTCACGCATGAAAAATTGATCGCGAGGCCAGTTCGTGATGCCCATGTTGGCTGCATGGACCGCGATCACGATGGCGCCGGTGAACGCTCGCGCGCCGCGCCGGTGGGCAGACAGGCGGCCCAGAACGAGGAGCAGCGGCGCCCGGTCATCGGGGTGATCGGCGATGGCCAGCCGGGCTCGGAGCGCGAGCGCATGGCTGCGGAGGTCGGGGCAGCTCTCGCGCGCGCCGGAGTCCACCTGGTTTGCGGCGGTCTCGGCGGCTGCATGGAGGGCGCGTCGCGCGGATACAAGGAGGCGAACGGCGCCGGCATCTGCCTCGGGCTGTTGCCCGGAACCTCGCGCTCCGAAGCAAATCCGTGGGTGGATCTCGCCATCCCGACCGGCGTCAATTCCGCGCAGGGCGCTCTGGTCGCCATGGCGGTCGACGCCGCCATCGTCCTCGGCGGGGGCGGTGGGACGCTCAGCGAAGTCGGCTTGCTTCTCCGCGACGGCAAGCCGGTGGTGGCGCTGGATCGCACCGGCGGAGCCGCCCAGCTGGTCGGCGGCCATCAACTGGGACGGGTGCGCGTGCTGCTCGCGCACGGCGCGGAGGAAGCCGTCCGGTTGGTGCTGGAGAAGATTCGCGACAAGCACCCCGAAAAGGCGATGGACATCGAGAAATAAGCGGCTATGCAGTCGCCGGGCGTTTCCGCGAAGGCGGAAACGCCCTTTCCGGGGCGAAGTATTCTGCGATCTTCTCCTCCGCCTCAGCCCCAAAGAGAATCCTGCAGGCCTCGCGCAGCCCGGGCGCCGCCCGGATCTCCTCTTCGCGCACCACCTGCGCAATCTTCGACCGGCGGCGCAGGAAGTCCTCGAGCTTCACCACCATCTCGCGCCGCGCCGCCTCGTCCAGCTCGCAGCGGATGTACTCGCTCGTTTCGATGATCACCTCCGCCTGCCGCGGATCGCGGCGGATCGCTTCGAGCAGCCCCAGCGCTTCCGAGCCGTACCGGCGCCACAGGCGCGTGGACAGCTTCTCGCTCGCGCTCGGCGAGGTGAGCGCGTCCAGATCCATCAGCCGCGCCTGGTGGAAGTACTCGTCGCGCACCGCGTCCGCCGGCTCGCCGTACCAGACAAGGCCGGCGAAGGGCAGCGCCACGCCCAGCCTCTGCGCCTCGGCGCAGATCTCATCGCCGACGTTGATGCAGTCGGTGAGCTTGCCGCCGAAAATGGTGAGCCGCCGGCGCGGCACGTCGGTCTCGATGGCGTGCTTGCGCGAGAGCTGGGTCCAGTCGCGCGCGCCGTTGCCGGTGCCGGAGACGACCAGCGGCCGGACCCCGCAACGCTCGGCGATGACGTCGCCATCGCCGAGCGGCCGCGCCAGCCGCAGGCGTTTGTTGATGTTGTCGAGCACGAAGCGCCGGTCGTCGGGAGTAACCTCGACTTCGGGGCGTTCCACGCGGGTGTCGGTCGTGCCGATGCAGGTCTTCGCCTGCATGGGAATGACGAAGAAGAGGCGGCCGTCGTCGGCGAAGAAGGTCAGCACCCGGCGGTGCGCGGTCAGTCGGTCGACGATGACGTGGATGCCTTTGGAGAACACATGGTGGTGCGCCGTCGAGATGCCGTCCCGCGCATTCACCTCGTCGGCGTAGGGCCCGCAGGCGTTGATCAGCACCGAGGAGGCGATGGTCAGGTCGCGGCCGCTGACGACGTCGCGCGCCCTCGTCACCCAGCCGTCACCGGTGCGGCTGGACCCCAGCGCCTCGACGTAGTTCGCGGCGACGCACCCGCGGTCTAGCGCGGAGCGGATGAACCCCCAGACGAAGCGGGCATCGTTGTCGTGCAGATAGGAGTCGGAATACTCGAACCCGCCGGAAAGGCCGCGGGTGTCGACCACGGGCTCGTCCCGCTCGATGTCCGCGGACGAGAGCAGGCGGGGGGCGCGGGTGAAGAACCCTCCGATCGCCCAGTAGAGGAGGGCTCCAAGCCAGAGCTTGAAGCGGCCGTGGCGGAAGCCGCGGGCGACGGAGGTGAAGAACCGGATCTCCTGGACCGTGCTCGGATAGGCGCGGATGAGGCGGTTGCGGGCGCGGCAGAGCTTGCGCACGAGCCCGAACTCGTACGTCTCCAGGTACTTGATCCCGCCCCAGGCCAGGTTCGAGGACTGCTGCGACGTCACCGACGCGAAATCGCCGCGCTCGATCAGCGCGACCCTTGCTCCACGCGCCGCCAGCGCCGCGGCCGATACGGCGCCGTTGATGCCGCCGCCGAGGACGAGGACGTCGAACCGCTGTTCGCCGAGCTTGTCCACGTTGGTCTCGCGGAGCGTGGGCGCGGGTTGGCTCATGCGGCCAAGATACACCGGCCGACGCGGTCCCAGAGCAGGCGAAATCGCGCGTCGTCGAAGCCCGATCCGGAACGGAGGAACGTGGCCCCCGCCGATTCGTAGTGCCCGATCACATCCAGATGGTCGCCGAGCACGATCCCTTCCGCGCGCCCGCTGAGCGTTTGCGACCAGGCAGGAACGATGCCGTCGTTGGACGTCGGCTGTGGGACGAGCTTCCGCTGGCCGATCCACGGCCCTTCCGGGACGACGGCGGGGGGCGGCGGCTGGCTGGCCGCGAGTGTCCAGGTCACGTCGTAGAGGACACGCTGGAGCGGGGCGGAGATGAAGGTCAGCGGCGAGAGCCCGGCGCGCGGCGCGACCGAGACGAAGCTGATCGGCGCGACCGGATCCGCTCCGGCAAGGCTCCGGTTCAGCTCCCCCATCGCCTCCGGCGTGAGGTCGTCCAGCAGCCGGTGATCGCCGGCAACGTCGGCGAGGAAGCGGCGGATCTGGTGCGCGGTGTCGTCGTCCACGTCGGCGAGCTGCGCGATCACCTCGTCGGTGGGCGTGGTCCGCAGCGCCGCGGCGCGCTTGATCAGGTTCCACACTGCCCCGGCCTGTCCCGCGATCCGCAGTCGTCCCCGGCTGGCGAGAATGCTCCCGAACCAGAGTGCAGGCACCGCGGCCCAGGTGGTCCGGCCGAGGCGGCGCGCGAGCGGGGTTCCATAGAAGGGGGCGGAAACGGTGATGACCGAAGCGACGCGGCGGATCATCTCCGCGCGCTCCGGCGCCCCGCTGTAGCGCGGATGCGCGAGAAGGCGCACGTCGACGCCGCCAGTGGAATGCCCGACCAGATGGAGACGCGTGGCGCCCGCTCCAATCAGCTCCGTCACTTTCGCATGCAGCGAGCGGACGCGGTCCGCGACCGACGCCGCGGGCGGCGGTTGGTGGACGACGAATCGCAGCGGACGGAGATGGGCGCGCAGGAGCGCGTCCTCGACGCGCGCGAAGTACTCGATCAGCGGCCGGTCCGGATGCCCGAAACTGCCGAACCCGAAGAACCCCGGCACGAACACCACCAGCTCTGCCATCGGCAGATGCTTCCCCTGCCCGAGTGCAGCCGTCCAGTGCCGTAGGTATGCTTACACCGTGCTGCAGGGTCCCATTGCGCCCATGCTCGCGAAACTCGCGGGCGCTCTCCCCGAGGGCAACGGCTGGATCTTCGAGCCGAAGTGGGACGGATTTCGCGCGCTGGCGTTCCGCGACGGCGATCACCTCCTGCTGCAGAGCCGGGACCTGAAGCCGCTCAACAGATACTTCCCCGAGCTGGAGGAGCCGCTGCTGAGCCAGGTTCCGCGGCGCTGCGTGCTCGACGGGGAAATCGTGATTGCCGGCCCGAATGGGCTCGATTTCGACGCCTTGCTCCTTCGCATTCATCCGGCCGCTTCCCGGATCAAGCTGCTCGCTTCGCAGACGCCGGCCTCCTACGTCGCCTTCGATCTGCTCGCTCTGGACGACGAGGACCTTCGGCAGGCGCCGCAAGAGGAGCGCCGGCGCCGGCTGGAGCGCGTGCTCGCAGGCGTCAGGCCGCCGCTGTACCTGACGCCTGCGACGCGGGACCGGGCCGTGGCGCAGGACTGGTTCTCGCGGTTCGAAGGCGCCGGATTCGACGGCGTGGTCGCGAAGCGCGTCGAGGAGATCTACCAGCCCGACAAGCGGGTGATGCTGAAGGTCAAGCACCAGCGCACCGCGGACTGCGTCGTAGCGGGCTTCCGGTGGCACAAGAACGGCCCGGGGACGATGATCGGCTCGCTCCTGCTCGGTCTCTATGACGACGGGGGCAAGCTCCATCACGTGGGCGTCACTTCCTCGTTCACCGCCGCGAAGCGCAAGGATCTGGTCGGCGAGCTCGCGCCGCTGCGCGAAGGGGCGGCGGATGCGCATCCCTGGCGGGAGTGGGCGCAGTGGACGGGCGATCAACGCATGCCCGGCGCCTCCTCGCGCTGGAACCGTGGCAAGGATCTCTCCTGGGAACCGCTGCGAATCGAGCGCGTCTGCGAGGTGGCGTACGATCACCTGCAGGGCGATCGCTTCCGCCACGCGACGACTTTCCTGCGGTGGCGGCCGGACAAACCACCTGCGGAATGTCGCTACGACCAGCTAGAGGAGACCGCTCCGGCCGAGCTGCGGCAGATCTTCGGCGCACAGGATCTCAGGGAATGAACGCGATTGTCGCCAAGAACAAGAGAGCGGACGTCGAGAGCCCCGATTGCGCGATGCCGAACGGTCCCGACTCGGCGTGCTCTACGTTCGACCAACGAATCCAGGCAAGCTCGCCCCCAAGGAGCATGTTTTGGCCGACCGGCCAGCGGAGGCCGGCCGCAAGTCGTGCGCAGAACCCTGCATGGCCGCGCAGCGGCGCATGCTCGAACGCGCTTTCGGTCTGAAGGCTGATCAAGTGGCCTGTGCCCAGCCCCCCTTCGCCCCAGAATTGCGGTGTGCCGCTGAAGCGGTAGCGGAGTGACGCCAGCGCCGCCGTCGCGGAGAACGCCTGATTTCCACTGTCGTACAGGCAGCAGGCGACCCGATTCGGCGCCTCCCCGCCGATCACCGCCAGAAAGCTCGCTCCCAAAGATAGCTGACTCAGAAAGTCGACAGCGACGCGCGCCTGAAGCGCCGGCTTCAGGAAGGGATACTCGTGAGACGTGTAATTCCCTTCCAGCGTGTGCGCCGCTCCGCCAGCGAGCTCCAGCTCGACAGGTGGGAAGCCGGCGGCCAAGATCGCCAGTGCGCAAAGCACGCTAGCCGGACTGTTCGCCCGCGCAGTTGGCCACTATGCTCCGGCGCGTGCCTGCCCGGAAGGAGCTCCTCCAGATCGAAGGGCGGGAAGTCCCGATCTCGAATCCGGAGAAGGTGTTCTTTCCACAGCGCGGCTACACGAAGCTCGATCTGGTCCGCTACTACCTCGCGGTCGCGGAGGGCGCGCTCCGCGGCGCTGGCGGCCGACCGATGGCGCTCAAGCGCTACGTGCACGGAGCCGAGGGCGAGTTCTTCTTCCAGAAGCGGGCGCCGGAGTCGCGGCCGCTCTGGATCGAGGTGGTGGAGCTGAAGTTCCCTTCCGGCCGGACGGCCCGCGAAGTGGTGCTGCGCGACGCCGCGCAGCTGGTCTGGATCATCAACCTGGGCTGCCTCGATCTCCATCCGCACCCGGTGCGTGCCGAGGACCTCGACCATCCCGACGAGCTGCGGGTCGATCTGGATCCGGTCCCCGGCGTTCCCTGGTCGCAGGTGCGAGAGGTCGCGCTGCTCACGCGCGAGGTGCTCCAGGAGCATGATTTGACCGGCTGGCCGAAGACGTCCGGCTCGCGCGGCATCCACGTCAACGTCCGCATCGAGCCGCGCTGGACCTTCCAGGAAGTGCGCGCCGCCGCGCTCGCGTTGGCGCGCGAGGTGGAACGACGGGCGCCGGCGCTCGCCACCAGCAAGTGGTGGAAGGAGGAACGTCACGGCGTCTTCCTCGACTACAACCAGAACGCGAAGGATCGGACGGTGGCGTCGGCGTACTCGGTCCGGCCCACGCCAGACGCGCGCGTCAGCACACCGCTCTCCTGGGAGGAAGTGCCGTCGGTCGAGCCCGAGGCGTTCACGCTGAAGACGGTTCCAGAGCGGTTCGCGCGCATCGGGGACCCGCACGCGGGCATCGACGCGCAGCCGGGCTCGCTGGAATCGCTGCTCGAGCTTTCGGTGCGCCAGAAGTCGGAAGGCCAGGGCGATGCGCCCTGGCCTCCACACTTCGCCAAGCAGGAGGACGAGCCTCCGCGGGTTCAACCCTCGAAGCGGCGCAAGCCGTAGCGGCTAAGCCGCCACCCGGAGCGCCGGCTGCGGACGCTCGAGGGCCGCCTGCAGCACCTCGTCCATCCGCTTCACCAGCACGATCTCCAGATCGTCGCGCACGTGCTGCGGCACCTCCCGCAGCTCCGCCGCGCACGCCTCCGGGATCACTACCCGCTTCAGCCCCAGCCGGTGCGCGGCGAGCACCTTCTCCTTGATGCCGCCGACGGGCAGCACGCGCCCGCGGAGGGTTGCCTCGCCGGTCATCGCGGTGTCGGTGCGGACCGGAACGCCGGAGAGCAGCGACACCAGCGCGGTGAACAGCGTCACGCCGGCGCTCGGGCCGTCCTTGGGAGTAGCGCCCGCGGGGACGTGGACGTGCACGTCAAAACCGTCGAGCGGCTTCTCGGCGACGCCAAGCTGCACGGCATTGGCCTGCACGTAGCTGAGCGCTGCCCGGGCGGACTCCTTCATCACGTCGCCGAGCTGACCCGAAAGGATGAGCTGACCCTTGCCGGGCATCCTCAGCGCCTCCACGTACAGGACCTCGCCGCCGACGGGCGTCCAGGCCAGGCCCGCAGCCACGCCGGGCATGCCGGCGTCCTCGCGGACCTCGGGCTGGAAGCGGTCCGGACCGAGGATGGGCTCGATCTCGCCGACGTCGATGCGCCGTGGCTCGACCAGCGTCCCGGCGGCCTTCTCGACCGCCAGCGAGCGGCAGACGTCGGCCAGCCGCTTCTCCAGCGCGCGCACGCCGGCTTCACGCGTGTGCGCGGCGATGATGTGATCCAGCGCAGCGTCGGTCAGCTCGACGCTCGTACCTGAAAGGCCGTGCGCCTCGAGCTGCTTGGGCATCAGGTGCCTGCGAGCGATGGCCGCCTTCTCCTCGGAGGTGTAGCTGGGGAGCTCGAGCACTTCCATCCTGTCCCGCAGCGCGGGAGGGACGGTCTCCAGCGTGTTGGCCGTCGCGATGAAGAGGATCTTCGAGAGATCGAAGGAGACCTCCAGGTAGTGGTCGGCG
>Ga0209808_1001210_pt1 | contig 13211 bp, 9 predicted proteins | sample GraSoiAngelo_157_FD_186171 | JGI IMG/M metagenome (GOLD analysis project Ga0209808, IMG submission 186171) | Grasslands soil microbial communities from the Angelo Coastal Reserve, California, USA - 14_1009_16_20cm (SPAdes) (version 2) | ecosystem: Environmental > Terrestrial > Soil > Grasslands ...
GTTACGGGGGCTGTCGGGCTGCTGCTCTCAGCGCGCCCGGAGACGGACGATGCGCCCGGCCCAGCCGTCCGTCGCGTCGGGACTGCGTGACAGCACCTGCAGCGTCACCACGTCGCCCGGCTTGACCTTCTTCAGCGCCTCGCGGAACGCGGCGCGCGTGCGGGTGGGCACGCCGTTCACCGCGATGATGATGTCGGGGCCACCGGGCTCGTCGCTCGCCTGGAGCCGCTGGAAGGCCGGCCCCTCCGGTGAGACGTCCGTCACCACCAGACCGCCGCCCCGCTCGAGCACCGACCGGAGCCGGACGTCGCGTGCGTCGTCCTGCGTGAGCGGCTCGATCGAGATGCCGAGCATCTCTTCTTTGCTGGACGCGTCGTTCTTGGACTTGGAGGACACCGACGCCACCTCGCTGTCCGCCTCGCCCGGCGCCCGCACCAACCGCACCGTTACGGTCTTTTTCTCACCGCCCTGACGGAGCACGGTGACCTCGACCGTCTCTCCCGGCTTCTTGAATGCCACCCGCTGCTGCAGCTGGGGCGTGTTGTCCACCGGCTGGCCGTCCACGGCGATGATCACATCGCCGGGCTGGATGCCGGCCTTGCGCGCGGGGGAATCGTCGCTCGTGTAGCTGTCCACCACGACGCCGCTGATCTGCTTCAGACCCACGGCGTCGGCGTCCTCCTGCCGCGCATCGTGGATGGCGACGCCCATGACGGCGCGCTCCACCCGCCCGGTCTTGACGAGCTGGTCCATCACGGTGCGCGCCAGGTTCATCGGGATGGCGAAGCCGTAGCCCGCATAGAATCCGGTTTCGCTCGCGATCGCCGAATTGATGCCGATCACCTGGCCCCGGATGTTCACGAGCGGTCCCCCTGAATTGCCGGGATTGATGGCCGCGTCGGTCTGGATGAAGTCCTGGATCGCGTAGCGCGTCTGCTGCAGGCCCGCGAGCAGCCGCCCCTTGGCGCTCACGATCCCGGCGGTCACCGTGAACGCGAACGCCTCCCCCAGCGGGTTGCCGATGGCGAGGACCCACTCGCCCACGCGCGCCGAGTCGGAATTGCCGAAAGCCACGCCCGGCAGGCCGCGGGCGTCGATCTTGATGACGGCGACGTCGGTGTTCGGATCGGTGCCCACGACCTTCGCGGTGAACTCGCGCTTGTCGTACAGGCGCACGGTTACCTTGTCGGCGCCCGCGACCACATGGTTGTTGGTGAGGATGTAGCCGTCGGCCGAGACGATGAACCCCGACCCCGATCCCTGCTCGACCTGCGGCCGCCGGCGCAGGTTCGGGAAGAAGTCCTGGAATCCGGGCGGCAGGCGCTGGTTGTCGTCCGCCCGCTCGACGTGCTGGGACCGGATGAACACGACGGACGGTTTCACGTGCTCGGCGACCGCGACGAACGCGTCCTGGAAGTCACCCGCCGACTTGATGGCCGGCGCCGAGAGCTCCGGCGCTGCCGGGGCCGGCTGGGAAGAGAGCGGGGGCACGACCAGCGTCTCCGCCGCGCCGCTCTTCTTCGGCAGATTGAGGGTCGACGCGAACGCCAGTCCGAAGACGAAGGCGATCGCCACCAGAGTTCCAAACTTCAACCAGTCCCGCGTGCGTACCGGCATCAGCGTTTCGTCCGTTTAGAGGGTGTTAATTCTTCTTCTTGTCATCATCCACGATCTCGTAGTCGGCATCGACCACGTTGTCCTTCTTCTCCGGCCCCGCCCCCGCCGCATCGCCTCCGGCCGGTTGCTCGGCGCCTCCGCCGCCGGGGGCTCCCGCGCCGCGCTGCGCCGCGTACAACGACGCGCCCGCGGCGGAGTAGGCCTGCTGCAGTTCCTCCAGCGCCTTGGAGATCTCGTCCCCGGCGCCCGAGCGAAGGGCCTGCTTCGCCCCCTCCACGGCCTTGTCGAGCCGGGTCTTGAGCGAGGCGTCGAGCTTGTCGACCCATTCCTTGGAGCTCTTCTCCACTTCGTACACCAGCGTGTCGAGGCGGTTGCGCCGCTCGATTTCCTCGCGCCGTCGCTTGTCTTCCGCGGCGTGGGCCTCGGCATCCTTGACCATCTTGTCGATGTCCTTGTCGCCGAGCCCCGACGAGGCCTCGATGCGGATCTTCTGCTCCTTGCCGGTGGCCTTGTCCTTCGCGGACACGTGCAGGATCCCGTTCGCGTCGATGTCGAACGTCACCTCGACCTGCGGCACGCCGCGCGGAGCGGGTGGGATGCCCGTCAGCTGGAACTTGCCGATAGTGCGATTGTCGCTCGCCATCTGGCGCTCGCCCTGGAGCACGTGGATCTCGACGGTGGTCTGGTTATCCTCGGCGGTCGAGAACACCTCCGACTTCTTGGTCGGGATGGTGGTGTTCCGCGTGATGAGCACCGTGGTGACACCGCCCAGGGTCTCGATGCCGAGCGACAGGGGCGTCACGTCGAGCAGCAAGACGTCTTTCACCTCGCCCGCCAGCACGCCGCCCTGGATGGCCGCGCCGATCGCCACGACTTCGTCGGGGTTCACGCCCTTGTGGGGCTCCTTGCCGAAGAACGCCTTGACGATCTCCTGCACCTTGGGCATGCGGGTCTGGCCGCCCACCAGGATCACCTCGTCGATCTCGGTCGGCTTGAGTCCGGCGTCCTTGAGCGCTTGCTCCATCGGAGGCATGGTCCGCTTGACCAGGTCGTCCACCAACTGCTCCAGCTTCGCCCGGGTGAGGGTGAGGTTGAGGTGCTTGGGCCCCGACTGGTCCGCCGTGATGAACGGGAGATTGATCTCCGTTTGCATGACGGTGGACAGCTCCATCTTGGCCTTCTCGGCGGCTTCCTTCAGCCGCTGCAGTGCCATGGGGTCCTTGGACAGATCGATGCCCTGGTCGCGCTTGAACTCCGCCACCAGCCACTCCATGATGCGCGCGTCGAAGTCGTCGCCCCCCAGGTGCGTGTCGCCATTGGTCGACTTCACTTCGAACACGCCCTCGGCCAGCTCGAGCACGGAGATGTCGTACGTGCCGCCACCCAGGTCGTAGACCGCGATCTTCTCTTCCTTCTTCTTATCGAGGCCGTACGCCAGCGCCGACGCCGTCGGCTCGTTGATGATACGCACCACGTCGAGCCCGGCGATCTTGCCGGCATCCTTGGTGGCTTGGCGCTGCGAGTCGTTGAAGTACGCGGGGACGGTGATGACGGCCTTCTCGACCTTGTGGCCGAGGTAGTCTTCCGCCGTCTGCTTCATCTTCTGGAGGATCATCGCCGAGATCTCGGGTGGCGTATAGCGCTTGCCCTGGATCTCGACCGAGGCGAGGCCGTTCGGCCCTTCGACCACCTTGTAGGGTACCCGCTTCGTCTCTTCCACCACCTCACTCGTCCGCCGGCCCATGAAGCGCTTGATCGAGAAGACGGTGTTCTGGGGGTTGGTTACGGCCTGACGCTTTGCCACCTGCCCGACGAGCCGCTCGCCATCCTTCGTGAACGCGACCACGGACGGGGTGACGCGCCCGCCTTCGGCGTTGGGGATGACGACGGGATCGCCACCCTCCATGACCGCCACTACCGAATTGGTAGTGCCAAGGTCGATCCCGATGATTTTCTCAGCCATGACGAGTGCTCCTTATCCTGGGGTTGATGCGCGCTGCTAACGCCCCGTCGCACAGGCAAGCCCTGTGCCCATAAAAGATGCCAGATTGACAGCCTGTCGCCAGTTGGTGGAGGTTGGGTGGAGGTTGGTGGAGGCTAGTGGAGGCTGAGGCGGTGCCGGAGCAACCTCCCCCAACCTCCACCGTCCTCCCAACCCTCCACAACCTTAGATTTTAGTCCGTGCTGCCCTACAAAGACGAAAACCCCACCGAACTGACACCCGTCGTCACGGTCGGCATCATCGTGCTAAACGTCCTCGCCTGGCTGTTCGTTCAGGGCGCGGGCGCACCGGAGCCCTTGGCGCGCTCGGTCTGCCAGCTCGGACTGATTCCCGGTGAGGTGCTGCACAGCGTGCCGCCGGGGACTGCGGTGCCGCTCGGGGAGGGCCTACGCTGCGTCCTCACCGCCGACGCGAACTGGTGGACGGTCGTCACCTCGATGTTCATGCACGGTGGTTGGCTGCACCTGATCGGCAACATGTGGTTCCTGTGGGTGTTCGGGAACAACATCGAGGACTCGATGGGGCACACCCGGTTCGTGGTGTTCTACCTCCTGTCCGGCGTAGCGGCCGCGGCGACCCAGATGCTCGTCGATCCCGGCTCCCGAATCCCGATGGTCGGAGCGTCCGGGGCGATCAGCGGCGTGATGGGGGCGTATATCCTGCTCTACCCGCGGGTGCGCGTGCATACACTCATCACGCTGGGCTTTTTCTTTACGACGGTCACGCTGCCCGCCTACGTGATCCTCGGCTACTGGTTCCTGCTGCAGCTGCTGTTCGGGACGGTGGGCGCGATCTCCGGCGCGCAGGGCGGGGTGGCGGTCTGGGCGCATGTCGGTGGTTTCGTCGCGGGCCTGCTGCTCATCAAGCTGTTCGCGAATTCCGAATACCTGGAGCGACGTCGCGGTGGGATGCTCATCCTTCCGCGTGATGCTTGATCGTCTTTCCTTCCACCACGAACACGACGTCTTCCGCGATGTTGGCGCGGCGAGCGCGAGCAGGGGCGATTTCGTCATGGTCGAGCCTCGTCGTGGTTAGAACGTGAACTGGGTCTGGAACAGAGCCTGGGACCGCGTCGCGTAGTTCGCGGCATTCAAGGCAGGGGTCTGATAATTCGCGTAGTCCCAGTCTCCGAGTAGCCGCCAGTTTGGCGACAGCTGATAAGACACACCGCCGATGAACCGCGTCTGCTTGTCCACGGCGCCGGATTGTTTGTGCGTGACGTCGACACGCGCGATCACCGCGGCCTTGGTCTGGGGGAACTTGTAGGCGCCGAACGCGCTGTACACGTGCCCGTTCGTGGCGCCGAGCTGACCGTCCTGGGTCGCGGCCGCTTCGCCGGCGAGCGTAATCTGCTTCGACCGGTAGGAGATCATGCCGATGTAGCGGTTGCGGTCGCCTGTCGGGGCTCGGCCGTACCCGGCGTACCCCGTGATGCGTAGTCCCCCGACGCGGCTCGAATCGTCGGTATCGAGCATCCGGACGGAGACGCGCGCCTGGGCATCCTTGCCCTCGGTGGTCCCCGGCTTCGAGTAGAACCTCCCGTTCACCACGGTGAGCTGAAAGTTGACCTTGTCGGGACCCCACTTGCCGTCGACGCCCACTCCGAGGTCGGCCGCCGAGAGGTAGCCGGCCCGATCCATCGCCATCGTCCCTTGCACGCGGTAGTCCCACAGCGCCTCTTCCCAGTCGAGCCAGGGGGTGTGGATCTGGCCGACCTTGAAGGTGAGCGGGCTGCCCTGCGGCGTATAGGTCGCGAAGGCGTACTTGAGGCGATAGCTGAGAGAGCTGTCGCTCGGGTTGCGGTAGATGTCGCCCGTGACCCGCGTCGTAACGCCGCCCGAGAATCTTCCGAGCACGTTGATGTACGCGCGCGTGATGTCGAAGCTGTTGAGATGATTGGCTGTGTCCTTCAGCTGGTAGACGTACTGTGTGTAGACCAGGCCGCCGACCGTCACCTGCGGTGCTTGACTGGCCTGCGCTGCGAGCTGGACAGCGCTCGCCGCGGCGGCCACGACGGCCGCCCCGAGCGCCCGACGCATGGAAAACGTCATTGGCTGTCTCCCCTCCTGGGGCAATGGGTTGTGGTGGGTTTGCATCGGAACGGACACGAATCCACGCGTGTCACGGCCGCGCGCCGGTGCGGTGAGGAGGCCTCCGGGCGGCGCGTCACGCGCGCTCCCCCAGGCGTCGCAGATACTTGGGACCGAGAAACCAATCGAGTGTCGCGGCTCCGCGCGCCACCGCGCCCGGGAACTCGAGCAGGCACGCGGCGCCCTTGCGGAGCTCGAGGAACGGGCCGTTGGTCGAGGCGAGGAGCGCGCAGACCAGCCGCCCCAGATCGGGCTCATGGCCGACGATCGCCACCGAACCGCGCGCCTGCTGACCCGCGAGCCAGCCGAGTCCGCGATCGATACCGGCGCCCGGCGCCAGCTCGGCGACGCGCTCCACTCGTACCTCGCCGTACGCGGCGGCGATGATCTCCGCGGTGTCGACGGCCCGCTTGAAGGGGCTGGCGGCCAGGAGGTCCAGCGCGGGAACGAGCTCTTTTAGCCCCAGGGCGACCCGCTCCATCTTGCGCCGTCCCTCGGACGTGAGGGGCCGGCCCGCGTCGTCCGTGTGCGTCCGTGCGTACACTTCGCGATCTTCGGCGATGGCGTGCCGGACGACCATCAGACGCATCGGCCTCGGGCCTCAGGCAGGCGTGCGCACGCGCTCTCGACGACGAGCACGCGGTGACTCACCGGTTCCGTCATATCGGTCGTGCAAGGTAGCGCAACGCGCGCGCCCTCCGCAATTTTCAGCGCACTATGTATCTGCTCTTGACGGTGCTCGCCGTTCAGCAACCCGCCCCCCCGCTCGCGTCCCCCGTTTCCGATACCGTCCACGTCGTGATCGTCGCCACCACGGATGTGCATGGCCGGGTGCTCGGCTGGGACTACGTGCGCGACGCCGCGGCGCCGGGGGGACTGTCGCGCGCCGCGACTATGGTCGAGACGCTGCGGGCGCAATACCCGGAGCAAGTCGTGCTGGTGGACGCGGGCGACCTGATCGAAGGCAACCTGTTCGCCGCATACTTCGCCGAGCGCGATTCACAACGCCCCCACCCCGTGGTAGACGCGCTCAACGCGATGCAGTACGACGCGGCCACTCCCGGCAATCACGAATTCGACTTCGGGACGGCGGTGCTGGCGCGCGCCACGGGAGACGCCACGTACCATTACGTCTCCGCCAACATCTTCAAGGGCGCGAGCGACACGCTGGTGTACCCTCCCCACGTCGTCGTCACGCGCGGTGGCGTGAAGATCGGGATCACCGGCTTCACGACGCCTGGCGTGATGGTCTGGGACCGGAGCCAGGTAGGCGGTCGAGTCCGGGTGCGGCCGATCGCGGAGGCTGCACCCCCCGCCATGCGCCGGCTGGATCTCGCCGGCGTCGATCTCAAAGTCGTGCTGATCCATAGCGGTCTCAATGAGCCGTCTTCCTACGACACGGCGGGCGTGGGCGCCGAAAACGCGGCGCTCGGGCTCGCGAGCATCCCGCTCCCGGCACCGCGACCGGACCTCGTGATCGTGGGACACAGCCACAAGGAGATGCGCGACTACGTCGTGAACGGCGTGCACTTCGTCCAGCCCCGGAACTTCGCGCTCAGTCTCGCGGTCGTGCACGTTTCCCTCGTCAAGGAGGCGAGTGCGTACCGGGTGGTATCGATGCGCCCGGAGCTGATGCCGCTCGCCACGGTCGCCGAGCAGCCGCGGTTCGTGCGGCGCTTCACGGCGGCGCACGAGCGCGCCCGCGCTTGGGCGGCGACCCCGCTCGGCACCGCCGGGCCGGGTTTCTCCGCGCGCTATGGGCGCGTCGAGGACACCCCGCTTCTCGACCTCATCAACGAGGTGCAGCGACGCCGCGCCGGGGCCGATCTCTCGGCCGCGGCCGATTTCGACCTGGGCGCGGGCCTTCCGGAAGGTGAGGTGCGCGAACGCGACGTGACGGGCGTGTACCCGTACGAGAACACGCTGCGGGCGGTGCGCATCTCCGGCAGCCAGCTCAGGGCCTATCTGGAGCAGTCGGCCCGCTATTTCCGCACATATCAGCCGGGCGCGCCGCTGATCAACGACAGCGTGCCGGGCTTCAACTTCGACGTCGTGAGCGGCGTGACATACACGATCGACTTGACGCAAGCCCCGGGGCAGCGCATTCGCGGGCTCGCGTTCCGCGGTCGCGCCGTCGCCGCGGCGGACAGCCTCACGCTGGCGCTGAGCAGCTACCGCCAATCGGGTGGCGGCGGCTACAGCATGCTCCAGGGCGCTCGCGTCGTGTACGACCGGGGCGAGTCGATCCGAGACCTGCTCGCGGCGGAGATCCGGATACGCGCGCGTCTGATCGCGCAGAGTGTGTACTCGCCCAGCTGGTCCCTGGGGCCGGCCGAGGCCCGCGCGGCCCTGCGGCAGGCGTTCACGCCGTCCGCGGTCGTCGTGCCACGGCCCGACAGCACGCTGCTCCGGGTGCTGGCGATCAACGATTTCCACGGGGCGCTCGAGCCGCAGGTGTGGCCCTGGTCCGCCGGGCGGCCCGTGGGCGGCGCGGCGGCGCTCAAGCCGTGGCTCGACAGCCTCGCGCGGGGGTGTTTCTGCACCACGATCCGGCTCGATGCCGGGGACGAGATGCAGGGGACTCCGGTTTCCAACTTCAACTTCGGCCGACCTGCGATCGCCGCGCTGAACGCGTTCGGGATCGACGCCGCGGCGATCGGCAACCACGAGTTCGACTGGACCGTGGACACGCTGCGCGCCCGGATGGCCGAGGCGCGCTATCACTTCCTCGCGGCGAATATCACCGATTCGGCGGGCACCGCGCGGCCCGACTGGGCCGAGCCGTTTACGGTGATCGAGCGCGGCGGGGTGCGAGTCGCGGTGATCGGGCTCGCTTTGCCGGCGACGCCCGAGACCACCTCGCCGCGGAACGTGCGGGGGCTCGCCTTCGGCGACGGCGCGCGAGCGGTACGCCGCGTGCTGCCGCAGGCGCGGGCCGCGGCGGACTACGTGATCGTCCTGGCGCACGTGGGTGCGTTCTGCGACGGCGACGGCGCGGCGGTGCCCCTCGGCCCCGCCGCCTGCCACGGTGAGATCATCGACCTGGCCCGGAGCCTCGACTCGGGCTCCGTGGACCTGATCGTGAGCGGCCATACCCACTCCCTCGTCAACACGGTGGTGAACGGGATTCCGATCGTGCAGGCGCGCTCGTCCGGGGCGGGGATCGCGCTGGTGGACTTCGTGCGGGTGACCGCAGCGGGCGCCCTGCGGCGCGAGGTCCGAGCGCGCATCGAGACCCCGTTCGCGGATCGGATACACCTGGACCCCACCCTCGTGGACGCGCTGCGTCTGAGCCAGGTGTCCGTCTCCGTGATCACCGACCGGCCGGTGGCCCGGTTCGCGACGGAACTGCGGCGGACCGGCGGCGAATACGGGCTCGGCCGGCTGATCGCGGACGCGCAGCGCAACGTCGCCAAGTCCGACGTTGCCCTCGTCAACAACGGCGGGATCCGCACCGACGTCGCGGCCGGGCTCGCGACGTACGGCGACCTGTATCGGGTCGAGCCGTTCCAGAACCGCCTCATGCGCCTCGCCGTGTCGGGCAAGGTGCTGAAGCAGGCGCTCGAGCACGCGCTGACGGGCGACGGGCCCGACGCGCACGTCGCCGGGATCGTCGTGTGGTACGACTCCGGCAAGCCCGCCGGGCGGCGCCTCAAGAAGGTGCGCCTCGCGAACGGCAAGGACGTCGACGACGGACAGACCTACACGGTGGCGGTGAGCGATTTCCTCGCGGCCGGGGGCAGCGGCTACACCATGCTCGTGGGCGCGCCGTCGGGTGAGGTGGGCGGTACCGACCTGGATGCGCTGATCCAGTACCTCGCGGTGCTGCGCCAGCCGATCTCGGCCCCGGACGACCGCCGCTTCTATGCAGTGGGAGGTGGCCGCTGATCCGCGTCTTCGTGAACGAGCGCCCGGTGAGCGTGGCGCCGGGGGCGAGGGTGCGCGACGCTGTCGAAGTGCTCGACCGCGAGCTCGCCGACCTCGTGGGACGCGGCGTGGCCTACGTGACCGACGGCGTCGGCCGGCCGGTGGACGCGGGCGATCCGGTGGGCGAGGGGGGCGCCATCTTCCGCGTGGTGGTGAGCGCCCGCCAGGGCACGCCCCGCCTCACGAAGGAGGCGCTGCGTACTTGGCCGAAAGCGGAGCTGCACGTGCATCTGGACGGCTGCCTCCGCCCCGCCACGATGCTCGAGCTGGCGCGGACGCAGGGCATCCGGCTCCCGGCGGACACACCGGATGGCCTCGCTCAGGCGCTGTACGTGAAGCACGCCAAGAGCCTCGAGGAGTACCTCAAGAAGTACGAGATCACGCTGTCGGTCATGCAGACGGCGGCGGCACTCGAGCGGATCGCATACGAGTTCGTGCTGGATGCGGCGGCGGAAGGGCTGCGCTATGTGGAAGTGCGCTACTCACCGCTGCTGCACCGCCCCGCGCTCACCCTGGCGCAGGCGATCGAGGCGCCGCTGGCCGGGATCAAACGGGGTGAAGCGGAGACGGGCACCAAGGTCGGGCTGGTCGTGTGCGGTATCCGCACGCGGGCGCCCGCGGAGTCTCTGGAGCTGGCGCGCGCTGCGGCGGGCTACCGGACGGCGGGCGTCGTGGCGTTCGACCTGGCGGGCGCCGAGCGGGGCTTTCCGGCGCGCGACCACGCGGCCGCGTTCGAGTACGCGGCGCAGCACGGCATGGCGTGCACCTGTCACGCCGGTGAGGGGGACGGCCCGGATTCGATCCACCAGGCGCTGCACCAGTGCGGCGCCCAGCGGATCGGCCACGGCACGCGACTCGGAGAAGACCCCGCGCTGCTCGAGTACGTCATCGAGCGGAAGATCCCGCTCGAGATGTGTCTCACCTCGAACGTGCACACCCACACGGTGGCCTCACTCGCCGAGCATCCGTTCAAGCGTTATCTCGACCAGGGCGTGGTCGTCACGTTGAACACCGACGGGCGGGTGGTGGACGGCATCTCACTCACCGACGAGTATTTCGTGGCCCAGAGCGTGTTGGGCCTGACCAAGGCGGACCTCGCGCGCGTCGTACTCAATGCGTGCGAGAGCGCATTTCTCCCGGAGTTCGAGAAGGTGGCGTTGGTCTCTCGTGTGCAGAGCGAATTGGAGGCTCTCTAATGTCGCTGCGCCGTACCATGCTCGCCTTCGGCGTCACGTTCGTGTGCGCGCTCGCCGTGTTCACCCTGCCGAGATTCGTCTGGAACACGGTGCAGGGAGCCGTGCGCCAGCAGCCCACGGCCGACACGACGCATCAAGCTCCACCGGCCGCCGTGCCGCAGGCACCACAGGCGGCGCCTCGCTCGTTTCTGCAACGGATCACCGGGATCTTCGGGATCGCCCTCATTCTGGGCATCGGCATCGCGCTGTCGCGCAATCGCAGCGCCATCAGTTGGCGCGTGGTGGCGTGGGGAGTGGGACTGCAGCTCGCGTTCGCGATCTTCGTGCTCCTGGTGCCGCTCGGCCAGAGGTTGTTTCGCACTCTGGGAGACGCGATCACCAAGATTCTGAGTTTCTCGTACGTCGGATCCGCGTTCGTGTTCGGCGAGATCGGGAAGCAGCATTCGAGTCTCGGTCTGATTTTCGCTTTTCAGGTCCTCCCGGCGATCATCTTCGTCTCGGCGCTGTTCGCGATCCTCTATTACCTGGGCGTGATGCAGCTCGTGGTCAAGGCATTCGCGGTCCTGATGAACAAGGTGATGGGGGCGAGCGGCGCCGAGAGTCTCAACGTCGCCGCCTCGATCTTCATGGGTCAGACGGAGGCGCCGCTCACGATCCGCCCGTTTCTCCCGGGAATGACCCGCTCCGAGCTGATGACGGTCATGACCGCGGGGATGGCGCATGTGTCGGGGTCGATCATGGCCGCCTACATCGCCATGGGCATCGAAGCGCGGCATCTGCTCACCGCGGTGATCATGACGGCGCCCGGCACCATCATGATGGCGAAGATCATCGAGCCGGAAACCGAGACGCCGCAGACCCTCGGCGGCGTTCGCGTAGAGATTCCGCGCACTGACGTGAACATCGTGGACGCGGCGGCGCGCGGTACCACTGACGGATTGCACTTGATGCTGAACGTCATCGCGATGCTGGTCTCGTTCGTCGCCCTCGTCGCGCTGCTCAACGGCGCATTCGGCTGGGTGCACGGCTACGTCACCTGGTTCCCGGAAAGCATCCAAACCGTGCTCGGCTGGGTCTTCCGGCCGATCGCGTTCGCGATGGGTGTGCCATGGCACGACTCCGGTACGATCGGCGGCTTGCTGGGCACCCGCATGGTGCTGAACGAATTCCTCGCCTACGCGCAGCTCGGGCCGATGAGAGCACGGCTCGATCCCGTGTCGTTCACCATCGCCACGTTCGCGCTGTGCGGCTTCGCGAATATCAGCTCGGTCGGCATCCAGATCGGCGGCATCGGCGCGCTCGTCCCGGACCGCAAGCACGATCTCGCCCGGCTCGGGTTCCGCGCCATGATCGCGGGGACGCTGGCCAACTTCCTGTCGGCGACGCTGGCGGGGATCCTGTTGTGAGGAGCGGGGAGCAGGGAGCGGGGAGCGGTTCACTCCGTGCGGCCGCGGACGTCGTCGCGGAACGACTCGGGAAGCTCAAGCCGCGTGTCGCGATCGTCCTCGGCTCAGGCCTCGCCGGCGTGGCCGAGGCGGTGCGCGACGCCGTGCGCATCCCATACAAGGAGATCCCGGGCTTCCCCGAGCCCGGCGCCCCGGGCCACAAGGGCGAGCTGGTCGGCGGGACGCTCGAGGGCGTGCCGGTCGTGGTGCAGAGCGGACGCTTTCATTTGTATGAGGGGCACGCGCCCGAGGTCGCGGCGCTCCCCACGCGCGTGTTCGCGAGACTGGGCGCCACCACGCTCGTGGTCACGAACGCCGCGGGGGGCATCCGCCACACCTTCCGCCCGCCCGTCCTGATGCTCATCGCAGACCACATCAATCTGATGTTCAAGAACCCGCTGGTGGGCCCCGTGGCGGAGGGAGACGAGCGGTTCCCGGACATGAGCGATCCCTACGACCCGGCGCTCCGCCGGCTGGCCCGTGACGTGGCGCGCACGGAGCGCATCCCGCTGGAAGAGGGCATCTACGCCGGCCTGCTCGGGCCCTCGTTCGAGACGCCCGCGGAGATCCGCATGCTCCAGCGGATCGGGGCCGATGCGGTCGGCATGTCCACGGTGCCGGAGGTGATCGCGGCGCGGGCCCGAGGCATCCGCTGTCTCGGGTTCTCGAGCATCACGAACGTGGCCGCCGGTCTGTCGGCGCAGAAGCTGTCGCATCTCGAGGTGCTCGAGGCAGGGAAGCAGGTGGCGGGTCAGCTCGAGCAGCTCATCAGGGGGGTGCTGCGGCGTCTCTAGTGCCCCTCGAATCCGTCGGCGCGTAGACCGCCACCTCCGACCCTACCGCGAATACCACACTGGCCGGTTGGGCGCGATTCAGGAACTCCCACTCGGCCCCGTAGAGCGACCCGAAGTCAAAGCGGTAATCGACGGCGAGG
>Ga0209808_1001211_pt1 | contig 13207 bp, 12 predicted proteins | sample GraSoiAngelo_157_FD_186171 | JGI IMG/M metagenome (GOLD analysis project Ga0209808, IMG submission 186171) | Grasslands soil microbial communities from the Angelo Coastal Reserve, California, USA - 14_1009_16_20cm (SPAdes) (version 2) | ecosystem: Environmental > Terrestrial > Soil > Grasslands ...
AGGTTTTTTTGTTCGATGAGCCGTTATCGAATCTGGATGCGAAAATGCGGGTCCAAATGCGCACCGAAATCACCAAATTGCATCAGCGTTTGCAAGCAACGATGATTTACGTCACCCATGATCAGATCGAAGCGATGACAATGGGCGACCGGATCGTGGTGATGAACAACGGCAAGGTACAACAGATCGATACGCCGTTGAAACTTTACAATGAGCCGGACAATCTTTTCGTCGCCGGATTTCTTGGCAGCCCGCCGATGAATTTCATCAACGGCGAGTTAAAACAGGAACGCGACGCCATCGTGTTTAAGGAAATGCAGGGTGGAACAATCGAAGTTCGATTCGCCGACCGACCGCAGGCACGTGAATTTTTAGGCAGACCAATGCTGCTCGGGATTCGGCCGGAAGACATCGAAGTGGCTCAGTTTTCGAAAACGGGGAATACGGCCGCGAATTTTCCGGCGATCGTGGACATCGTCGAGCCAATGGGAGCGGAGACGAATTTATACCTGCAGACCGGCGCGCACACCGTCGTCTGCCGGAGCCAGCGCGCGCTCGATCACCGCGAGACCGGTCATCGGTTGCAGTTCGAGCTCAATGTAAACAAAGCCCATCTGTTCGATCCCGCGACTACAAGTCGTGTCGTATAAGTAGTTTACAGTGGCCCGTTTTTACGCGAATTTAGTTGCATGGACGGACTTATTATCAGTAAACTAGTGGCCGCCCCACGGCCATGAATCAAAGATTGCTGGCAGAAATCGGCCGGACGCAACGGCTCGAAATTGTCAATGCGCTCAAACGCAGTCGCGGACTATCGGTCAACGAATTGGTCGATCGCATGCGGATGAGTTACATGGGCATCAAACAGCATTGCCTCACCCTGCAACGCGACGGTTATCTCGATACCTGGCGTCGTCCGCAAAAAATGGGACGCCCGGAAATGGTTTATCGTTTGACCCGGCGCGCGCATGATCTTTTTCAGGCGGATAGTAATCGTTTCACGCTGGAATTGCTCGATTCGGTCCAGGGGATTTACGGACCGAACGCGCCGGAAAAATTGCTCTACAATTTGTTTGAAAGGAAATGCGCGAGCCTGAAAGAGAAGGTCAAAGGCGCGACGGTGGCGGAGCGAGCTAAATCGCTGGCCAAAATTCGCGATACGGAAGGTTACATGTCGCAATTCGTGACGGACGATGGCGGCCCGCAGATTCTGGAATGCCACACGCCGCTCCAGAACGTGCTCGATAAATATCCGATTATTGGCCGACTCGAGCAGGAAATGTTCGAGCAGCTTCTCGGCACACGAGTGCGGCGGCAAGAAACGCGCAATTCCGGACTCTACGAGTGCGCGTTTTACTTTGACGCGTAAAAAAGTCACCCGTCGCAAGGACGAGTCGTTCGAGGATGCGCCCGGATCCCGTCGCGTTGTCATCCTGAACGAAATGAAGGATCCCGCCTACGTGCTACGGGTCACACATACTTTATCGCGTGATCATTAGATCTTTTGTGAGGTCCCTCGCTTGCGCTCGGGATGACGGAGCTTGCTAGTTCGGGCGGCGCAGACCTAGCCGACTTGCCTTTCACTGAAATTCGTTTGATGGAACGCCCATGCTTCGGGCATTTCCGAGCGCGGTCATTGAAAATCTACAGCCGCTGATCGATGGCGGTCGCTATCCGATCAAGCGGGTGACCGGTGAAGATCTGATGGTCGAAGCCGATATTTTCAAAGAGGGGCACGATGTTGTCGCGGCCGCGCTGAAATGGCGAATGGTTGGGGAGAGCCCCTGGCACGAGACGCCAATGAAATTAGTCGATAACGATCGCTGGCGTGGGGCCTGCACTTTTTATGAAAATGCGATTTACGAATATACGGTGGAGGCTTGGATTGACGCGTTTACCGGCTGGCAGCACGAATTTTCCACCAAGTTCAAAGCGGGCGTAACTCCCTTGCGCAGTGAAGCGCTCGAAGGTGCGGCGCTGATCGAGGAAGCAGCAGGACGTGCACACGATCCGTATGACGCAAGCCGCCTGTGCAAAATCGCGGAGGCAGTGCGAACAAAGGTGCCGGCAGAGGTCGATCAGCTGGTCCATTCTGGCGAGCTCGAGGTTTTGATGGCGACCTATCCGGATCGGATCGGTGCCACGCAATGGGCTCCGCCGCCGCGCGTGATTGTTGATCGTTTGGAAGCGCGGACTGCGGCTTGGTACGAATTCTTTCCGCGTTCCGCCGAAGGTAGCGGCGAGCGCGGTTCCAAGCTGCGCGATTGTTTGCCCCGGATCGAGTACGCCAAAGCAATGGGATTTAACGTCATCTATTTCCCGCCGATCCATCCCATCGGTACCACCAACCGCAAGGGACGAAACAATTCCGTTATCTCTCAACCTGATGATCCCGGCGTGCCGTACGCCATTGGTAACCGACATTTGGGATTGCCGAACGGTGGCGGGCATAAGGACATTGATCCCGCCCTCGGGACGCTGGAGGATTTCGCCTGGCTGGAAGAGGAAGTTCGAAAGCGTGGACTGGAAATTGCACTCGATTTCGCAATCAACTGCTCTCCCGATCACCCTTATGTGGTGGAACATCCGGAATGGTTTTATGAGCGACCCGACGGCACGATCAAGTTCGCCGAAAATCCGCCGAAGAAATACGAGGACATTTATCCGCTGAATTTTCGCTGCCAGAACTGGCCGGAGCTATGGGCGGAAATGAAGAGCATCATTTTGTTTTGGGTCGAACGCGGCGTCCGCATTTTTCGGGTGGACAATCCACACACCAAGCCGGTGTCGTTCTGGGAGTATTTAATTTCAGGGGTCCGCGAGGAATTTCCGGACACGATTTTTTTGTCGGAAGCCTTTACTCGACCAAAGATGATGAAGGTGCTGGCCAAGGCCGGCTTTAACCAGAGTTATACCTATTTCACCTGGCGTAATCACAAACAGGAACTGATAGATTACTTTTCCGAACTTACCCAGACGCAGATGCGCGAGTATTTCCGGGGCAATCTTTGGCCGAATACGCCCGACATCTTGCCGCCGATTTTGCAAAGTGGCGGTCGTCCGGCGTTTATGATTCGCGCGGTATTAGCTGCCACGCTGTCGAGCGTCTACGGCATTTACAGCGGGTTCGAGCTCTGCGAAAACGCCGCTTTGCCTGGGCGCGAGGAATACCTCGATTCGGAAAAGTATCAGTTTAAGGAGCGCGATTGGGACGCGCCCGGTAATATCAAAGAGTTTATCGCGCGCTTGAACACCATCCGGCGCCAGAATCGGGCGCTGCAATTCTACGATAATCTGCGTTTCTACAACGCAGACAACGGGGCGATCCTGTTTTATGGCAAAACGACACCGGCACGAGAGAACGTCGTTTTCGTGGTGGTAAATCTCGATCCTTATCGCCGGCAAAACTCGATGATCGACGTGCCAATCGAATTGTTCGGTCACAGTGAAGGCGAGCCATATCAAGTGCACGATTTGCTCGATGATTCGCGTTATACCTGGTCCGGGCGGCGCAATTACGTCGAGCTCGATCCAGTAACTCGCCCTGCCCATATCTTCCGTTTGCGCCGTTTTGACGGAGCGCTGGTTGCGCGGTAGCGCTCGCCGCTTATCGTAGCGGCTGTCTGGGCATGAAAAAATTCTTGTGGCTGTTTCTCGCGCCGGCCAGCGCCTCGTCACTCCTCGCACAAACTCCCGCGCCGCTCGCTCCTCAGGTGCCCCGAACAACCACTACCATGCTACACGCGATGTCCCAGGCCGGGCCGGTAATGGTCGTGCTCCTGATATTGTCAATCATTTCGGTCATGCTCGTCATCGTTTACTTTCTCAGCATCCGTCGCGGCGCGGTTGTTTCGCATGGATTTATGGCAACCGCCGATGCGCTGCTGCGGAAACGGGATTATCTGGGCCTACTGGCTGTTTCCAATCGTCACGGCGAAGCCATTGCCCGCGTCGTCCAACAAGTTCTCGATTTCACCACCAAAAATCCGAATGCGGACTTCGAGCAAATCCGTGAAATTGCGCAGACGGAAGGAACTCGCGTCGCCTCCAATTTGAATAACCGCGTAACTTATCTCGCCGATATCGGAATGATTGCGCCGTTGCTTGGCCTGCTTGGGACAGTGATCGGAATTATTCGCTCCTTCGGCGCGCTCGGCGCGGATGTTGGCAGTCAGCGTTACATGCAGCTTTCCCACGGCATCAGTGAAGCGCTTTTTAATACCGCGGCCGGGTTGGCCATCGGTATTCCGGCGATGATTTTTTACGCTTTCTTCCGCGGGCGCTCGCAACGTTTGATTTCGGAATTGGAATCGGCGGTTACCCACATCCTCGCTCTTCTCTCCTTGCAATTTACTCGTCGCTCCGAGCGCACCCCGGCGCTGCTCGAGTCGGAGTTTTAATTGCTCTCGGTCCGATGAATTTCCGTAGCCGCGCCCCGTTGCAGCATCCGGGCATCCAGCTCGCTCCGTTGGTCGACGTCTTAATGCTGCTGCTGATCTTCTTCTTGTTGACCTGGAGTGCCGCGCGCAACGAAAACGAGCTGGATGTCAAAGTCCCGAAAGCATCGGCCGCAAAGGAGAAACTGGCGCCCCCCGGCGATGTGGTCGTGAATGTGAAGACCGATGGAAGCGTGATCGTCAATCGACGAACAATGACGGGCTCAGAGTTGGGCGATCTGTTGCAGAACCTGGCGAAATTGTATCCGGACCAGGCAGTGGTAATTCGCGGTGATGAAGGCGGCGCTTATAAGAATGTGGTTAATGTGCTCAACATTTGCAGCGAAGCCGGAATTACCAACGTCGCCTTCGCCACGGCAAAATGAAATTGTTCCGGCGCGCGGCCGGTTTCGTTTTGGCGGGGCTGCTATTGGTGAGCGGCGCCGCGCTGGCGCAAGAAGTTCGGCGCGCTCAGCCTTTTAACGAACCGCCGGTTCCGCGCGCCCTCCCGGTCGATGAAGAGCCCCCGCCGCTCGAAGACAGACCATCAACGCCCGAACAACCGAATGACAAACGGCAGCTCGAGTATGCCAACGCGCTTTTCGCCCGCAAGATGTACGACCTGGCGATCCCTGAGTACGAAAAGTATTTAAGTGATTATGGCGGCGCCTCCGGCCGCGCCAATGCCTATTTTGGCTTAGGCGAAAGCTATCGCTTGCTCGGGAAGAACGGTTCCGCTCGGACGAACTTCCAGAAGGTAATCGATGAGTACGGGGATAGCGAGTTTGCCGGTCCGGCGGCTTACGCCCTCGCCGTCCTTGCTTTCTCGCAAAAGGATTTTGCTGCCGCACAACCGCTCTTCCACAAAGCAGCCGCAAAATCGAAGGACGCCGCAGTTGCGTTATCGGCCAAATATTTTGAGGCGCGGTGCCTGGAAAGCACCAAACGAGCGGATGACGCTCTCACGCTTTACCTCCAGGTGGCGGAGGCGAAAAGTCAATATCGCGAAGACGCGCGCACCACCGCCGGCGCGATGTTACTCGCGCGTGGCCGCCGAACTGATGCCTTCAAGCAATACGAAGCGTTGGCCAGCGAAGCAGAAAAGCCGGCGGTGAAAGCCGAATCGGCTGTTCGTGCAGGTTTGATTGCGCTCGATCTTGCCGTCGCCGATCGCGCCAAGATCGACAGTGCCATGGCGGAAAAGGCGCGCACTCTGTTGCAAAAAGGACGCGTCGCCTCCGATTCCGGAAAGTGGAAAGGCGTTGCCCAAGCAGGCCTCCTTCGTCTCGAATATCAAACCGGACAATTCGTCCAGGTAGTTTCAGATTACAAAAAATCGGCTGAGCAATTACCGGACGAAGCGAAACCGGAAGCGATGCTTCTTGTCGGCAACGCCCAACGACAACTTGGCCACACCCAGGAAGCGGAAGGAATTTATCGCGAGATCATAGAGAAATTTCCCAGCCGGGAAGAAGCGAAGGACGCGCGCTATCAACGCCTGATCAATATTTATAATTCGGACCCAAACGCGGTCATCGCGGAAGTCGATGAATTTCTTAAAACCAATCCGTCGGGGGAGCGAGCCGACCAGGCGAAATTGTTGAAAGCAGAAGCGCTCTATAAGCAGCAGCGCTTTGCTGATGCCGCGCCGGTCTACGAAGAACTTCGTGCCTCTGAGTTGACGCCGAAGCTGCAAGCGGAAGCGGCCTATAAACTCGGCTGGTGCTATATTCAGCTCAAAGATGTGGCCCGGAGCATTGAGGCTTTAAGCTATTTTCTCAAGACGTTTCCCGATCATCCGCAAGCGCCCAGCGTCCTCAGCCAGCGCGCTCTCGCCTTTCAACAAAGCCAGAACGCTGACGCCACCATCGGCGATCTGAATTTTCTGATCAAGAATTACCCGGCGGCAAAGGAGCGCGAGGCTGCGATTCAGCAAAAGGCACTGCTGCTGGGCGAGTTAAATCGTGAGCCGGAAATGGCGCAAACCTTCCAGCAACTACTCAAGGAGTATCCGAAGAGTAGCGCGGTAGCCCAGGCGAACTATTACATTGGAAAGGCTGCATTCGATGGCAAAGATTACAAACGCGCAATCACTTCTCTCGACGCGGCGCGTCGGTTAAATCGGGAGCAATACTACAATCTTGCCACCCTCCGCATTATTTTAGCTCACTACTATTTGCGCGATCGCAAAGCGACGATGACGGAAGTAGATGGGTTTCTCGCCGCTAGCAGCAACGCCAATGTTCCTGCCGAAGTCTTGGAATGGCTCGGGATCGAATATTACAACGATAAGAATTACTTGATGGCGGAAAAGTACCTTGGCGTGCTTGCTCGGACCGAAAATCCTGCGGGCATCAAACCCGATTTCTGGTTTTATCTCGGCGACGTTGCCGGGAAATTGAAGCATTACGATGAAGCGGAAAACGCTTACTCACATTATTTGCAAAACTCGACCGACGCGGCCGGGAAGGCGAAAACATTGCTTGCCCTCGGCGCCACCAAAATTGCCGCGCATAAACCAGACGATGCCGAGAAAATTGCGGCCGAGATCATGACCCTGCAACCCGAGGGCAAGGTCAACGCCGAAGCACGCTTGTTGGCGGGTGATGTTCAGTTCGAGCGCCATCGCTTTGAAGACGCGGGCAAAGCTTATGCCGGCGTCGCGTTGCTCTACGACGACCCTGCCATCACTCCGCGCGCGCTTAACAAAGCGGCCGATGCGTATCGTCGCGCCGGGAAGACGGACGAAGCAGATCAGGTCGCCAAACAATTGCGTGACCGCTACCCCAACTATGCCGGTGGCTGAACGACGGGGCGACAGGGTCGCGGCCGCCTTCTACCTACATTTCACTTACACGACACTGCCTACTGATTCCCAAAAGCGCCAGAGGGCTGGCGCACTCCAAGACGCGTCGCGAATTGAAAAGGGTCTCGAACATGCGTCAGCTTTTGGAGTGCGGCAGTCTTCTGCCGCTTTTCACAGCGGCCCCTGTGATTAGTCGAGTGCCAACGACGAACTACTAAGACTAAAGTGCTTCCACGGCCACCGTTTCGATTGGGAGCGGCGCGAGAAATTTCTTCGCTTCTTTAATTTCGAGCACCGGCTCGGCACGATGGGCCGCGAGAAAACTTGCGTCCGGGTTTTGCGCGATTCCGGCGCGGGCTACCAGATCACAGTGCGCAAGCAAATCGATCACGTTTTGCAGTTTTTCACTGAGACGAATTCGTTGCATGAATTGGACGGTGCAGACGCCGGGAGCGGTGGCTTCCACGAAAGGCGAGAGCATGAAGGCGTGATGCAGTAAAATGTCACTGAGTTGTTGTTCGCAATCGCGCGCACGCGCTTTGATGACCAAGTGAAGGCAGCGGGCCAGGGCCTGGCTCGGGGTCATCCCGGCGCGAACGCCTTCATTTTCGGCAGCTTCGTTTAATTGCAGGATCACCGCCTTTGTCGCAGTGGCATCGAGGACAGCCAGCGGTTGCTCACGCAATTTCGGTTGATGACGCGCAATTGCTTGCAGATAAAAATTCGGCAGCAAAATAGTGGCGAACATTTATCCCAACGCTGAGGCGATTGTTTTTGCCCGCCGGACCTTGAAATGCAATTGCGCGCCCGGATTGTCTCCTGATAAATCGGGAAGCGTCCATCGGTTTTCCAGCACGATTTTAGTGCGGGCGCTCGCCACCATGTTGTGGCGACTCAATACCACAAATGCGGTCGGCGCTAGCTCGACCAATCGTTGCAAGCGATACCAGCTCGTCGTTGGAATGCGGCGCAATTCTTCCACCGGATTCAACACCAGATCGAGGAGGACGAGGGGGAAATTTCCGTCGCGCAAAATAAAATCAGCGGCCTTGATCGCTTCGGTTGCTTTTTCGCAACGGACCCAAAGCAAGTGTTGCAAGGTGGTGGCATCGACGGATTGGACATCGAACGAATCGCGTCCATCAATGAGAGCGAGAAAAAATCGATCGCGTTGTGCGACTTGCAACAGGCTGTGAATGAGCAGAGCCGAGCCAGCGCTCGTATTAGGGCTGATGATTTCGGTGATTGCGCCTTTGCGGAGACCACCCGAGATGGTGTTGTCGAAGGCAGGAATGCCGGTAACAATTTGTCCGCCGGCAAGGGTAGGTGATTGCTGGAAGCGTTCCGCCAGAAGATTACGGAGATCGATGATCTGCCGGCTCGCTGCCATTCCTAAGAATGGCACAAGTAGATAATATGTTCAAATGAACATTATAGGAACACAGACTTTTCAGTCTGTGCGCCTAGCGGAGTTTTACTCCGCTGCTGCTGCGTGGGTTTCCTGAGGCAGCGGGTTAGAAACCCGCTGGGCGCACAGGGCCAGAGCACTGTGTTCCGTTCAGCGTCCTTTAGCGTGTTTAGCGGTTGAAACGGGTCTCGTTCCGCCGTTGGGCTGTCGTCGAATCAGCGACACCAGTACACCTTGAATCCGCAGATCATGGGCCGGGCGCTGGTCGGGATAGTGCGGGTTTTCCGCTCGCAAATAAGGCCGCCCGTGTTCGACGACAAAGCGTTTCAGCGTCGTCTCGCCATCGATCAGGGCCGCCACGATGTCGCCATTTCGTGCTTCCTTGCGATCGTCCAGAATCACGATGTCGCCGTCGAGAATGTGGGCATTCAGCATTGAATCGCCCCGCAATTTCAATGCAAACATCCGCGCATTCCCGGAAGCATTAGCCGAACGAGCATCGAGGGAAACGTGGCCCAACACAGTTTGCTCGGTCAATGTTGCCATGCCAGCCGGGATCTGTCCGTAAATCGGTATATCAGTGATCCGCACTTTTTGCACCGGGGTGACGAGAGCACGCGCTTTGCGGGCGTGCCGATCGAGAAAACCTTTGCGTTCGAGGGTGGAAATGTATTGCATGACCGACGTCTGGCTGGCGAAGCCAAAATGATTTTGAATTTCGCGTGTGCTGGGGGTGATGCCTTTCTCGCGTTGCTCACTTTGAATAAAATCAAGCACACTTCGTTGCCGGTCGGTCAGCATTTCAACAAATGATGCAACGCATTGAGTCGCGCGCAAGTTCAAATGAACATTAATGCTATTGGCGGGACCATTTTTCTGTAGGGCAAGCGTTCCCGCTTGCCGCGGCAGGCAGGAATGCCTGCCCTACAAGGTGACACGGCATCATCAATGCCGGTGGCAGGCCGATTAGGCGGCGAAGCTTTCGCCGCAGGAGCAATGCGCGACCGCATTCGGGTTGGTAACTTTAAAACCGCCCTTCTGCAGGTCGTCACTGAAATCGAGGACTGATCCGCTGACAAATAGCGCGCTCTTGGGATCGACCACGATCCGAACATTGTATGACTGAACCAGGATATCACGCGGGGCCGGGCCTTCGACCAGATCCATCTTGTATTGCAGACCGGAGCAGCCGCCACCGATCACCGCCAGGCGCAAAGCGCCTTGCGGCCGACCTTGTTTTTCGAGTAGCGAACCCAGGCGACGAGCGGCATTTTCCGTTACTCTGATCAGCTTCTCGTTGCCTATCTTAATCCCGTTAGTTGGATGGTTCTCGTTCACAGATTACGCGGTGGCAGGCACGAATGCCTGCCCTACAAAGTCGCTCATTATTGCGGTTGTTGCCAAGTGCTGCTCGGCGATTTGTTCGACATCGGTTAACGTGGCGACGTGCTGAAATTTCTCGCGCAATACTTTCGCTACCGGGAAATTTTTCGAATACGCCATCAATCGGGCGCGCATTGACCGGATGGCTTGTTCTTCATCGCCCCAATTTTCGGCGTGAGTCCGGCAATGCTCGATAATCACATTCCATCTCTCCGATAACTCGGGTGGCGGTAACAATTCGCCCGTGGCGAGATAATGTTTAATCTGCCGGAAAATCCACGGCGCACTCATGGCCGCGCGACCGATCATGACGCCGGCAATTTTCGTTTCCGCGCGCCGGCGCGCGACTTCCTGGGGAGAAAACAAATCGCCATTGCCAATAACCGGGATCGCGACCGTCTGGGCTACTTCGCCGATGACGCGCCAGTCTGCCTCGCCGGAATAACCTTGGACGCGGGTGCGTCCATGCACAGCCAGGGCCGCGATTCCGCAGTCCTCTAGAATTCCAGCGACGCGCACGGCATTGACCGAATCGGCATCCCAACCAATCCGAATTTTTGCCGTGACCGGCAAGGGAGCAGCAGCCTGCACGACTGCTTTGGCCACACTGTTAAGAGTGGGACAATCCTTTAGAAGAGCCGAGCCACCATTTTTCGCGACCACTTTGTTGACCGGACACCCAAAATTCAGGTCGATAAAATCGGGCGCAACCCAATCGACCACATGTTTAGCCGCCTCCGCCATGTGGGTGGCGTCAGCGCCGAAGAGCTGCACGCCAAGGGGCCGCTCGCACGGGCCAAAATCGAGGTATTCGCGAGTACGCTCGTTGCGGCGAAAGACCCCTTCAGCGGAAACGAATTCGGTGACGAGAACGTCTGCGCCATAGTCCTTGCAGATTTGGCGGAAAACCTTGTCGGTCACACCCGCCATTGGGGCGAGGTAAAGCGGGAAGTTGCCACTGAACCAAGGAAGCGCTGTAACCATCGGGAACTGTCTCACAGAATGTGCTACAGCGCAGGTGGATCGAGCAGTCCGTGCTCGATGTTAATCAAGCGGCGGACGGCTATTGATCAGAATCGCCCGCGGAGCGGCCGATCCACCTATTCCTACTTCGAATCGGAAGCGTGAAGAAGATTCGCAACTTCGTCTTGCACGCGTTCGAGTTCGCTCAGACGCAATTGCGGGTCCCGCACGATAAAGACGTCGCCGTTGTCGCGATGCTCGTAGATGAGCAAGCGATCACCGCCGGCATTTTCCGTGCGCACTTGCTTCAGCACACGTTTGCGCTCGAGCATTACGGCAAGGACGAAACAGGCGTTCGCCGGCGGATCAGCTTCCACGATCAGGCGCCGGAAAAGTTGCTCGGCGTTTTCTTTCGCGAGCGGTTCAGGAGCCGCTGGCGGTGCGGGTTCGAATTTCGTTTTCCAAAATGAAAAAGGCTGAATGTTCTCGTTGCGATCGCGCCAGGCTTCTTCGCTCAAGTCTTCCCGGCGGAATCCGTCACCTTCGCGATAAAGCAAAGTGTAGAACACTTCGCCAGGGACAAATGGTCGTTGGGTTGCGTTGCAAATCTCCGAACGCTGTTTGATTGGCCAGTCGGTCGCCAGGGGGTTTATCATCGCGCAAATATACGCCGCGGCAGGAAGCCGCGAAAGTCGGAAGGATCCCGATTGGACGAGCGCAATTGCAATAAATAGAGGCCAATCGTTCCGAAAACGATTGTGGGTGCCCAGCCGGCGATCCAGGCCGGGATACGGTCACCTTCGCCGAGGGCGAGAAAAAGGTGTGTGGAAAAATTTAATGCAAAAATCAGCAGAATGGCGGTGGCCACACTGGCAAGGACGCCCCGGCGGGAAAAGCCGACGCCGAGCGGCGCGGCGATTAGGGCGACGACGAGGCAGGTCCAGGGCAGCGCAATTCGATAGTGATAATGAGTGCGAAACGGCGCGAGCAACGTCTGCGGAAAATCGGAATTAAAACTCAAATAATCGCGCAACTCCGGCAGGCTCATGAATTCGGCGCGCATGTTGGCACTACGCAGTCGGTAGGGTGTTTCGCTCCAATGCCTGACAATCAGACTCGGCTCGATTTGTTCGGAAGTAATGTTACCAGCCGGATCGTAGTGCACGACTTTCCCCTGCGAGAGCGTCCAGGTGTTTTCGCCCGGTTGAAATTCCGCGCGAGCGGCCAGAAAAGCCATGGTGATGTGGTCGGAGGAATCCTGTTGCAATACTTCGATATTATCAAAGACCTTGGAATTGGGTCGGATACGTTGAATAAACCAGGTGCGTGACTCGCGCCGGTTGCGGAAAATTTGTCCTTCGGCGCCGGTCGCACTTTTGTCCGCAAAGAAAAGTTTTCGCGCCATCTCGGCATGCGGCGCCATTGTATAATTCAGCGCGAAACAAACCGCGGTCGTGAGAATAGCGAGGAGAAAAAGCGGCGTGAGCAGGCGGATGAGGCCGATGCCCGCGGTCAGCATCGAGACAATTTCGTTCGCGCGCGACATCCGGCCGAGCACAAAAAGCAGGGCCAGCAGGAGGGAGACTGGCAGGAGAATGACCAGAATCTGCGGGATTTGGGTAGCGTAATATTCCAGCACCCGGCCCAAACCAACGTGTTGGTCAAGAAAGGTCGAAATGCTGTCGCTGATATCGAAGATGAACCAGATCGATATGAACCCGATGATGCAGTACAGGTAAGCCTGCAGGAAATTTCTGGTGATATATCGATCAAATAGACTCATGGAGGACGCCGCTAATTACGGTTGAACGGGAGCCTCGCAACTCGAAGCCAGTAATGACTATGAAATTGAAACGAGCGTCTTGCGATTGGCAAGTGCCGGAACATAGGCCTTCGGCCTGTGCGCCAAGCGGACATTCTGTCCGCTTTCTCTGCCCGTGTACAGCGGAGTGCAACTCCGCTGGGCGCACAGACCTGGAGGTCTGTGTTCCTTCTTGCTTTCAAGCGGAACGGAGGGTTGTACTTCTGTGCCAGGGGACATTCTGCCCCCTTTATCGCCTTTCCGAATGGGCTGAATCCAGAGTAAGCTCTGGTTAACGAGATGATTGCATTACGCGACTCCATTGGCTCGGATTTTGTGGAACGAACTGAATCGATTTTTTCTCCGAGCGGACTTCTGGCCAAGGCGAAAAATTTCGAGCGACGTCCGCA
>Ga0209808_1001212_pt1 | contig 13206 bp, 9 predicted proteins | sample GraSoiAngelo_157_FD_186171 | JGI IMG/M metagenome (GOLD analysis project Ga0209808, IMG submission 186171) | Grasslands soil microbial communities from the Angelo Coastal Reserve, California, USA - 14_1009_16_20cm (SPAdes) (version 2) | ecosystem: Environmental > Terrestrial > Soil > Grasslands ...
GATTTTCCGGCGCGAAACGCAATGTGAAAAACGTATTTGCGTCCCGATCTTTGCAAATTTGAGCCGAATCTTCCCCAAGCTCGATCAAGTCGTCCCAACCGCGCGTGGCATAGACGTTTTGCAGCAAGCGGGTGAACTCATCGCGGGTGATCGTTTCCTGATAGCGTTCGAGCGTTTGCCAGCGCGGTTTGGCGGCAAGCGGACTGATCTTTGCCCCTGCCACCACACCAATGGTGACAACTGCCGCGGAAAGTACCACCATAACGCGGCGAAGCGAAAAACAGACCATCTGGACTTCGCCTTCATTAATACGATGATCGGCGAATGCTAACGATTCTTTTCCTGGGCGATGTCGTTGGCGAGCCCGGCCGGAGCGCGCTCATCACGCGCCTACCGGAATTGAAAGAGAAATACGACGCCGATTTCGTTGTTGTAAACGGCGAGAACGCGGCCGGTGGCCGGGGTATAACGGGAAAAATCACGATCGACTTATTGCGTGCGGGCGTGTCGGTGGTGACGACTGGCGATCACATTTGGGACCAAAAAGACATTTTCGGATATATCGACACCGAGCCGCGGCTGCTCCGGCCGGTCAATTACCCGGACGGCGCGCCCGGCCATGGGGCGATCGTGTTGGACACGTCGAAGGGGAAAGTGGGCGTAATTAATGTGCAGGCGCGCACATTCATGCTGCCAATTTTGGAGAATCCATTTCACGCCATGGCGGCGGCCGTCACGAAAATGCACGAAGAGACGAAGGTCATCCTGGTCGACATTCACGGCGAAACCACCAGTGAAAAGATCGCGATCGCTCGCTTTCTCGATGGCAAGGTTTCGGCAGTGATTGGCACGCACACCCATGTGCAGACGGCGGACGAGCAGATTTTTCCTAGAGGCACCGCTTTCCTATGTGACGCCGGAATGTGTGGCCCAACCAATTCAATCCTCGGGCGCGCGGTGGAACCGATCGTTCAACGTTTCATCTCCAATTTGCCAGCGTCATTTCCAGTAGCCGGGGGCGAAGTACGATTGCGCGGAGCGGTTATTGAAATTGAGGAAACGACGGGACGCGCTCTCGGCATAGTGCGCGTGGACGAGGCAGGCGCCCTGGCGACGAATGCAGCGGCGACGCAATCCACGGTGGCGGCGGAAAACGAATGTAATACAGACTAACTGAGCAGTTGACAGAGCGTGCATTCGTCGCATTTGTCTGCCCGCAACTTTCACACGGATAGCAACATGGGTTACATGAGATTATTTGGTTTGGGTGTCATTGTTTTGACCCTCACAACTGCCACTCTGTGCGGACAAGGGAACCCGGAAGCGGCCAGGCTCTCACGGGAGGGAGTAGAAGCAGCCAGAGTGAAGGACTGGAACAAGGCGGTCGATAGTTTCCGACGGGCGGTTCAGGTAGAACCACAAGATAAGAAGAACTCGGATAATCTCGCCATCGCCCTATTGCAGCGCGCGACCGCACTGGTTGCTCAGCGCAATTATGACGCCGCGATCAATGATCTAAATGAAGCGATTAAGCTCAAGCCAGACGAGGTTTCATCGCATCGGTTTCGCGCTTACGCGTATCTGAGCAAGGGGGATTGGAACAACGCGCTGCAAGATTACAGCGTTGTCCTTCGAGCGGAAAAAAACGATCCGGAAGCGTATGAGCGCCGCGCCTATGTCGAGATGCAGTTGAAAGATTATGACAAAGCCCTCGCCGATTATTCCGAAGCGATCAAATTAAAGCCGAACGAAGCAAAATATTATCAGCTCCGAGCGGTAATCCTCCAAACGAAAGGCGACCTCAAGGCTGCCCTTGCCGACACGAATAAGGTTCTCCAGCTCGATCCAAACAATGCGAACGCGCAGCAGGTGAAAAAATTCTTGGAAGCGAAGCTGAACGGACCACCGCCGCCTACGCCTACGCCAGCTGGTCCGATTCCGAACCCGAATGCACCGCCGCCACAGACCGGACAAACTGCTCCGTCCAATCAGGTCCAGCCGCTGCCTACAGCCGCCAAACCTTAAGCGGCTTTAGCGTGCTTCGCTTCCGCCGGCCTCGGCCCCATTCACCGAGGCTTGTTCCTCAATCGCCACCGGCGCAAAACGTCGCTTGCGACGGCTCGCCGGTAAGGGCGACAGCGTCATAGTAATGTTGCGCCCGGCCAGCTTCGGCGCCATTTCCACTTGTGACATTCCAGCCAGGTCGTGCTTGACCTTGTCCATGAGCTGCATGCCGAACTCCTGATGCGCCATCTCGCGCCCGCGAAATTGCAGCTGCACGCGCACTTTGTTTCCTTTATCGAGGAATTCTTCGCCGTGCCGAATCTTCGTCAGGTAGTCGTGATCGTCGATGTTGACTCGAAATTTGATCTCCTTGAGCTTGGTCGCGGAAGATTTGCGATCTTTCTCCTGTTTCGCGATGTCGTAACGGTACTTCCCGAAATCGACGATTTTGCAAACAGGTGGGTTCGCTGTGGGAGCGATTTCGACCAGATCGAGGTCCAAACCCTGAGCTCTGCGCAAGGCGTCGGACAACTTCATCACGCCGAGCTGTTCACCGGTCGATCCCATGATTACTCGCACTTCGCGAGCGCGAATCCGACCGTTTACACGAATTTGTAGTTGCAGATTAAATCAAAGCTCCTTCCGGCGAAACGGGAGTGCACCGCGCCGCCGTCATTTCATTTCGCAAATCCGTTCGCGCTTGGACGCGCGAACGGAGCACTCGACATCGTCGCGGCTGCGAGGGACCGCGGCGATGAGCCCGCCTTTGGCGAGCCGAGGGGAAAGTTGTAAGCCACAATCGGAGAGTCGCAAGATCAATCTGCGCAGTTATTCAGCAGGTGGCGAGCCGAAGTGCGCGGCATGCGCAGTATAGGCAGCAGCATCTTCAATCATCGAGTCGAGCGTGGCAGCAATAGGTTCTAACTTTACCACGCCGGAAAAGATCGCGCGATCACCAATTTCGCTATCGATGACGAAGGTCGGACGCTGCGTAACGTGAAGCTTGTGCCATTCCGCCGTGCTTGCGCGCACTCGCGCTTCAATCGTCGGCCAACGTGCTCGCTCCAGGAGTTTTTTCTTATCCAAATCCCCCGCCGTTGCCGCGATTCCCGCGGCGATTTCCCAATCGCGAATGTTTTTGCCTTCACGCAAGGTCGCATTGGCCAGCGCGATCCGCACTTTGTCATCTTCGAGGCCGAGATCCCGCGCCGCTTCCGCCATCAGATTCGGCACCAGATACTCGGACAACACCGGTTCATACCAATCGGTGCGCAACATGAATGGCGAGCGGTTCATCATTCCGCTGCGCCGATAAAACCACTCCTCTTGCGCCCGTGATTTTGGCAGCCCTGACGCGTCCATCAAGGCAATCCTCCAATCGAACGCAATGCGGTCCGCATAACTCCGTTTCAATTCCGTCCAGGTCGGCTCGGCCCAAAAACACCAAGAGGAAACGACATCGAGATAATTGATAATCGAGATGCGCAAAGTTCCCAAATTTGGCAGAAAACAATTACTGCGAAAAGTAACTTTCGCGCGATATGACGAATCGATCAGACGTGCGAAACTCGTCCCGCCCCGCGAGATGGAACTTCAGCATATCTTTCTTTTTACCGCAATCGCCTCGTCTTCGCTAATCGTCGCGCAAAGTTTTCGCGGGCAGGCCTCCGGCGCGCGTCTGGCCGCTTTAGTTGTTCTGGTCGCCTCCGGGCTTGGCTGGCTCATTGCGCGACCCGTTGCCGGTTATATCGCAGCAATTCTCTGGTGCAGCTTATTGTTGCTTCCAGCGATGCTACGTCACCGTACTCGTGCGAAGGACGATCCGTTTTATCGCGCGCGCTCCCCGGCAATCACGATCTCACCGGTTGTTCTGGCATTGATCCTCCTCAACGCAGCGGCCTTTCTCATCGAAATTCTTTTCGGCGGCCCGGAAAATCCTCTTACTTTGTATCGCCTGGGAGAGCTTGATACGATCTCAGTCCTCTATGCACATCAGCACTGGAGACTTTTCACGGCCTTATTCCTGCATTACGGAATGGTTCATCTCGCCTTCAACATGTTCGCGCTGCTCGTGCTCGGACCGCCACTGGAACGTCAAATCGGCGCAATCGCGTTCGCGGTTTGCTACCTCCTCTCCGGCCTCGGCTCGAGCGTCAGCGTGGTCTTGCTGGCGAAATTGCGCCTCCTGCCGCCGCTGGAACTCGTCGGAGCCTCGGGCTGTGTCATGGGCATCGTGGGAGCATGGGGAGGATTTCTTCTGCGTAACCGGGACGCCCCCCTCGCGGTGCAGCGATTGCGGAACGTCATTGTCATTGTGCTAATGCAAATTGTTTTCGATCTCATGACTCCAAACGTCAGTATGTCCGCCCATCTCGGGGGCCTTTTGACCGGTTTTCTCCTCGGACTTACTCTCCGACGTCAAACAGTGCGCGGCATGTAACCCGCTCCGTCGCATTGCCAGATTTGATATTTTCCTGACAGTATCCCGATCGCTTTGGCTTCTCCTGCTATGCCGAACTTTGTCACTTACAATGTCATTCCCACTCTTCCGGCGGCACTCGAGCCGCTTCGCGAAATAAGCTTTAATCTTTGGTGGACTTGGGAACCGTCCGCACGCCGTCTCTTCCGCCACCTCGATACCGAGCTTTGGAACCGGACCAATCACAACCCGGTCCGGATGCTCCAACTTTCACGTCAGGTCCGGCTCGAAGAGGTCGCACAAGACAAGAATTTTCTCCGTGAGCTGAAGCAGGTTCACGACGCTTTTACCAAATATTTAAGCCCGAAAGAGACCTACGGAAAAACCGAACCCGGTTCCGTCTTGCAGAAGCCAGTTGCCTATTTTTCTGCCGAATTTGGATTCCACGAATCGATCCCTAATTACTCCGGTGGTCTGGGTATTTTGGCCGGAGATCATTGTAAATCAGCCAGCGACCTCGATATCAACTTCGTTGCTGTCGGACTTCTTTATCGCCACGGCTATTTCAAACAGGAGATCGACAAGGACGGCCTCCAGCACGCCATCAATCTCAACCAAAATTTCCATCACCTTCCCATCCGCGACGTGCGACAAGGCGACCACCGATTGCTCGTGTCGGTCCGGATTTTAGACCGCGATGTCTATGCCAAGGTTTGGCAATTACTGGTGGGCCGCGTCAGCCTCTACCTGCTCGACACCGACGTGCCTGAGAATAATAGCGATGACCGTCTCATCACGGCGGAGCTTTACGGCGGCGATCTCGAGATGCGAATGCGTCAGGAAATTATTCTCGGAATCGGCGGGGTGCACGTCCTCAACGCTCTTGGGCTCGAGCCGGAAGTATTCCATATGAATGAAGGACACTCAGCCTTCCTCGCCCTTGAGCGTATCCGGCTGCTGGTCACAGAGAAGAAGCTGGATTTCTACGCTGCCGTGCAAGTGGCCGCTTCGGCCCATGTGTTCACAACCCACACACCGGTGCCGGCGGGAAACGATTCTTTCCCTCGTGAAATGATGCGAAAATACTTCACTGATTTCGCAATTGAGCTTGGTATTCCGTTCGACGAACTCTTCACCTTCGGTCAAACGCGGGTGAATCCGAACGATCCATTTAGCATGACCATTCTCGCCCTGCGTTTGAGTCGTCATGCTAATGGTGTCAGCAAATTGCACGGCGAAGTGAGCCGCGGGTTGTGGAAGGATGTGTGGACGGGCGTGCCCCAGAATGAAGTGCCGATCACCAGCGTGACCAATGGGGTGCACACTAAAACCTGGATGGCACCGGAGTTCTCCGCTCTCTACGACAAATATCTTGGAGATTGGGAAGAGAACCTAACCGATGAGAATTTTTGGCGGCGCGTCATCGATATTCCGGACGCGGTTCTGTGGGATACGCACCAAAAATTGAAACTGCGTCTGGTGCAGTTCGTGCGCGAACGCGTCCACGCCCAACGGGAGCGGGTGGGCGAATCGCCAGAATCGGTCCGCGCGGCCAATCGCTTACTTGATCCTGAAATCCTAACCATCGGCTTTGCCCGGCGTTTCGCCAGCTACAAGCGCGGCGCTCTCTTGTTCAGCGATAAAGAGCGGCTGGAACGGTTGCTCAACGACACGACTCGGCCGGTCCAATTCATATTCGCCGGTAAAGCGCATCCGCGGGACGAAGGCGGCAAAGCGCTCATTCAGGAAGTTTACAAATTCTCGCGCGAGTCCGGTTTTCATAATCGCATTGTTTTCGTTGAAGACTACGACACCTATATTGCGCGGCGTCTGGTGCAGGGAGTCGATCTCTGGTTGAATAATCCTTTGCGCCCACTCGAAGCGAGCGGCACTAGCGGCATGAAAACGCCACCTAATGGTGGGCTTAATCTCAGTGTGCTGGATGGTTGGTGGGGCGAGAGTTACAACGGCAATAACGGCTGGGCCATCGGCGCGGAGATCAGAGATGGTTCCATCGATTTCCAAAATGAAGTCGACTCCTCGACTCTGTATCAGTTGCTCGAGAATCAGATCATCCCTCTCTATTATGCCAAGCCTGATGGCAAGCTCCCGCTGGCCTGGTTGCAGCTCATGCGTGAATCCATCCGCAGCGTCACACCCGTGTTTAACACTCACCGGATGGTCAAAGAATACACGGAGCGCCTTTACGCTCCGGCCGCGCAAGCGCATCGCGAATTTCTCGCGGATAACTGTGCCGCCGCGACTCGCCTAAGCGAATGGAAAAGGCGTATGCGCAAAGACTGGTCGCAGGTTCGTATCGACGACGTACGGGTCGGCAACGAAGATCGCCAGAGCATCCCGGTGGGAGAATCGCTTCAGGTGAGCGCATGCGTGCACCTCGGCTCGGTCGATCCCCAACACGTCCGAGTCGAAGTTTATCACGGTGAAGCGGAAGACGGCGGAATCAAAAACCCGGCGACCGCGATGCTCGATCAATCCAGTCAGAACGGGGACGGTAGTTATATCTATCGCGGGTCAGTTCCGGCGAGCGAATCCGGCGCCTACGGCTTTCACCTGGTCGTAACTTCGATTATTGGAGACGATACGCTTCGACCAACGCCACACCGGTCGTACCGTTCTTACCCGTAACAACCGCCGTGTAACTACCCGCCGCCAGCGACACGACGAGCGCCGCTTCCCGATCGTCCGTTGGTGGAAGGAGGGTAGCCTTAATCGCGGTCGGAGTGGCGTCGTGCCAGTTGTCGTTCTGAGCGATCAACGCGCCGTTTCCGTCAACCAATTGAATAACCGGATCCAGCAACGGGCTGGAAATGCCGGCCGTGCTAAGACTCGGTCCGATGGCGCGGAGAACGACAACCGGTGGTTCCCCACTGTTAATAATCAACCCGCCAATTAACACATTATCACCGGTGCCGACAAACCCACGCGTGCTCACGTTGGACAAGGTCGAGTTTGCCGCCGGGGCCAAATCATAAACCTCTGCCAAGGCGATACCGGTGCCGCCGTTATTCCCGCTGACAATAGCGGTATAGGAACCGGGCGGCAGAGTTTTGATAACGGCAGATTCGAGATCATTTTGCGGGGCGCGGCCAGTCGCTTCTATTTCGGCTTGCTGATTTGACTTCCAATTATCGTTAGTCGCGACAATAGCATGATTGCTATCGTAAATCGTCACCGTCGGGTCAGTCAGCACACCCGAGATCCCAAAGCTTGCGAGCGACGGACCGATTGCACGCACCAGGACTTTCTTCGAGTCTGACCCAGTGATAATAAAACCGCCAATCAATACATCCTCGCCCGTCCCGACCATCCCCCTAGTTGAGATATTGGCTGCTTCTCCTAGCGGCCCGATTTCTCCACTAAGCAGGCGGTTTGCTTCGTTCGCCAGTTGATGATGACCAGCGGTTGTCGGGTGTATATCATCCCAAAAGAGATATTGGTCCGGGTTGACTGAAGAATTGCCCTGTGCCGAATCCATCACGTTGATGAAGCCGTATTTGGACGGCTGACCCAAGACACGAATTACATCCAACCAAACATCGAAGGTGTAAACTTGAATGGTGATGCCGCCGACGGCGAGCGTGCTCTTCGTGGAGGCAATCACCGAATTGAGGTCGTTACGGTAGATCGCGGAATCGAGATTGAGCGAGGCCACTCGATTGGGATCACCAAACGAATTCGGGATGGCGCCTAATGGCGGCACATTCGGCACGAGAAAGTTTCTCGCACCCGCCGTGGCCAAGCGCTGAATCAAAACCCCAACGCGATTGGCGGTGTTGGTGACATTGGTCATGCTTTGATCATCGAAAAGATCATTGCCGCCGCCCCAAATAATGTACAAGGCATTTGGATCCGCAGTGTGGCTCGCCAGGTAATCCGAAACCTGTTTGCCCATGTTATCGATGGTAATGGTGAAGTCGCCACCACCGAACGGAAACGGATTATTGATAATAGTTCGCTCCTGCGTCCCGTCTTTGGTCGTTGCGCCGCCGAACGCGAAATCGGTTCCGCCATCCAGGCTGTTGGTCGCTACCGGCAAATGCAAAAACGATTGCGCCAGTTGCTCATGCCACAGGCCGCGATACAGCGTCGCAGCCGGGTCGGTATCAGTATCGTCGGTAAAACGATAGTTGCTATAGTTAAAGTTGCTACTCGGGTAACTAAAATGCACCGTGTCGCGCGCTCGGTGGGCAATGTTTCCGTCATCCGAGAGGCTATCGCCGAACACGATAATTTGGGTAAAGATCGGAGCTTGTGCTTGAAGCGCCCCGCCCGCCAGAATGAACAGTATTAGTGTGGCCACGGCAGACGTCCGCGCCATTCGATTAAGGTGAAAGTGATTACCCGACATATTTATTCCCTCTAAACTTTGTGACCGTTGCGAAGATCACTTTTGTGCCCCTCAGTTGATCCCTACCGTGTAAACGTAGCTCGCCTCCGCGATGGATGCCGCCACCCCCTCCACCCAGCCTGGCTGAGTTCGGCCTAGAACCGATTCAATACCTTGGCGAAATCAGCGCTAACCCGAACGGCAGCATTTAGCTGCTCCAGGCGATCGTCCACGACCGGCTCAGGCAGCGCGACACGCTCCGATTGACTGCTGTTCGCGAAGACAACCTCGTCCCACTGGATTGACTCGATTTGATCGTTAAACCGGGCGACGGAGCGGCCGCGGAAAAATGCTCGCGTCGTTTCCGGCGGAGAAAAAATGGCGTTTCGGATGTCATCCTCGCTCACGACTCGCCGCATCGCGCCTTGACGCACCAGCTCATAATACAGACCGGCCTCAAGATCGAGATTGTGATACTCCAGGTCGATTGACTGGAGCCAGGGATCCGACCAGGCCATCTTCTCTTCTGCTTGGAGGGCGGCGAGGAGTATCTTCTTCGCCACCCAGTCGATTCGATCGCGACAGAGGGCGACGTCGCGCTCAAGATCATTCAAGACATCTTCCCATTCGCGTAAGACCCAGCCACGATCTGCGCCTTCACCATTCTGCGCGGACTTGGACGCCGCTTCTAAATAAAGGCGCTGTACGTCGATGGCGGAAATCTTTCGACCATCGCGCAGCTGTGCAATCTCAAGCTGTGGGGCCTCGCCGCGTTCGATTAAATCCAAAACCAAAGCAGTAGTTCCAATCTTCATCGCCGTCGCCCATTCGCTCATGTTCGAATCGCCGACGATGACATGAAAGCGTCGATACTTGCTTGCGTCCGCGTGCGGCTCGTCCCGAGTATTGACGAGAGGACGGCGGTTCATCGTATCGATACTTACCACGACTGTGAAAAAATCGGCTCGTTGCGAAATTTGAAAAACACCAGGTTGGCTGATTGCACTTTCCGCCTCAACCCCCATCTTGCCCGCGCCGGCGAAAATCTGCCGCGTGATTAAAAACGGCAACGCGCCCGCAACGATCCGGTCCCACGGGACATCGCGCCGCATCAAATAATTATCGTGGCAGCCGTAACTGTGGCCGACAAAATCGGTGTTGTTTTTGTAAAGGACGGGCAAATGCCCGTTTCGGCGCCGGGCACACTCCGCCAGAATCCGCTCCCCTGCTTTATCTTGCGCGACCATTTCCCGCAGGGTCGTGCATTCGGGCGTGGAATATTCCGGATGGGCATGATCGTTATAAAAGCGCGCGCCGTTTGAGAGGACGAGGTCGCTCTTGATTTCGACGAAGCTAAGGGCGCGGTTCTTGTCTACCTCGTAATAGGCCGATTCGTCGGTGTCCTGTCGCAATGCCTTCGCTCGAAACCCGCGCGCGTCGCGGTGAGGATCTTCATGCTCGTAGTCCCATTTCATATGGGCCCCATGCTCCGTATAGCTGCGCACGAGCGCGATGGATTCGGCAACGACGTCCACCGCCTCCGCTTCTCGCACCGTAATTCCGTACTCTGTCTCCAACCCAAAGATGCGTTTCATTGCTTAGGTACGATATACAGGCCGCGCGTCCTTGCGATCTTGCCCGAAGTTTCCAAAACCGCTTTGCGCTATTTTAGGGCAGTTTCGAGGGACGATGGGTCGTCGAGCAGAATCCATTCGACAATCGAAACTGGCAGGCTCCCGTTCTTGATCAGGTCGTCATGAAACTGGCCGAGCCGGAAATTCGCACCTTGTTTGTCGTGATATTTTCCGAGCAAATTCATGATCTGCCATTTGCCCGTGATGTACCAAATTTTTTGCGTCGGCGTTGCGGCCGCCCCCGCGGCTTCGCCTTCGGCCGCTTCGCGATCGAGGCCGCCCGCTTCCATAAAATATTTCACCGCCTGCTCGAAGTTCCACCGGCCTGTCTGTAGGTTCACGTCCACGCCAATACGTGCCGCGCGGTAGCGCGAGAGCCGTAAGATTTGCCCTTGGGCGGCCGATCCTTCCGGGTACAAGCCAGTTCGCATTAGCATCTCCTCGTCGTAAAGGGCCCAGCCTTCCACGAAGACGCCATTCTGATTCTGGCGGCGAATCTCATCGGGCAAATGATTTGCAATTGAGAGTTGCAAGAAATGTCCGGGAATTCCTTCGTGACCCAGAATCGGTCTCGGGTCTTCGATCGCAGCACGGATATAAAAGTTCTTCGACTCCGGGTTGTAAGTGGGAATGAAATAAAATCCTGCTGGATCTTTATCGTAAACGCCAGGCGGATTCATGAAACCACCGGGGCTGGTCGGCTTGAATGCTTCTGGGAGCTGCCGAATCTGGAACGGACCAAGATAATCGGGTAGCGTGATCAGCTGTCGCGATTTCAAGAAATTGATCATCTCTAGTTCCCGACTTTCGTAGGCCTTGAGGAATGAATCTTGGTCCGGGGGAACGTTTTTGCTTCGTGCCGGATTGGGATCGGCCATTGATGGATCGGGCAACAGCGCCTCCAAGGCGCGATAACGGGCCAGTTCTGCGCGCCCGAGCATTTCCACCTGAGCTGCATCGAGCGGGAGAAGCAAAATGTGCTTGAGATAATAATTGTAATTGGTCTCGCCCATGGGCGCGAAGTCGATCATCGCCGGTAAACGCTTTTCCAGCTTGTCGGCAAAGCCATGGATTGCACTGAGCGCGCCGTCACGAGCCTTTTCAAAATCGTTTCGTTCGGATTCCGACAAATCCTTTATCAAGGAGCTCATACTTTCCTTGAAGAGCGGATCAATTGACCGCGCCGATTGAATCGCCAGCTGCGCGTAAAGCTTGACCGGCTTGTGCAAGTTCTGTTCGCCTTGCCTGATCATGGCGGGCATCGCTTTCATTCGCGCCGTCGCGGAAAGAGCGCGATTGCGTGCGGTGTCGTATTCTTTCTTCAGCAGCGAAAAGATGCCGTTGCTGCACTCACCCACGTAAACGAGCGGATTGGTTAGTTCGAATTGCAAGACACGATCGCCGAATTCGACCTCCTCCAGTTGCGAACGAAATAAAATCCAATCTATGCGATCGTCTTTGGACCAGCTCTCGGTTTTCATGGCGCGGACCTGATCAAGCAACTGCCGAACGTATGCGGCACGTTCGGCCATCTTTCCGGCTGAATAGTCGGTTAGCCTGTTGTCCCAAGTGTGCAGCCCTGCTTCGCTGCTGCGAACGGGGTAATTCTCATTCCGCCGTGCGTAGTAGTCGTTGGCGAGTTTTCGCAAGGTGGCCGCAGTTCCGCTCGTTTGATTCATCATGGAGGGCGTTTGCTTTGTGATCAGGGCCTTGTTTGAAACATCCGGGCGCCGTTGCACTGGCGTTTGCGCACGAGCGCAGTCAACCAGAATCACGATTAGAAAAATGCAAGCGAGCGATTTCACAGCGCGATGCTAGCCATCAGCGCGCACCGTAAAAGATCAAATCACGCCACCGATCGGAGAGGGCCGATCTGCATTCAGCGGACGAAACGGTGCGATCTTGACGACGTTGTCGGAATCGTAATCGACCAGCTTGAGCCAGTCTTCTGTAATATCGCTCGGCGGGAAAATATCGTTCTCGACGTACTCAGCATTGAAGGATGCTTGCAAATCTTGCTCGGTGATTCCCTCGGACAATCCAAACGAATCCTTCTTGCCGGCATTCGCGATCGCCCGCTTGATTGCCATCGCTTTGGCCCGTTCCACTACTGATGCGATAATGGCGCCACTGAGCAAATCGGCCCGATAGAGCATCTCTTTCCGTCCGCTACGAAGGGTCACTTCCAGGAATTTGTTTTCATCGCGCCGGGCAAATTGCCAAGTCACGAAGCGTTCGATCAATTTCTCGATTGCGGCGCCGATGTTCTCTGCCTCTTTCGCCAGCGCACCGTCATACGGCAGCTCGTTGGTCAGATAAATACGGTAAATTTCCCGCGTCGCTTCCTTATTCGGTCGGTTCACTTTGATTTTTCGATCAATGCGCCCCGGTCGCAGAATTGCCGGATCAATCAAATCGGCCCGGTTCGATGCAAGAATGATCACGACATCATTGAGAGAATCGATCCCATCCATCTCCGAGCAAAACATTGGAACGAGCGTCGATAAGATGCTCGAGTAGCGCGAGGCGCGGCGGGTGCCGAGAATACTTTCGGCTTCGTCGATAAATAGGAAAGGTATGAAACCTTCACGGCGTTTCTCACGCGCAGTCGCGAAAATTTCGCGCACCATTCGCTCAGATTCCCCCACCCACATATTGAGAATTTCCGGCCCCTTTACATGCATGAAATATTCGCGCACATCGCCCCCAGATTTCTCAGCCAGCTGCCGGGTCAAATTGTAAGCGGTGGCTTTTCCGATCAGCGTTTTGCCACAGCCAGGCGGGCCGTAGAGCAAAAA
>Ga0209808_1001219_pt1 | contig 13167 bp, 8 predicted proteins | sample GraSoiAngelo_157_FD_186171 | JGI IMG/M metagenome (GOLD analysis project Ga0209808, IMG submission 186171) | Grasslands soil microbial communities from the Angelo Coastal Reserve, California, USA - 14_1009_16_20cm (SPAdes) (version 2) | ecosystem: Environmental > Terrestrial > Soil > Grasslands ...
GCCATCGTCTCGAGGTAGGTACGGATTACCTGGGCCTCCATCGAGTCGCGGCTCGCCCGCTCCAGCCGGGCGAGCTCGCGGTCGACTTCCTTGCGCGCGGCTTCGGGGAGCTCGAGCGCCTCGAACCGCTTCCGCAGGTCCTCGACCTCGGTCCCTTCGTCCCCTTCGCCGAGCTCCTTCCGGATCGCCTTCATCTGCTCCCGCAAGAACATCTCGCGCTGGCGCTCGCCCAGCTCTTCCTGGACCTGGGACTTAATGTGCTCCTGGGCGTCGAGCACGCCGATCTGCCGCTGGACATGAATGAGGACGCGCCGCAGCCGCTCTTCCACCGACAGCGTCTCGAGCAGCCCCTGGCGCTGCGCCGGCAGGACCTCGAGGTAGCCCGCCACCAGATCCGCCAAGCGGCCGGGGTCGCTCACCTCTTCGAGCACCTGACGGACGACGTCTTCGGGGAGACCCGACTTCTGCCCCAACTCCGCGGCCCGCTCGCGCGCTTCACGGTGCAAGGCGACGAACGCTGGATCCGCGGCGTTCAGCGGCGGCAGGTCGTCGACCTCGTGGACCACGGCCTCGAGGTACCGGCCGTTATCCGTATAGTGGAGGGCCGTACCCCTGCGCTCGCCGTGCAGCAGCAGCTGCACGCCGCCGAGGCCGCGCTGGATCTGGCTGATCTTGGTGATCGTCCCGGTCGTGTACAGCACGTCGGGAGTGACCGTATCGACGTTCTCGCGCTGCGCCACGGCAAAAATGAGGCGGGAGTCGCTCTTCAGCGCCGCCTCGATGGCACGCAACGTCGTGGGGCGTCCGGCGCCCACCGGGGTCGAGACACCCGGAAACAGCACGACCTCCCGAAGCGGAAGCACGGGGAGCGTCAGTCGTTCAGACATGGGCATGAACTCGGTTGAGGGTAAGCACACGCATGGTTCGCACGGGCTTAAGCATCGTCCGTGCCGTCACGAGAACACTCCGCTGAGCACGCGCGTTCCGCGGAGCGGCGGCCAATAAGGCAGACGCTGCCGAATAGCCATCGCGCGAGCGCCAAGCCGGCGGCCGACCGTAAGTCAAAAGCCGCTTACAGGTTGCACGCTCGTCGCCCCGCGGCTAATCTATGCGCGCGCACTTCACGCGAAGCTCGATGAACGCTGCAGACAAGGCACTCGCCACCCGCCTGAGTCAGGCGCTCGGCAGCTCCTACACTCTCGAGGGAGAGATCGGCCGGGGCGGGATGGGCGTGGTGTTCAACGCCCGCGACGAGCGGTTGAAGCGCCAGGTCGCGGTCAAAGTGCTCCCGCCAGAGCTGGCCTTCCGGGAAGAGATCCGGCTGCGCTTCGTGCGCGAGGCCGAGACGGCGGCGCGGCTGTCGCACCCGCATATCGTACCGATCCACTCGGTCGGCGAAAGCCCGGACGGGCTGGTGTACTTCGTCATGGCCTACGTGGACGGCGAGTCGCTCGGCGCCAAGCTCAAGCGGCGCGGCCGGCTGCCCCCGGACGAGGCGCGCCGCATCATGCAGGAGACCGCCGACGCGCTGGGAGCCGCGCACGCGTTCGGGATCATCCACCGCGACGTGAAGCCCGATAACATCCTGCTCGAAGGAAGTCGCGGCCGCGTCGTCGTGACGGACTTCGGGATCGCGAAGGCGTTGTCCTCGACCACGGGGGGCGCCACACTCACCGCCACCGGCGTGGCGATCGGCACGCCGCACTACATGAGCCCGGAGCAGGCGGCGGGGGACCGCGAGATCGACGGGCGATCCGACATCTACAGTTTGGGCGTGGTGGCGTACCAGATGCTCGCGGGAGAGCTTCCCTTCCAGGCTCCCACCGTTCCCGGGATCCTGATGAAGCACATCACGGAGCGGCCGCCGCTGATCACCGATCGGCGGCCGGAGGTGCCCGAGGATCTCGGGGCTTGCGTGATGCGGTCACTCGAGAAAGACCCCGAGGACCGCTGGCCCACGGCCGACGCGCTGCGGCGCGCGCTCGAGGCCCGGAGCGCGACCATGTATAAGCCGCGCCGCTCGAGCGGCCCCTCCCCGTCGCGCGGGGTGCGTGCTCCACCGCCAGCCGCGCAGCCGTCACCCCGGGGGCGCGGGGGACGGGCGTTCGATGAGCGGGCGCGGCGGCTCGACCGGATGCGCGACCGACCCACGCTCGCGCCTAGCGGCGAGCCCGAGATCGTGCGTGAGCTGCGGAGCCGGTTCGTGACTTGGGCCTCGGTGTGCGGCTCGCTGTTCATCATCGATATCGCCACGGGGAACCACGCCCCGGGCTTTTCGCTCGTCGTCGCCGGCGTATGGGCGGGCTGGAAGCTCATGCCTCGCTACGTGCGCCTGTGGCACGCCGGCTACTCGTGGCGTGACGTCTTCGCCCGGCCGCCGGCACCCGACGCGATCGAGGCGCAGCTCGCGGCCGTGGGGAGTCGCCCCGTCGAGCTGCCGCGCGCCACAACCGACGAATTCGGCGGCCACGCCGAGCCGATCCAGCAAGCCCGCAGCGACCGCAAGGCCATTTTGCGGATCGTGGACCGTCTCCCCAAATCGGAGCGGAAGTTGCTGCCCGACGTGGTCGCGACGGCGGACGCGCTTCTGAATCGGGCGGAAGAGCTGGCCCGGACCCTGCACGCCATGAGCGGGACGGTGGACCGGGGTGCCCTGGCCCGGCTCGAGGAGAAGATCCAGGCGACCAAGCATCAGGGCGACCCCGGGCTGACACGACGGCCGCGCGAAGGGAACAATGCGGAACGGGATCGTCAAGTGGCCCTGCTCGAGCGCCAGCGCCAGGCACTCACGGATCTCCTGACCAGGCGTCAGCTGGTCGCGGACCAACTCGAGTCGTGCGTGCTGGCGATGCAGAACGTCCGGTTCGACCTGCTGCGCCTTCGCTCCGCGGGTGTGGCGGTGGCCCTCGACGATCTCACCCGCGCCACACAACAGGCCCGTGCGCTGTCCCGCGACGTCGACCACGTCATCGCGGCGGCCGGTGAGATCAAAAACGTGCTGGGCGAGCAGACTGGCGCCTAGCGCGTCTCCCCGCGGCGGCACCGCTCGAGCCAGGCGGGTGCGTCCCCCGGCTCGATTCCAAATTCAACCAGCACCAGGAACTGCTCCGCCGCGACATCGCAGCGACCCACGCGCAGCGCGGCCACCGCGCGCAGCTCGTGAATCCGGTACCAGCCGCTCCGACCGGCGACTGCTGCGGCGAGCAGGCTGTCCGCCGTGGCCGCTGGACCGTTGAGCGCGAGCAGTGTCAGCGCCTCCCCCAGCCAACCGCGCGGGTACGGATGGCGCAACGTTCCCCGCGCCGCCGCGAGGGCCGCCCGCGTTTCGGCCGCCGCCAATGCCCAGCGCCGCGCCCGGGCGTCCTGGAACGCCAGCGCCGCGACGGTCTCGGCGGTGTCGGCCCCGGCGATGAGTGCCCGACCGAGCAGCGCCCGGGCGCGCGTCTCCTGACCGCGCCGGAGCGCCACCAGGCCGCTCAGCAGCAAGGCCTCGCGGCTCTCCCCGCTCCGCAGTACGCGGGCCAGCGCCGAATCCACGAACGCCGTGTCCCCGAGCCCCAGCATGATCGCCGCGGTGGAGGCGGTCCAGAACGGTTCCTCCGGTTGCAGACGCCGAACGGCGTCGAGATAGCGCAGGCCCGCGGGATCGCCCCGGCGCAGGGCAAGCGCCCGCGCGAAGCGTAGCGGCGACGTGCCGTCGAGGCCTTGCGTCGCCGCCCGGATGTCCGCGAGGGAATCGAACACGCCCTCGGTCCCGCGGCGGTCGATGAAACGGCGTGCGGCGAGAAATTCGAGCCGCGGACGATCGTCGCGGTGCACGATGGCCGGCCGTTCGAGCAGCCGGGCGACACCCGCTTCGCCGAACAAGAAGTGTCCGAAGTAGTCCTCCGGCTGGTCCACGCCCAGGTACTCTCGGCCCAGCACCTCCAGCGCCCCGCCCGGCCCGACGAGGCGCGAGAGCCACGCACGATCGTAGCGCAGTGGTCGGGGCGAACCGAGCACCATCACGTCGCCGGGCGCCCCGAACCACAGCTGAACGTGAGGGAACACCGCTCGAACATTCCGAACAACGCCTGCCACGACGGGCAGAGGAAGCTGGTAGAGCTGCACCCACTGGCAGAAGACGCCGTCGTCCGCGAGGCGGCTCCGCACCACGCGGAAGAACTCTGGCGTGTACAACGTGGCGACACCCGCGAGCCAGGGATTACTCGGCTCCGAGACCACGACGTCGTACCGCGTCGGATCGATTTGCAGGGCGCTGCGCGCGTCGTCCACGATCACCGAGAGGTTGGGACGGGCGAGGGCGGTGTCGTTCACGTGCCGGAAGAATCGATCCATCTCGAGCACGGCCGGCTCGATCTCCACCACGCGAACGCGCCGCATTCCGGGGACGGCTGCGAGGACACGCGCGGTCACGCCGCTGCCGTAGCCCACCACGAACGCCGCATGAGGATTGGGGCGGGCCGCGACGGGCGCCAGTGCGGCGATGATCTGGGTATCCATGTCACCGAAGTCGGACGCATCCGCCTTGCCGTTCACTTTGAGCGCCCGGCCCGTGACCCCCTCCCACACCGAGACCGTGGCGTTCCAACCCTCCGCGTAGGCGAGCTGGCGCGAGCCCCGGTGTGCGAGGAACTCCGTCACCGCGCGCGCGTCCATGACGCCGCGGGCGTAGATGCTGGGCCCCAGGTCGATGAGTCGCGTGCTCCAGCGCGGCGCCGCGAGGGCGACCACGAGCGCCAAGCTCGCCAGCGCACCCGCCCCGAGCACGCGCGCCCCGAGCCGCCGGTGCTCCGCCGACCCCTCGGCAACCCCGCGGGCGGCCAGACCGGCCAGGGCCAGGGCGGCGACCACGTTCACGAGCAGCCCCGCCCGCAGCGTGAGGTCGGTTCCCAGGGTTACCACCAGGACGAAACCGGTGAGCACGGCTCCCACGATGCTCCCCGCCGTGTTGATCGCGTACGCGCGGCCCACCTCACTCCCACCCGCCGCATGACGCTCGGTCACGAGGTCGGTGAGCAACGGGAAAGTCATCCCCATACCGATCGCCGGAATCAGGACGACGGCGCCGACGGCGAGACCCATGGCGAGGAGACGCTCGGTGGCGCCGAACGACTGCACCTGGAATACGGCGATGATGTAGCGCGGCAGCAGTCCGAAAATGAGGAACAGCAGACCGGCGCCCGCGGCGGTCAGCGCCTGAGCCCCGGCGGCGGCGGCGGCGGTTTCGGACGGGATGGCGCCGCGCCGGGCCACGACGGCGCTACCGATACCAATGCCGAGCAGGAACACGAGCAGCACCAGCGTGAAGGCGTAGGTGGAGCCCCCAACGATCATCACCAGCACGCGGGTCCAGGCAATTTCGTCGAGTAGGGCGGCAAAGGCCGTGAGGCCGAGCAGCAGCAAGGCGGTGTTGCGCAGGGCCGGGCTCGGGCGCTCCCCGGGCTCGCGCCCGGGGTGAGGTGGGGCTGCCGCCGGGGCGTCGGCCCGGGAGCCAGAGAGCCAGAGCGCAATCCCCCCGAGAGCCAGATTGATGGTGGCCGTGGCCCACAGGCTCGCCCGCACACCGACGTACTCGATCAGGAAGAACCCGGCGAGAGCGGTTCCCACGACTGCACCCAGCGTGTTCAGCCCATAGAGCAGTCCCAGGGAGTGCTGCAGCTCCGCCCGGTCGGCGGTGAAGGCGCGCGTGAGGACCGGCAGGGTGCCGCCCATGAGGGTCGTCGGGATGAGCAGTACCACGCCTGCAAGAGCGAACCGGAGCGCCACGCTCGCCGCGCGGTCGAGCGCGAGCGCCGCCGCGGTGCCGACGTAGATGTGGTGAGTGACGGCCAACACGAGCGGAGATGCGAGCCCGAACAAGCCGATCGCGATTTCGAGCCGGCCATACAGTGCCGCGGGTCTCTCGTGGCGGTCGGCGCGGCGGCCGAGCAGCCAGGCGCCGAGCCCCAGGCCACCCATGTACGCGGCCACCACCGTCGTGACGGACTGGATGGTGGAGCCGAACGTCTGATAGAGAACCCGGACCCAGAGGAGCTCGTATACGAGCCCCGTCGCTCCGGACAAGAAGAAGAGAAGACTGTAAGCGCGGGCGGCGCTAGAACGCATGCAGATCGCGCATCGCCCGCGCGAGATCCTCCACCTGCGGCAGGATGAAATCTTCGAGCCTGGGGGCGTAGCCGACGAACGTGTCGGTCGACGCCACCCGTTTCACGGGCGCGTCCAGCCACGGGAAGCACTCGTCAGCGATGCGGGCGGCGATCTCGGCGCCATAGCCCCACGACTGCGCGTCCTCGTAGGCGACGAGCACCTTGTTCGTTTTGGTCACCGACGCCGTGATCGTCTCCCAGTCCACCGGTGAGAGGGTGCGGAGATCGATCACCTCCACACTCACCCCGTCCCGCTCCTCCAGCTCCTTCGCCGCGACGAGCGAGCGCTGCACCACGGCGCCGTAGGTCACCACCGTGAGGTCCCGGCCCTCTCGCACTACCTTCGCTTTGCCGAACGGGATCATGAAGTTCGGCCCGGGATTGGGCGCCTTGTTGTAGGTCTGGCGATAGAGGTGCTTGTGCTCGAGGAACAACACGGGGTCGTCACACCGAATCGCCGTGCGTAACAGACCGTTGGCGTCGAGCGCCGTGCTGGGGCAAACCACGCGGAGCCCTGGAACAGCCGTGAACACCACGGCGCCCGTCTGTGAATGGTAGATCGAGCCGCCCTTCAGATAGCCACCGTACGTGACGCGCACCACCACCGGGCTCGAGAAGGCGTTGCTGGAGCGCCACCGCAGAGTGGCCAGCTCGTTGCGGAGCTGATGGTAGGCGGGCCAGATGTAGTCGAAGAACTGGATCTCCACGACGGGCTTCAGGCCGCGAGTCGCGAGGCCGATGGCGCGGCCCACGATGTTGGCCTCGGCGAGCGGGGAATTGTAAACCCGATCGCTCCCGAACTGTCGCTGGAGCCCCCACGTGACCTTGAAGACACCGCCCTTGCCCTTGACGTGCTCCAGATGCTGCTCGCGGCTCACGTCGGCCACGTCCTCGCCGAACACCACGATGCGAGGATCCCGCGCCATCTCGTCCTTCAGGCAGGCGTTGAGCAGGTCGACCATCGTGGTGGGATCGCCCCCGAACTGCGGGTCGTCTTCCGTGTCGAACTGCTCGGAGGTGGGATCGACCTCGGGCGAGTAGACGTACAGCAGGGCCGTCTCCGGCTCCGGCTGGGGCGAGGCCAGCGCCATGTCGGCGGCAACCACGACTTCTTCGTCCACTTGGCCCTTGATGGCCTCGATCTCGGCCTCGGTAGCTACGCCGTCCGCGATGAGCCGTTTGGGAAACAGGGTGAGACAATCGTGGCGGGCCTCCTCTTCCCTCTCCTTGGGCGGCTTGTACAGGACTTCATCGTCCGAGAGGGAATGCGAGTAGGGCCTGGTCACGTGCGCGTGCACCAGGGCGGGGCCCTTACGCTGGCGCACGTATTCCGAGGCCCGTAACAGCACGTCGTACGAGGCGACCGGATCGCAGCCGTCGACTTCCTCGACGAGGAGGCCGGGGAAGTTTCGCACGAGCTTCGATACGGAGCCGCCCGCCGTCTGCACCTCGACCGGGACCGAGATCGCGTACTTGTTGTCCTCGATGAGGAACAGCACGGGCAGCTTCAGGTTGCTCGCGGTATTGAGCGCCTCCCAGAACTCCCCCTCGCTCGTCGTGCCGTCTCCCGCCGAGACGTACACGAGCTCGTCGCCATGGATTGGCTTCTCGGCGATCGCCTCGATCCGGTCGTAGCGGAGCCACGCCTCCGCACATCCGACGGCCTGGAGCAGCTGCGTACCGGTGGGGCTCGACTGGCTGACGATGTTGAGCGCCTTGTGGCCCCAATGGGAAGGCATCTGGCGACCTCCCGAGTTGGGGTCCTCGGCGGCACCGACCGCCGAGAGCAACATCTCGGTGGGGGTCATGCCCAGGCTGAGACAGAGCGCACGGTCGCGATAGTAGGGGTAGAACCAGTCGTACGCGGGACGGAGGGCCTTGCCCGCCGCGACCAGCACGGCCTCATGACCGGCGCCGGAGATCTGGAAGAAAATCTTGTTCTGTCGCTTTAGCTGGATTTCCTTGTCGTCGATGCGCCGCGACAGACGCATCAGCCGATACATGTCGAGCAGGTCGGCCTTGGACAGCGATTTTGCGGCCCGAGGCCGGGGTTGAGCGCGCGTCGCCATGGCACAAAGATAGCCAACTCGCATATTCCCTTCCATGAACGAAGGCGCCAAGGAGACGGTCCTCAGTCACTTCACGTACGGCCTCTATGCGGTCACCGTGAAACGTGAAGGCGATGAGCACGGCATCACCGCTAACTGGGTGAGCCAGGCCTCGTTTGACCCGCCCATGGTGGTGGTGGCGGTCGAGAGCAGGTCGAAGATCATCGAGCTGATCCGCGACGCTCATCACTTTGCGATCAATGTGTTTCACGAGGGGCAACGCGACCTGGCGGAGAAGCTGGGGCGAGCCGGGGCGGGCGCCTCCCAAAAGCTCAAGGGCATCAAGACCAAGCCCGCGCCGGCCTCCGGTGCACCCGTGCTCGCCGACGCGCTTGCGTGGGTGGAATGTCGCGTGGTCGCGACACTGCCCAGCGGAGACCACACGCTGGTTTTAGGAGAGGTGGTGGAAGCCGGCGTGGAGCACGATGGCGTGCAGCCCCTCACGCTTCGAGGGGCGGGGCTCACGTATTCCGGCTAGGGCCGGTAGACCACCCTGCCGCCGACAATCGTGTAGCGGACCCGCGCGCGATCGAGCGAATCAGGCGGGATGGTGAACAGGTTGCGGTCCAGCACCACGACGTCTGCATCAGCACCGGGTGCCAGGGTGCCCCGTTTGCCCTCGTCGAACGTCGCATAGGCGTTGCCGGCCGTGTACGCGCGAAGCGCCTCCCCCACCGAGATCTTCTGCTCCGGCACCCACCCATTCGGATTCTTGCCGTCGAGGGTGCGGCGCGTGACCGCCGCGTACACGCCCAGGATCGGGTCGAGCGGCGCGACCGTCCAGTCCGACCCGAAGGCGAGCTTAGCGCCAGTGTCGAGCAGGGTGCGGAACGGGTACGTGGTCCTGATGCGCACCGGTCCGATGCGCTGCTCCACCCAGCGGCCGTCATCGATGGCGTGATAGGGCTGAACCGAGGCGATCACGCCGAGCGTGCCGAACAGGAGGATGTCCTGGGGGCGGAGGTGCTGGGCGTGCTCGACCCGGAAGCGCCGGTCGCGCGGCCCGTGGGCCTTCGCCACGCTGTCGTAGATCGACAGGAGGATTGCGTTGGCGCGGTCACCGATCGCGTGAACGGCGACCTGCAGTCCCGCCGAGTCGGCGCTGCCGATCCAGCTGCGCATGTCCGCCTCCGGGTGCTGCAGCAGCCCGTTGTAGCCCGCCGAATCGCTATAGGGCTCGAAGAAGTACGCAGTGCGAGACCCCGCGGAGCCGTCCATGTAGCCTTTGACCCCGCCGATCTTCACCCAATCGTCGCCGCGGCCCGAACGGCTCACCGTCTCGGCGACCGCCCGCCAGGAATCGAGCGGGAGATAGAGTGCCACCCGCATGGTAAGCCGGCCCGTCTGCTCGAGGCGGCGATAGCTCGCGAGATCGGCCCACGACGCGGACACGTGGGCAGTAGCGGCGACGCCCAGCGACGCGGCGTACGCAAGCGCGCGAGCGAGGGCCGAGTCACGCTGCGCTGGAGATGGGTCCGGAATCGCGTGGCCGACGAGGTCGAGCGCCCGGTCTTTGAAGATGCCCGTCGGCTCGCCCGTCCTCGGGTCCCGCAAAATCTCACCGCCGGAGGGGGTGAGGGTGGCCTTCGTGACCGCGGCCGCACGCATTGCTGCGGCGTTCGCCAGCGCCTCATGGCCATCCAGCCGGTTCACGAATACCGGATTGCTCGGCGTGACCGAATCGATCCACTCGTGCTGGGGGAGCGGCTGGCCGGGCCACAGCGTATGGTCCCAATCACCACCGGTGATCCATTCGCCGGGCTTCAGGGTCTTGGCGTAGTCCTTGATGCGCCGGATGAACTCCTTGGGCGTCGCCGCATTCCTGAGATCCACCGAGGCGAGCTGGAACCCGCCGTCGATGAAGTGAGTGTGTCCGTCGGTGAAGCCGGGCAGGACGAGACCGCCGTCGGCCTGAATCGCCTGGGTCTTAGGGCCCGCATAACGCGCGATTTGCGCGCTGTCGCCGACAGCGAGGATCTTGCCATTGGCGAGGGCAACCGCGCCCTTCTGGGGTGCGCCGTTCGAGAGGCCGGTCCAGACCATCCCACCGGTGACGATGATGTCGGCCTGCCGGGCGCAGGCGGCGAGGGTCAGGCAGAGGAGTCCCAGAGAAAGGCGTCGGCGCATGCGGTTCCCTCAGCGCAGCTTCGTGATGCGGTGGATGGTTTCGAGCGCGGTGATCGGGTCGGATCCCGCGGTCTTCCCGGGCCCCGACGCGGCAGCCGGCGGGAGGGCCGCGAGGGCATCGCGGATGTCGAGCAGCACCTCGAGCAGCAGTTGCTCGCGCTGGTAGGCGGCGTCGAGGTCCGCCATGCGGACCTGGTCGCTGGCGGCCTTCGCGCGGTCGTAGGCCTCGCGGTAGATGGATTCGAGATTGCCGAGGACGCGATCGCGAGGGCGTGGCATGGACAGAAAATATAGAGGCGACGGCTTTCCGTCGCCTTCTAGACCGGCCGCATCACCAGTCCGCTCGGCACCTTCGGCACGAAGTAGGTCGACTTGGGCGGCATGACATCTCCCGCGTCCGCTACGGCGATCACATCCCGCACCTTGGTGGGATTGAGGAGGACCGCGGCGGCCGCCCGTCCGTTCCGGACCGCATCGAAAGCCGCGTGTGGATCGGGCGTGTAGGCGAGCGAGGGGGTCGCCGTGCCCGCCCCGAGGATGCGCTGCACGACGAGCGACTCGATCCGGGCTACGTCCAGCGCGCGGACCGCGGGCGTCTTCCCCAGCTCGGGGATGGTGTCGAGCCTCGCGTCGTTCTTCAGGACCAGGGTGACGTCATAGGCGTCGGGGAAGGCCACGATGCACGCCGTGCGCTCGCGCCCCAGCTCGGCCAGCCGCTCGACCCGGTCCATGCAGGGCGCTACCCGCCCGACCTCGAACCACTCCCGCCAGGCCGCGACCAGTTGCGTGGCGTCGCGACCCGCGCCGAAAATGATCCGGTGGGTGGGGAGAATCGTGAGGCCGGGATCGGCCGCCGACACGATGAACGAAAGCACGCGGTCGGCGCTCGGCCGCTCGCGAGTGTACGCGACCGCGGTCTCGTAGCGGTGATGGCCGTCGGCGATGTAGAGCTGAGCCCGGCCCGCGACCCGAGCGAGCTCTGCCGCCTCATCGCCCGACACGACCCAGAGGCGGATGCCGACGCCGTCGAGTTCGGCGCGTGCCGCCGGCACTCCGGACGCCCGCTTGGCGAGGGCCTGCGCCAGCATCCGGTCGGGGTCCGGCGCCAGCAGGAAGATGGTTTCGAGGTTGGTCGCAGTGGCGCGCAAGAGCGCCAGCCGGTCGGCCTTGGGCGCCGAGTGCGTCTGCTCGTGCGGTCGCACGCGCCGGGTGGTGAACGGCTCGGCGCGCACGGCGGCCAGCATCCCAATGCGCGTCCGTCGGTCGCCCGACGGCAGGGTGTAGTCCTGCGCGACGACGTACACCGAGTCCCCAGGATCCCGTCGCACCACGCCCGCGTCCCGCCACGTCGCGAGGAGCGTTGCGGCGCGCGCGTAACGGTCCCCGCTCCCACTCCGGCGCCCACCCGGGGACGCTTCCGGGAGAATGAGATGCACGATATTGTGGGGATCGCGCGCCGCGTAGCGGGGGCGGTCCTCGCTGGAAATGACGTCGTAGGGGGGCGCGATGAGGGCGCTCAACTCTTTTGCGGCGTACCGCTCTCCTCGGAGCGGCGCGACGAGCGGCGGCAGCTCGGCGTTCACGATTGCCCGGAGCCTCCCGTGTCCCTGCGCGAAGCCCAGCAAACGGTCGATCGGTGGATCGGCCAATATAAAGAAGGATACTTCCCCCCGCTCACCAACCTCGCCCGTCTCACCGAGGAAGTCGGGGAGCTGGCCCGGGAGCTGAACCACCGGTTCGGGGAGAAAACGAAGAAGCCGGAGGAGCCGGAGGGCTCCCTCGCGATGGAGCTCGCGGACATCCTGTTCGTCGTCATCTGTCTCGCCAACTCACAGGGGATCGACTTGGACGACGCGTTCCGAGCGATGATGCAGAAAGTCACCTCCCGCGACGCCGCTCGCTGGACCAGGAAGGCACGCTGACTTCCTCGTAGATCCGCTGGTAAGACAGGAGACGATCGGGATCGAACGCGCCTCGCGCCGCCGCTTCGCGCACCCCGCAGCCGGGCTCGGCGAGATGCCGGCAGTTGTCGAAGCGGCATTGGTCGAGGAAGGGCCGGAATTCGACGAAATAGGCGCCCAAGCGCTCGGGGTCGATCCCCCACGTGCCCACCTCGCGCAACCCCGGCGTGTCCACGACATAGCCCCCCGTGGCGACGGGCACGACGAGGGCGGCGCGGGTCGTGTGCTTGCCCGTGTCCCACTTCGCGCTGATTGCGCCGATGCGGAGGTTCAAGCCCGGGTCGAGCGCGTTCAGGAGGCTGGATTTCCCGACGCCCGATTGACCCGCGAGCACCGACTCCCGCCCGCGCAGCAGGTCGCGCAGCGCTACGAGACCCTCCGGCTGAGTGACCGAGGTCCCGAGCACCTGGTAGCCCGCCGGACCATACCGTCGCTGCAGGGCGTCGAGCGCGCTCCGGTCGAGATCGATCTTGTTGAGGACGAGCACCGCGGGAATGCGGTTGGCCGCCGCGATCACCAGGAATCGATCGAGCATGCGGGGGCTCGGCTCCGGGCTCCGAGCCGACGCGACGACGACGACCTGGTCGACATTGGCGGCGATCGGCTGCGCCCGAGGTCTCCGCTCACCCGCAGCGCGGCGCGCGAGCACGCTCCTGCGGGGCCGCACGGCGAAGATGGTAGCGTGCCCATCGGCCTGCAGCTCGAGCTCCACCACGTCCCCCGCCACCACGCGATCGTCGTCCCGGTGCTTGAGCCTGCCGCGCAGCACGGCGACAACTTCGCCAGCCTCCGTGTGCACACGATACGAAGACCCGGTGCGCA
>Ga0209808_1001222_pt1 | contig 13156 bp, 13 predicted proteins | sample GraSoiAngelo_157_FD_186171 | JGI IMG/M metagenome (GOLD analysis project Ga0209808, IMG submission 186171) | Grasslands soil microbial communities from the Angelo Coastal Reserve, California, USA - 14_1009_16_20cm (SPAdes) (version 2) | ecosystem: Environmental > Terrestrial > Soil > Grasslands ...
CGGTACCGCTCATCCTCACGAAGCAAGGGATGACGTTGACGGAGAGCGGCGAACTCTCGGATCTCATGCCTACCGCGCTCGAGCTGCTCGGCTTTGCCCAACCTTTACAGATGACCGGGAAATCCCTGCTGAGGTGAGGAAGACCCGGGCTATACTCGTGCGGCCTTGGCACTAGCCCAGCCCGATTTTGGCGTCCTTCGGAAGGCGCAGCGCGGCGACGAGCGAGCCTTCACGTTGATCGTGCGGGCCTACGAAGTCCCCGTGTTCAACTACGTCATGCGCCTCGTCGGCGACCGCGCGCTGGCCGAGGACCTGACGCAGGAAGTCTTCATTCGCGTCTTCCAGGGCCTGCCGAAGTTCTCGTTGCGTTCGAAGTTCACGACCTGGTTGTTCCAGGTGACGAAGAACCGCGTCCTCGACGAGCTCCGCGCCAGCGAGCGCCGGCCTCGCGCACTCGTCGCGATCGACGATGCGCCCCCGCTCGAGGTCGTCGACGCGCCGGTCGAGCAGGTCGAGATGATCGCCGCGCTCTGGACTGCTGTCGACGAGCTCAACACCGACCTGAAGATGGCATTACTGCTCCGTGACGTGGTCGGGCTCTCGTACAACGAGATCGCCGACTCGCTCGACACCACGCTTGCCACGGTCAAGTGGCGGATCTTCAAGGCGCGAGAGGAAGTGCAGTTCTCGCTCGCGCGCGAAGGCATCACGTCCGGCCGCGACGCCGACGTGATTCCGCTCGGGCGCTAGAGCTTCAGAGACCCTCCGTTAGTCTCGCCACCAGCGCTTCGGGCAGCCCGCGATCGCGCATCTCGGCCTGGGTCCGCTCGATCGGGTAATCCACCCTGTGAAACTCCGCCCGGCGGCCCGGCTCGAGCAGGAGGTATGCGGCCCGTGGGTCGCCGTCTCGCGGTTGCCCGACCGAGCCGGGGTTCAGCAGCCAGCGCCCGGCCGCGAGGTCGACAACTGTTCCGTCCGGGGCCACGCCGCCCGCGAGGTCTTCACCATCGAAGCCGATCGCGAGCGGCACGTGACTGTGGCCGACGAGGACGAGCGGGGCGGTCGTCGCGTGTAGCGTCCACCAGGCCGCCTCCTCGCTGAGGACGTACTCCCAAACCGGATCGCGCGCGCTGCCGTGGAAGAGCTCGATGCCGTCGCGGCGCCCGCTCGGCTCGAGCCCGGCGAGGAACTCGCGCGCGTCGTCGGCGAGGACGGTCTGCGTCCAGCGCGCCGCCGTCGCGGCATCGCCGGCGAAGTCGTGGATCGACAGCGAGCCGAGCACGACGAGATCGTGGTTCCCGGCCAGGCAGAGATCGGCCCGCGCGGCCACCGCACTACAGCATTCGTTCGGCTGCGGGCCGTAACCGACGAGGTCGCCGAGACACCAGAGCTCGTCAGGTCGCTCAGCGACGATGGCGTCGAGGACGGCCTCGAGCGCGTGCCGGTTAGCGTGGACGTCAGAGATGACTGCGACGCGGGTGCTCAAGGGCGCCACGATAATCCTCGCGGCCGCGGCCTGGTTCCTCGCCGCAAGCCTACTTTGGCGCACAGCGGTGCCCGCCGACCTGCACCTGCCCCGGCTCGACGCCTCCGCATATTTCTCTCCAGCCGAGCTACACCGGGCCGCGCGTTACAGCTCGGTGGCGCGGCTGCTCTTCTTTCTCGGCGTTGGGGTTCAGCTCGCCGTCCTCGCAGTGCTCGCGCTGCTGGGCCGGCGACTGGCTCGGCGCTTCCGGTTCGGCGAGATCCGCGCAGGCGTGACCATCGGCGTCGCCGCGTCGCTGCTTGTCACGCTCGCGACGCTGCCCGTCGGCCTGGCCGGCCTCTGGTGGGAGCGGCGCTACGGGATCTCGACGCAGGGTTACTGGAGCTACGTACTTGGCCAGTGGAGCGGCATTCTCGTCCGGACGTTGACCGTCGCGATCGTGGTCGCGGTCGTGATGTTGCTGGCGCGGCGTTTCCCGCGCGGCTGGTGGACGATTGCGGCGCCGCTCTTCGTCGCCGTGGGCGCGGTCTTCGTCGTCGTCGGGGCGTTGATCGCGCCGATCGGGACCCACCCGGTCCGCGATCCTCAAATAGCGTCCGTCGTCGATCGGCTGAAGCAAGGCGAGGGAGTGCCCGACACAAAAGTTCGCGTCGACAAGGTCAGCAACCTGACACGGGACGTCGACGGGGAGACGACCGGCATTGGGCCGACGACGGTCGTGATCCTCGGGGACACGCTCTTCAAGTCGCATCTGAGCAATGGCGCGATCGAATTCGTGACCGCGCACGAACTTGGCCATGCCGCCCGCCGACACGTCTGGAAGGGGCTTGGTTGGGCGGTTCTGTTCACAGTGCCTCTGACGTTCTTCCTCGCCGAGTCGACGCGCCGCCGGGGCGGCCTGCACCGTGCCGAGGTCGTGCCCTTCGCACTGCTCGTTGCGTTTTCGCTCAGCCTCGTGGCACTTCCGCTCGAGAACGTCGTCTCGCGACGCTACGAGGCGGAGGCCGACTGGGTGGGCCTACAGGCGACCCGGGATCCCACCGCCGGGCGCGAGGCGTTTCGCAGCTTCACCCGGATCGACCTCGCGCAGCCTGACCCGCCCGCGTGGTCATACGTCCTGCTGGACGACCACCCCACCGTCCTGCAGCGGATCGCGATGACGGAGGCGTGGACCGCTTGGACATCGCGCCGTTAGTTCGGCTCGCCGTCCTCTCTCCTTCGATCGGGTCACAACGGCCGCGCCGGCGAAGCCCGGCACGGCCTCTAGATCGCGTCGCGAGCGCCGCTTAGGACTGAGAACCCGACTCTGGCCGATCGGTCTCGGGCAGGTTCCTGATCCCTTCGCGCGACGACCACTTCGACCACGAGTCCTCCATCGCGTCCAGCAGCTCGCGCATGAACCGGTTCGACATGTTCACGCGAGCGACGACGACGCCGGGGACGTCCCCTTCCTCGACCTCGTGGTCGATGCGGGCGAACGTGAGCGTGAACTCGTAGTCGGAGAAGCTGATGTTCGCGAAGTTCGCGTACACGCCCGCGAGATGCTCGGGGTCGAGGTGGATGTTGAGCTGGCGCTCCTGGGCGTCGTCGTCCACGGGCCTACGATACTAGTCGCGTGGACAGCCTCAGCCCGCGCCGGATCGCCTACGCGCTCGCCGCCCTGGCTGCGGTGCTGGGCATCGGGACGGTCGGCTACCGCTGGTCGCTCGACGAGACCTGGCTGCAGTCCTTCTACCGTGCGGTGGTCACCAGCGCCCTCGTCGGCCTCGACACGGTGCCGAGGAACGACTCGGCGCGACTGCTCTCGATCTTCATGGTCTTCGCCGGCGTGACTATCTTTGCGTTCGTCGCCTCGACGCTGGTCGAGAGCATTGCCCGCGGCGTGCTGACCGGCGCGTTCGCGGAGAAACGAAGGAGGCGGGCGATCGAGAGGTTGCGCGATCACTACATCATTTGCGGCTACGGACGCGTCGGGCAGCAGATCGGCAAGGAGTTTCGCGCCGCCGGCGCCCAGTACGTCGTCGTCGACTTCCACGAGGAGGCGCTGGAAGTGGCGCGGGAGCGCAACGATTACTTCATCGAGGGCGACGGCACTGACGAGGACGACCTCGAGGCGGCCGGCCTGCCACGCGCTCGCGGGCTCGTCGCTTCCTCCGATTCCGACGCTGACAACGTCTACATCACTCTCTCCGCGCGCGCCGCGCGGCCGGACCTGCTCGTCGTCGCCCGCGCGTCGAACGCGGAGGCGGCGAAGAAGCTGCGCATCGCCGGCGCCGAGCGGGTCGTCCAGCCCTACTCGGCGGCGGGGCGTGTGATGGCGAACCTGATGCTGAAGCCGCAGGTGACCGCCTTCGTCGACGTGGTTACCTCGTCGGCCGGGGCCGATCTTCGCTTCGAGGAGCTCGAGGTTCCGGCCGACTGGGCGCAGGCCGGGAAGACGATCGGGGAGCTACGCATCCGCGGGAACACCGGTGCCGTGATCGTTGCGGTGCGCAAGCGCGACGGACACTTCGAGACGACGCCGGACCCGGACCTGCCCCTCGAAGCCGGCGACGTGATGATCGCTGCGGGGACGGACGAGGAGCTCCGCGCTTTGGAGGAGCTGTTCAGGTCGGCCGAGGCCGTTGCCGGCCGCTGACCCGGTCGCCCGCCTCGCGGCGGAGCTGAGCGACGCCGTGGGGGCCGCAGTCGAGCTCGAGCGGCCGAGCGATCCCGCGCACGGCGACTACGCGACGAACGCGGCGCTCCGGCTCGCACCTCAACGTCGACAGGCGCCGCGCGAGCTGGCGGAGGAGATCGCTGCGGCCGCGGCGGCTGTGCCGGCCGTCGAACGCGCGGAGATAGCGGGGCCCGGCTTCGTCAACCTCTGGCTCACGGATGCCTGGCTCGCGGACGCGCTGGGCGCCATCATCGAGCAAGGCCGCGATTTTGGCGCCGGCGAGCCTGCCCGCCGAGAGCGGATCCAGGTCGAGATGGTCTCCGCGAACCCAACCGGCCCGATCACGGTCGCCTCGGCGCGGAACGGCGCCTACGGCGACTCGGTCGCCCGCCTGCTCGAGTACGCGGGCCACCAGGTCGAGCGCGAGTACTACTACAACGACTCCGGCGCGCAGATGGGGAAGTTCCGGGCTTCGGTCGAGGCGCGCCGGCAGGGGGAGGAGCCACCGGACGACGGCTACCGCGGCGCGTACGTCGACGAGCTTGCGGCAAGCGACGAGGATCCCGTTCCGCGCATGCTGGAGCAGATCGAGCGTACGCTCGACCGCTTCCGCGTCCACTTCGACTCCTGGGCCTTGCAGAGCAGGCTCGAGGGCCGTCTCGGAGAGTTCCTGCCGCGGCTCGACACCTACGAGAAGGACGGCGCCGTCTGGGCTCGCTCGTCGAAATACGGTGACGACGCCGACCGCGTGCTGATTCGCTCGCCGGCCCAGGGTGGCGGACCGACCTACCGCGCCGCAGATGTCGTCTATCTCGCCGACAAGCTCGAGCGGGGCTTCGACCGCGCGATCTACGTACTTGGCGCCGACCACCACGGCACCCGGAACTGGTACACGGCGGTCGCGCGCATGCTGGACTACGACCCGGAGCGGATCGAGGTCCTGCTCTATCAGCTCGTGCACCTGACGAGCGGCGGGCAGCAGCGGAAGATGTCGAAGCGGCGCGGGGACGTCGTCTTCCTCGAGGAGTTCATGGACGAGGTCGGCGTCGACGCCGCGCGCTGGTACCTCGTCAACCGAGGCCCCGACCAGACGATCGAGATCGACGTCGACCTCGCAGCAGAGCGGAGCCAGAAGAATCCTGTCTACTACGTCCAGTACGCCCACGCCCGGATCGCCGGGATCCTCCGTAACGCGTCTCGGCAATCAGGTGACGCTCAGCTGCCAGGTCAGCCGCTGGAGGCCGAGGAGCGGGAACTGATCAAGCGGCTGCTGGAGTTTCCGGTCGTTGCGGCTGAGGCGACTGAGCGGCGGGGACCGCAGGCGGTTCCTGTGTACGCGATCCGCGTCGCCGACGACTTCCATCGCTTCTACCACGAGCACCGCGTACTCGGTAGCGATGCTGAAGCGTTCCGGCTTGCGCTCGTCCGGGCTACGCAGAACGTGATCGCGCGGAGCCTCGACCTAGTCGGAGTCGAGGCCCCCGAGCGCATGTGACCTAATAGGATTCGCCTCATGACGGTCGCGGACGCGAGCCCGGGCAGAAACGGCTGAGCCGTGACCGATTTTCCGCTCGGGATTAAACGGATGCCCGGGCAAGGCCCGGACGTCCTCCAGGTCGGCGTCGCAAGCGAACGCCTTGGAGAAGCAAGCGGCAGGCCCCGGGCTCCCGTTCGGCCTGACCGGAACCTGGCGCTCGAGCTCGTCCGTGTCACCGAATCCGCCGCGATGGGCGCCGGCCGTTGGGTTGGGCGCGGTGACAAGATCTCCGCCGACCAGGCCGCAGTCGACGCGATGCGGTCGATGCTCGACTCCGTCTCGATGGACGGCGTCGTCGTGATCGGCGAGGGCGAAAAGGACGAGGCGCCGATGCTCTACAACGGCGAGTCGATCGGCGACGGAACGGGCCCGCAGGTCGACGTCGCGGTCGATCCTCTGGAAGGCACCCGGCTGACGGCGTTGGGGCAACCGAATGCGATCGCGGTGATCGCCGTCGCCGAACGAGGGACGATGTTCTTCCCGGGTGCGGCCTTCTACATGGAGAAAATCGCGGTCGGGCCGGAGGCAGTCGACGCCATCGACATCAACGCGTCGCCGACCGAAAACGTGAACGCGGTCGCCAAGGCAAAGGGGGTCTCGCCGCGGGCGATCTCGGTCGTGGTGCTCGAGCGCGATCGCCACGAGAACCTGATCGGCGAGCTACGCCAGGCGGGGGCGAAAGTGAACCTGATCCGCGACGGTGACGTCGCGCCTGCGATCGCCGCTGCTCAGGGCGGGACCGGGGTGGACCTGCTCTACGGAATCGGCGGGACGCCCGAAGGCGTCATCTCAGCCGCGGCGCTGAAGTGCGTCGGTGGCGGCATGCAGGGAAAGCTGTGGCCGCGTAACGACGATGAACGGCAGCAGCTTGCGGAGAACGGGCTCGATCCGGACCAGGTGCTGACGACTGACGACCTCGTCTCCGGCCACGACGTCTTTGTCGCCGCAACGGGGGTGACGACGGGCGCGCTGCTTCGCGGTGTCCGTTACCTGCCGAACGGCGCGATCACGGACTCGATCGTGATGCGCTCGCGCTCCGGAACTGTGCGGCGGATCGAAGCGTCGCACGCGCTCGACAAGCTCGAGAGCTTTACCGGGCGCGAGTACCGCTAGCACGCCGCTGCGGCCGCGTGCGTAACAAAGCCGCGACGGGCCGGACTGCAGGGCATGCACAAGACGCTCCTCGGAATAGCATTGGTCGCCGTCGTGCTGCTCGCGCTGGCTCCGACTGCTATGTCGAGCGAGACCGCGACTCCTCCGACCCTGACCGCGAAGTCGTCCTCCTACGGGCGCGTCCTCTTCGACGGTCGCGGCCACGTTCTCTACGCGTTCACGCGCGATGCGAAAGGGCGAAGCGCCTGTTACGGCGCCTGCGCGAAGGCATGGCCCGTCTACTTCGCGAAAGGGGGACTCAACGCCGGCGCGGGCGTCAAGCGTTCCCTGCTCGGCACGACCAACCGCCGCGACGGCCGCCGCCAGATTACCTACGCCGGCCGCCCGCTCTACTACTACGTCGGAGACGCCAAGGCCGGGCAGATCCTCTGCCAGAACGCCGTCGAGTTCGGCGGCACGTGGCTGGTCGTCAGGCCGAGCGGCAAGCTCGTCCGCTAAGTAGTAATTGCCTCTCCTGAGGCGTCGCTTGCGATGCCGTCTGGAGGGCGCGCGGGCTTTGCCCGTGCGCCCGTCTAAATCCGGCCTCGCGCTCTTACACGAACGCTGCTTCTTTCTCCATCTCGGGCGCGTACATCCCCGTGCGCGCCGCGCTGTTCATCTTGGCCCGGTGGTAGTAGGCGTGCTGCGCGGCCTCGACGTTTTCCTCCTTGCCGGCCCAAGCCTTCAGCGCCGGCGCCTGCAGGGCGCGACCGTAGGAGAACGAGAGCTGCCATGGATGCGGCCCGCGAGCATTCATGGCGTTCAGGTGAGTGGTCGCATCCTCGTCGGACTGACCACCGGAGAGGAAGACGATTCCTGGCACGGCCGCCGGCACGTGCTTGTAGAAGCACTCGAGGGTCACGTCCGCGACGTCGTCCACGGAAGCGCGGTCCTGAGCGTCGTAGCCGGACAGCACCATGTTCGGCTTCAGGAGGGTCCCGCGAAAATCAAGGCGCTGGTCGTGCAGCTCCGTGTAGACCGCCTGCAGCACACGGCCGGTCGCCTTCCTACTCTCGGCGATCGTGTGCGTGCCGTCCTGAAGGACCTCCGGCTCGACGATCGGAACGAGGTCGGCCTCCTGGCAAAGCGCCGCGTAGCGGGCCAGCGCGTGCGCGTTCGTCCACACGGAGTACTCGCTCGGCCTGTCGGCGGAGATCGAGTACGTCGCCCGCCACTTCGCGAAACGCGCGCCGAGCTCGCGGTACTCCTCGAGTCTGCTCCGCAGCCCGTCAAGCCCCTCCGTGATCGTCTCGTCGTCCGTCAGCGCCAGCGGCTTCGCGCCCGTGTCGACCTTGATGCCCGGGATGATCCCCTTGCTCTGCAACAGCTCCGGAAACGGCGTCCCGTCCGAGGCCGACTGGCGGATCGTCTCGTCGTACAGGATCACCCCTGAGATGAACTCCTCGGCTCCCTCGGTGGTGAAGAGAAACTCGCGGTAGGCGCGCCTCGTCTCCTCCGTCGACTCGACGCCGATCGAGTCGAAGCGCTTCTTGATCGTGCCGGTGCTCTCGTCGGCGGCCAGGATTCCCTTGCCCTCCGCGACGAGCGCCTTTGCCGTCGACTGCAGCTGCTGCACATCCATCGTCTCGTCCTCCTTTGAAGCTCTCAGCGACTCGATTATCCCGCAACGTATGCGTTCGCAACCGGCCGGGTCAGTCGTCGTCTTCGGCGGCAGCCGGCTCGAGGCCGCGGAGCAGCCTGTCGACGCGGCGCAACTCGGCCGCCGAGGCCGGCTGGATTGCACCGGCGCTGATCCACCAGGCCGGGTGGATCTCGTTCCAGCCGTGCGCAGTGTCGTCGACCCACGGGCCGACGACCTCGATTCGCTGTCCGACCTCCGGAACCAAGACCCGGGAGCGGTCCCAGGGGATGATCTCGACGATGAGCGTCCCGCCGACCCGCGCGTTGCCGGACGAGAGTAGGCCCTCTTGCCCACGATCGAGCTTCAGCTCGATGTGGACGTCGCCGTCGTAGAACTCCTGCTTCACCTTCTCGACCGTCCCGACGGCCACCCGGCAGCGGCTCTTCACCTTCAGCCGCGCCGGGTGGTAGACGCCGGCGAGCGGCGAGCCCGAACGGCAATGCGGGGACGCCGGCGGAGCGGCGCTGCGGAGGGAACAGCCACCAGCGAGAAGCCCGGCGAGGACGAGCGGGAGCAGGCGGCGCATCCGAGGCACGGTGCCCGAGCGAGCGCCCCGGCGAAAGATGCTGTTTCGGTCGTGTCCGGGCTAAACTGGACGCGCTTCGCGGACGTAGCTCAGTTGGTAGAGCATCAGCTTCCCAAGCTGAGGGTCGCGGGTTCGATCCCCGTCGTCCGCTCCTTTAGAACCAAGGCGAATCCCGCTTCATTAGGCGGGTTTCGACCTCTCTAAGGCGCGCCTTTACCGCGAGGCGGAGGCAGCGCAGCGATGCGAGGACCTGACGCGCGCGGCCAGCTCAACGTCAAATCCTTGATTCGCGGGCGCGTGCCGCCTTCGGGAAGCACCACGTTGGCGGGGTTTGGCTTTTTGCCGGCGTGTCGCCCGGCCGCCGACCGCTCATTCTAGGATAACCTCCGATGCCCATGGCGGTCTTGACCCCGCCGAGAGCTCAGACGCCGCCTTTACCTGTGCGAAACAGCGGCGTGCGGCCGTCCTCCGGCGTGGACACGCTCGAGCTGATCAGCCCCGAGCTGGCGCTCGTCGACCCGGAGCTCGCAGCTCGTGCGCGGGCATCGCTCCGGACCTACGGCGGCGATGACCTTATCGACGCGCTGCGGCCGGCGCCTCTCGTCGAGGAGATCGCGCGTGAGCCTTCCGGCGATGAAGAACCGATGCTCAGTCCGGAGCTCGCCCTCGTCGACCCGGTTCTTGCTGCGTGGGCGCGGACGCGGCCGCCGGACCTCTCGCATGTTGCACCGGTCGTTCGAAAGCCTGCATCTGGGCCCCCGCCGGAGGACGTCCAAGCCGACGGTTCCGCGTCCCCCAAGGCCTCCGCTGAGTGGAAGCTGTCGACGCCGTTGGGAGACGGCGCGGGCGAAACAGCCGAGCGGCTAGGAACCGCCGAGCGAAGGCAGCCGCGCGTCATGCGCAGCGCGCGCCGGGCGACGCTTGCGGCCGCGGCAGTCGTCCTGGTTGCCGCTGGCGTCCTTTCCGGCAATGTTATTAGCCAACACGGCCGAGCTGTGGCGGCAGAGCTCAATTTCGCGGTGCAGACCGCCGCGGATGCACTACCGGCGACGTCGACGAACGCGCCTGCCGTCGGCTCGAAGAGAGACAAACCAACGCGCGCGCGTTCGGCTAACCAGAAAGGTACTGAGGCGTCGCATGCCGCACACCGTGCCGAGACAGGGTCGGCGCGTCGGCATCCAGCCGATGCCGCGAAGCGGCGAGCCATTCCCACGTCCGTTCGACCGACGCGCAATTTTGGATGGGTGCCCGCCGCTGCGACGTCAGCGTACGACGTTGCGTTCTACCGAGCTGGACGTCGCATCTTCGCTGCGAGGACGACGCAGGCGAAAATCACAGTTGCGGAGTCGTGGATCTACAGCGGTCGCCGCGAACGCTTCGCGCCTGGCGTGTACCGCTGGTACGTGTGGCCGATCTACAAGTCGGGCAGCGGCATGCGGCGTGGGACGCCGATCGTGAACTCGAAGCTGACCGTTGGCGGTTAGTTCGCGATTGCGCTGATGCGAGCCGAGCGCAGTTTTTAAATCCCGGTCGTCCGCTTCTAACGGGGCCACGCCTCGGCAACGCGCTCCCGCGTCTCTGCCAGGTGCTGCGGCAGCACCTTTACGTCCGCCAGCACCGGCATGAAGTTCGTGTCGCCGGCCCAGCGAGGGACGACGTGTTCATGCACGTGGTCGACGACACCGGCGCCCGCGATTCGGCCCAGGTTCCAACCGAGGTTGTAGCCCTGCGGCTCGTAGACGGCCGCGAGCGCGCCGAGACCTTGCGCGGCGAGGCGGTGAATCTCGACCGCTTCGTCGTTTTCGAGCTCGCCGAGCTCGCCGACGTGCCGGAACGGCGCGACCATCAGATGGCCGGACGAATAGGGATACTTGTTCAGGAGCACGAACGCGCGCTCGCCGCGGTGGACGACGAGCCCCTGCTCGTCCGAGGCGGCAGCGGCGAGGCAGAACACGCATCCCTCCTGCTCGTCGGCCTGGTTGATGTATTCGAGCCGCCACGGCGCCCAGAGCTGCTTCGTCACCGTGCTGGAGCTTACGCCGCCGGGCGAAGACGCTTGGTGGCTTGCAAAACGTGAAGCGTGCGTTCGTCGTCACCGCGATGGCGTTCGTGCCTGCCGGCGCCGCCCGTGGGTCAGACGCCGCGATTCAGAGCCAGCGCTTCAAGCGGAAGAACGCCGCGAGGCCGACGGCTAACGTCACCATCCCGGCGACGATCCCCCACCACGCTGCCGCGGTTCCGAAGCCGGGGAAGTGCACGTTCATGCCGAAGATCCCGGTGATCAGCGTCATCGGCAGCAGAATCACGCTGACGACGGTGAGCACGCGCAGGATGTCGTTCTGCCGATGGTTGATCGCCGACTCGTTTGTGTCCTCGAGCGCTTCGACGACCTCCTTGAAGTTGTCGAGTAGGTCCCAGATCCGCTCCGAGGCGTCGACGATGTCGTCGAAGTAGAGGTCGAGCTCCTCCGGCAGGAAACGCTCGACATTGCGCTCGAGCAGCCGCAGGGTCGGGCGCTGCGGCTTGATGATCTTGCGGTAGCTGATGATCTCCTGCTTGACGTTCGAGATGTCGCGAACGACCTCGTCGGAGCGCCCCTCGAAGATGTCGTCCTCGAGCGAGTCGAGCTTGTGCCCGATCTTGTCGAGGATCGGGAAGCAGTAGTCGAAGAGGTCGTCGAGGACGTGGTAGAGCAGGTAGCCCGACCCCTTGCCGAAGAGCTGCGCGCGTAGCTCGAGGTCCTCGTGACATCGGTGGAAGAGCCGCGTCACCGGTAGCAGCTCGACGTTCGGGAGCGTAACGAGGTAGTCCTGGCCGATGAACGCATCGAGCTCGGCTGCGTTCAGCCGCTGGACGCGCTTGTCGTAGACGGGGAAGTGAAGGACGACGAAGAGGTAGCCCTCCTCGCGATACTCGTCGATCTTCGGGCGCTGGCGCCTCGACAGGACATCCTCCAGATCGAGCGGATGCCAGCCGAACCGGCGCTGGAGCAGCTCCGCTTCCTCGAGCGTCGGGGCGTCCAGATGGATCCAAGTCAGGCCGTTGGCGGAGAGCTCCGCGACGCGTGGCTCAGGGCGTGCGAGGACTTCCCCGTCGCTCGACCGGGGCCGGGTTCGCTTGATGCGCGGCAGGCTTGGCATCGGTACTGAGGGGGTCGTCCACTGGCATAACTGCTTTCTGCACTTTACCCCCAAGCCCTCCGCCTATCCGCCGAAAGTCCGCCCGCTTCGCGGGCATGACGACTTTCGTCGGTCTGGCGTTTCTACGGCAGCGTTGCGTGCGGCAGCCGCACACGTTGGCTGCAGTAGCGGTAGGACTTATTTTCTACCCCGACACCTTTGCCGAGACGGGGTCGACAGCGGTTTCCACGTCCAGCTCCGGTATGGGCGCGATCACATCAGCGGGCGTGCGCCGAAGGGTCTGAGGCAGCCATCGTTCAAGCAGGAGGGCTCCCACACCGGCCGCCAAACACAGCCCCGCAGCGGCCGGCCAGAGCGCGAGCGGCTGCCGCTGGAGGACGAATGCGCCGAGCGCGGGCCCGGCGATCCAGCCGATCGACCACGAGCTCGTCGAGAGCGCCATGTACCGGCCGCGCAGATGGTCCGGCGCGAGCTCGGCGATCAATGCCTGCTGGGTGGGGCCCTGCAAGCACTCGCCGATCGCGAAGACGGCGCCGGCGACGACGATCACCGCACCAGCCGCCGCGGCCGAGAGCCAGAGGCCGGCTCCGAAGACGAGCAGCCACGCTGAGGCCCAGATTCCCGTCATCAGCGCGAGCATCGCCATGCGCCGACGGCCCTCGACGAGTTTCGTCAGCGGTAGCTGGGCGACCACGATCACGAGCGAGTTGACGAGAAACACCAGTCCGATTGTGCGCTCGCTCACGTGCGACTGGTCCTTGGCGAAGACCGGCAGCGTCTCCAGCTGCGCGTAGCCGGCGGTCACGAAAACGACGTTGAGACCGAGCAGGGCGAGGAAAACCCGATCGCGGACGGCAGCCCTGTACCCTCGTGTGCCCCCTCCATCTTCGGGCACGGAGCGGCCGTCCGGAACGATCGCGAGCAGGACGAGAAAGGCGGCGTAGGTCGCGGCGTCGATGAGGAAGAGCGCCGTGAAAGTCCCGGGCCGCGCCGAGACAGCGATTAGGCCCGCCA
>Ga0209808_1001223_pt1 | contig 13152 bp, 7 predicted proteins | sample GraSoiAngelo_157_FD_186171 | JGI IMG/M metagenome (GOLD analysis project Ga0209808, IMG submission 186171) | Grasslands soil microbial communities from the Angelo Coastal Reserve, California, USA - 14_1009_16_20cm (SPAdes) (version 2) | ecosystem: Environmental > Terrestrial > Soil > Grasslands ...
AGAATGATTCTGGAAAGGGAGACGACCTTTAGAGGTTTCGCGACGTTTGTTTTCGCGATTACTCGGGAGCGGTGGCTGCAACTGGGGTGTGGCGCCGAATGAATTCCTCCGCCAAAGTACGGTAGGCGCGCGCGCCGGCCCCGCTCTTGTCGTATTCCAAAATGGTTTTGCCGAAACTCGGTGCCTCGCTTAAGCGCACCGTTCGGGGAATGACGGTGTCGTAAACTTTTGCGGCAAAATGTTGACGCACCTCCGCGACTACCTGTGCGCTCAAATTTGTCCTGCTGTCGAACATCGTCATGAGAATACCGCCGATTTGGATATTCGGATTTGCTCCGGAATCGCGCACTTGCTCGACTACGCGCACAATTTTGACCAGACCTTCCAGCGCGAAGTATTCGCATTGAATCGGGGTCAGAATTTCATCGGCCGCTGCGAGGGCGTTGCTCATGAGAATTCCCAGTGAAGGGGGACAATCGAGCAAAACAAAATCGAAGGCGCTGTCCGCACGCAAAGGTTGCAGTGTTCGGGCCAGTCGCAGCAAATGATCCGGCATGCGGGCAATCTCGACTTCCGCGCCGGCAAGATCGAGGTCGGCTGGAACGAGAAAAAGATGATCTAATCGGGTCGGCAAAATTTTGTCAGCAATTGCGGTCTCGCCTAGCAAAGGATCGTAGAGGCTTTCTCCTTCGAAGTCCTGCATTCCGAGGGAGCTGGTGGCGTTGCCTTGCGGGTCGAGATCGATGAGCAGAATGCGTTGGGCGCGTTCCGCCAGTGCCGCGCCGAGATTTACCGTCGTCGTTGTTTTGCCAACGCCGCCCTTCTGATTCGCGATGGCAATGATTTTCATCGTGTCATCGTGGGACGATCAGCGTGCGCAGCTCGAAAGTGCGGCGGCCATCGGCTTCTTGCCACCAAAGGTCGTCGGGCGCGGGTAACATTTCAGTAATTTCCAATTCGCCGGCCTTACTCAGCCAGCGATGAAAAATTTCCAGGAAAAGATAACTTTCGAGATCGATAAAAACCGGTTTGGTATCTTTGTCGCGGCCTTCCGCGCCGCTGCGCCGCAGAGCCTGTTCGGTCGGGCGAATATAAACAAAGCGGGGCCAATCTTTGGCGGCGCGCAATCTTTCAACGGCGAGAACCAGTTCTGGCGAAATGCCGGAGAAATTCCCACCACCCATTTCCGCACTGGAGACGGTCCAGCTGCGGCGTTGGACAATTACGCGCCCGCAACGGAGCCGCGGTGTCTGCGGCGCCAATCCGAATTGGAATGGATGAAACCCAAGCGGAATGATCCAATTGCGGGCAAAAGAACCGAGATATTGACCACTCGCGCGAAGGGCGACGTCGCCATCTTCCGCGATGAAAACTTCAGCCTGCGCTGGCGAAACGGAGTGCCAGCGCGGATTACCGCGCTGAGGCGAAGCGAAGATTGCTTGCTCTGGCAGGGCATCGAAAATCCGCACCGTAGTATGCGCGGTAAAATCAGCGGCGAAGAAACCGAAATGAAAAAATGGTTTACCGCTAGTACTTGATTGAAGAGCACGGGAAAGAGCATCGTGATCGGGGCAACTCCAGTACATACAATGATGCAAGGCGGCGGCGGCCGGATGCAACTCGCTGACGATCCAGCGATATTCGCCTCGCGAAATCGCGTCCAGTGATTTGGTGGCAAGTTGCAAATCGGCGGAAGGGAAAGTGAATTCGTCGAATTTCTGGTAGGAAAAATTTTCGCGCACAAAATGGCAATCCGCGACAGTGAGTTCGTACTCAGAGAGGTGGGCGTGCGGTTTCAGTCGTTCTCGAAAAGCAGCTTTAATTTCCTGAAACGCCATCACGGCCAGGCCAACGAGGCCCGGACCGGTTAAGGGAAGCCTGGCCGTTTCACAGGTGCGCAGGAACGCGGGCAGCGGCAGCGCATTTTTTCCAACCTTGTTTAATACCAAGCGCAAACCGGCGGCAACGCGCGACGCAACGAAAGCATAATTATCGCGCCAAAAATCGATCCATGGTTCGGCGTCGGTTACGACTTCGTCGAGCATCGTTTCATTGATTTCGAATTCGCAATCGCGAAAACATTCTTCCGCGATCGGATTGACCGCGGCATAAAGCGAGCGCTGACCTGGTTTGCGTTCCGCGCCGAGTCGCGAAAGTTGCGCGCGCGCCGCAGATAAAATTTGTTGGCGCTGATTTGGCTCGGTTATTTCTGAAAAGTCCGCGCTGGACTTAATTAGTAAATCAGCAAGCCGCAACCAACGCTCCCGCGCCGGTCCCTCATTCCAGGCCGCGATATCCTCACGCAAAGTCTGGAAGGCGAAGGGTTCGAGTGCCGGGACTTCCAGCGCAGCGATCAGGATCTTTTTGGCGATCAAATTGCGCATAAGATCGAGCCCTCCATTGACGCGCGCCGCAGCGGACCTGTCTCCATTCGCGGACTGAATCAGCGCGTGGATTGACGTTGTGCCATTGCATTGCCTGACAAGTTTTATTTCCGACGGCGTAAGAGCGACCACGTCCCCGCTATCCACGAAGATGAGATGATTGTCGTTCAGAATGCCATTCGGATTAAGCCGTGGCCGGCGCTCCAAAAAGGTTTGCGGGTCGGAATTGATCGCTGCGGCCAGAGCATGCGCCGTCCAGCGTTCGAGAAAAACTTCGCGACGCGCGATCCCCGGACGCGGTTCAAAATTCAGGGAACCACTTTGAATGGCCGAACCCCAGGCGGAAGGGCCGAATTCGCCAAAGGTATCGTTCTTCGCGGCAATACGCTGGAGATAAAGGAGAAGGTGACGTTCCCGTTCGCGGTTCCGACTATTGCGCGGCGGAAGCTCGCCGCCGGAGTGATCGATCAGGTGATGAACATCGCCCGAGCCGAAGACGAGATAGCGCGGAAGAATCCGCTGGCTGGTTTGCAGCAGCGCCCTGCGCGCTCCGGTCAATTCCTCTTCAAGCTGATCTTCCAGTTGCGAACGTGCTTGCCTGGCGGCCGTCGCGACCCGCGAGTATTCTTGGAGCTGTTGTGGAATTTTATGCTCGGGAATTTTGTCGCGACGAATGGCGATGCGCCACGCTGCAAAGTCTTCAGAGCTAAGGCCGCTATCACGGCGAGTGACAAATTCCAGAGCTGTATTTTTGACCTGATGGAGTTCGTTTTCCCACGCAAGTAGATGGCGCGCGGCGGCGAGAACGTTTGGCGTCGCAAGCTCCTCAAGAACATCAAATGGAACGCCGGCGAGGCGAATTAAAAACGGCGAAGCGATCCGGTAAGCAGACGACACGCTCGCAGCAAAACGAAACTGTCGCGGCCTGACAAGTGAAACTGCAGTTTACTTATCGTGCAGCGGCAGCCGCAGGGTGAAAGTGGTTCCGACTCCCAGGGTGCTGGCCACCTCGATCGATCCGTTGTGGTCGTCGATCACTTTTTTTGTAATGTAGAGCCCGAGGCCGGTGCCGTTTTTCCCCTGTTTGGTCGTGAAATAGGGTTCGAAGATTTTCCCAATTTCGTCTTCAGCAATTCCGTATCCGGTGTCTCGCACCTGGATATCAGCGTAAAGGTCCTTTTCCTGGCAATTCACCACCACTTTGCCATGCTTCTCGGTCGCAGCCTGGATGGCATTCACAATAACATTCTGCAACGCACGCGTTAGCTGCGTCGGATCGCCCAGGACTATCAATTCTTCCTCGGCAATTTCGCAGTCCAGTTGGACACCGTTTTGCGAGGCCATGCCGGTGACGCTCCTGCTGACATCCTGGACGATGCTGGACATCGAGACTGGCTTCGGTTTGGATGCGCCGACCCTGCCATAGCTTTGCCACATCGTGAGAAGTTCACGGCAAAGGCGCACATTTTGTTCGATAATGTGCAATTCTCTAGGTGAGCTCGCGTTTCGATCGCCGTTCCCGTCACCGGATTGTTCCAACTTTTTGGCCAAAATTTGAACATAACCCCAGACGATGGTGAGTGGATTACTCAGATCGTGGACGAATTCAGCAGACGCCTGACCGAGAGACGCGAGCCGTTCTTTTTGCGCGAGCTCGTTGCGAAGTCGCTCGTTCAGTTCGTGCAGTTCGCGTCCGGTCACCTCGCTTTGCCGCTGCAAACGGGTCCGCTCGACGTTCCGGCCGATCACTTCGCGCATTTGCACGGCGTCAAAAGGTTTATTGATGTAATCGTTAGCGCCGAGCCGGAGCGCTTCCTGGGCGGTCTCGAGCGCGCCGAAGCCCGTGAACATTATTACGGAAAGATGGGGATCGATTTCGCGGATTTTGCGCAGGCCATCAATCCCGTTCATTCCGGGCATGCGAATGTCCATCACGATCGTATCCGGGCGTTTTTCTTGTAGGAGCTGCAAGCCGGTCTCGACATTTTCCGCAGTGTGAACCTGATAGCTCGGCTTGAGCAGCATGCGCAGGCTTTCGCGTGGTCCGATTTCATCATCGATAATCAGGACCTTGGCGGGATCAGGCGATGCAGAGATGTGCACTATGAGCGGATTAGAGCTAGGGCCGTGCCGTGTTCCATGTGAATTATCGGGCTAAAAGAGCTGGGGGTCTTGGCCGAGGGTGAAACAAAAATGAGCGGCATGCAAGATCGATCTTGTGAATAAGTGAAAATTTGTGAATAAGTTCGCTGGGGCAGGGTGGATGGAAAATATAATGACTGCATTTAATGGGGACATTAGAATTTGGCTTTTTGATGGACGTCGGAGGCTCGCCCGTTTTCAACCGTAAGCTTGTTCAGAAATCACCTCAGGTAGAACGAGGGGATTTCGTCTTTGCGGAGTCGCGTCATGGTTAAGCGAAACCGCGTCGTTATTACCGGGATGGGGGTGCTCGCGCCGAACGGAATTGGGCTGGAAGCTTTCTGGGATTCTTTGCTCAGCGGTCGTAGCGGCATTGGACCGATCACTCTTTTTGATGCCAGCAATTTGAAAAGCCAAATCGCCGGGGAAGTGAAGAATTTCAATCCATCTGAATATATCGAACCGGAACTCAAGCCGAAGCGAATGGCACGTCACACGCAGTTCGCCTATGCCGCGACGATGATGGCACTCAAAGACGCGGGCTTGGAGATTAACGACTCAGATTTACCGAGCCCCACTCCGGTCGTCGTTGGAGTGAGCACCAGTGCGATGGACATTATCGAACGCTCAATTAGCGATTTCGACCGGCACGGTTTTCACGGTATGTCGCCGACGGCCATTTCTGCGTTGAAGCCGCAGGCAGCTGCCAATGTTATTGCGGATCGAATCGGCGTACGTGCGCATGCGGCGACAGTCTCATCGGCCTGTCCATCTGGCTTAGATGCCGTTGCCAGCGCGGCCATGACAATTCGCACGGGAGAAGCAGACCTGGCCATCGCCGGCGGGACGGATGCGCCCATAACTCCTCACACGGTGGCGGCTTTTGTAGCTAGCGGTCTAACGGTCCCGCACAATGGAAATCCGGAAAGTGCAAGTAAGCCGTTTGATTTAAACCGGGAATCCGGCGTCCTGGCAGAAGGTGCTGGAATGTTTGTGCTCGAAAACCTCGAACGGGCGGAAGCGCGAGGAGCACGTATTTACCTCGAACTAACTGGTTATGCCGCCCAACGCGATCTGGAGCCGGCTCAGTATGGATCCGGATTGCGCAGCTCAATGGAGCTGGCCTTGGCAAACGCGGGCTGCGAAAAGAGCCAAATCGATTACATATCGGCCTACGGACCTGGAGATCCGATATTAGACGCAGCCGAGATTCGATTTATCAAAGAGGTGTTTGGCCGCCACGCCTATTCCATTCCGATTAGCTCCATCAAAGGCGTCACTGGGAATCCGCTGGCGGCGGCAGGGCCACTCCAAATCGCAGCCTGTGCCCTGACGATCCGTGATCAACTAATCCCTCCCACGGCAAATTATCAGACCGCCGATCCTGATTGCGATCTCGATGTTGTTCCGCTGCGCGCGCGCAAAGCCAAAGTCCACCAGGCGCTTTTGAATGTGCGCGGTCTCGGGGGGAGCGCCAGCTCGCTGGTGATGGATCGAGTGTTTTGCTAATGAACAGGCAAGAGGTCCCGATTCTTGGGGCGTTAGTGATCCAGGCCGCGGTGGGGTTCGCTGTTTTCGTCACCAATCGCCATCGCAAGGCGACCCAAAGTTTCCTCATCCTGTCGATCGCCATGATTTGCTGGCTGGCAAGTCTCTACTTTGGTTCGACTAGCCACGATCTGGTAATTGTTGCCACAAACATGCGAGTAGCATTTGCTGCCGCAGTCTTGATTTTACTAGCGCTAAACTTCCTCCGGCTTTCGACGGTCAAGCCGGACGCGACCTGGGGAGATCTCATTCGTCACTCCGGTGGATGGATCATCCTGGCGTTCGCCGCAATCATTTTCTGTCAGTCAGATCTTCTCGTGAGGGGAGCACGCTTCCCAAATCAACCCGGAGCCGCCCCGCAGCCGATCTATGACTGGGGCGTCTATCTTTATGCTTACTTTTTCACGGGTGCCTTGGTTGTTCTTCTTGTCGCTTCTCTGCACGATCTTAGGAATAGCTCCGGTAGGATTCGATCGGAACTCGGCTACTTTTTACTCGGCTCTACCTCCATCCTGGTTCTTACTCTCGGCGCCTATCAGATATTACGGTTCTTCGTTCCACCCTCTCAGTTGTTTTGGTTTGCGCCACTTCGAGCCGTACTATTCACCCTGATCATTGCCTACGGGATTTCCACGCGAAAGATCATGGACGTCGGTCTTTTTCTGCGGCGCGCGATATCTTATGGAGTTCTCACCACCTACTTGCTCGCCCTTTACGGAGCGGTTTGGTGGCTGGTAGTCCAGGTAACAGCCTCTCTTTTTTATTCAACTGATCACACTTTTGCTCACATTGCCGCGGCTTTGGTCTGCACTTTCGCCATGGCGCCGGCGCGCGGGTTCTCTCAATCGCTAGCCGACCGTCTTTTTGTCGGTGGCCGTGGAATCGATTTTCGTGCCACCGTTAGCAAGGCTGCCGTCATCCTGGAATCGGTAACTACTTTGCCGGACTTGCTGCGTAGGTTCGCGACTACGATCGGGGAAGCGGTTGGCACTGATAGCGTAACGATTTACTTGGCGCAGCGTAAAGTTTTTCGAAAGAGCTATCCGAGTTCATCTGGGACGGTTGATCAATTCAAGGAGGAGGAGCCGTTGGTGCAATGGTTGGCCGCTCATCACGAACCGCTCATCCTCGAAGAGCTTCATCGGGCCCGTGCCACCGTGACGACCTTTGCCATTCGCCGCCAGCTGGAAGCAGCCGGCGCTGCGGCCGCGGTTGGGGTCCTCTCACGGGAACAACTCATTGGCATCATGCTTCTCGGACCAAGGCTCTCCGGCCGCATTTATGGTAGTACCGAGCAGAGCGCGCTTCAGGTGTTGTGCGGTCAACTTGCTGTCGCAATTGAAAACGCCGTGCTGTTCACCGAAGTCCAAAACGCCCGCATCTACAATGAAATATTACTTCAGAATTTAACTACCGGAGTAGTAGCGGCCGATGCCGATGGCCGTATTACGGTATTCAACCAGGAAGCGGCGCAGATAGCCGGCTTAAATAGCAACGGACGAGAACGAACGGTTGACGATCTGCCGGCACCCTTGCGCGATATCATTCGGACAACTTTGACTTCGGGTGAGCGCCAGGAAGATCGTGAAGTTGAATTGCGCGCTGCGACCGGAAGCACATTTGCTCGCGCCAGCAGCGCAACCTTTCGTGGTCAGGGGGGCGAGCTCCTGGGTGCGCTAATGGTGGTGACCGATATCACCGCAGTGAAACGGCTCGAGCTGCAGATTCGTCGCAGCGATCGCCTCGCCAGCCTCGGGACGCTCTCAGCCGGAATGGCACACGAGATTAAGAACCCGCTGGTTTCGATCAAGACTTTCGCTCAGCTCCTTCCGGAGCGCTACCACGAGTCTGATTTCCGCGAAACCTTTTCCAGCCTGATCGTGCACGAGATTGACCGGATCGATTCGCTGGTCAATCAGCTGCTTCGGTTCGCACGCCCGGCAAAACCATTGCTTCGGCCGATGCACGTGCACGAAGTACTGGAGAAAACGCTCCAACTCGTTCAACATCGGTTGTATCAAAAGGAAATCAAACTCAACCGGACGTTGGAGGCAAGCCTCGATACCATCCGGGCTGACTCAGATCAAATGGAGCAGGTCTTTCTGAATTTTTTCCTTAATGCCATGGATGCGATGAAACGTGGCGGCGAGCTCACGGTGGAGACCGAAATCCGGACCGGTGATTCTCTCGTGACACATCTTTTGCCGGAGGCCGAGAAGCGGCACGAAGCGCTATGTATTTCCATTCGCGATACCGGTGAGGGGATAAAAAAGGAGGATATTGCCCGGGTGTTCGATCCGTTTTTCACGACGAAGGATTTCGGAACCGGTCTCGGCCTTTCCGTGGTCCACGGAATAATTGAGGAACACGGCGGACAGATCGAAGTTGAAAGCGAGGTAGCGAAGGGAACTGCCTTTCACATTTTTTTGCCACTGGTGCGTTTTGATCAGGAAGTGGTGGCCGCATGAGGATGGCTTCCATTTGCATTCTTTACACGCAGGACGGTGACCTAGCACGGCGGGTCAAAGCTTTTCTTCGAACCATGGCACTGGTCCGCCGCGTTACTGATCCCAACCGGATGGAAGCCGCGCTGCAACAGAATTCGCCGGCGGTGATTTTAATGGATCTGCGAGCAAAAGAATGCCGCGACTTGCTCGAGCAGCTAGAACAGGATTGGTCGGAATCCCTCGTCATTGCTCTGGGTGCCCTTCGCTCCGAGCCGCTGCGCGAGGCCGAGCAATCCGGCATTTATGCGGCGGAGGATTTGCAACTCGACCGTCACCGTTTTCAAACTCTCGTTGGACGCGCCTTCGATCACTTAGAAATCATGCAAGAGAACCGCGATCTGCGCGAACAATCCCATTATGGTCCTCCCGCGGAACAACCCCGCCGGAGCGAACCGGTGCTGGAGCGTATGCACGCGCCGTCGCTGCCGCTGCTGCGTTTTCCTCGTGTCTTTCGGCGCCTCGATAATGTCGAAGGATTGCTCGCCAGCATCGTTGAAGGAGTGGCGGACGCTGCTGGCGTGACCCGCGTTGGCATTTTTTCGCGTATTCGTCAGGGGGATCGCTATCGCCTGCGTGCGGGTCTGCGTTGTCTGCCGGAAACTAACGAGATCGAGTACCACGAGCGCGATCCACTGGTCCGCTGGTTTGAATTACATGGGCACCTCGTTTCTCGGGCCAACCTCGCGCATATTGCCGCGCAAAATCAGCGGCCACTTTTGCGTCGGGCCCTCGATAGTTTTGGCGCCGAAGTGATGGTCCCTCTTTACGCGCGCGGGGAAATCATCGGCTGGCTGTTTTTCGGCCACCGTATCACCGGGTTACCATTTGATTACGGCGATCTCGAAGGCCTGATGATCCTGGCCGAGCATGTTTCCACCGTTCTCGAGAACGCGCTTCTCTACGAAGAGGTCACGCTGCAAAAAACCCTGGCGGAAACGCTCCTGAAATCAATCCCGCCGGGCATCGTCGCCATCGACGAGGACGGTATCGTTCGCTGGTTTAATCCCCCCGCCGAACCAATCCTCGGGCTCAAAGCTACTGAAGTTCTCAACCGTCCCGTTGAAGCCGTCGGCCGAAAGCTGGGTGCCATGTTGCGGGAAACTCTAGAGGCAAAGGCGAACCTTCCGCCGCGACAGTGGATCGAACCGAACACCCGCCGCTCCCTCTCGGTCGAATCCCGGCGACTGCTCGACCATCACACCCCCCTCGGTGCCGTCGCAGTCATTCACGATTTGACCGCGGAAGAAAATTTGCGGCAAAAGCAAGACCTGGTCGATCGCGCCGCTTTTTGGACCGACTTAGCCGCGAGCATGTCGCACGAAATTCGCAACCCACTCGTCGCGATTAAGACTTTCGCGCAACTTTTGCCTGAGCGATTCGATGATCCCGAGTTCCGGAAAAATTTCAATCAGATCGTTGTTCAGGAAATCGATCGCCTCGACAAGATTATCACCCAGATCAACGCGTTTGCTCATCCGGCGGAATTGAAGATGAGGCCGCTGGATATTCGCACGCCGGTAAAGCGTGGGCTTGAGCTTGCGCGCAGCAAATTTCGGGTCAACGGCGACGTGGCGGTGGAGACAGAATTGCCCGCCAATCTACCAAAGATTCTTGGCGACGAAGGGGCGCTGGCCGAAGCGGTGGCACATTTGGTCGCGAATGCGGCCGAAGCAGTCACCGAACAGAAAAAACCGAAGATTACACTTTCGGCCAAGCCGATTCACGAAGGTGGCCGCGCCAATGCGGTGCTCGTGACGGTGCAGGACAACGGACATGGGATTGCGCCGGAAATGCGCGGGAAGGTTTTCTCTCCTTTCTGTACAACAAAAGCGCGCGGCATGGGATTGGGTCTGCCGATCGTCAAACGAACCGTGTTCGATCACAACGGTCGCGTTGACATCGATACCAGCGCGAGCGGAACTGCCGTTAGCATTGCGCTGCCCGCGACTGCGAACGGCGGCTAGCAGCGGAGGGCGTCGCGCCGTCCGCGCTCAATATTTGGGACACGACGGCGTATCCCTCGATTCTTTGTCTGACCTTCCCTCTCCCTTTCTCAAGGCTCTGCCATTATGTTCGCTTGAATAGCGCTCGCCCGACTCTTTATTGAGCCTTCCATGAAGAAAGCACTCGAGGAAGATTCGATCGCAGAACTGAAGGCAAAGTTGAGAGGCCCAGTGATTGAGCCGGACGACCCGGATTACGATGATGCTCGCAAAGTCTATAATGCGATGATCGACAAGAAGCCGCGCTTAATTGCGCGCTGCGCCGACGTGGCGGATGTGATCAGCTCAGTAAACTTTGCCAGAAAACATGGGCTGCTTCTTGCCATCCGTAGCGGAGGACATAACGGTGGTGGACTTGGAATTTGCGATGATGGATTAGTGATTGATCTCGGGTCGATCAAATATACCCGGGTCGATCCGGCGGCGCGCACGGCGACTGTAGGCGGCGGATGCACCTGGGGCGATGTCGATCATGCAACGCATGCGTTCGGCTTGGCCACTCCCAGCGGAATTATTTCGACGACCGGTGTCGGTGGCTTAACTCTCGGTGGAGGAATTGGACATCTGACCCGCAAATGCGGACTCACCATCGACAACCTGATCTCAGCCGATTTGGTCCTGGCTGATGGAAGTTTTGTCAAAGCGAATGCGGATGAGAACTCTGATTTGTTCTGGGCCATTCGCGGCGGCGGCGGAAACTTCGGGATAATAACTTCGTTTACTTTCAAGTTGCATCCAATCGATACCGTTTACGGCGGGCCGATGCTGTACGAGCTAAGCGAAACAGCTGAAGTGATGAAATGGTATCGCGATCTAATTACGAGGGCGCCCGACGATCTCAATGGTTGGTTCGCTTTTCTGACGGTGCCGCCGGCAGCTCCCTTCCCGGAGCATCTTCATCTGAAAAAGATGTGCGGCGTTATCTGGACATGGACAGGAGGTTTACCGCAGGGCGAAGAAACATTTAAGCCGATTCGGGCTTTTAAGAAGGCCGCACTCGATTTTGTCGGGCCGCTGCCGCAGCCTGCGTTGCAAAGCATGTTCGACGCAATTTACCCGCCGGGTTTGCAGTGGTACTGGCGCGCGGACTTTGTCAGGAAACTGAGCGACGAAGCGATTGCCGAACACATTAAATTTGCCAACGCGCTGCCATCAATGCATTCCACCATGCATCTTTATCCAATCAATGGGGCGGCCGGGCGCGTCGGCAAGAACGAAACGGCCTGGAATTACCGCGATGCAACCTGGACCCAAGTCATGGTCGGGGTTGATCCCGATCCGGCCAACAACGACAAGACCATTTCCTGGACCAAAAGCTATTGGGACGCGCTCCATCCATACTCTGCGGGCGGAGCTTACGTGAACTTTATGATGGATGAAGGAGAAGAACGGGTGAAAGCGACCTATGGAGATAACTATCAGCGATTAGTTGAGATTAAGAATAAATATGATCCCGATAATCTTTTTCGGGTGAACCAAAACATTAAACCGAGCAAGGGCCGCCCTGTTGTTGCTACCTAGAACCCGTTTCCTAATTGATCTTTCGTCCTGTAGCCATGGCGCTCTGTCGCCGTGCCGCAGAAGCATCTTGTTGGAGAAGGGCCCTCAGCCTAACCTTCTCTCCCCGGGCAGAAGGAACTACCTCTCCCTTAGGGAGAGGGTTGGGGTAAGGGAAAATCTGTGATAAAGGACGTCTTATTGTGGTTAGGAACTAGACGGCCGCCTCAGATTAAAAAGAACAGATGAATGCGGAGGAACTAAGGTTTTTGCAAGCGCCGGTGAAGGAGCGATATCGCCAGCAGCCAGAGACCGCGCTAGTCACCCTCCGGGCCGAAGGACGGCTTGGTGAAGGTGTTACCTGCAAGATAGAAACCGGAAAAGCGCCGGTCGAAGCCGGGCTCCATCCCGCTACTGGTGGCGACGGTCGCAGCGCATGCTCGGGCGACATGTTGCTCGAAGCATTGGTCGGATGCGCTGGTGTTACTTTGAACGCGGTCGCTACCGCGCTCGGAATTCGGTTACGGGATGCAACAGTGCGTGCCGAAGGCGACCTCGACTTTCGCGGCACCCTGGGAGTGTCCAGGGAAGTGCCGGTCGGTTTTCAGCAAATACGATTGCAGTTCGATCTCGACAGCGATGCGAGCGAAGAGCAACTGGCTACCCTGCTTCGCCTGACCGAACGGTACTGCGTTGTCTACCAAACTTTGAGCCGTCCGGCCAAGATCGACGTTGAGTATCGGCTTAGGTCAGGATAGGTTGCCGCCGCTCCGAGCTATCCTATGCCAACATACATGGACATTCACGAGATTCAGGGAGGGATTACCGCCGAAGAAGTGGCCAAGGCGCACGCCCACGATGTCGCCGTCGAGGGGAAATACGGCGTTCATTATCACAGGTACTGGGTGAATGAGAGTGCCGGCAAAATTTTTTGCCTCTGCGAGGCACCGACTGCTGAAGCCGCCATGCAAGTCCATCGCGAAGCCCACGGCCAGGTCGCGGAAAAAATTATTCAAGTTGAGCCTGAGGTTGCCGATTTGTTTCTCGGCGGGAGCGAAGTAAATGCGGCAG
>Ga0209808_1001225_pt1 | contig 13150 bp, 10 predicted proteins | sample GraSoiAngelo_157_FD_186171 | JGI IMG/M metagenome (GOLD analysis project Ga0209808, IMG submission 186171) | Grasslands soil microbial communities from the Angelo Coastal Reserve, California, USA - 14_1009_16_20cm (SPAdes) (version 2) | ecosystem: Environmental > Terrestrial > Soil > Grasslands ...
TGTCACCGATCAGGCAACGGCGCGATGCTTGGGAGGGTGTCGTCACCAGCTCCACATAGACGCCTGGCCGCTCGAGATCTCCTTCGACCAGTGGCTGCAGCGGTCCGCCCAGCCAGCTTTGCAAAGCGGTATCGGCCGGCGCGACCGGCACGTTGGAGAGGAGCAGCCGTGTGAGGTACGCCACGTCTTGATCCCATGGGATTGCCATTCCACGATGCGTCGGGGGCGGCTCGACAGTCGTATCGGGGTCGACGGGGACGATGACGTAGGGGCGTTCCTCGAGCTGCCGCGCGTCATTGCCGTACACGCTGTCGATCAAGAGCCACGCGCGCGCTGCGGCTTCACGCAGCGGGAGGGGCGAGGGATTCGTCACGATCGTGAGCGCGCCTACTCGGATCGTGTCTCGTCCGGACGGCGCTCGGGTACGCTCCAGGCTGTCGATCGCGTCCGCCACGGCCGTCGCGTGACGCCACTCCCGCGCCAGGCTATCGGCGCGAGCTTGCAGCCTCGGCAGATCCTGGCCCTGCAGCGCCCGCGTGCAGGCGAGCAGCGCGAACAGCCAGCAAGTCCTAGACATCGATCAGCATCCAGCGCCCGGTGAAGATGGCCAGGGGCCCCGGCCAGTTCAGCACCACGAGCTGCAGCGTTCCCACGAGGTCGAGGTCGACCCTGGCGGCCTGCGCGAGCACCTGGACGAGGAGCACGCCGCCGATCAGGGCGAGGATGATCCCCGCGGTGCGTGCCGTGCCCGCGGAGACCGCGAAGAAGACCGCGAATGCGACGAGAGCAGCGAGCGCAAACCGGACCGCGAGCGCCCCAGGGTATCCCTGGAGGCCCACGGGAATCGTTGCGGTCCACGTGGCGAGCAGCGCCCCGGCCAGGACCGCGACGATCGGCGCCGCCAGGAGTACCATACCGGCTCCGAACCGTAAGAGGACGTAGCGCCACCGTGGCAGCGGGAGCACGAGCGCATGTACGTGCCGCCCACGGTGGTCGGGAGCCCAGGTCGCCAACGCGACCAGCAATCCGAGCGTCGCGGCGAGGACGGGGTACAGCACCCCCCATGACTGCACGGTGTGCAGCAGGTCGCCCGGGGTGAGCGGGCTCGCATCGGGGCGGGCGGCGCCTTGCAGCGAGATAATCGGCAGCGCGAAGCCGGCCACGCTACCGAGTACCACGATCAGCCGGGACCACTTCCACTGGGTGTACAGAATTACCCGGAACATGGCGGCCTCCTAAGCGCGCGTCCCGCGGAACGTGCGAAGCAGTTCCACGAATCCCTCTTCGAGATCCAGGTCGATCACGGCATGCAACGACACGCCGGCGCCCTCGAAGTACGACGCCATCTGCGGCTCCCAGTCCCGCACCAGCCAGGTCTCGCCGGCACCATCGCTCGGTTCCCGCCCGAGCAGCACAAATGGAGTGTCGTCTCGTGTCGTCGGTGTGCCACCGATGCGGAGCCGCTTGATGCCGTTCTTGAAGCGCTGCATCGGCACCTCCGTGATCAACCGGCCGTCGTCCATGACGCCGATCCAATCGCAAAAGCGTTCCAGCTCGTGTACCAGGTGACTGGAGATGATGACCGTCGCGTGTCGTTGCGCGACGTAGTCGAGCAAGGCCGACAGCACGTCCCGTCGCACTACGGGATCGAGGCCGTCGGTCGGCTCGTCGAGGACGAGCAGCTCCGGCCGCTGCGCTAAGGCCAGGAGCATCATGACCTTGCCTTTCTGCCCCTTGGAAAGCCGCCCGAACGGTTGACGGTCCTCCAGCCCGAACTGAACCAGCAGTCGCTCCGCCCATGGCCAATCCCACGTCCGGTAGAACGCCGCATGAAACGCGAGCGTCTCGCGAACGCTCAGGAGCGGATCGAGGTGGGGCTGCTCGGGAACGAATCCCACGCGTGCCAGGACACGGGCCGCATCGCGCGGCACCTCGTCGCCCAAGACCGTGATGCGCCCGGCGAGCGGGCGGAGCAGGCCCAGCATGAGCCTCATCGTCGTCGTCTTACCGGAACCATTGGGGCCGAGGAAGCCGTAAATGGCGCCGTGCGGGACGTGCAGGTCCAGAGCCTCGATCTTGAACGTCCTGCCGGCACGATAGCACAGTTGCTGGATCTCGATGGCATTGGTCATGGCACTCCCACTCCGATCTCCTCTGCGACAGCGGCCTGCAGGTCCTGTCGGGACACGCCGAGGCGTCCCGCATGAGCGAGCATCTCGCGGACCAGTGCAACCGCCTGCCGCGCCCGCTCGCGCGCGCGCGCCTGGGGCGCGACCTCTCGCACAAACGTCCCGGCGCCCTGTCGCATCTCCACGAACCCCTCGGTCTCGAGGTCGCGATACGCCTGCACGACCGTCGCGGGGTTCACGCGCAGCTGAGTGGCCAGCTGGCGCACGGAGGGCAGGGCGGTGGCTGGGCGCAGCTCACCCGACGCAATGGCCAACCGCACGCGGTTGGCGATCTGCTCGTACAGGGGGATTGGGCTGCGGGGGTTGAGATGCTCGAACACCGCTATGGCATCTGTATCATTGTAGCGATACAGTGATACAACCGCGGGGGATTGTCAAGCAGCGGATGCGGCCGCCCTGTCCCTTTCGGCGCAAGTTGTTTATTTTCAAGACACTGATGGTGCGGCAGGGCGGGGACGGCGTCGGTCAATCCGGCAGCGCCTGGCCAGCCCGGCGGATCCGCCGGAGCTCGCAGCAGGCGCGCCGCGATGAAACGGGCGACCTCCCTTGAAACTCCCGCCGCGCACGACCTTGACCGGCGACCCATAACACGACTCTGCACCGCAAACCTGTCGCCTCACCTGAGGCGCCCCGACTCGGGCGCCCGACCTCTCATTGCCCCCACCGCCCGCCTCGCGCATCCGGCCGTTTGACGGCCAGGCGCGGGGGGCGCGCACGGCGAGGGCTCCTGGAGCAACACACAACCACATGATGACACAGCCGCATGCTCATCTCGCACGACCGCACAAAGAACCGCCCGCCCACGCGCCCAATGCCGCGCTGCTGATCGACTTCGACAACGTCACGATGGGGATCCGCTCGGACCTCCAGTCGGAGCTGAAGCGGCTGCTGCAATCGGAGATCATCCGCGGGAAGGTGGCCGTGCAGCGCGCCTACGCCGACTGGCGCCGCTACCCACAGTATATCGTGCCGCTCTCGGAATCGTCCATCGACCTGATCTTCGCGCCGGCCTACGGCTCCAACAAGAAAAACGCGACCGACATCCGGCTCGCGATCGACGCGCTCGAGCTCGTGTTCACACGGCCCGAGATCGGGACGTTCATCCTGCTGTCGGGCGATTCCGACTTCTCCTCGCTGGTGCTCAAGCTCAAGGAGTACGGCAAGTACGTGATCGGCGTGGGAATCCGCGAGTCGTCCAGCGACCTGCTGATCCAGAATTGCGACGAGTACTACTCGTACAACGAGCTGGCCGGGTTCACCAAAGAGTCCGACATCACGCACGAGCGCCACGACCCCTGGGAGCTCGTGGTCGAAGCCGTGAAGCAGATGACCGCGCACAACGACGTGATGCGGTCCGACCGCTTGAAACAGGTGATGCAAGAGATCGATCCCACGTTCAACGAGAAAGACGTCGGATTCTCGCGCTTCTCGAAGTTCGTGGTCGAGGCCGCCCACAAGGGCTTGATCAACCTCACCAAGCTCGACAACGGCCAGTACGAGATCGCCCTCGGCCGGGACGTGCCCGGCGCCGCGGCGCAGCCGGCAGGTGTGGCCGCGCCCGCCACGCCCGCCACGTCTGATCGATCGGATCGGGGCCGCGAGCGCGGCGAAGGCCGCGGCCGGGGCCGGGGCCGACGCGGCGGTGGCGGAGGGGGGGGCCGCGACGAGCAGCCCACTCGCCCAGAGCCCGTGCCGGCGGACGAGCCCGCACCGGAAGTCGCTCCCGAGCAGCGCCGCAGTGCGTTCTCGTTGGACGGTGCCTTCGGCGTGATCAAGCAGGCGATCGGCCGCCTGGGCGGCGATGCCCGCCCGGTGAGCGCCGAAGAGCTCGGCGAAGCCATGGCCGAGATCAAGGGCGATGCCGAGCCCGTCGAGCCGGCCCAGGTGCAGAAGCTGCTGCGCCAGGCGCACGACCGTGAGTTGATCGACCTCGCCAAGGACGATGACGGCGCCTACACGGTCAAGGTCCGCGACACGGTCCCCGAAGCCGACGAAGCGCTCGATCCGCCCATGCCGGACTCGTCGGCACCGCCATCGATGCGGCCCGGCGCCTCCCCCAGCGGGGGCATTCCGGCGCGCAGCGCGCGGTTCCGCCGGGGCTCGCGCGGCCCGCGCGTCAGTCCCCCCGACATTCCCAAGATCGGGGTGGTCGAGGTGGACCCCAACTTCAAGCCCCGGATCGAGCTGCTGCCGCCCAAGCAGGCCGATATCGAGCCCCGCACCCCCGACGCGACCTCGGCTGGATTCCCTTCCGGGGGAGACGAGCACCGGGAGCGCGGGGGTCGGGGCGGGCGCGGTGGGCGGGGTGGTGGGGGTGGCGGGGGCCGTGGAGGCGACGCCAACGCCCGCGGGGGCGACCGCGCCGAGTCGGGTGAGCGGCCGGAGCGCGGGGAGCGCGGCGGTCGCGGCCGCCGGGGAGGCCGGGGACGAGGCGGTCGGGGGCGCGGAGCGGGGGGAGCGGGGGCCGCGAACGGCAGCGAGCGCGGACAGCCGCGCGACTTCGAGCAGCCGCGAGCCTCGGTGCCCGAGCCCGCGGCACCGCCGGCTCCCCCGCCACCCTCTCCCAAGCTCCCGGCGCCCGAGCCGGACGAGGCCGGGGGAGAGTCCTTCTGGTCCAAGGTGAAGCGCGGGCTCACCGGCGGTCCGTGAACGGCAGAGCCCTGCCGGCGTCGTTCTACGCGCGACCTACTCCTGTGGTCGCGCGTAGGCTTTTGGGACATGTGCTCGTCAGCGAGGTCGGTGGCCGCCGCACCGCCGGCCGGATCGTCGAGACCGAGGCGTACCTCGGCCCGGACGACCCCGCGAGCCACGGCTACCAGGCCCGGCGCACCCGCCGCAATGCCAGCATGTTCGAGCGGCCCGGAACGGCGTACGTGTACTTCACCTACGGCATGCACTGGTGCCTCAACGCGGTGACCGAGCGCGCCGGCGTTCCCGCCGCCGTGCTGATTCGGGCGCTCGAGCCCCTGGAAGGTCTCCCGACCATGCGCCGCAGGCGCCGTAACGCGTCGGACCGGGAGCTATGCTCCGGCCCGGCCAAACTGTGCCAGGCGCTGGGTGTCACCGGCCGGGAAGACGGTGTGCATCTCACGCGCGGTCGGCTGCGGATCGTTCGTGAGCGCAGCCGACAGCGAGCCGCCATCATCGTGACACCGCGCATCGGCCTTACCAAGGCCGTCGACTGGCCGCTGCGGTTCCTGATCGAAGGCTCGCCGTGGGTCTCCCGCTAGGACTGCTGCTCGTGCTCCAGCAACCCATCGTGGTGGACGGCCACATCGACACGCCGCAGCGCATGCTCGACATGAAGACCGACATCACGGCGCGGCTCTCCGATGGCCACGTCGACGTGCCGCGCATGAAAGAGGGCGGGCTCACGGCGGCGTTCTTCTCGATCTGGGTGGACGCCCGCTACGGTCCGGGCACGGCGTTCCCCCGGGCCCTGGCGCTGATCGGCGCCGTTCGGGCGCTCGCGGACACGAACCCCGAGGTGGAGCTCGCGACGTCCGCAGACGATGTACGGGCGGCGGCGGGCCGCGGGCACGTCGCCGCGCTGATGGGGGTCGAGGGCGGGCACGCGATCGAGAGCTCTCTGGAGAAGCTCGACTCGCTCTACCGCCTGGGTGTGCGCTACATGACCCTCACCTGGAATAACGGGAACGATTGGGCGGGCTCGTCCACTGATCTCAAGCGGCACGGCGGGTTGACGCCGTTCGGGCGCCAGGTGGTGCGACGCATGAACGAATTGGGGATGCTGGTGGACGTGTCGCACGTGTCCGATCAGACGTTCTGGGACGTCATCGCCGCCAGCACGCGGCCGGTGATCGCCTCCCACTCCTCCTGCCGCGCCCTCGCGCATCATCCGCGCAATCTCTCGGACGACGAGCTGCGGGCCGTCGCCAAGAACGGAGGCGTCGTGGGGATCAACTTCTACCCCGTGTTCCTGGACGAGCATTTCCGCCACCAGTACGAGGAGCTCCGCCGGCGGCTCAAGCCGGAGACGGACGCGATCCGGGCCCGCTACCGCGGCCGCCCGGGCGAGTCGGCGTTCGAAGTGGACAAGTTCGTGGGCGAGCAGGCCGAGAGTCTCGACGTACCCACCATCGATCGACTGGTGGACCATATCGAGCACGCGGTGCAGGTCATGGGGATCGACCACGTGGGCTTGGGGAGCGACTTCGACGGGATCAGTGTGCTGCCGCGGCCCCTGAAGGACGCGACATCGTTGCCCGAGCTGGTGCGCGCCCTCGAGGCGCGCGGCTACAGGGACGAGGCGCTCCGCAAGATCCTGGGCGAGAACTTCCTGCGCGTGCTTACTGCCGGTCCGTGATCCCCTCTTTGGCGCTTCCGAAGGAGTAGCGGACCCCACCCTGGAAGGTGTGCGTGGTCCCCTGGATCAGGAAGGTCGCCGCCGATGAGGTCAGAATGTAGTGACCGTACAGCGCGAGGCGGCCCTGCTTGATGTCGATCCCGCCCATCCACCAGAAGAACGCCTTCGTGGCCGCATTGTCCGCCGCGTCCTGCAGCGCGGCGAACTGCGCGCCGCTGCAGCCCGTGCAGCTCGTCGCCTCGACGTTCAAGGCCTCCATGATGGCGAACCCGCCTCCCGCAAACGGTTCCACGCGGAGCTGCGCCGGGAAGGCGAGCACCCCGACCATGAGGCGCCGCAGGTTGTTGAACTGCACGTTCCCCGGCTCCACAGCGCCGGTCGGCTCGATGAAGGTCACGTGCCGGGGTGAGATGAAGAACGACTGCTCGTAGGACGCGTACAAGGCGGTGCGCTTGCCCGTGATCAGCCAGTGCCCGCCGAACGTCGGCTCGAACGAGTAGCTGTCGAAGTTGGTCCGGAAGATCATCAGCCCACCCTGGCCACCCCAGTACCACTTGTGTTGCCAATCGCTGCTGCGCCGCTCATAAGTGGGGCCGCCGCGCGGTCTCGCCTCCGGGACCTTGCCGCCGGCCGCGACGATCGAGTCGCGGCGTTGCTTGGGAATCTCGGGATAGATCTTCTCACGCCGGCTGGATCCGAGGAAAAGCGACAGTCCCGCCGACCCGACCATCTGGCCGGCCCATTTGCTGCCCGGGAACTGCGTGCTCGGGGTGTAGTAGGCGCGCCCTTCGAGGCGCAGCGCGGCCCGATCGCTGATGTAGATCCGGTCGCCCAAGGCCGCGTGCGCCCCGGCGTCCCGGAACCCGCCCGCGGCGCCGCTGTTGAAATCCATGGCGGAGTAGCCGCCCAACAGATAGAAGCTTTTCTCGGAGCCGAAGTTCAGCACCAGGCTCCCCGATGCGAACCACACCGGGCCGTTGGTCCCGCTCCCGCCGGTAGGCTTGGGCCGCATGTAGAGCCCGTCGCCCTCGATCCCCAGCCAGTCGGTGATCCAGAAGCCGAGCCGGCCGCCGCCGCCGATCTGGTTGTCCAGCAGGAAAGCCCGGTCGAACCGGGTGTATGAGGCGAACCCGCCGATCTCGAACTGGTGGGCGTGCTGGGCGCTCAAGCTCGCGGCCCCGCCGAGCAGCAGAACCCCAATCACGGTGGCTACCCGCATGAGACGACTCCTCGTGAGGCGGCGTTCGTACCGGAAAAGCGACCCCCAAAATAGGGAGTTCGGCCGGAAAACGCGATACCCCTTCGGCTTAAGCCTCTGAGCCTTGAAAGTACTTGAAGGTAAGGCGAGGGCTCAGCCGCTCCATACCGAAGATATCCCGAAAATCGAGGAGCCTAGTGACCCACGAAGAACGACATCCCCACGCTCCCAACGAAGTGGATTACTTCGTCCTGCAGGCCGAAACCGGCACCGGGGCCGCGGTAGTAGGCTCGGGCTTCCAACCGGACGGCCGCATGGTTACCGGCGAAGAACAGCCGCTGGCCGAGCCCGGCGTGGACGGCGTTCAGATCAGAGTTGTAGGGTGCGCCCGGTCCCATGTGGAGGCGCGAATACCCGCCCAGGACGTACAGGCCGCCCGAGCTCAGGACCAGGCTCGCGCTCGCGAACGCGGCCGTCGTCTTCCCCACGCCGCTGAACGTCGAGCGCGGCTGAGCGACGTTGCCGTCCACCTCGAGGCTGAAGTGGTCGCCCAGAAAGAAGCCCAGCCAGCCCCCCACGCCGATTTGAGGGTCGAGCTGGAAACGGCTGTCGTACCGCGTGTAGGTTCCGAACCCGCCGATTTCGATCTGGCCGCCGTGCTGTGCCGAGAGGCACGGAGCGCCGCTGGCCAGCAGCACCGCAATGACAGTGAGCGCCCGCATGGAAGGACTCCTATGGGGATGGTTGGGTCGCGGGCGCGCCCCAAAATAGGAGTTTTCCTCGAATGCGCGATATGGCTGCACTGCAACCAGAATCGGTGAGGCCTGGCGCACGCCGCGCCAGGTCAGGCGGCGTTACAAGATGAACCACGTCACAGCAGCCCCAGCTTGGCGCCCACCCGTTTGAATGCCGCCAGCGCGAAGTCCAGATCCTCCCGGGTGTGGGCAGCCGAGAGCTGACACCGAATTCGGGCGTGGCCCTGGGGGACGACGGGGTACCCGAACCCCGTTACGAACACCCCCTCGGCGAGCAGCAGCTCGCTCATCTCGATCGCCTTGGCGGTCTCGCCCAGAATCACCGGCACGATGGGCGTCTCGCCCTCGAGGGGCTTGAAGCCCAGGGCGCGGAGCCGCTCCCGGAAATAGCGGGCGTTCTCGTGCAGCCGGGTGACCAGCTCCGGGTGGTGCTCCACGTGGCGCACCGCGGCGAGCGCGCTCCCGGCGACGGTCGGCGGGAGCGCGTTGGAAAACAGTTGGGGCCGCGAGCGCTGGGTGAGATAGTCGGCGAGGGGGCTTGGGCCGGCGGTGAAGCCGCCCGCGGCTCCCCCCAGCGCCTTGCCCAGCGTCGACGTGATGATGTCCACCTGGCCGAGCATGCGATAGTGCTCGGCGGTGCCTCGGCCCGAGCGGCCCAGCACGCCGGTGCCATGCGAGTCGTCCATGGCCACCACGGCGCCGTAGCGTCGCGCCAGGGTGACGATGTCGGGCAGCTTGGCGATGTCGCCTTCCATCGAGAACACGCCGTCGGTGAAGATGAGCTTCAGGCGCGAGTCTTTGGCCGCCCGCAGCTTGTCCTCCAGGTCCGCCATGTCGGAATGCCGGTACACCGCCGTCTGACACTTCGTGATGGACTTGGCCAGGCGGATCGCGTCGATGATGGACGCGTGATTCAGCTGGTCGGAGATGACGATGTCCTGCTCGCCGAGCAGCGTGGCGACGAGGCCTTCGTTCGCGTTCCAGCAGCTCACGTAGCTGAGGGCCGACTCGCATCCCACGAACCGTGCGAGCGCCTGTTCGAGCTCGCGGTGAATGGCGAAGGTGCCGCAGATGAAGCGCACGGAGCCGGTTCCGGCCCCGAACTGGTCCAGGGCGCGCTTGCCGCCGGCGACCACCTCCGGCTCGTTGCAGAGTCCCAGATAGTTGTTGGACGAGAGAATCACGACCTCGCCGCGCCCTTCCATCCTGGTGCGTGCGGCTTGCGGCCCTTCGAGGTGGTTGAGGCGCTTGTAGACGCCTTGCTGCTTGAACTGCTCGAGCTCGGCTTTGAGCCGGGCGGCGAAGCTCATGCGATCTCCAGGATGATCTTGCCCGCATCGCCCGAGCGGATGGCGGCGAGGGCTTCATCGATTTTGGCGAGTGGAAACTGGTGCGTGATCACGGGCCGGGGGTCGACCAGTCCCGCGGAGAGATAGCGGCGCATCTGGTTCCAGGTCTCGTACATCTTGCGGCCGATCACGCCGTACACGGTGATGCCCTTGAAGATGATTTCGCCGGCGAAGTCCACCGGCACCTGGCCGTTGGGAATGCCCAGCAGCTGGACCCGTCCGCCCAGGCGCACGGCGGCAAACGCCTGGTGCAGGGCCGACGGGACGCCCGACATCTCGCACACCACGTCCGCGCCCTCGCCGCCGGTCTCGGCCAGCACCGCGCGCACCACGTCGTCGCGCGTAGCGTCGATCGTCACGTGGGCGCCCATCTGCTTGGCCAGCGCCAGGCGCTTGGCGTTCACATCCGAGGCGATCACTTTGGCCGCGCCCGCGGCCCGGGCGATCCCGACGGCGAAGCAGCCGATGGGACCGCACCCCACGACGAACACGGTGCTGCCGGGAATGTCCGCGGTCAGCACCGTGTGAAACGCGTTGCCCATCGGGTCCATCACGGCGCCCACGGTGGTGGGAATGCCGTCGAGCGGCAGCACGTTGGTGGCGGGCATGGCGATGTACTCGGCGAACGCGCCGTCCCGGTCCACGCCGATGATGCGTGTGTTCTTGCAGATGTGGCTGTTGCCGGTGCGGCACTGGAGACAGTGTCCGCACACTATATGCCCCTCGGCGGTGACGAGCTGCCCGGTCTCGAGCTCCGCCACGCCGCCGCCCACCGCCACGATCTCCCCGGCGAACTCGTGTCCGACCACCAGGGGTGGCCGGAGGCGGCCTTCCGCCCACGCATTCCAGTCGGCGATGTGCAGGTCGGTGCCGCAGACGCCGGCGTGCCGCACGGCGATGAGCACCTCGCCCGGGCCGGGAGACGGTTTGGGCACCGTCGTGACCTTGAGGCCGGGGGCGCGCTTCTCTTTGACGATCGCTTGCATTGAGACTCGAGATGCCAGATGCGAGATGCGGGATGCGTTAGAAGATAGACCGCGTGAAGCCGCCGTCGACCTGCAACACGGCGCCCGTAATATAGCTGGCGCGTTCGGATACGAGGAACGCGACCGCCGCCGCCAGCTCTTCGGTGCGGCCCATGCGCGCCATGGGAATGCTGGCGACCAGCTCTCGCATCACGTCCTGGGACGCCCGCTGCTCGCGTTTGGCCCGCGTTTCCGTCAGCTCCGCGATCCGCTCCGTCGCGATGAAACCGGGGCACACGACGTTGACCGTGATACCGTCCGTGGCCACCTCGTCCGCCAACGCCTTCGCGAAGCCGAGCACACCGGCACGGGCTGTGGTCGAGAGGATCAGGCCGGGCAGCGGCTGCTTGGCGGCGACCGAGGCGAGGCACACGATCCGCCCCCACTGGAGCTTGCGCATGAGCGGCACCGCGGCGCGGCACAGATGGACCACGGAGAGCAGGTTGAGCTCTACGGCCTGCTGAAACGTCTCGGCGCTCTGGTTACTGAACGGCGCGGCGGGCGGGCCGCCCGCATTGCAGAACAACACGTCGAGCCGGCCCAGCTCATGGTGCACCCGCTCCACCAGGCCTGCGGCCTGCGCCGGGACGCCCACGTCCGCCGCGAACGGTGCGACGCGCTGGCCGGTCTCCGCCGTGAGCTGGTCGGCGGCGCGCGTCGCCGCGTCGTCGTGGCGGCCGTTGACCGCTACGAGGGCCCCCTCGCGCGCCAGGATCTGCGCGACGGCGCGACCCAGACCCTGGGTGCTGCCGCACACCAACGCCACACGGCCCGCGAGGCCCAAATCCATGGGCCGAATTTACGGGAAAGGGGCTACCCCGGTTAGAAGTAGGGGCGCAGCATGCTGCGCCCCTACACGTCGGTCAGTCCGCCACCGCGACGTGAGCCGCCTCGAGCCGCACGGCGCAGCACTTGAGCTCGGCCATCTTGGCGTAGGGATCGAGCACGGGGTTGGTGAGCAGGTTCGCCGCCGCCTCGCGGAAGTGGAAGGGAACGAACACCTGCCCCCGCGCGACGCGCTTCGAGATGCGGCACGAGCTCACCATCGCGTTGCGGCGCGACGTGAGCCGCACGAGATCACCGTCCTCCAGGCGCAGCTGCGCGGCGTCGTCCGGGTGAATCTCGACGACGGGCGTGGGCTCCCGCTGATCGAGCCCTGAGGCACGCCGGGTCATGGTGCCGGTGTGCCAGTGATACAACTGCCGGCCGGTATTCATGACGAACGGGTACTGCTCGTCGGGAAGCTCGACGGGCGGAGCGTACTCGACGGGCACGAACGTGCCCTTCCCGTCGGCGGTCGGGAAGCGCTCGTCGAACAGGAACGCGGTGCCCGGGTGACCGGCTGCCGGCACGGGATACTGCAGCCCCGCCCCCTCGAGCTGCCGGTACGTCACTCCTCTCCAGGAGGGCGTCACCGTGGTGATCTCGCCCATCACGGCCTCCGCCGTCGAGAACGTGGTCGACAGGCCGAGGCGGTTGGACAGCTCGATCAGGATCTCGAGATCGGGGCGGGCCTCGCCCGGTGGCGCCACCGCCTGGCGCGCCAGCTGAACCCGCCGCTCCGTGTTCACGAACGTGCCGGTCTTCTCCGCGAAGCTCGAGCCGGGCAGCACGACGTCGGCGTAGCGCGCGGTCTCGGTGAGGAACAGGTCGTGCACCACCAGGAACTCGAGCTGCCGGAACCATTGCTCGGCGTGCGCGATGTCGGGATCGGAGATGATGGGGTTCTCGCCCATGATGTACATGCCACGCACCCCGCTCTCCTCCTTCACGATCTCCGTCACCATGAGCCCCTCCTTGAGCGAGAGAGACTCCTCCGGCACGCCCCACGCCCGGGCGTATTCGGCGCGGTTCTTCGGGTCCTTCACGGTGCGGTAGTCGGTGTACACGAAGGGGATCGCCCCCACGTCCGAGGCGCCCTGCACGTTGTTCTGCCCGCGCACCGGCATCATGGCCGCACCCCAGCGACCGATCATCCCGCAGGCGAGCATCAGGTTCAGGAGCGAGGTGACCAGGTCGGTGCCGTTGGCGTGCTGGGTGAGGCCCATCGCCCACAGGGTACTGGTGTTCGGCCCCCGCGCGTAGATCTCGGCCGCCTCGCGGATGCGGTCGGGCGGTACGCCCGTGATCTTCGCCGCCACCTGGGGCGTCATCGCCTGCACCGACGCGCGCACCTTGTCGAACGCGTGGGTCCGCTGCGTGAGGAACTGCTTGGCCTCGAGCCCGCTGGCGATCACGTGGTTGAGCATCGCGTTGAACAGCGCCACGTCGGTGCCGGGTTGCATCTGGAGGTGGATGTCGGCCCGC
>Ga0209808_1001228_pt1 | contig 13143 bp, 12 predicted proteins | sample GraSoiAngelo_157_FD_186171 | JGI IMG/M metagenome (GOLD analysis project Ga0209808, IMG submission 186171) | Grasslands soil microbial communities from the Angelo Coastal Reserve, California, USA - 14_1009_16_20cm (SPAdes) (version 2) | ecosystem: Environmental > Terrestrial > Soil > Grasslands ...
AACGTTCCGACGTTGCCCCAGCGGAAGTTCATCCGGTTGTAGCCGATGTGACTACCGCCATGGAAGTACTCACCGATGACGACGCTGTTGCCGGAGCCGATCGTGATCTCCGATTCGAGGACGGTGTGGCGGATCGCCATGAGCCACTTGTTGACCTCGAGGTCGTCGGTGATGACCTCTTCCTGCACCGGGGCTTCGTCCTGCCCCACGATCTCCGCAGGAATCGGGTGCGTGAGGGCGTGGGCCAGCTTCTTGGTGCGTTCCTTTCCGTCTGCCCAGCCGAAGTAGCGGTTGACGATGTCCATGTTCGCGAAGAGGTTCGTGATGGCGCGCGCGTGCGGATAGCCCTTGACGTTGTTGAAGAGCACCGGGTAGCTGCCGTCGAAATGCTTCTGCACGCCGGTGAGCTCGAGGTCGCCGTCAACCTCGACGTCGGTCTCCAGGAGCAGACCTTCGCGGCGGAGCCACTCGATCGTCGCCGGCAAAGAGCGGATGTCATCCTTGCTCGCGGGCGGTCCCAAGATATCGGCCGAGATCTGGTTCTTGGGGCGATGGGGCTTCGTCTCTACGGCCATGAGGCATCCTCCTCGCGGGTCCGGATCGCGTCCGTTGGAGGAATATAATGGTTAGACCATTCGCGCGCTACGCTGATGAGCCTTGAGCAGACGCGGCCGCAGGCCGCGGTAAGGACCGGTCACATGCAGTACCGCGACCTGCGCGATTGGATCGAGCGCGTGCGCGACCTCGGTGAGCTGCGCGAGGTGCGCGCTGCGTCCTGGCAAGAGGACATCGGGCGCATCACCGAGATGCTCCATCACACCGACGACTCGCCGGCCGTCCTGTTCGACGACATCCCGGGATATCCGTCGGGCTTCCGCATCCTCGCGAACGCCAACGCGACGCGGACACGTCTCGCGCTCACGCTGGGTCTTCCAGTCGATATCGAGCGGCGCCCGCTGATGGACCGTTTCCTCGAGCTGACCGAGCAGGGCCGTGCTCTCGCGCCCCGCGTCGTGAAGGACGGCCCCGTGATGGAGAACGTGATGCGCGGGGACGACGTCGACGTGCTCAAGTTCCCGTCGCCGCAGTGGCATCCGCTCGACGGCGGCCGTTACCTCGGCACCGGTGTTGTCGACATCCTCAAGGACCCCGACTCCGATTGGGTGAACCTCGGGACGTACCGCGTCATGGTCCACGACGCCAGGCGTGTTGGCGTGTACATCTCGCCGGGCAAGCACGGGCGCCAATTCCGGGACGCGTACTTCAAACGCAAGGAGCCGTGTCCGATCCTCGTCGTGTGCGGGGTCGATCCGCTCCTCTTCATCGCATCGACGCTCGAGGTCCCGCAGGGCGTGAGCGAATACGACTGGGCCGGCGGCATCCGCGGCGAGCCGTACGAGGTCATCGTCGAGCCGATCACCGGTCTCCCGATGCCGGCGTCCGCCGAGATTGTGCTCGCGGGCTTTCTCCATCACGACAAGAAAGCGCCCGAGGGTCCGTTCGGCGAGTGGACCGGGTACTACGCGTCGGGCGAGCGCGCCGAGCCGGTGCTCGAGGTCGAGGCGATCTACCACCGCGACGATCCGATCATCCTCGGCGTCCCACCGAACAAGCCGCCCTACGAGCCGCACCGCTATCGCGAATACCTGCGCTCAGCGCTGCTGCTGCGCGAGCTCAAGGCCGCCGGCGTTCCCGGCGTCGTCGACGCGCACTGCTTCGGCGTCGGAGGTTGCCGGCTGCTCAACGCGGTCTCGATCGAGCAGCGCTACGCCGGGCACTCCCGGCAGGCCGGGCACGTCGCGGCGATGTGCCGCGTCGGCGCGTACCTCGGCCGCATCGTCATCGTGGTCGACGAGGACATCGACGTGACCGACATCAACGACGTCATGTGGGCGGTGGTGACGCGCTCGGATCCCGAGCGATCGCTCGACATCATCAATCGCGCCTGGTCCGGTCCACTCGACCCCGCCATCGCGCCGGACGTCAAAGGTCACAACTCGCGGATGATCATCGACGCGACGCGGCCGTGGGAGTGGCGCGACAAGTTTCCGATCGCGATCGGCCCGGACGCCCAGACGAAGCGCGAGACCCGCAAGAGGTGGGGCCATCTCCTCGCGCCGGAGCCCGCGCGCGAGAAGGTCGCGCGATGAGCGAGCCGCGTCTGCTCATCGATCCATAAGGACTGGGTCGCTGGCGAGGGAATCCCGGTCCACGAGGGCTTCGGCCTGGATCTTCTTGGTCTCGAGGTCGCCCCGTGGCCACGCCTCGAGGCGAAGGGCGCCTTCGCGCACCTCACCGGCCGGGGCGACTTCATCGACATGCAGATCGTCGAGATCCCGCGCGGCGGCAAGACGGCGCCGCAGCGGCACCTTTACGAAGAGGTCGTGTACGTCCTCGCCGGACGCGGAAGCACGAGCGTCGAGGCGCCGTCCGGCGAGCGCCATTCGTTCGAGTGGCAGACGGGCAGTCTGTTCGCGATCCCGCTGAACGGCTCGTACCGCCACTTCAACGGGAGCGGCACCGAGGCGGCCCGCATCGTCGCGGTCACCGACCTGCCGCTCATCCTCAACGTGTTCCGCGACGAGGAGTTCATCTGGAACAACCCGCGAGCGTTCGCCAACCGCTTCGGGGACGCTCGCCGGTTCCGCGGCGACGGCACGTTCGTCCCGATGCGGCCGGGACGGCACATGTGGGAGACGAACTTCGTCCCCGATCTCCGCACCTTCGAATTGAAGGAATGGAAGGCCCGCGGCGCGGGCGGCAGCAACATCATGTTCGTCCTCGCCGACGGCACCATGCACGCGCACATGTCGGAGATGCCGGTCGGCACCTATAAGAAAGGACACCGCCACGGCGCCGACTTCCACGTCTTCGCCGTAACTGGTGAGGGTTACAGCCTCTACTGGTGGGAGGGCGAGAGCGAGCTGCGGCGATTCGATTGGAAGCATGGTTGCGTGTTCGCCCCGGCCGACCGGCTCTTCCACCAGCACTTCAACGCCTCGCCTAAGCCCGCGCGTTACCTCGCGGTCGCGTTCGGCGGGCTCCGTTACCCCACGCTCGCCGACAAGCGCGCCACCTTTATGGGCATGGACGTGAGCGTCAAAGAGGGCGGGCGTCAGATCGAGTACGAGGACGAGGATCCGCGCATCCGCCGGATCTACGAAGACGAGCTGCGGAAGCGCGGCATCCCGTCGCGGATGGACGCGATCTTCCAACCCGCCTGACTCACGCCCACCGCCACGACGACGAGGCCATCGATCCCGCGGCGCTCGCGGGGGAGCTGGAAGAAGGTCAACCCGACGACGTCGTGCTGCGGACGGTCGGGATCGATATCGGCTCGACCACGAGCCATGCAATGTTCGCGCGCCTGCGGCTGCAGCGGCTCGCCGATTCGCTCTCGAGCCGCTACGTCGTCGTCGAGCGCGAGGTGCTGCACCGCTCCCCCATCGTCCTGACCCCCTACTCGGCCGGCAACACCATCGATGCGGTCGCGCTCGGCGCGCACGTCGCGAGCTGGTACGCGTCGGCCGGTCTCGCGCGCGAAGACGTCGATACGGGCGCGGTCATTCTCACCGGGGCAGCACTCGATCAGGACAACGCGCGCGAGCTTGCCGATCTCTTCGCGGGCGAGGGCGGCAAGTTCGTGTGCGCGACCGCGGGCCACGCGCTCGAGGCGAGGCTCGCGGCGCACGGCTCGGGCAGCGTCGCGCGCTCGCGCCGCGAGGGCGTGACGATCCTCCACGTCGATGTGGGCGGCGGCACCACGAAGCTCGCGCGCATCGAGGACGGTCTCGTCGCCGCGACGACGGCGATCGCGGCCGGCGCGCGTTCCCGCGCCGCTGGACGCGATCCAACCGAGCGGACGCGCATCGCCGGCGAGCTCGCCGACCTGATCGTCGCCGCGACCCGCGGCGCACCGCTGCCCGCGGCGCTTCAGCTTCTCGCGCCGCTGCCGCGCGGATCGGCCCCCGAGCGGATCACCCTGTCCGGCGGCGTGTCTGAGTACCTCGCCGGGCGCGAACGCGCCGATCACGATGACCTCGGCCGCGAGCTCGCCCAGGCGCTCGCTGCGCGGCGCGGCGAACTGGAAGCGCCGCTCGAGGTAGTTGCCGACGGTATCCGCGCGACGGTCATCGGCGCCTCGCAGTTCACGGTGCAGGTCTCGGGAAGCACGATCGGGATCGGCGCGGCGCTTCCGCTGCGCAACGTCCCGGTCACGCCGATCGGCGGCGAGGTTCATGGCTTGGGCGCGATCGCGCTCGCGGTGAAGTGGGACAGCGAGCCTGAGCACGCGCGGATCCGCGAGCTCGCCGAACGGATCGCGACGGTCACCGATCGCCGGCCCCTCGTCGTCGCGATCGACGGCGATATTGCCGCGACGCTCGGCACCGTTCTACGGGACGAGCTCCACTTCAAAGGTGAACTCGTGACGCTCGACGGTCTCGAGCTTGGTGACCTCGACTACATTGACGTTGGCACACCGGTGCCACCGAGCGGGGTCGTACCGGTCATCGTCAAGTCGCTCATCTTTCGGGAGGAGCATTGATGGATCTGGCGCCCCTGATCGTGCTCGTGCTCTTTATCGCGCTCATCGCGTTCAGCGTGAAGAGCCGAATGCGCGACGACCGCGAGGGACGGCCGGGCAGCGATCTCCGCCCGCCGGGCGAGCCCGGCAACCTCGGGCGCGATGGCACCAATCTCGATGTCTAACGCTCGATCGGGACTTTCGACCGGAACGAAGGGGTAAGGGCCGAGCGACCGGCGTGGCTCGATAGCGCGACGGCGAAATAGAGGACGAGCGCGCCCGCGCTCAGTAGCTGAAACATCGCGGGGATTCCGACCGCGGCGGAGAGCACGCCTCCGACCGCGGGTCCAATGATCGCGCCGAGATCGAGGCCCGAGTTGTAGACGCCCGAGGAGAGCCCGATCTCGCGACCTTCCGCGCGCAGCTCGGCGACCGTCGCCGCGCTCGTCACGCGAAGGATCCCGCGGCAGAGACCCGCGCCAAGGAAAACCGCGAGCAGCACAGGTCCCGCGAGCGGCCCGGCGACGAACGGGATCACGAATGTCGATCCGGCGAAGAGGAGCACGGCCCAGAAGTTGATCGCGCGGTAATCGAAGAACCGGAAGAGCGCGCCGGCGAAGAACCGGATGACCGTCGCGGACGCGGACTTCGAGCCCTTGAGCGCGCCGACAAATGCGACCGGCAGGCCGATGGCGGTGCCGTACAGCGGGAAGAACGTGTCCGTGCTGTCCGAGAGGATGTTGAGGAATAGCACGATCGTGAACGCGAGCCACACGCGACCGTCGATACCGAGGAAGGCGGCGACCCCACGCCGCCAGAGCGGGACGCCCGGAGCGAGCGCGGCGCGCTCGCTCTCGGGGACCGCCGGTGTGACCGAGACGGCGACCATCGCGGCAAGCGGCGTGAGCCCGAGCCACAGCAGCGTCGCATCGATGCCGATCCGATCGGCGAACGCGCCCGCCGCGAACGCGCCCAGCGCGTAGCCGGCCGACAGCGCCGCCGTGTACCAACCCATCACCGCGCCCGCGCGGCGACCGCCACTCTGGTCGATGGCCACGGCGAGGTTGATCGTGCCGAGTGCGCCGAACGAGAAGCCGTGGACCACGGTGACCGCGACCACGAGAGCGAGATCACCGTGGACGAACGCGTAGCCGCTCGTGGAGATGAGCAGCAGCACCAGCCAGAAGAGCTGCTGTCCCTTCGCGCGCGAGCCGCGGTAGCGCGCGCCGATCGGCAGGCGCGAGGCGAGCCGCATGACACCGAGCAGCGAGCTCAGCGTCCCGATGACCGTCAGGGCGAATCCGTAGTGATCGAGGTACAGCGGGAAAAGCAGGTTGTGAACGCCCTCGGTCGTCGTCGTGACGAGACAGACCAGGTACGTGAGGATGATCCCGCCGCCGAGGAGCTCGGCGCGAAGTCCGCCTCTCTCGGTCACGCCTTCTTGGGACCGCTCCAACGCGGGAACAGGTGGTGCGCGACGCCGAGCTGGTCGAGCGCCTTCCCCACGCTGTGGTCGACGAGATCGTCGATGGTCTTCGGGAGGATGTAGAACCCGGGGACCGGCGGCAGGATCGTCGCGCCGTAGAGCGACAGCTCGTGCATCGACTTCAGGTGACCGGCGTGCAGCGGCGTTTCGCGGACCATGAGCACGAGCGGCCGGCGTTCCTTCAAATGGACGTCGGCCGCACGGACGATGAGGTTCTCGCTGATCGAGTGGGCGATCGCGCTCATCGTGCGGATGCTGCACGGCGCGACGAGCATCCCCGCGGTCAGGAAGCTGCCGCTCGCGATGGCAGCCGCGAGATCGTTCTCCTCGTACTGCACGTGCGCGAGAGCGAGCACGTCGGGAACCTTCCACTCCGTCTCGTACTCGATCGTCGCGCGAGCGCCCTTCGAGACGATCGCGTGGATCTCGATGGATGGATCGGCGCGGAGCGCTTTCAGCGATCGAATCCCGTAGATCGCTCCCGACGCACCGGAGAGCGCGACGACGATCCGCCGGGTGGCGGTCAAGCCGGCGTCAGCCGGTGCGCCGGTGGCGCGCCCGGGCCACGATCGCGGTCTGCTCCTGTGTCGCGAGCCAGCGACGGAGCCGCTTCTCGAAATCCTGGAGGTGCTCGAGCATCAGCTTGCGCGCGGCCTCCGGCTCGTGCGACTTGATGGCGTCGAGGATCTCCTCGTGCGCCTTCTGGGTCGTCTTCGCGGACCGCACGTCACGCATGTCGTGGAGCGTCTGGACGAGCAGGTCGCGGTAGGCGGCGACAGTCGCCGCGAGCAGCTCGTTCTTCGCTGCATCCGCGACCGCGACGTGGAAGTCCATGCTCGCCTCGGTGTGCGGCGCCTGCTCGCGTACGACGGACCGGCCCTTCTCGACGGTCTGCTCGATCCGCAGGATGGCCGCTGCGTCCGCGCGCTCGGCGGCAAGCTCCGAGGTCGCGGTCTCGACGACCGTTCGCGCCTCGGCGACACCGGAGAGGGTCATGCGCCGGAGCTGGATCATCGTCGAGATCGACTCGGCCACCTGATCGACGTTCGTATCGCTCACGAACGCGCCGCCACTCGCCCCCACCTTCACGTGCACGAGGCCACGCGCCTCGAGCACGCGAAGGGCATCGCGGACGGTGATGCGCGAGACGCCGAACCGTTCGGCGAGCTCCCTTTCGGATTCGAGGCGATCGCCGGTCTGCAGCTCGCCGTCGAAGATCGCGCGCTCGATCTGCGAGACGATCTCGCCGGACGCGCGGGCCTGCCGGATCGGCGTGAACGCGACGCCGCTCACGCCCGGGCCGCGGCCTTCTGCTTCTTGGAGCCCGCCGACGCGTCCTCCAGGTACACGACGCTGTCGTAGCCGAGCTGCTTGAACAGCCGGTTCTGCGCGGAGAGGAAAAGGAGCGGCTCGTCTCCGTCGTTCACATGCTGGTGGACCGTGTTCTGCGGGATGTAGACGAGGTCGCCGGCAGCGAAGTCCCAGCGCGACGGCTCATCCGCGATGCGCGCGTAGTACTTGTCCGCGATCTCGGCCTCGACGTCCCAGTGCAGGCTGTGGCCCTTGCCGGACATGACGTACATGGCCTCGTCGGCCATGTGCCAGTGCTTCGCGCTCATACCGCCGGGTGCGATCTCTTGCTGGTACACGTCCACGCTATTGGTGCGGACGTCGGTCTTTTCGGGCGACGAGATGATGCGCACGCGGCCGTCGCGCGTGTCCTCCCAGCGCGTGTCGCTTTTCTTGACGACCTTCTTCTTCTGTGCGGCGCCGGGCGTCCAGAGCTTGGACCAATCCTGGCGCGGGCCGAATCCTTTCGCGTCGAACGGACCGCTTCGGCCCTGCTGCCAGAGGCCCATCGCCATCCAGTTGGTCTTCGCCTTCATGACGAGGGCGAGCGCACGCACGTCCTCGTTCGCGTTGTAGTGCTTGTGGACGCAGTCGGTGTGCACGATCGCGAAGTCGTCCTTCTCCCAGTCGTAACGAACGCCGTCGTGGATCTCGTAGCCCTTTCCCTCGAGGATGTAAAAGCACGCCTCGTTCTGGTGGCCGTGACCGTGATTCGCGCCGCCGGGGAGGAGCTCGACGAAGTGGACCTGGAGCGTCTGCGTGAGGAACGGGTCGTCGCCTGGCCCCAGCATCCACGAGGTACGCGACTGGTCGGAGTCGCCGGAGTGTCCGACGCTTGCGTCGTCGACGATGGTGCCGGCCTTGCGAACGCGGTCCGCGGCGCGCTGTCGGCGGCGGTACTCACCGAGCCCGTAGGTCTCGGAGGTCAGCCCCCGAAGGAAGATCCGGCCCTCGCCCTCTGCCATCGAAACCTCCGCAAGCCGCGTCTCTGCGCTGAAAGGTATAACAATCAGACGATTCGGGCGGGAGGGTGATTTTTGGCCGCGCGCTACGGCTCCGACGTCATCGTCGACCTCCTCAAAGGCTTCGGCATCGAGTACGCCGCGCTGAATCCGGGCGCCACGTATCGCGGCCTCCACGATTCGATCGTCAATTACGGCGGCAATTGCCCCGAGATCGTCACCTGCACACACGAGGAAGTCGCCGTCGCCATCGCGCACGGCTACACCAAGGTGACAGGCAAGCCGATGGCGGCGATCGTCCACGACGTCGTCGGTCTCCTGCACTCCTCGATGGCGATCTACTACGCGCATATCGATCGCGTGCCCGTCTTGGTGCTGGGCGCGACTGGCCCGCTCGATCGGAGCAAGCGCCGTCCCTACATCGACTGGATCCACAGCGCGCTCGTGCAGGGCAACGCGGTGCGCGACTTCGTGAAGTGGGACGACCAGCCCGCGAGCGTTGCCGACTTCGGTCCGTCGTTCGCCCGCGGGTACCGCATCGCGACGACCGAGCCCGCGGGCCCGGTCTACCTCTGCTACGACGCCGGTCTGCAGGAGGACGAGCTGGAAAAAACGGTAAGCGTCAAGGCGGAGATCGAAGCCGCGCGGCCGACCGCCCTGCAGGCCGATCCAACAGCGCTCGCCGATGCGGCGGACCGTATCGCGAAGGCCGAGCGTCCGGTCATCATCGCGGAGTACACCGGGCGGCATGCTGACGGGTTCCGCGAGGTCACCGCGCTCGCGGAGCTCATCGGGGCGCCGGTCATCGATCTCCAGGCGCGCCTCAACATGCCGACGCGCCACCCCTTGAATTTCACCGGGACCGAGGATGTTCTCAAGGTCGCCGACCTTGTCATCGCACTAGACATGGGCGACCTGTTCCGCGCGTTGAATCGGCTGGACCGCACGACGCATGAGAAACAGAGTCGCATCCCCCAAGGCTGCGCGATCGTGGACATCGGGCTCATGGAGCTGCGTTCGAGCAAGTGGTCGGAGGACATCGGCCAGTTCCAGCCGGTCGATCTTTCGATCGTCGCCGACACTCGTCTCGCGCTGCCGGCGCTGCGCGCGCTCCTCGAGAAGCGCCGCTCGCCCAAATGGGCCGAGCGTCGCGCGCGGCTCGAGAAGGACAACGCCGCGCTGCGCTCGGACGTCGAAAAGCGGAGCCGCCTCCATTGGGACGACTCGCCGATCTGGCCCGCGCGTCTTGCGAGCGAGGTTTGGGAGGCGATCAAAGGTGAGGACTGGGTACTCACCGGCGCCGACCTCGAGGACTGGGCGCCGAAGCTCTGGGACATCGACTCTCCAGCGCGCTGGCCGGGTCGCAGCCTCGGCACCGCGACGCAGATCGGAATATCACTCGGCGTCGCGCTCGCGCACCGCGGCGACGGCAAGCTCATCGTGAACATCCAGCCGGACGGCGACCTGCTCTTCGATCCGGGCGCGCTCTGGACCGCGGCGAATTTGAAGCTGCCGATGCTCGCGGTCATGTACAACAACCGCGCCTACTACAACGACTGGGAACATCAGCTGCGCGTCGCCGACAAGCGCGGCACCGACAAGACGAAAGCCAATATCGGAATGGACCTCTCCGACCCTGCTCCGGATTTCGCGATGCTCGCGAAGTCGTTCGGCTGGTACGCCGAGGGGCCGATCGACGATCCAAAGAACGTCCGCCCGGCGCTCCGGCGCGCCATCGAGGTGATCCATAAAGAGGGCCGGCCCGCATTACTGGACACGATCGTGAGGAAGCGGGAGCTCACCCGCTTCAGATAGGGGGGAACGCATGCGTCATCTCGTAGGACTCGTCGCCGCCCTCGCGCTCGTCTCGGCGTGCACGGCACCCGCCGCGGCGCCGTCGCCGAGCCCGTCTCAGACCTCCGCGGCGCCGAGCCCCACGCCCACCGCCTCGGCGGCGCCGACGTCGCCGATCCCCAAGATTCCCGACCCGGTCGCGGTCGAGGTCCCGGTCAAGGGCGCGGCCCTCCTGGTCCTCGACATCACCTCGGTCATCTGCCCGCCGCGGCCGACCTGCGTCGCCTCCGTGCCGAAGATCGCGGCGCTCGTGAAGAAGGCGCGCGACGCGAAGGTCCCGGTCATCTATAGCCAGACTGCGACCGCCGGGTCGACGTACATCGCCGACATCGCTCCGCAGCCCGGCGACGCCACGGTGACCGGCCGCGCTGACAAGTTCTACGGGACGAACCTGGAGCAGATCCTGAAGGACAAGGCAGTCGAGACCGCCGTGGTCGTCGGCTCGGCCGCGAACGGCGCGGTCCTCTACACGAGCTTCGGCCTTGGTTTGCGCGGGATCACGGTGGTCGTCGCGCAGGACGGCATCTCCGGCGATCCCGAATTCACCGAGACGCTCACTCGGTGGCAGCTCCTGAACGAGCCCGGGTTCGCGAACGCGAACAACACGCCGCTCGACAAAGGGCACGTCACCTTGAGCACCACCGACAAGATCACGTTCAAATAGCCGCGCCCGGCCCTTCCGTAGCACAATGCCTTCCGCGCGAGTACCGCCGGTAGTTTTTCCCGCGCTGTACGCGACTGTCGTCGGCGCTCGTCTATGCAAGTTTCCCTGGCCAGGGAAGTAAGGGGGACGACGATGGGCGTGCGGTTCGAGAGAGGGCGGTTGGCGAGCCTGGCAGCGGCGATGATCGTGATCACGTCTTGCGGCGGCGCCGCGGGACCGTCGCCTTCACCGACGCCGGCAGCGATCGCGACGACCGCGGCGCCGAGCGCGACGCCGACGCCGACCACACCAGGCAGCGCCGCCGCGTCCACCGCACCGACGCCGACTCCTCAGCCGACCCTGCTGCCTCCGATCGCGGGGGACACGACCGCGGTGACCCTCACGAAGATTTCGATCCCGCCACTCAGCGGGAAGACGGCATCCATTGATCTCATCGTGATCGACCAGGAGGCACACCGCCTCTACGCAGCGGACCGGACCACCAACGGTGTGGACGTCTTCGACGTCACCACAAAGGACGCGAAATACCTCAAGACGGTCGATGCCGGCAGCGGCGCAAACGGCGTCGTTGTCGCCAAGAACGTGAACAAGCTGTTCGCGGGACTCAACGACAGCAACGTCGCGGTCATCGATCTCACCTCGTTGAGCGTAGTCGCGAAAGTGAACACCGGCGGCAAAGGCCGCGCGGACGAGCTGGACTACGACCCGAAGGACAACAAGATCTACGTGGCAAACAGCGGCGACGGTTTCGTCACCGTCATCGACGCGACCACGAACACGATCGTCCACAAGTTCGACAACCTCGGGGCGGCCCTCGAGCAACCGCAGTACGACAGCGCCGATGGGCTCATGTACATGACCAGCTCGGACCAGAACGCGGTCTTCGTGTTCGATCCGGTGAAGGATGTCCTCGTGCGCAAGGACGTCATCGCTGTCCTTTGCAACCCGCAGGGCCTCGCCATCAACCCGAAGACGAACCAGGCCCTCCTTGGCTGCAACGTCGGCCGCGCTGGTAGCACGGGGACACCCTTGACGGTCGCCTGGGACCTCACGAAGGGGATCTTCGTCGGCGTCTTCGGTCAGGTCGGCTCCGGTGACTCCATCACATATTCGGCGAAGACCGACCGGTTCTACTTCGGGGCGCACAACTTCCCCCACGGCTCATCCATCGGGATCTTCTCTGGATCCCCGATTGCATTCCTGACCAACGTCCCGACCGGCTCGTTCAGCGGCGCGAAGAACCTCGCTTACGACGAAACGAACGACCTCATCTACACGCAGGACGCGCTCCCGGGAGAGGGTTCACTTTTCAGTTTCACGCCACCGAAATAATGCGGATCGACATAGCGAGGCTTTAGTTCGACCCGCCCTACGCGAGATCGTCGAGGGCGCCCGCCCGACGCGCGCGTTCCTGCGCGTCGATCCAGGTCTTCTCGATCACGAACGGCTGCCAGAGGCTCGCGGCCACACGTTTGATCTCGTCGTCGGTATATGGCTGCGGCTCACCGATGGTCATCGCATACGCGAGGCGCTTCGCGTTCTCCTCGAGGTACAGCGAGAGGGTCACGCAGCTCGGCACGTCGTCAGCGACGACCGCGACGCCGTGGCCGCGCAGGAGCACTGCGCGATGCTTGCCGAGATCGTTCGCCATCGCGCTGCCCTGCGAATCGTTGCGCACGAGATCGGGGTCGTCGTACACGGGCACGACCTTTCCGAACGGCGCGCCGGCGTTGAAGGCAGTGATGAGCGGCTTCCCCACGGTCGCGAACGCGGTCGCGGCGAGCGGGTGAAAGTGCGCGACGCTACGGATCTCGGGCCGCGCGCGATAGCAGCCCAGATGGAGCGGCGTCTCGGCGGGCGGCTCGCCGCTCACGACAGTGCCGTCGGCGATCTTCACCACCGCGACCTGCGCCGGGGTTACGGAGATACGCGAGCTGCGGCGACCGTTGATGTACAAGACGTCGCCGTCGCGCAGGCTGATGTGGCCGTGCATGTCGAAGAGTCCGGCCGCCGCCATGACCCGGCACGCGAGCGCGACGAGCGCGCGGTCTGCCGCCTCACGCGTCAAGCTTGGCGCGGTCCTCACCTGGCTCACGTCGGATAACCCTCCGGCGATTCTTCGCTTGTCTCGTGGCCCATGTGCGCATAGCGGCGTCGAAAACGCAGAAGCGCGTCAATCTTCGCCGAGTCGATCTGATGTGCCCGCACCTCCCCGGTAAAGAGAAGATGGTCGCCGGTCTCGCGCGAGTCGCGAACGACGCACCACAGCACCGCCATGCTGTCGGCCACCGCGGGCGCGCCG
>Ga0209808_1001229_pt1 | contig 13143 bp, 9 predicted proteins | sample GraSoiAngelo_157_FD_186171 | JGI IMG/M metagenome (GOLD analysis project Ga0209808, IMG submission 186171) | Grasslands soil microbial communities from the Angelo Coastal Reserve, California, USA - 14_1009_16_20cm (SPAdes) (version 2) | ecosystem: Environmental > Terrestrial > Soil > Grasslands ...
CGTATTCGAAGAGAACGACAAAGCAAAAGGTGAAGAAAACGAACAGAGCGACCCAAAATATCCCGCGCAACAATGACATGGCGGCAAGCCTAACTGAGGCCGAGTTTTAGGTCAATCTGGGCTACGTGGGGGAAACTTCGGATTGATCGGCCTCGGAGAACTGCCAAGCTAATCGCCCATGCGCGTTCCGTTGCTGGATCTGAGAGAGCAATACCGTGCGTTATCGGATGAGATTCGCGCGGCGGCCGACGAGGTGTTGGCCAGCCAGCGCTTCATTCTCGGCCCGAAGTTGGGCGAATTTGAGAAAGCAACTGCGCAGTATTGCGGCGTGCCCTACGCCATCGGCGTTTCATCCGGAACAGACGCGCTCCTGGCTGTTTTAATGGCGCTGGAGATCGGACCGGGAGACGCGGTCATTACGACAGCCTACTCTTTTTTTGCGACCGGCGGTTGCATCGCGCGCGTCGGCGCAACTCCGGTCTTCATCGACATCGACCCAGATACCTACAACATTTCACCGACGGCGCTGAAGTCCTACATCGACGAGCATTGTCATCGAGTTGAAGGAAAATTGCTCAACGAAAATCGACAAACGATTTGCGCCCTCGTTCCAGTCCACCTCTTCGGTTTGTGCTGTGAGATGATTGAAATACGCCACGTCGCGCGCGAGCATAATCTGCTGCTGATCGAAGATGCGGCTCAGGCCATCGGCGCCGATTGCCCGCTCGACGGTGGATCAGCCAAAGCTGGGACAATGGGCGATGCCGGCTGCTTCAGTTTTTATCCGTCGAAAAATCTCGGCGCCGCGGGAGACGCCGGAATGGTGGTGTGTCAGAACGAACAATTCGCCAATCGAATGCGCATGTGTCGGCAGCACGGTATGGAAGCGCATTATCAGCATCAATTTATTGGCGGCAATTTCCGGCTCGACGAACTGCAAGCCGCCATCCTGAAAGTAAAATTGCCGTATCTTGACGGTTGGTCAGCTGCGCGCCGCGAAGCAGCGAAGTTTTACACGAATGAGTTCCGGCGGGTTGGATTAGACGAAAAAATCAAATTGCCGGTCGAGCCTTATGGGGAGAGTGGGCTCAGGAACCATCATATCTATCATCAATATGTGATCCGCTCGCCTCGACGCGATGAGTTGCGGGAGCATCTTACCGAACGCGAAATCGAAACGGCCGTTTATTATCCGCTCGCCCTGCACGAGCAGCCGTGTTTCGAATACCTCGGCTATAAACCGGGCGATTTCCCGGAAGCGGAAAGCGCCGCGCGCGAGAGCCTGGCGCTTCCGATCTATCCGGAAATCTCGCGCGAAGCGCAGCAATACGTGGTAAAGTGCGTCGCTGAATTTTTTCAATAGGCCCGTGTCCGCGACACTTGCCAGCGGCAGAGCGTGAGTTATATCAGAACGCGCGAGGGTAGGTACCGAAGTGGCCAAACGGGGCAGACTGTAAATCTGCTGGCTTTACGCCTTCGCTGGTTCGAATCCAGCCCTGCCCATTTTCTTTTCGTATCTTAGCGCCGGCGTCTTCGGGCTTTGCCACGCGAAGATGTCGATCTTCGGCGCGGTTTGGCTTTCGTCCTCTTGGCGGCCGAACGCTTGCGCGATTTCGCAGGTTTTCTTTTCGCGGCTTTGACGCGCGAAGTTTTCTTCGGCCGAGGTCGGGCGAGTGCGGGTTTAACTATGCGCGCGACTGCTTTTTTTGCGGCGGGACCAAGACGACGTTTACTCGCTGCTTTTCCAGCCATCGCACCAACAATTCCTCCGACAACGGCACCGGCCGGACCTACCATGCTGCCGAGCGCAGCGCCGGCGACGGCGGCGGCGGTTTCTTTGGGTATTGGCGGAACTTCAATGTTTTCTTGCGCGTTTGGATCATCGGCCATAATCGGAACTCCTTCTTTAGAGCGTTGTCGTTTTAGGTAGTTCGCTCCTCGGGACGGGCGCAGTCGTGATGAAACAAAAAAACGGCCGCCGAGGCGACCGCTTTTAAGAAAATAATTAACTAATCGAGCCGATTAACGGCCGCGGCGTTGTCCGCCATCGCGGCGCCGATCGCCGCCACCGCCATAGCCACCGCCTCCTCCGCCGCCTGGGGGCCGCGGTTCGCGCGGACGTGCTTCATTAACGGTTAGTGCTCGTCCTTCGAGGGTCTTGCCGTTTATTTCCGCTATCGCCTTTTGCGCGTCTTGGTCGGAGCCCATCGTCACAAAAGCGAAGCCGCGTGATTTGCCGGTAAATTTGTCCTGCATGAGCATGACTTCCTGCACCGCGCCAGCTTGCGAAAAAAGCTCCTGTAATTCGTTTTCGGTGGTGTTAATTGGGAGATTTCCCACGTATAATTTAGTTGCCATTGAGTCTAATCTGGAAAACGCCGCCAGGACACTGTTCCCGCTTATTGAGTTTTAAATCGCCGCTGAATGAATTTCAGATGACAATCGGCGGACTTCCGAGCTGCTGTTTTCTCCTTTCGGGCACATTGTGTAAGGTGCTTCGGTTTGGAAAGCAACCAAAATCGCGGGGCAATTGTCGAGGAGAACGTGATATTTAACGAGTTAAGCGGAAAAACACCGGCGTCCCGGGTTGCGGTGGTGGCGGCCGGAGTCATTAGCCCCCTCGGGTTTGGCTTAAATGAGACCCTCACGTCGCTCAGGGGCAGCAAGGATTGCATCTCGCCCGTCACCCGGTTCGACGTCGAGAAATGTCGATGTAAGACCGCTGGTCAAATCTCAGACGAACGCCTCCTCGGCCAGCCGCGAAATGGGCGGAAAAACGAACGGCTACATCGCGCGACTCGCATGATGATCACCGTTTTCGAAGAAGCCTTCGGGCAAGATCCTGGATTCACGCCGCAACTGACGGTCGTCGGCACAACCAGCGGCGGAATGTCGTTTGGGGAAGATTATTACCGCGCCTTACACCGACATCGAGGCCTGCGACATTCGCCAGGGTGGATTGCAAATTATCCGCCGCAAAAACCCGTGATCCATGCGCAACACGCATTTGGAATTTCTGCGCCTTGCCAAGTCATCGCCAATGCCTGCGCTTCGGGCACGAACGCAATCGGACATGCGTTTGAGTGCGTCCGTTCAGGAAAATATCAGCAAGTGCTGACCGGCGGCTACGACGCGCTTTCCGAGCTGGTCTTTGTCGGATTCGATTCTTTACAAGCAGCAACGCCGGAAAAATGTCGACCCTTCGATCGCGACCGGTCAGGTATGGTCCTTGGCGAAGGCGCGGCTGTGCTCGCACTCGAGAATTTGGAGAGTGCGCGGGCGCGACGCGCCTGTGTTCTGGCCGAAATCATCGGGTACGGAATCTCCACGGACAATCATCACCTAACCCAGCCCGATCCGTCCGGAAGCGGTCCGCGGCGTGCGATGGAGCAGGCGTTACAGAGCGCAAATCGTTCCGCGGAAGAAGTGGATTACATCAATGCTCACGGAACAGCGACAACGTTCAACGACGCCGCGGAAGGAAAAGCGATTGCCGAGTTGTTCGGAAAAGTTCCAGTGAGCTCGACCAAAAGTATGATTGGTCATTCGTTAGGCGCAGCCGGCGCAATCGAAGCCGTCATCTGTTTGGCTGCGCTGAAAGCGCAATTCCTGCCACCGAATATTAACTTTCGTAATCCGGACCCAGATCTCGACCTTAACATCGTCGCCAATACGGCACGCGACGCCCGGATCGACATCGTCCTGTCAAATTCATTTGGGTTCGGAGGAACTAACGCTTCCATTTTGATCCAGAAGGTTGCGGCATGAACCTGCGGATCGCAGGTATGGGCTGGGTCACGCCGCTTGGCCGAGACATCGATCCGGTCTGGGACCGTTTGATCCGCGGAGAGGAAGCGACCGCGCAACCGATCTCAGACCCCATTACCGACAAGACATATTGCGCCTTCCGAATTCCAACCGAGGCGTTGAAAGATCTGCCACCGCATCCTCGCCTGCGTCGCGCCAGCGCGATCTCGCGCTTCGCCGCGGCCGCAGGATTGGACGCCCTCGCGGAGGCAAGATCGACAATCGGCGGGATCGACGTGGAGCGAATGGCGCTCGTGTTTGCCGTTTCCAACGGCGGCGTCGTCTACACAAAACGTTTTTATCACAGCGTGGTCGAGTCCGGCGCGCAATCGGCGAGTCCTTTGCTTTTCCCGGAAACGGTTTTCAACGCGCCCGCCAGTCATCTAGCCGCGATCCTCGGGATTGCGGGCGCGAGTTACACACTTGTCGGAGATGGCGCCGTCGGCGGGCTGGCGATCAAGATGGCGAGTGACCTACTTGACAATGAAGCGTTCGATTTTTGTCTCGTGGTAGGCGCGGAAGAGGCGGACTGGTTGCTGTGCGATGCCTATCACAAATGGCGCCTTCTCAAAAAAGAGCCGCCGATTGAACCGTTCCACGAGCCGCCACGCGGCATGATTTTGAGCGAAGGAGCCGGCGCAGTGTTGCTCGCGCGTGAAGGTACCGTGCAAATCGACGCGATTGATGCCGGCGGGAATTTCTCGGAGCGTCGAAAAGCGAACGAGATCGTGCGTCGAATTCTGCACGGTCTCGCGGATGAAGGTGCCTGCATCATCGCGAGCGCAAATGGAACCTTTGTCGATCTTGCCGAACGCGCAGCCATAGAAAAAGAACTGCCGAAAGCAATAGTTTACGGCCCAAAGCCGGCGCTTGGCGAAAGTGTGGGCGCGAGCGCGGTTTGGCAGATAATCGTGGCTGCGGAAGCGTTACGAACAAAGCGCCTCCCGGAAATGCTGCGTGCGGGCGGACAGGTGGGGCTCAGCTTTCTAGCGGTTGACGGGGGATCCTGGTCGAAAGCGATCGTCTTAAGCTGCGGCCTTAATCAACAGGTCGCCGGATTGCGGTTGTCGATCTAGGCAGGCACCGCCCTACTGCTTTTACCTTTGCAACTGGGGCCGCCTAAGGTACCTTCGGCGTCCGCCATGCGAACGCTGGTCTGGGGGATTATTTTTATGTTTTTGGTGACCGGCATGGCTGGCGCGGCGACCAATGTTTCCGACCACGAGCCAGTGGAGATTACTTCGACCGGAGAAACGACCTACGAAAACGGCGTCGCCACGGCGCGAGACAATGTAGCGATTCACATTGGGGACACAGATATCTATGGGGACTTTGCTCAATACAACTCCCGCACCCACGAAGTCTCAGTAGAAGGACACGTGCGCATCTATCGTGACGTTAACGTTTACGTCGCCGAACGAGGCGTCTACAACATCGACACCAAACAAATCCGCACCAGCAACGTGCGCACCGATTATCATCCTTATTTCTTGACCGGACAAAACGTAACTGAAACCTCCGCAAACGTTTATCGCGTGGAAGATGCCACTTTCACTACCGACGATTCCCCCCACCCGGACTTTCACCTGCGCGCGCGAACGGTGCGCGTTTACGAAAACGACCACGTCGTTTTTCAAAACGTGACGTTGTACATCGGCAGGGTTCCGGTGTTCTGGTGGCCGTACATGTACCAATCGCTGACGGATGCGTTCAGCTTTTCGATTTCGCCGGCCGATTTAAGTTCGTGGGGGCCGTCGCTCCTCACCCAAGTCACGTTTCCGATCACGGAGGACATCAAAGGCAGGATCAGACTCGACTATCGTGGGCGTCGCGGGGTTGCGATCGGTTTCGAATCGGATGTTGACTACGGCAAAGACAAGTCAAGCAATCTCAAATTAAGGACTTATTACCTTAATGATCAAAACCCGGATATTAATCCCACTGCGCTTAAGCGTGGCGACGTTCCGACCGACCGATATCGTCTAAGCTTGGAAGATCGGACCGAGTTTACCTCCGACATTTACGGGATCGTCGATGTCACGAAGTTGAGCGACCCGTTTTTGATGCAGGACTTCTACCAGAGCGAGTTCCGGGTCAACCCCGTTCCAGACAACGTCATTGCCCTAACCAAGACCGCTCCATTCTACACGCTCACGGCGATCTCTCGTTTCCAGGTGAATGATTTCTTCGAACAAACGGAGCGGTTGCCCGAAGTCGTGCTCGATATCAAGCGCCACGCATTATTTGGCGGCCCAATTTTTTACGAGGGTGAGAGCGGTTTCGCCGACCTGCACCGAAGTTTCGCGGAGAATTCTGGTTTTGAAAATTATGGCACCACGCGGTTCGATACTTTTCATCAGCTGCTTTATCCGAACACGTATTTCGGCTGGCTTTCCATTGTGCCGCGAGCGGGCTTTCGAGCGACTTATTACGACAAAACTCGCGATCTCGGCAGAACCATGTTTAACACCAGCGATGATCCGTTGATTCCCAATTTTATTCTGCCAGATCCCACTCCAACAAATCCCATCGTCGATGCTGGCAGCGACGTTCGAACCGTCTTCGATACGGGCGTCGAAGCTTCCTTCAAAATATCGCGTTCGTGGGACGAGGTGGCGAACCGGAGTCTCGGATTGGATGGATTGCTTCACGTCATGCAACCGTACACGAACTTCTCATACGTCCATGAGAGCGGGATCAATCCCGCTGCGGTTTTAGAGTTCGACCGATTTGAACCATCGACGCAGTTGCGCCCGATCGATTTTCCCCAGTTTACCAGCATCGATTCGATCGCCAGTTGGACGGTCTGGCGTAATGGAATTCGGAACCGCTTGGAAACCCGGCGCGACGACTTGACTGTGACCTGGTTGGAGCTGGACACATTTTTTGATGTGAACTTCGACAACCCCTACGACCGCCGGTCCTACTCGAACTTCTTCAACAAACTGCGCTTTACCCCGCTGCCGTGGGCGTCGCTCTCAATTGATTCGCAGATTCCGGCATTCAATTCGGGTTTTACTGAAGTCAACACAACGATTTCTGTGCAACCAATCGCGAATCTTCAGCTCAGCGCGGGACATCGCTACCTCAACGACAACCCGTTTTTCGAACACAGCAGCCTTTTCGTGGCTGGCGGATACTACCGAATCAGCGACAACTGGGCTTTTGGATTTCAAGAGCAATACGAAGGCACAGTCGGCATTTTCCAAGAACAACGCTACGCCATCTATCGTGACTTGACGAACTGGGTTGCCTCGGTTGGTGCGGTGATGCGGGACAACACCGGTAACAAGAAAGAGTATGGAATTCTCCTCACCTTTACACTGAAAGCGTTTCCAAAGTTTGGTTTCGATTTGAATTTTGATCCGGGAAATCAAGGGCAATGATCCGGTTGCAATCAACATTCGTGATTCGTCATGGTGAATCGCGATTTTGGCGCAGCGGATAGCCAGCGCCTTTAACTAATCATGGATATTTCAATCATCGGTTCCGGCTACGTGGGCCTTGTCACAGGGGCCTGTTTTGCCGATGTCGGTCACAATGTCATTTGCGTAGACAACGACGAGGGAAAAATTAAGACGCTCCAGGCTGGACGCATTCCAATCTACGAACCCGGTTTGGAAGAAATCGTCCATCGCAACGTTTCCGCTCACCGTTTGCATTTCAGCAGCAGCATTCGTGAAGGTGTAGAGAAGTCTCAAATCGTTTTCATCGCAGTGCCGACGCCGCCACAGTCAAATGGAGATGTCGATCTTAGCTTTATCGAAAAAGTTTCGCGCGAAATCGCCGACATCCTCACTGATTATCGGGTTATCGTCGATAAGAGCACCGTCCCCGTGAAAACTGGCGAGCGCGTCGCCGAGACAATCAAGCGCTACAATCGGCACGGAGCGAAGTTTGACGTTGTCAGTAATCCGGAATTTCTGCGCGAGGGCTGCGCGATTCGCGACTTAATGCATCCAGATCGCATTGTCATTGGGGCCCAGAGTCAGCACGCTGTTGATTTGATGAAAAAGGTTTACGAGCCTTTCATGGCGCCGGTTCTGGTCACCGGGATTAACAGCGCCGAGCTGATCAAGCATGCTGCGAATTCGTTCCTCGCGCTAAAAATTTCCTATATCAACGCCATTTCCGCGATCTGTGACGCCAGCGGAGCCGACGTGGAGAAAGTCGCCGACGGAATCGGAATGGACCGCCGCATCGGCCGCCAATTTCTCAATGCCGGCATCGGGTACGGCGGGTCTTGCTTTCCAAAAGACGTCGCCGCGTTCATCCATATCAGCGAACAGCTCGGCGTTCCGTTTACCCTTTTGAAAGAAGTGCAGCGGATTAACGCTGGTCAAAAAGAACGCTTTCTGAAACTTATTCGTGATACGCTCTGGGTGTTACGCGAAAAGAAGATCGCGGTCTGGGGTTTGACGTTTAAGCCAAACACCGATGACGTACGCTCGTCGGTTGCGATCGAGTTAGTGGATGCCATGCTTCGCGAAGGCGCGCACGTTAGCGTTTACGATCCGAAAGGAATGGAGAAGGCGCGCGAGCTAAAAGCAATCGCCGACGCGAAATTCGCGGCGTCGGCATTGGAAGCGGTCGATGGTGCCGAAGCTCTCGTCATCGCCACGGAATGGAATGAATTTGCCAATGTCGATTTCGCCGCGGTTAAACAGCGGATGACAACGCCGATCGTGTTCGACGGCAGAAATCTATTGAATCCGGAGACGATGGGCGAACTCGGTTTCCATTATCATTCCATCGGCCGCGCCAGCGTCATTCCGCGCTAGAACGATCGTGCCGCAGACCTCTGCTCGCCGAGTCGCTCTCGCCGCGCTGAGAACCTGGCGCAGAAAAAGGCAATTTGCTGACTCGATCATTTCCAGCGCGCTCTCGAAGAGCACGCTCCAGCCGGCTGATCGAGCATTCGCCGTCGAACTTTTTTATGGCGTATTAAGAAACCTCACGCTGCTCGACTTTTGGATTGGCGCGCTTCGACGGGCACACCTGGATGTCGATCTTCGCGATCTTTTGCATCTTGGCCTGTATCAGCTCTTCATCGCCAAGACGGCTGAACATGCCGCGGTCCATGAAACCGTCGAGACCGCTCCGAAACGCCAGCGCGCAATCGTCAACGCGATACTGCGCTCCGCAGCGCGCGACCGGCAAGGGTTGCAAAGAAAAGCGAACTCAGAGTCGCTCGATGTGCGAGCTTCGCATCCGAAGTTTCTGATTGAGCGCTGGAAAAAACAATTTGGAACCGATGCGACCGAAGCTTTGTGCGACTGGAACAACCGGCCGCCGCCAATTTACGCGCGAATTAACCAATTGAAGATCGACCGCCAGACTTTCCTCGAGCGATATCGCAACGCGAGGACACTGCCGAATGTTTCGAACTTTGTCGCACTTCCTTCAGCTACAGACGCGATCGAAGCGGGAGATTGCTATGTTCAGGACCCGAGCACATCGCTTGCGTGCAAATTGTTGCAGGCGAGGCCGGGCGAAAAGATTTTGGACGCCTGCGCAGCTCCCGGTGGCAAGACCGGGCACATCGCTGAGTTGATGGAAAATCAAGGCTTGCTTGTGGCAGTCGAGCGCCAATCGGAACGAATCCGCTTGCTCGATGAAAATCTTGCCCGTCTTGGTGTTCGGATTGGAAAAGTCGTTTGCCACGATTGGACGAAACCTCTAATCCCGGATGACGTTGGTTCGAAAGCCCCATTTGATCGAATCTTAGTTGATGCGCCCTGTAGTAACACCGGCGTGATGCGACGCCGTGTCGATGCGCGCTGGCGATTGACTCCGGCAGATTTTACCCGGATGCAAGGGAGACAAATTGAAATTGTGCGCGCGGTGGCGCCGTTGTTGAAGCCCGGTGGCACGCTCGTTTACAGCACGTGCAGCCTTGAACGAGAGGAAAATGAAGACGTTGTTCAACAGCTGGTCCAGGCGATGTCTATTTTGCAGTTGGAGGAAGAAAGATCCTCGCTTCCGTTTCGGGATAACTTCGACGGCGCGTTCGCCGCGAGATTCCGCCGAACGTATTAATTCAGATTACTCCCAGGTGGTTGCATCCCGCGGACTCGATGGAATCGTAGCGTCCTATGCACGACGCGCGTTTCGACAAACTCGCCAAACTTCTGGTGGAATATTCAACCGGACTCAAACGGAATGAGAATGTCTTGATTGAGGCTTTCGACGTTCCCGATGAAATGACGATCGCTCTCATCCGCGCGGCACGAAAAGCAGGCGCAATTCCGTTCGTCCAAGTCCAGCGCGCTCGCATCGGCCGCGAGCTTGCATTGGAAGCGTCGGATCGACAACTGACGCTGGCCGCGGGCCATGAACTGGCACGCATGAAAAAAATGCACGCTTACGTCGCGCTGCGCGGAAGCAACAACATCACCGAATTATCCGACGTGCCGGTGGCTAAAATGCAGCTCATCGCAAAAAAAATGCGGCCAGTTCAGGATCAACGAGTCAAAAAAACCAAATGGGTCGTGTTGCGATGGCCGACTCCGTCAATGGCGCAGCTCGCGGGAATGAGCACCCAAGCCTTTGAAGATTTTTATTTCGAAGTCTGCACCCTCGATTACCGGAAACTGCAGCCAGGAATGAAAGCACTCAAAGGGTTAATGGAAAAAACGGATCGGGTCGAAATCAAAGGACCGGGGACGGATCTACGATTTAGCATCAAAGGAATTTCAGCGGTGATTTGCGGTGGCGACCGGAATATTCCGGACGGCGAAGTGTTCACAGCGCCGGTAAAAAGCTCCGTCGAAGGCCATATCACATTCAACGCACCGACAATTTATCAAAGCATTGCCTTCGATGGAATTCGTCTCGACTTTCGGCAGGGCAAGATTGTTGAGGCTACCAGCAACCAAACTGAAAAGCTCAACAAGATCCTCGATTCCGACGCGGGAGCACGCTACATCGGCGAGTTTTCCCTTGGATTCAATCCGCGCGTGCTCGAGCCGATGCGAGATATTCTTTTCGATGAAAAGATCGCCGGTTCATTTCACTTCACTCCCGGTCAGGCTTACGAAGAAGCAGACAACACGAATCGCAGCCAGGTGCACTGGGACATGGTCAATATCCAACGGCCGAGCTATGGCGGCGGCGAGATTTATTTCGACGGGAAATTAATCCGCCGGGACGGCGAATTTCTGCCCAAGCCGCTGCGTTCGTTAAACCGTGGCGCCTTCGTTAAACGAGGGTAATCCGCGAACAGAGCAGACCGATTCGTCGAATCTCCTCGAAAGGTGTCGATCTTGTGCGCGGGATTAGGCCGCCCGCTTGGGGCCGTGACCGAGCAGGTTCAGCTGCATCATTCCGATTTCGCCGCTGCCGGTCAGCTGCAAATTCGAAATCTCGAACACAGGAGCGCCCTCCACTGGCGCGCCGCCAGCGGTCGGCATTTGCACCGACACCTGCTTCGCATTCGAATTGAGCACAATCGACGAAATCTCGAACGACGGCGAAAATTCCACGGTCGCAATCTGGAACGGAGCAATCACGTGCACGGCCGCTTGTCCCTGCTGTGATGGCGTCAGTTGAAGTGGTGCGGCCGCGAAATCCGAGACCAGGTGCAAACCCCCGACCGTGAACGAAGGCGATCCAACAACGGTTGGACGCTGTTGTTGTGAAGGCGTAAGGCGTACGCTTCCGAGTGTTCCTCCGGCAGGCTGAATCCTGGCGATCTCAAAAGTCACTTGGAGGTTCATCGCTGGCTGCGGGGCCGAGCCAGCCAAACGCATCGTCACGACCTTTGAGGCCGGTCGTAACTGCAACGCACCCATCTTGAACGTTGGAGTCAGCTGCATTGACGCAATCTCGAAGGCGAAAGTGAGTTGGACGGAAGTTTGCATCGCCCCTGATTGAGGCGCGCCACCTCGCATCGCTGGAGCGGTTGGGATTTGGATCGGTTCAGGCATGTTTACTGGTGTGGTTGGTTCGTAAATTCGTGATTCGAAAACGGGTTCCGGAGCAAAAGACAGCTCGCTAGGTCGACGAAGCGTATCAAATCCGGCCGGTTCAGATTCAGTGACTTCAACGATGGACGGTTCCTCCACAGGCGTCAACTGAGGAATCGGTTGACCCTGACCGACGGGCTCAATCTCAGGTTCGATAATCCCTTCAGCTTCGGCAAAGACAGGTTCGATTTCAGGTTCCGCACTCGTTGCAGCTTCGGCAAACACAGGCTCGATTTCAGGCTCCGCAATCGTTGCAGCTTGGGCAAAGACAGGTTCGATTTCAGGTTCCGCAATCGTTGCAGCTTCGGGAAAGACGGGTTCGATTTCAGGTTCCGCAATCGTTGCAGCTTCGAAAAAGACGGGTTCGATTTCAGGCACCGTAATTTCTTCCGCTTGAGTGACGATCGGCTGCGGAATGTCCACGGCAGGCAGCTCAGGCTCAGGCGTGAACCATTCGGGTTGCGCGACTGGTTCGGCGACCGCTTCTGTCGGCAGCGCTCCCTGCTCAACGACCGGTCCAACTGCTTCGAAGGTTTCCACGACTGGCTCCAGCTCGAGCTGATGTTCGCCATTGCCGTCAACTACAGGTTCTAAAACGGTTCCGCGGCCAAAAGCACGGCCTGGCTTACTGAGCGGAACTACGGCGCGGCGAAGCGAAGGTTCGGACGCTTTTAACTTAAGCGACACTTGCCGCGGACCGCCACTCAATCGTGGCATAACTTTCATTTCTCGTTGGACCGGAGCCGGAGCTACATATTCCATACCTTCGAGCTGCGGACCAGTCGCTGGCGCGGCACGCCGGAAACTTGGGAATTGGATTCCGCGGCGACGAATCTCGAACACAATCACCCACCCGATCACCCCGATGCCGGCCAAAACCAAAATGATAGCGAACAAATTTCCAATTTCGAATTTTCCACCGGAGACCTCGCCAACACGCGCGGGCGCGAGCGCGGTCGCCGGTGTAGTCGATACCGCCGCGACTACTGGCGCCTTCGCGGCAGCAACCGGAGGTCCCGGCTGAACAGGCGCTTTGCCGGGCTGCGCTTGCGTAACTGCCGGTTGCTCGCGCACAGCTGGAGCTGGGGCTGCTGCGACCGGAGTCTCTACAACCGGCGAGAAATTCGGTGCGGGCGAAGTCGGAATCTCTTCCGGCTTGGCCGGGCTTCCAGCGGCATACGATCCAGGCGGAACGGCAGCGGGTTGCGTAACTGCGGTACTGGCCGCTGCCTCTTCCGGTTTGGGCCCGGTTGCCTCCATTCCTGCAATCGCGGGCGCCGTTGTCTTGGTCTTAGCGTCGGCTACCTTGCCCTTGGCGGCCGCTGCTCCAGGAATTGGGCTCGGTTCTATTGCCGGACTCGATTCGGTT
>Ga0209808_1001234_pt1 | contig 13113 bp, 9 predicted proteins | sample GraSoiAngelo_157_FD_186171 | JGI IMG/M metagenome (GOLD analysis project Ga0209808, IMG submission 186171) | Grasslands soil microbial communities from the Angelo Coastal Reserve, California, USA - 14_1009_16_20cm (SPAdes) (version 2) | ecosystem: Environmental > Terrestrial > Soil > Grasslands ...
CTCGCAGCCAACTGTTTCATCGTTTGGTTTTTGTATCGAGTCTTGAAACGCGAGCCGGCCCACGCTGCGACGACTCCGCCGGAAGTTGCGGTCGAGACACGTTAACAGGGTACAGTCCAAATTGCGCGAGCACTTCGGTCGTGCGTTCCATCGGCAGACCGATCACATTCGTAAACGAACCTTCCACCGATGCGATGATACGTCGGCCGGCAGCTTGCGCGGCGTAGGCGCCAGCTTTGTCGATCGGATTCACGACGCGAAAGTAATTGGTGATGTCCCTCTCGTTCAGTTTGCGAAAACGCACCTGTGAGATTTCAGCGAAGCTCATCTTCTTTTGTGGACCCACTATGCAAACTCCCGTGCAGACGTCGTGCGTTTGTCCGCTCAATCGGCGCAGAATCACGCGCGCCTGATTCAGATCACGCGGCTTGCCGATAACTTCGCCTTCAATCGCGACAAGCGTGTCGGCCGCGAGGATGATCCGATCCGGGTGGACATGGGAGACGACCAATCCTTTGCGTGTGGCGTTCGCGATTGTCAGCTCGCGCAAGGATAAATGTGCCGCCGCCACTTCGCCCACGCCGGGGGCAATGACTTCAAATTCATAGCCCGCCTCAGCCAAAAGAGCCCGTCGCCGCGGCGAATTCGACGCGAGAATAAATGGCAACGCCACTGCAGACGCCCTAATTATGGAGTAGCGGACGGCATTGGCACGACTCGCGGCAATGCCGGCACTCTCTCCGCCGGATTATCCGGCGCGTTTTTCCCGCCGAAAATATCGGGCATTTTCATTTCCGTGTAATCCGCCGGGACGGAAAATTCGCTGCTCGGAATCGGATCGCGCTTGACCGAAACCAGGGTCATTATGACGTGCCCTCTTACCGTATCCATCTCAATTTTCACCGGGACCCCAGGCAGGTCCCTAAAATCGGGAACATTCGTGCCAGAGTTCGTCAAAGCGGATGGTTGGGCCGTCTTCATTTCCTTCATAATCGCGGCCCCGTCCGGGTAGTTGCTGGCGATGTAATAAGTTGCTTTACCCACTGCCGTGTCGGTGGTGAAAACATCTGTCGGCATGCCGTTCACAGTTTCCTTGCGGCCAAGCGGAGTCAGCTTGGATTTTTGCTCAGCCGGAGTAGCTCCGGCAAACTTCTTAACCATTTCCGCTGCCGCTTTCATTTTGTCCCCCGAAATTCGCATCGCTTTCTTTTCCCCATGAATCAGGGTGACGGTGTCGCCTGTTTTCGCATCGGTGATCATCGATATTTGCGGGGCAGGATCTACCCGCACCTTGTCGCCTTTGAATTTGATCGTCATTTCACCTGGTGTGCCAGCCATGTCCACCTTCTGGACGAGAGTAAGATCCGCGCGGAGAGAGGCGGTGGCGGCGAGCAGGAGGAAGAGGGCGATTCGTTTCATAGGAGAGTGCTAGTGGCGACGCCAAGGATTGGCAAGTCGCGATGCCATGGAAAAAGCACTTGGCAGGAACACGCAGGCTTGGCAATTTGTGCAGCCTAACGCGGGTGTAGCTTAATGGTAAAGCTGTAGCCTTCCAAGCTACTGACGAGGGTTCGATTCCCTTCACCCGCTTGGGTGGCTAATTCCGGCAAATCCATTTCTTTCCACCGACGTCTAACCCCAAATCCAACCGCCTATTCGGCACGAATCGCGCTCTCAAGCTTTAAACGGGGAAAAAGGTTGATTTGCATAGAGTGAGTTTTTACGCTGTCGCGACTATTTTGTTTCAATCGCAATCCCCGAAGACGCGTTCCATTATAGATATCGTGACAATTACCAATTATTCTCGGCTTGCCGCCCTTATCCTCGCCGGCCTAGCCATTGACGGACAATTGGAAGCACAAGTTGATTTGCCAGCGCCTGAGTCGGAGGCTGAGGGCCAAACGGAGACAACGCCTTCCCCTGAACTCACCCCCGGAGCACCTGTGCAGATTCGTCCCGATGAGGGGAGCCCGGTAGCTGGCACCGAAGTCAACGCCCCGCAATTCGATATTGGTCGGCATTTCCAGCTTTCCGGTTCGCTCAACGGTGGCTACGACGATAACGTAAACCTGACTCCATCCGGTTCACCATCCTGGTATGCGAATCCTACTGCCAACTTCGGATATCAATTCGGCAGCGCCCGGCTCGCCATGGACCTCTTAATCGGCGGCGGAATCAACTATTATTTTGATCATCCGGGTGGCCGGGATTATGACCCTATTGTCTACCTGAACCTTTCCGCGGCGTATAAAGTCACGCCGCGCTTGACGCTCGACTTTTCGACGTCCTCAGCCTACGAATCGCAGCCGGAGCTTGGTACCGCCCTCAGCGCAAATTTCCGGCTGGGAAATTACTTTCGTTCGGAGAATCGACTTTCCGCTCATTACAAATTGTCACCCAGGTGGTCGAGTGTCACCAGCTATGAGCTTAGCGCGCTCGAGTATGAAAGTCCCGCGGCATCGGGGCACGATCGTATGCAAAATGCATTTTCGGAGCAACTGCGGTATCTTTGGATGCCAACTACAACCGTTTCGGGGCAGTACCGGTTCAGTCTCAATGAATCTCAAAGCGCTCAGGGGGAATCGACCACTCAATCCCTAATCGCAGGGCTGGAGCAATCCTTTAGTCCACGTTTCAAAGCCGGTTTGCACAGCGGCGTACAATTTCGCTCGCAAAATGGCGGAGAGCAGACTTCGCCTTTTGTGGAGACATCACTTCAATATGAGCTGGGGTCTCAAGGGAGAACCGCACATGGGCAATCGGCCGCGAGTACGTATATCATTTGGACAAATCGTTACTCAATCGAAGAGTCCGACCAGCAGCAGGCCGCGGGCCGCGAGACTTTTCGAACCAACCTGCTACTGAATTATGCGATAACTGCGCGGATCTCTGCCAGCCTCGCGCTCATCTACTCTCACGGCGACAATGGAACTAGCAATCAGATATCGAGCGGATCTCTTGGAGGATCATCGACTGAAACTACTTTTGATATCACACCGTCTGTTCGCTATGCCATCACGCAACGTTGCGCAGTTAATGCCGGTTACCGTTACACCAAAGTGGATCGCGGGTCGGGTGCAACCACATTAGACCCCCTTCAATCTGTCACTTCCTATACCCGCAACCGCTACTTTGCCGGAATAACCATTTCCTTCTAAAGACAATCGGTAGATCAGAAGTCTGACTACCCAGGACTGCGGTTTCGATTAAAGATCCGCCTCGATGACAGTGCGGTGTCGCCAGGCGTAGCCGAGCCCGGAGTAAAGCGTCAGCGCGACAGTTAACCATACCAAGGCGGCCCCCGCTTCGTTCCAGGCGCGCTGCCACCAATCGCTAGCCGTGATGTTCCGGCTCCATTCCGCAATCGCAAGCAAGATGAGAAAGAAAATGACCGTAATTATTTGCCAGGAAGTCTTGTGTTTACCCAAACGCTCCGCTGTTAACACTTGCCCCTTTGCGCTCGCCATTAAGCGCAGTCCCGTAATTAAAAAATCTCGACCGACGACCACCGTCGCCGCCCACGCTGGGATCGCGCGCAATGGCACGAGCGAGATGAAGGCCGCCGCGATCATGATCTTGTCCACCAGCGGATCCATCAACTTTCCGAAGTTTGTCACCGTTTGATAACGGCGCGCGATCTCGCCATCAAAAAAATCGGTGATACCAGCGACAAGAAAAGTGATTAGCGCGGTAGTGTGTGCGTAACGCCAGGGCGAGCTCAGCGCTGCCACAAACAAAATGGTTAAGGCAAGTCGGCTGAGAGTAAGACGATTCGCCCAATTCATACCAACGCCGGAACAGAAGTTCCTTTTTCCTTCTTCCATCCAACCCGGAACCTAACCGATTTCCAAATCGGTACCCGCTTTTTTAGCTCGTCCACGATCCACCGGCTCGCTTCGAACGCGGCACCTCGATGAGCGGCCGCGACTCGCAAGAATAATGAGGTTTCACCCACTGCGACGAAACCGAGGCAATGATGCAGCCGAATCGCCCGAAGATCGAATCGCTCCGCGGCTTCGTGCGCGATTTTTCGCAGTTGATGCTCAGCCATTTCACGATGCGCCTCGTATTCGATTCCATCAATCTGTTCTCCGTTTTCCAGCGGACGAACGTTTCCAAAAAACTCAACGATCGCACCCGCGCCTAACGTGGTCTCTGGCGAAATGAAGCCGAGCGGGCCGCTCACCAATGCCACGTCACAATCGCAATTTGCCATTTGCCGGGGTCACTCGTTTACTGCATTGCCTTGGATTGAAAGCACCTTAAAACCAGTTCCTCAAAATCATGATGATGCAATCGGATATTGGCCTAATCGGCCTGGCGGTGATGGGCGAGAATCTTGCGCTCAACATGGAATCGAAAGGATTTCCCGTCGCCGTTTTTAATCGGACTGCTGCGGTCACCGAAAAATTTGTGACCACCCGCGGCAAAGGAAAAAAAATCACGTCGACCAAGACGATCGAGGAATTCATCGCCGCGCTGAAACGTCCACGCAAAGTGATGATGATGATCAAAGCGGGCAAACCGGTTGATCAAGTGATCGCCGAAGTCGCCGCGCTCCTCGAAAAAGGCGACGTTCTTATCGACGGTGGAAACTCACTTTTCACCGATACCCAGCGGCGCTTCCACGATCTCGAAGGAAAGGGAATTCATTATATCGGCTGCGGTGTCTCCGGTGGCGAAGAAGGCGCACTCAAAGGCCCCTCGCTCATGCCGGGCGGTTCCCGCGAATCTTACGAAATAATTGCGCCCATTTTTCGCAAGATCGCAGCTCAGGTCGACGGCGAGCCGTGCTGTCGCTATATGGGGCCGGACGGAGCCGGACATTACGTCAAGATGGTCCATAACGGCATCGAATACGGCGACATGCAATTGATCTGCGAAGCCTATGCCATTTTAAAAAATGTCCTTGGGCAGGAAGCCAAAGATCTTGCCGACATCTTCGCGCAGTGGAATCGCGGCGCGCTCGAAAGTTATCTCATCGAAATCACCGCGGAAATTTTTCGCAAGCAGGACCCAGACACCGGCAAACCGTTGGTCGATGTCATTCTCGATAAAGCGGGCCAAAAAGGGACCGGACTTTGGACTTTACAATCCGCCCTGAGTCAATCCGTCGTCATCTCAACCATCAACGCCGCAGTGGAAGCGCGCGTCATTTCCTCGCGTAAAGAAGAACGGGTGGCTGCATCGAAAATCTTGCCGCAGCCACAATTGCCTACATTCACCGGGAATCGGGACGAGCTTATCCAAGCCGTGCACGACGCGCTTTACGCTTCGAAAATTGTTTCCTACGCCCAGGGTATGGAGTTACTCGGTGCCGCCAGCACAGCCTACAACTGGCATTTGAATTTTGGTGACATCGCGACGATCTGGCGCGGGGGGTGCATCATTCGCGCGAAATTCCTTAACCGCATCACCGAGGCTTACGCGCGCGATCCGAAGCTGCACAACTTGCTGCTCGACCAATATTTCACCGACATCATCGCCAAAACGCAGCACAATTGGCGCATCGCGGTTTCAACTGCCATTAACTACGGCGTGGCCGTGCCAGCCTTCAGCGCTTCCCTGGCCTACTTCGACAGTTATCGTTCCGCGCGTTTGCCATCGAATTTGCTGCAAGCGCAGCGCGACTTCTTCGGCGCCCATACTTACGAGCGCATCGACAAGCCGGGGATCTTCCACACTGATTGGATGGGCGACCAACCGGCCCAGGAAATCAGCGCGCCGAAACCGACTGCCAAACGCCACGCCGGCGAGTGATTGTCTGCCAGGGTCCGAAGGTGTAACCCAAGAGGTGCCATGCCGAGCTGCGCAGACAACGCCAGTCCGGCTCGGAGCGAGAAACCTCGCAAAGCGTTCGTGAATGTATGACCATCGGAGAAGTCCTTCGCCGTCTATACGGTTCAGGATGACAGAGTTTTTGCATTAATGAAAATCGTGCGACTCTGAACCGACCAGACCCTCTCTGATAAGTGGAAAGATTTTCTGCGCTTTGATTAACACAACGTTATCGGTGTTTTGCACTTCGCCTTCGATCGCGAGAAACGGCTCTTCTGTAATAAGCAATCTGGTTTCCTCGAATAAATCCGGTGTCACGATCGCATTCGACACCCCGGTCTCGTCTTCGAGGCTGATAAACACGAATCCTTTCGCCGTCCCCGGTCGTTGACGGCAAATAACATTGCCCGCGATCCCCACGATCGATCCATGTTTTGCCTGCGCCAGATCGATCGCCCGCCAGACCTCGGGCAATTGTGCGCGCACCAATTTCATCGGATGAGGTCCAGTGGTGAAATCCATTACCTCATAATCGGCACGCACACGTTCGGGTAGAGTCATCGGGGAAAGCGGAGAAGTCTCATTCTGGGGAGCGCAGGCTGCTAGCCTGCCGCGTCCGGCAGCTTGCCGGACGAAACTCTCGTGCTTGCGAGCACTCGTCGCAGATGTTTGCGGCAAGCTGCCGCAAACTGCAGGGTGGCAGCCTGCGCTCTCCAGAGTTCCGCGTTCGGTGAGCAAATCATCATGCGGCGTTTCCTCTACTTTCCACATCGCCGCGCGACGATGTTCCGCGAAACAATTGAGCGCGCCCAGATTCGCCAGGGCGCGCAGCTCATCTTTCGTTAGCAGCGCGCGTTTCCGAAAATCTTCGAACGAAGAAAACGAACGCTCCTTACGTTCCCGCAAAAAATCATCCGCGTGTTCGCGCTGCAATCCATTCACCACGCAAAATCCCAACCGAATCGCGTCGTCGGCCATGACCGTGCAATTCCATTCCGATTGCGCCACGCACACTGGCTTCACTTTCACTCCGTGCCGCCGCGCATCTTTCACAATTGTCGCCGGTGTGTAAAACCCCATCGGCTGATTGTTAATCAGACTTGCGTAAAACTCCGCCGGACGATGCGCTTTCAAATAAGCGCTGCCATAGGCCAGAATCGCGAAGCTGATGGCATGCGATTCCGGAAATCCGTAAAGCGCGAACGAGGTGATCGAATGCAAAACTTTCTCAATCACCTCCGGGGCGACCTGATTGCGCGCCATCACCTCGCGCAGTTTCACGCTCACCTTGTTCATCCGCTCCTCCGAACGATGAAAACTAAGAGCGCGCCGTAATTCCTCCGCTTCATCCCCGGAAAAATTCGCCATGATCATCGCGATCTTGAGCATTTGTTCCTGAAACAACGGCACTCCCAGCGTGCGTTCGAGCACCGGCTTTAATCGTTCGTCGAAATAAGTGACCGCTTCTTTCCCGGCGCGACGCGCCAAATATGGATGAACCATATCGCCCTGGATCGGACCCGGACGGATGATCGCGACTTCAATCACGACATCGTAAAAACATTTCGGCTTCAATCGCGGCAGCGTCGCCATCTGGGCGCGACTTTCGATTTGGAAAACGCCGATGGTGTCGGCCGTTTGCATCATCTCAAACGTTTTCGCGTCGCCCTTCGGGATGTGGGCGAGATCGAGCGGGCGGCCGCGTTCGCGACAAAGCTCAAACGCGTCCTGCATTACCGACATCATGCCGAGCCCGAGGAGATCGACTTTCACGATGCCAAGATCCTCGCAATCATCCTTATCCCATTGCGCCACCACCCGGCCTGGCATCGAGGCATTTTCCAGCGGCACAAACGAGCTCAGTTTATTCTGACAAATAATCATCCCACCGGAATGCTGCCCGAGATGCCGCGGCAATCCGTAAATCGCGTGATACAAACCGACGAACGCCGGCATCCGCGGATGCGCTTTGGGGAGACCCGCCTGCTCGATTTGCGCTTCGAGCTCGAGGGTGTGCGGAAAATCGCCGTTCGCGAACAAATGCGAAAAACGGTCGAGTGTGCTCGGTGAAAAATTTAGCGCTTTTCCGATCTCGCGGGCCGCACTTCGCCCGCGATAGGTAATTACGTTCGCGGTCATGGCCGCGCCGTGTTTGCCGTAACGCCGGTAAACTTCCTGGATAACGCGCTCGCGCCGGTCCCCGCTCGGCAAATCAAGATCAATGTCCGGCCAGCCTTTACGGCTCTCGTTTAAAAAACGTTCGAAGACGAGATGGTTACTCACCGGATCAACCGGCGTGATCCCGAGACAAAAACAGACCGCGCTGTTGGCCGCGCTGCCGCGGCCTTGCACCATGATGTTGTTTTCGCGGCAAAAATTCACGATGTCCCATACGATCAAAAAATATCCGGAAAACCCGAGCCGGGTGATGAGCGCGAGTTCTTCTTCCAGCTGACGTTTCACTTTTTTTGTGATCGACTCGTAACGCTGTTGCGCGCCAAACAACACTATCGTGCGCAGGAACGAATTCATGGTGTGTCCGTCCGGCACCGGATATTCAGGAAATTCGTAACCAATGTTTTCCAGCGAAAACTGCAAGCGATCCGCCAGTCGTTCCGTATTGGTGATCGCGTCCGGTAAATCGCGAAAGATTGCGCGCATCTCCGCGTCGCTCTTCAAATGACGCTCGGCGTTTTGGGTGAGTAATTTCCCAGCGAGATCGAGGTGGGTGTGCTCGCGAATGCAGGTGAAAACATCCAGCACCTGACGTCCGTATGGTTTGGCATACTGCACCCCGTTGGTCGCGATCAGTGCCAGTCGAAATTTCGAAGCGAAATCAACCAGCGCCCGATTAACCCGATCTTCGCCCCGCAAAAAATGCCGCTGAACTTCGACGTAAACGTTCTCGCGGCCGAACGCGTCGATTAAACATTGCGCGCGATCTTCAGTGTTCTGGGGAGAGCAGGCTGCCAGCCTGCTCTGTCCGGCAGCTTGCTGGACAGCGTGATCCGATTGACAAACATGCGTTGAAGATGTTTTCGGCAAGCTGCCGAAAACTGCAGGTTGGCAGCCTACGCTCCCCAATCCCAGCAAGGCGATCAACCCCTGCGCAAATTCTGGTAGCTCATCCCATTTCACCGCGCACTCCCCTTTTACTTCGCTACGCAGATGGGCTTGGGTGAGCAGAGAACAAAGATTGGCGTAGCCGAGACGGCTTGCCACCAGCACCGGCAGGACGCTGCCGTCTTCCATCGTTAATTCCGCTCCGATAATTGGCCGAACTTTCTGCTCGCGCCCCGCGACAGAAAATCGTTGCGAACCGTAAACGCCGTTGCGATCAAGCAACGCCAGCGCCGGCATTTCCAACTCAGCTGCGACTTGCACGAGTTGTTCCGGAAACGACGCGCCCCGCAAGAAACTGAAGGCGCTGTTAGCGTGAAGTTCGATGTAAGACATACCCAATTTGGGTCATCCCGAGCGCAGTCGAGGCTTCGCTACGCTCCGCTCAGGATGACGATGAATTATTGCTCAATCATAAATTCCATCGATCGCCCACCCATCCTGATCGCAATGACAGCGCGCAATGACGCCATTCTCGATTTCCACATCCCATTCCACCCGCGCCCACGCGCGTTCGTCCCACCAGTTTCCCGAAAGCGGAAACGGTCCATCCTGCCTCATCGTCGTGCCCTCCACTGCCAGTCCGGCTCGGACTTCCGCCGCACGCACATGAGCGGGCCGATTATTTTCCAGCAGCACCGTCGCTTTTTTCCGTTTTCGAAACCGCCGCAACGGAACGCATCCACTCACCCCCGTGCTATCGCACATGCCCCTTTCCCTCTCTTCGTCATCCCGAGCGAAAATGCCAGTCCGGCTCGGACCGAGGGATCCCGTTGTGAAACTTAAAGGTAGCGCTACGGGATTCCTCGACTTCGCTATGCTTCGCTCGGAATGACCGATTTCTGGCTTGGGATGACGGAATTCCCACGCAAACGGTTCCATCCGAAATGCATCTGGCCGATGCGTTTCTTCCAGCATCGGCGTGCCGACCCGATCCGCTCCGAGCAATCCGATCAGTCGCGCCAATGTCTCATGCAATTGCACGGGATCGCGCAATGCCGTTTCGAAAAGTCCAAACTGTTGCCGTACCGAACGTGACGGCTGCGCTTCCAGCTCAATCGCAACGATTGGATGCTTCGAAGTAAAGTTTTCCAGATGCGTGTGCAGCATCCGAAAAAGGATATCTTCGTTGTTAGTCGGCTGCGGAATTTTGAAAATCCGCTCGTAGTGCGATTTGTCGGCGAAAGTGATGCGCAGGCGCAGCTCTTTGGCGACGAGATAGATTGCGTTTAATCGCGTCGCCAGCTGCTGTAAAAATCGTCGCAAAATGAAGAGGAGCGGCTCGACGGTTTCAATTTCGTTTTCGAACTCAAAGCTTTCGATGAACGATTCCGGGGGAGAAACGAGTTTCAAAATTCGCTCGCCGCGTCCATTGGCGCGTTCCCACATTTCAACTGCGCGCATCCCGAGGCGCGCGGCAAGATCATCGCGTGACAATGCCGCAAGTTGCCCAAGGGTGTGAATTCCCCATTGATGCAGAATCGAAAGAATGCGTTCTGTTTCTTTGGCGCGTTCGATTTGTTTGGCCATGCGCGCCGGCAAGACCACCGGCGCGATGGGCAAAGCAGGCGCATTCACACGCCAACTTTAAGATATCTGCGAGATATGTTCAAGCGAACATAGCTACGTCATTCCGAGCGCAATCAGAGGAATCGGGCGGCGAAACCTTTAAGATAACTTTATCGGGATCCTTCGACCCTGCTTCGCTACGCTCAGGATAACCGGGTTCTAAGTACCGCTCACAAAACCTCCACAGGACACTTCGGCAGCGCTGCCATGAAAGCCCGGCCATACGGCTTGGTCACAATCCGATTGTCGAGAATCACGATAATGCCGTGATCGCTTTTCGTCCGGATCAACCGCCCAACCCCCTGCCGCAATTTCAGAATTGCTTCTGGCAGCGAATATTCGGTGAAAGCATCGCCACCGTATGCTTCGATGGTTTCCAGTTTCGCCTCGATCAAGGGATGATCGGGAACGGCGAAGGGTAGCCGTGTGATGATGACGTTGCGCAAAGCGTCACCAGGCACGTCAACGCCGCCCCAGAAGCTGTCGGTGCCAAAGAGGACACTGCGCGGCGTGCTTTTGAATTGGTCCAGCAATTTCGTCCGTGGCAGACCGCCCCCTTGCACGAGCAAATTCAAATCTTGTTCGGCGCAAAAATTTTCCATCCGCGCCGCCAACTCCTGCATCGCCCGATAATTCGTGAACAAGACAAAGGCGTGACCGTCGGTTCGCCCGATGAAATGTTCAATCCAATGGGCCAGCGCTTCTTCATAGCCTGCGTCCCGCGGGTCAGGCATTTTGCGGACGACAAACACTTTCATTTGCTGATTGAAGTTGAATGGACTGCCGAGCTGAAGCGGCTCGGCCTCTTCCGCGCCCACGCGATTGCGAAAATAGGCCAGATCTTTTCTTCCCACCCCGAGTGTTGCGCTGGTCATGACACAGGTGCACCCCTCGCGGAAAAGCATTTGCCGTAGTGCGGGGGCAATATCGATCGGCGCGGCATTGAGCGTTAGCAATTGCCCAACCTTGCCGGTCCTCTCCACCCAATAAACGTGATTGCGCGCGGATTGTTCGAGGAAAACTCCGATGCCGGAACGTGCCTCCGCAATGCGTCGGCCAAGTTCAAGCAATTCCGACTTTAACATTTCGTCGTCCTGCCGTTTCACCACCTCTGCCACGCGCGCCTGTAACCCGATCAGGCGGCCGGTAATGGTGTCGGGTACGATCTCCGGCTGGCGCACGCGAAATTCGCGCCCTTTGCGGAAATCGCAGCGCGTGCCCAGCGCCTCAAAAAATTTGTCGATCTCATCGACAATTTCCGCGGCCAATCGAACGCCATCGGCGTCGCGAGTCACGGTAAACAATCCTTTTTTGGAGCGCGCGTTATAGAGACGCTGCACCGTCGCGCGCAAAAGATATTGCGATATCACCGTTCCGATCTGGCGGGAAGCGGTTTGCTCGACCGTGTGCGCTTCATCCAAAATCAGAAAATCATTGGGGAAGAGAAATCCGCTCTCCCGTTCCATCTGCTCCTCCACGCCGCCCAGGAGCATAAAAAGCAGCGTATGATTGATGACCACGATCTGCGCGTTCTCAAATTTTCGGCGGGCGCGCTGATAAAAACAGCGATCGCTTTGCCCGCACGATTTCTTGGTACAAATGTGGGCCTCGCTGCAAACTTGCGCCCAAACCTTCGCATTTGGCTCGAAGGACAAATCGCTCAGAGTGCCATCACGCGTTCGCGCCGCCCAAGCGGAGATTTCTTCGAGCTCGTTCTGCTCCGGCCCGGTAAAAAGATCGTTTTGCTGCTCACGCGCGCGCAGCAGCCGGCGCGGGCAAACGTAATTTTGGCGGCCTTTGATCAGCGCTGCATCGAAAGTCTCGGGCAGAACTTTTTGTAGAATCGGGATGTCTTTGTAGAGAAGTTGCTCCTGAAGATTGATCGTATGGGTCGAGATGATCGCCTTTTTCTTTTGCTCGAGCGCGAACTGGACCGCGGGACGGAGGTACGCCAGCGATTTGCCCACGCCGGTACCGGCTTCGACCACCAGATGCCGCTCCTCTTCCAGCGCTCGCGCCACTGCCGCCGCCATCTGCTGTTGTTGGGGCCGATGCTCGAAATTCTTCGCCTTCGCCAGAAGTCCGCTCGGCGAAAAAAACGATTCAGTTCGTTCCACAAAATCCGAGCCAATCGAGTCGCGCAATGCAATCATCTCTTAATTACAGATTACTCTGAATCCGGCTCCTTCGGAAAGGCGTTGTGAATTTATTTGATCGATATATCACCAGAAATTTCCTGCAGGCTTACCTTTACTGCATCATCGGGTTCATATCGATCTGGTTCATCTTCGATATCAGCGACAGCATCTCGACCTTTCTGGATCAACACGTTGGTCTTGGCCGAGTGTTGGAATATTATGCCACCCAAATTCCGCAGATTCTGGTGATTCTGCTGCCAGTCTCGCTGCTGCTGGCACTGCTTTTTGTGCTCGGCCGGATGTCGCGCGCGAACGAAATTGTCTCGATGCTGACCGCGGGCATTGGTCTCATTCGCGTGCTCACGCCGCTTTTTCTCCTCGCTATTCTCACGACCGCGGTTTGTTTCGCGCTGAATTATACAATGGCGCCGCATGCCGAGATGGCGCGAAAACTTTTCTTTGCCGACAAAAGTGCGACCGGCGCCGAAGGGCAAATTTTCCGCAACCG
>Ga0209808_1001235_pt1 | contig 13111 bp, 15 predicted proteins | sample GraSoiAngelo_157_FD_186171 | JGI IMG/M metagenome (GOLD analysis project Ga0209808, IMG submission 186171) | Grasslands soil microbial communities from the Angelo Coastal Reserve, California, USA - 14_1009_16_20cm (SPAdes) (version 2) | ecosystem: Environmental > Terrestrial > Soil > Grasslands ...
CGACGCCTACGCGCACGGCGGCTTCTTCAACAACCAGTACGCCGTCTTCGGCTTCCAGGCGGGTCCCGGCGGCGGCAACACCGTGATTTTCGACCAGAACGGTTATGCCCAGATCGACAACGGTAACAATGGCCTGGACATCTGCAACCCGAACGGCCAGGGCCGCGTCGTCTCCAACTCGAAATGGCACGCGCCCAACCCGCACCCCGGCTGGCTGAACATCAACGGGGTCTTCGAGCACCTGTCCGCGAGTGACACGCACGCCGTTCGGACGTACTGGTATCAGACCGTCAACCCCGTCCCCGTCCAGGAACCGGCGCCGAACTATGAAGCCACGGTTAACCCGCTGCCGGGTAGCGTGACCGGGAGCAGCCCGACATTCCACATTCATGCCGGTACCTTCCTCAACACGCTCAGCATCCCAGGAAGCATCCCGGGTGGGAAAGCGACTGACACCTACATCTTTGACAACGGCCTCTACGTTTTCAAGAACGGCGCCAGCTTCAACATCACCGGTGGCATCGTGTCGAACACGAGCACCGGCAAGCCGCTCGGCGCACTCGGCGCCTATAGCGACCTGCCCGCCGCCGCAGACGGAACCGACGGCGTCGAATTCATCTTCGACGGGAGTGGTGGCTTCAGTGCCAGCACCTCCGGCAACACGTCGCCGAGCGTCTTCTTCGTGGCGCCGAACCGGACCCCATCCGGTGTCACCCACCATATCGCCTTCTTCGTCCGAGAGACGGACACCAATGCCTCCCCATGGTCGGAGACGATCGATGGCACCAAGGGCACCTATGGCAACTACCCGTTCCAGGTCTGGGGCACCGTGTTCGTCGACGAAGCCAATGCCACGGCCAACATTCAGGCGGTGAGCACCGGCCCCTATGCGGTTGAAGGCGAGATGATCGCGGCGCGGGTCAACCTGATGGGCGGGAACATCGCGAACGAGGCCTCTGTCAATCCGAGCGTGCCCAACGGCACGGTCGGCACGCCGAGCTGCACCGGCGTCTACAACGACAACCTGGCCGGCCGGCTGGTGCAGTACAACCAGGCCTACTCCCCGCAATTCCGCGGCTACGCGTACCTGGTCAAGTAAGACCCCCACCCCACCCTCCCCCGCACGCGGGGGAGGGACAGATCGCGAAGACCGGGAGGAAGACGCTTTTCGCCCTACAATTCGGGAAGCGTGCCGCACGCCATCTACTGTTTTCTCGACGGCGAGACGTTGCACGGTGACCCGCCGAAGCGGGAACTGGACACGCCCGTCGTCGAGACCCGCGTGCACAACCTCGGCACCAACAATCGGGGCGCCTTCGTGCCGCTCAGCAGCCTCAAGTACGTTCTCCTCGACTCACACGCCCCCTCGGGCGCGGTCGATATCGCCCGTTACCAGCGGATCGCGATCCACTTCGTCGACCACGAGGTGCTTCGCGGCTACAGCGACCGGCAGCTGCGGACGTCCCGCTACGGCGTCACGCTCTCGCTGGTCTCCCCCGACCAGAGCGAGGTGAAGGACCTGGCGATCCCATTCACCGCCCTCAAGGGCATCTTCTACCTCAAGACCTGGGAGGGCGGCGAGCCGGCGATGCTGGAGTCGGACTGGGTACCCCGCATCCTCGAGGCGCGGGAACAGGAGCAGGTTCGGCGGCAGTACGGCCCCGCGGGCAAGCCACGGCACAAGATGCCGTTACTCGAGAGGATCCTCCGCCGTCGCAAGATCGCCGAATAAGAAGATCCCGCCGGCCGGTCCCTGATATGTTGAAACCCGAGATGGAACCGGCGGCCGTCCCGCCGCAGGCGGCGGCCCCGCGGTCCGCGCTTCGCGAGCGGCTCCTCGATCCTCGCACCCTGATTTCGTTCGCGATCCTGGCGGTGGTCCTCTTCGTCGTGCTGACCCATGTCCAGCTCGACTACGGCGAGAGCCTGCGAGCGATCAGCCAGACAAACGTCTTCCTCTACGCGCTGGCCTTCGCCGCTTTCTACTTTTCCTTCGTCCTCCGCACCATCCGTTGGGAAATTCTGCTGCGCAACACCGGTGAGCGCAATCACTTCGGCGAGCTGTTCCACATCATCATCCTCGCCTGGTTCGCCAACTGCGTCCTTCCGGCCAAGATGGGCGACTTCTATCGCGCTTATCTGCTGCGGCAGCAGACGGAGGTCTCCGGCTCCAAGGGGCTGGGCACGATCTTCAGCGAGCGCGCCCTGGACTTCCTGGTGCTGATGAGCCTGCTGGTGGCCAGCGGTCTGATCAGCTTCCGCGCCCAGGTCCCGGAGCGCTTCATCCCGGCTTTCATCGTTGGCCTCGTGATCGCCGCTGGTCTGATCGCGGGCCTGCTCGTGATCCGCTTCAGCGAGGGGCGGCTCTCGCGTTTTCTACCCGAGCGCCTTCGCGATCGCGCCAGCCGCTTCAAGCACGGACTGCTGAGCGCGTTTGCCGGCCGGCTCCCGCTCCTGCTCGGCCTCACCGTCCTGGTCTGGATGGCGGAGTCCGCCCGCCTCTTCCTGGTGGTCCAGGCGCTGCCACTGCACATCTCCCTCAGCCTGGCGCAGATCATGTTCATCGCCCTGGTCGCGTCCCTCCTGACCACTATCCCGGCTCTGCCCGGGGGGTTGGTGCTGGTCGAAGGCGGCATCATCGCCGTGCTGGTCTTCTTCGGTCTGAGCGCCTCCCAGGCGCTGTCGGTGGCGATTCTCGACCGCCTGATCAGCTACTGGAGCCTGATCGCCGTCGGGCTGGTCGTCTTCCTGCTGAGTCACCGGCGTTGAAAGTCCTCGTCACCGGGGGCGCGGGCTTCATCGGATCCCACGTCGCCGACCGGCTGCTGGCCGACGGCCACGACGTGGTCATCCTCGACGACCTCTCGACCGGAAATGTCCAACATTTGCAATCGAACGCGCGCTTCTACCAGATGGACCTACAGTCGCCCTGGATCGACGAGCTGTTCCGCATCGAGCGGCCCGAGGCCGTCGCCCATCAGGCGGCGCAGGCCAGCGTTCGCCGCTCCGTCGATGACCCGGTCTTCGACGCCAGCGTCAACGTGCTGGGAACCGCAGCCTTGCTGCAGGCCAGTGTGCGGCATGGCGTGCGCCGTTTCCTCTTCGCCTCCACCGGCGGAGCGCTTTATGGCGATGCCGATGTGACGCCGACGCCGGAGGACTACCCGACACTGCCAGTCTCCCCCTACGGCGCCGCAAAGCTGGCGGCGGAGGTGTACCTGCGAACGTTCAACGCTCTGCATGGGTTGTCGTACGCGGCCCTGCGCTATGCCAATGTCTACGGGCCGCGACAGAACCCGCACGGTGAGGCCGGCGTGGTCGCGATCTTCGCGCGCCGGCTGCTGAGCGGAGAGAAGGCCCGCATCAACGGCGACGGCAAGCAGACGCGCGATTTCGTTTACGTCGGCGACGTAGCGGAGGCGAACGCCCGCGCCCTCAACTCGGACGCCGTCGGCTCGTTCAACGTTGGCACCGGCGTCGAGACCGACATCAACACCATCTTCCAGACGCTGAAGCGACTGACCGGAAGCAGCGAGCCCGAGGAGCACGGCCCGCCCCTGACCGGAGAGCAGCGTCGTTCAGTGGTCGACGCGCGGAAGATCGAGAAGACCTTGGGCTGGCAGGCGAAGACGAGCCTCGACGCGGGCCTCGACGCTACGGTCCGCTATTTTCGCGAGGCGCGTCCGGCATCGCCGGCTTCCGCTCGTCCTGCGTGAGGACGGCGTCTCCCGCGTCCATCAGGCGGCGGGCGGCCTCCCATACCAGCGGATTCTGGGCGCTCTCGCTCCCCAGCATCCGGCTCGCCCAGTCATAAGCCTCGCAGGCGCGGCCGATCGCGGCCCGGGCCTCTGCTGCCAGGTCCGGTCCGCTGGCGGGGCGCAAGCGGAGCGTCTGGTAGTACGCGGTCTGGAAGATCTTCCGGGCCGCGGTCGCCTCGTCCTCCACCGACTGTTCTGGTCCGGCGTCAAGGGACTGCCGCAGCCGCGAGGCGGTGCGTACGACGCTGGTCCTGATGTCCTCGAGAACCACGTCGTAGTCGCGCGGGGCCAGACGCGACGGGGTCCCCAGCACCCGGTAGGCGACAACCAGAGCGGCGGCCAGCAGCAGCAGGATCAGGGCATAAAGCCAGACCATGGCGTGGCCCTGAGGTTAACGCTCGGCTACTTGTAGCGGAAGGTAATCCGGCCGCGCGTCAGATCGTAGGGGGAGAGCTCGACCCGAACCCGGTCGCCGATCAAGATCCGGATGTAGAACTTGCGCATCTTCCCCGACGTATACGCGAGGATCGTCTGGCCGGTCTGCAGCTTCACCTTGAACATCGCGTTCGGCAGGGGCTCGACCACCTCGGCGTCCATCTCGATGGTCTCTTCTTTGCCGGCAGGGGTCTCCTTGACCTCGAGCGTATCGATGCCGGGCCGCAGTGTGGTGGGACCGCCGCGTTTCTTCGGATAGCTACGTTTCTTGCGCAAACCGTCGACATATTACCCGAGTTGCGCGTGAGAGAATCGGGCGCGTGCAGATCAAGGCCGAGTTGGCGGGCAATCTCTGGAAGATCGTGGTCCGCGAGGGGCAGCAGGTCCGCGCCGACGAGACCCTGATGATCCTTGAGTCGATGAAGATGGAAATCCCGGTGACCGCCGCCAGCGCCGGACGGGTGGCGAAGATTCACGTGAAAGAAGGCCAGGCCGTTAAGGAAGGCCAGCTGCTGATCGAGGTCGAGTAGGCGCCGGGCGGCGCTAGGCGGCGGCTTGCTCGGGCTGGTTTGGCACGAAGAAGGCGATGCCGACCACCGACATGCCCCGTTTGCATGACGGGCAGAACGTCACGGTCACGCTCTTTCGGGTTTCCCACCGCCGCTGATCCCGGTGGCCGCAGTGCTGGCACACCAGGTCGAACATCATGTCAGCCATCTCGTCGCGACCGTATCATCGATCGCGTCCTGACCCGGCGACAGACCGCCTACGGCGGTGTAAGGACATGTAAAGCGGATCGCTGTTAGTGGAGAAGCTGGTCGATCGCGGCTTTCAGCTCGTCACTGGCGGTCGCTCCCTCGAAGCGGGATTGGATGACGCCCTTGGAATCGATCAAGAACACCCATGGCTCGGTCTGCAGCCGCCAGTCGACGACGGCCTGGGCCAGCTGGCGTTTTGAGGGGTCCGGCTTGTAATCACGGTAGATCTCGACATGGATGAAGGCCAGCCGGTCTCGATACACCGGCTCCAGCGCCTGGACGACCTTGATCTCAGGCCCGCAGGTCTTGCTGGTGCAGAACGCCGGTGAGGCGAAGACCACGAAGGCGGCCCGGTGCTGCTGGATGGCATCGGCGATCGAGAGCTGGTGCATATCGTCCGGCGGCCGGCCGGAGTCGATCGTCTCCACGTCGGCGACATCCCGAACGGTTGGGTTCTTCGTCAGGGGCGCCGGCTGGCCGACCCCCGGCACGACCGGGAGCGCTAGCACGTTCATGGGAAGCCGCGCCGTCGTCCGCACCCCGTTCGGCCGGGAGGCCGTGACCTCCACCCCCCAGTCACCGGCTTTATCGAAGTCCAGGTGCGCGACGTACGTGCCGGCTCCCTGCAGGCCCTCGCCCTTGAAGGGCGCGTCGGACTCCCCCTTGAAGGTGCCGGTGGAGCCGTTGAGCACGAAGGAGCGAACGTGCACCGTCGCATCGCTCACGGGGGTGTTGTGATCGGTGATCCCAATCGGAACCCGCTGCTGCCTGCCGATGACCAGCTCGGACGCCGCCACAACCGCCTGGAGCGTCGAGCTGGCCGGGGAAGGGCTGCTCGCCGATGAACCGGTCGCCGGCAAAGACCCGCAGCCGGCGAGCAGCAACGCGAGCCCAATCACCACCGCCACCCTCCGCCATCGCCCGAGGGAAACCACAGGCCTCAGCCCACTCTGGCGCGCTCGATATACAGCGGCGGCCGCTGGATCTCCGCCATCGTCGGCAGCCACTGCGGTCCCTCCCAGACCCGGGCCAGCAATTCCTTACCACCCGCGTCGCGGACCTCGCGGCAGAAGCGCTCACCGATGACGTACTGGCGCATCTTCATCTCCAGCCCCGTGAGCCGAAGGAACGCCCGCTCGAGCGGCGTCCGCTGCTCCTGCCGCCGGCGGTAGGCGCCTTCCAGTAAGGCGAAATGCGGCAGCTCGCGCCTGCCAACCTCGTTCATGACCAGGTTGCTGTAACCCTCCAGCAAGCTCATCACCGCCTGCAGCTTGGAGATCGCCTTCCACTGCTGGCCGACCCCGATCGTCAGCGTCCGGATCAACTCGACGCGGGTTGGCCGGTGGCCGTCCCCGAGGCGGCCGACCAGCACCTCCCGGAGCAATCCCTCCAGGTAGGCCTGTAGCCAGGGGTGCGCCTTGAACTCCCAGGCGTGCGTCATCTCGTGCATGGCGAGCCACCGCCGAAGCTCGTCGATCGGCAATTTGTCCTTCTGTGCCCAAGCCTGGACATTGGGTTCCACCAGGATCAGGGAGGTGGTTTCCACCGGCTCTCGCCCCAGAAGCGCGGGGTCGTACTGCCCCAACACCCGGCGGGCGAGCAGCCCGAGCATCAGGCCAAGGTAGCGCGTCAGGCCCTTCTGGCCGAGGCTCAGCATCAGCGACCCGGGGATGAGCTGCTGCAGGCCCTCGAGCGGCTCGAACATCTGGCGGAAGATCCGGATGTTGAATCGGACCCACTGGCGGCGGCCGACGGCCGCCAGACCTGGATACACCCGGCTGCCCGACGCGGCGGTGCCGGGGCCGAGCGCCTCGGCGAGCTGCGGCTCCAACTGGCCGGCAATCTGCTCGTACGTCTGGTCCGTCACCGGATCGGCCGGCGGGTCACGGAGCTCGCCGCAGCGGGCCAATGCGATCTCCTCCACCCGTTCCCAATCGATCAGGCGCGCCGGCTGTTCGCGGGGCCGAACCAGCTCCCGGAGCACCACGGCGCCGACGCCGATCGCGACCCCCCAGGCCATCGCCCGGCCGACACGCCGGGGAGCGGGGGTGGAGTCAGGAATACTCATGGGAGGGGCAGCCGAGGCGACCGCGCTCATTCTAGCGAGGCCTTCTCCGGCTGGCGCTCGCACAGGTCGATTGCTAGCACTCTCTGCTCCAGAGTGCTAAAATCGTGGATGCTTACCGCCTCGCAAATACTGGCTGTTTGCTTACACATCATTCGCAGGAAGGAGGACGATCAATGGCGAAACAACTGGCATATGACGCCGAGGCCCGTTCGGCTCTGAAGCGCGGGGTCGACAAGGTCGCGGACGCCGTTCGAATTACCATCGGCCCCAAGGGCCGTAACGTCGTACTCGACAAGAAGTTCGGCTCCCCGACGATCACGAACGACGGGGTCACGATTGCGAAGGAGATCGAGCTGGAGGACGCCTTCGAGAACATGGGGGCCCAGCTCGTCAAAGAGGTCGCCAGCAAGACGAACGACGTCGCTGGTGACGGCACGACCACCTCGGTGGTGCTGGCCGCGGCGATCATCGGCGAGGGGTTGCGCAATGTCACCGCCGGCGCCAACCCGATGCTGCTGAAAATCGGCATCCAGAAGGCCGTCGACGAAGTCGTCAAGGCCATCAAGGAGCAGTCGGTCCAGATCTCGGACCGCGAGAAGATCGCCCAGGTCGCGACCATCTCGTCCGGCGACCCCAAGATCGGCGACATGGTCGCCAACGCGATGGAGAAAGTCGGGAAAGACGGCGTCATCACCGTCGAGGAATCCCGCGGCATCGAGGATGAGCTCAAGCTCGTCGACGGGATGCAGTTCGACAAGGGCTACATCTCGCCCTACATGGTCACCGATGCCACACGGATGGAAGCGGTCCTCGAGGATCCCTACATCCTGATCACCGACAAGAAGATCTCGGCCATCGCCGATCTGCTGCCGGTTCTCGAGAAGGTAGTGCAGAGCGGCAAGCCACTGCTGGTCATCGCCGAGGATGTCGAGGGCGAGGCGCAGGCCACCCTGATCGTTAACAAGCTGCGCGGTACCTTCACCGCCGTCGCCGTCAAGGCGCCTGGCTTCGGTGACCGCCGCAAGGCCATGCTCGAAGACCTGTCCATCCTGACCGGCGGCCAGGTGATCTCGGAGGAGCTCGGCCTCAAACTGGATTCGGTGCAGCTCAACCAGCTGGGCAAGGCTCGCCGAGTGACCATCACCAAGGACGACACCACGATCGTCGAAGGTGCTGGGAAGGCGGACCAGATCAAGGGCCGCATCAACCAGATCAAGGCCGAGATCGAGAAGACGACCTCAGACTGGGACAAGGAAAAGCTCCAGGAGCGCCTGGCCAAGCTGGCCGGCGGTGTGGCCGTCATCAAGGTTGGCGCCGCCACCGAGACCGAGCTCAAGGAAAAGAAGCACCGCATGGAGGACGCCGTGTCCGCCACCCGCGCCGCGGTCGAGGAGGGTATCGTGCCCGGTGGTGGAGCGGTGCTGGTGCACGCCCAGAAGTCGCTCGACGGCCTCAAGCTCGAGGGCGATGAGGCGACCGGCGTCGCGCTGGTCCGCCGCGCGCTCGAGGAGCCGCTGCGCCAGATCGTCAACAACGCCGGCTGGGAAGGGTCCGTGGTGGTGGAGAAGGTCCGTGGCCTGCCGAAGGGCCAGGGCTTCGACGCCAACAAGGGCGAGTACACCGACATGGTCAAGGCCGGAATCATCGACCCGACCAAGGTGACCCGTTCGGCGCTGCAGAACGCGGCCAGTATTGCCGCCATGCTGCTGACGACCGAGGCGCTCGTCTCGGACATCCCGGAGAAGAAGCAGGCCGCGCCCGCACCCTCGATGCCGGACTACTAAGCCGCAAAGGCTAAAGGAAGGAGCCGCCCGCAAGGGCGGCTCTTTTCTTTGTGCCGCTCCGGTTGCGAGCCGATAGCATGGCGGCATGAAGCCGAGCGGCATCGTGACGCTGCTGACCGACTTCGGGCTGGATGACGCCTACGTCGGCGCCATGAAGGGCGCCATCCTTTCCCTGCACTCGAAGGCGGCCGTGGTCGACCTCACCCATGGCGTGCGGCCGTTCGCGGTGCTGCAGGGCGCCTTCCTCCTCGACACCGCCTGGCGGAGTTTCCCGCCGGGAACGGTCCACGTCGCCGTGGTCGATCCCGGCGTCGGAACCGACCGCCGCGCGATCGCCTTCAAAGCGGCCGACCATTACTTCGTCGGGCCCGACAACGGCCTCTTCACCTTTCTCAACGAGCCGATTAGTGAGACCGTCGAGCTGGCTACCCCACCCGAGGCGGCACCGACCTTTCATGGACGCGATGTCTTCGCTCCGGTGGCGGCGAAGCTGGCCGCGGGCGCGGCCCTCGCCGAGGTTGGCCGCCCTCACCGGGCTGAGCCGCTGCGCTTGCCCGACGCCTGGGCGGCGAAGGTCGGCGAGGCATGGAGGGCGCAGGCATTGCATTGTGATCACTTCGGCAACGTCATCAGCAACCTGCCGATCCGCGCGCTGGCCCGCATCAAACAGGCCAACGGGGTGCGCGTCCGGACGGTCGAAACCTACGAGGACGCCCAGTCCAACGAGCTGGTTGCCCTGGTGGGCAGCAGCGGCCGGATCGAGTTCGCCTTGCGCGAGGGATCGGCCGCCGCGCGCCTGCACGTAGGCCCCGGCGAAACCTTGCTCGTTACGTGAACTGGCCGGCGGTCTCCTGGGACCGGGTGGGCTCGGTCTCCTCGGCCGCGCTCCGCCGGGCCGATGGCGAGGCCACGTCGACATTCGGGATCGAGCCGTTGCAGCTTATGGAAGTCGCAGGCTGGCAAGTCGCCAGGTTCGTCGATGCGTTCATGGACGGCATTCAGAACAAACGCGTCTCGGTCGTGGCCGGCTCGGGCAATAACGGTGGTGATGCGCTGGTCGCGGCCCGCTTCCTCTTGCAGCGTGGGGCGATCGTGAACGTGTCGGTCGTGCCCGCGCGTGACCCTAACAGCCTGGCCGCCCGTCACGCGCTGACCATCCAGCGCCTCGGCATCCCCTTCGCTGACGCTCCCGCGGGAATCGCTGCGTCGGCCGACTTGCTGGTCGATGGGTTGTTCGGCACCGGGATCCGCCTGCCGCTGCGCGACCCGGCTCCCGCCATCGTCGCGGCGATGAATGCCAGCGGGCGCCCAACCGTGGCCATCGACGTGCCCTCGGGGATGGACGCGGATACCGGCATGGGGGCCGAGGCGGCCGTCCGGGCCGCGGCCACCGTCACGCTCGTGGCACCCAAGGCCGGGCTCGCGAGCGCCTCGAACGCGGGCCGCGTCTTCGTAGCCGATATCGGCATGCCGCTAGCGCTTTTTGGGGCCAAGCGCGAGATGCTCGCGGCGCTTTATAGGCTGGGTGACCTGGTGGAGCTGGTCCCCTCGAGCTGAGTTCGCATAGTGATATCACTCCGAGTGTCCACCGTGATACCACTCCGAGTTGACGAATTGATGCCGCCTGACTAGACTGCAGGCATCCGCTCTCCGTCCCAGTAATGGATCAGGTACACGTCGAAGCGCCAGCCTTCAGCGCACGGGCGGCGTCCGTAGAACGCGGGTTCTATTCGGACTTCCCCCTCGTACTTAACTACGTGGCTCGCCTCGTCGACGACATCGACGGCGCCGCGGCGATCACGTGCGCGGCCTTTCGCCAGGTTGCGGATGGCCTGCGCCAGCGCCCAAACGCCGAGGGACTCCGCCGGGCCGACGTGTTTCGCGCGGCAACCGAGCTCAGCCGTTCGGTGCTTCGACCGCGCCGCTGGTTTCGGCGCCAGCGCACCGCCCAGGTCAACCTCGATGACTTCCCCCAGCCCGAGGCACGCCGGGCACTGCGGCGCGACACCGTCCAGCGAGCACTGACCGCCCTTCCCTTCGACGCGCGCGCGATGATCCTGCTGCGCGATTTCGTGAAGCTCTCATACGACGAGCTCGCCGACGTGGTCGATGTAGCACCGCGCAAGCTGGTCCACGCATTGGACCGCAGTCGTGCCGAGCTTGGGGAGATCTATGACTACATCAAGTTTTGATCGAAATCGATGCACGCGCATTTCGCCGAGTGCCGTGCTCGACGATCGGCTCGATGGGAAGGATCTCGAATGGGCCCGTGACCATCTGCGTCGCTGCGAGGCCTGTCGCGAGCGGGTCGAAGATTTCCGCGAGATGCTGCTACGCGTCGGCCGGCTGCCGAGCGCGACGGTCGGCTCGGCTGCGATGGACCAAGCGTTCGCGCTCTCCGTCCCAGACCGCTTGCGGAGCCAGGGAGGCACGCGATCGTTCGAGGTCGCGCCCGCACTGGCGGCGCCATTAGTCCCCGCGCCTCATGACTTGCCGCCCGCGGTGCGACCAGAAGTCAGCAGTATTCCAGACCTCTTGACCGAGCTCGAACGAGAGATCTTCCGTGACGAGCCCTTGCAGGATCATCCGATGCCGTTGTCTCCCGTAGCAGAGCCCCTTTACCCGCCGACGGCGGACCGCCCCGAGGAGATCGAACCGGTCGAGGCCGCCGAGCCCACGCTGGCCGCTGAGCCGACGCTGGCCGCTGAGCCGGAACCGGCCGAGCCGGCTCCACCTGAAATCCTTTCCGGACCCTTGCGCGAAGTCCCGGTCGATTCGCACCGGCAGGTCCAATTCAGCGACTGGGATCGCGAGCCGGAACCGGAACCGGCGCCCGAGGCGGCCCCTGCACTCGAGGCTGCTCCTGTCCCTATTCCCGTGCCGGTGACGAACAACGTCATATTCGATCAAGAGCCGGCGCTGCGCATCGATGACGAGAGCGAAGGCGTCGCAGCCACGCCGCCACGAAAGCCCGATACGGCGATGCGGATCGCCGTCGGTCTTGGGGCGGCAGCCTGTGTGCTTCTTGCCGCGGTTCTTTACGAAGGCGGCTTGCTGAAAACCCCCCAAAAGGTCAGTTCAGCGGCGGCAACGGCGACGCAGTCCATTCACACCTCGGCAACCGCGAGGGCGTCCGTCTCACCGAGCGCGAGTCCAGCAGCCTCGGCCTCGGCCTCGACCGCGCCGGTGCTCTACACGTTGGGGAACGGCGTGACCGGCGGCGCCACGTTCCGTATCCGGCCGGGGACGGCTGTCGCCGGCTATACGCGGCTGGTCTTCGATATGCACGGCAATGGGTTGCCGACGATGATCATCACCCAGCCGGATGACCTGCATGTCGCGGTGACGTTCAAAGACACGAACGTCACCGGCGCGCCCGTGAATGGCATCAGCAGCTACCACGTGACCGCGGTGGAGCCGGGCGTTCAGCAAGGGGCGGACGGCACCATTACTATCGACCTGGCGCGGCCAGTGCGCGTGACGGCCTTCACCCTACCCGCGACCGGCGGCTACGCATGGCGGCTCGTCGTCGACTTGCACACCAGTTAGCGCACATTCAAGAGTACGCGATTATTCTTGCGGCCCTTGCCATCGCGGCTGTTTGGCTAATCCTTACAGAGGTCCGGGTCAACGTTACGTTGTGCGGAAATATAGTTCCGGGCGGAGTTGGTTTCTCGTCATGTCTAGCAGGCCCCACTACAGACATGTCGCTTTGGGAGTACATCACCCATAGCAAATATCCAGAGTTTTCGTACGTTCTCGACTAGCCCGTGCTGGCTAGCCGCGACCCAACCGGGTTATAGCCACCGGCGAACGCGCTGCTGGTAGCCGCTGTAGTCGGAGCCGAACCGCTCTTCGAGATACCGCTCCTCGCGCCGGATGACGCCTCGATCAACAATGACTAGTACGGCAGGCAGCAGGATCAATGGCCAGCGAGCGCCGGCAAGTAACGACACACCCAGATAGGTAAGAGCAAAGGCGACGTACGCTGGGTTGCGAGTGTATCGAAAGGGTCCCGCCTGGACGAGGGCCGTGGTGGCCTCCCTCGGGTCCACGGGGGTGCCGGCTCGCCGCATCGACAGCAGGAACCAGACGGCAAGGGCCACGCCCGCAGCCAGGAATGGCAGCCCAACAAGGCGCAGACCACTGGACAGCCGGGGTAGTGGGAGCAGAAGGTCGAGAACAAATCCGACCAGCAAGGGACCCGCGTAAAGCAGCGGCGGCGGTGCGATGATATCTGGTCCGCGATCCCCGGACCGGGTGCCCTCGGTCATTGACCCTAAGACCTAGTTGAGGGAGGTCCGCGCG
>Ga0209808_1001241_pt1 | contig 13083 bp, 10 predicted proteins | sample GraSoiAngelo_157_FD_186171 | JGI IMG/M metagenome (GOLD analysis project Ga0209808, IMG submission 186171) | Grasslands soil microbial communities from the Angelo Coastal Reserve, California, USA - 14_1009_16_20cm (SPAdes) (version 2) | ecosystem: Environmental > Terrestrial > Soil > Grasslands ...
CACCGGGCTGTTCAACTTGCTGCGGCAGCTCGGCGGCAGCGTGGGGATCGCCATCTCGGCGACGCTGGTGCAGCGGTTCACGGCGATTCATCGGGCGGACCTGATCGCCAACGTGACGCAGTACAGTCAAGCGACGCGCGAGCGGCTGGGCGGCATCATGGCGCGGCTCATCGCGACCGGTACGCCCGCCCCGCTGGCCCAGTCGAAGGCCCTGATGGTTGTGAACGGCCAGGTGACGCGCCAGGCGATGATGCTGTCGTTCGAGCAGCTGTTCCTGCTGTTCGGGGCCTGCTTCGTGTTGTCGCTGCCGCTGCTCCTGCTGATGCACAAGAGCAAGGGGATGCCGGGCGGGGCGGCGGCGGCGCATTGACGAGATCGTTACACGACGCCACGACGGCACGTTATACGATGGGTGAGAGGGAGGACATGTGAACAAGACGACCAAGGTGGGCGTGGGAGATTGGGCCCCGGACTTCACCTTGCCCGATCAGACCGGCACGGCGGTACGGCTGCGGGATCTGATGGGCCGGAAGACCGTGGTGCTGTATTTCTATCCGAAGGATCAGACGCCGGGGTGCACGGTCGAAGCGCGGGCGTTCCGGGACAGCTACGACGCGTTCACGGCGGCGGGGGCCGAGGTGATCGGCGTGAGCGCCGATTCCGTGGCGTCGCACCGACGCTTCGCGGCCAAGCAGGGGTTGCCGTTCCTGCTGCTCTCCGACCGGGACGGGACGGTGCGCGAGCTGTACGGCGTCGAAAAGACGCTGGGTCTGTTACCCGGCCGGGTGACGTACGTGATCGACCGGGACGGTGTGGTGCGCCACGTGTACTCGTCGCAGCTGCGCGTCATGCGCCACAGCCGCGAGTCGCTCGCGGTGGCGCGGGCCCTGCGGACGGCGCCGGCCCCGGCCTAGCCGACCTCCGCCATCGCGGCGGTGACGAGGAGCGCTCGGACGATGCCGAGCGCTCCTTCGACGTTCTCGTACCACTCGGTCGTGAGGTGGGCGTCGCCGGCCTTGCCCCCGGCGCCCAGGGCGATCGCGGGAATGCCGAGGGCGATGGGGGCGTTGGCATCGGTCGACGCGCTGGTGAGCTCGGCGTCGTGGCCGAGCGCGCGATTGGCGGCGATCGCCGCCTGCACCAGGGGATGGACGCGCGGCGTAATGCCGCAGGGCCGGTCGCCCACCAGCTGCACCTCCAGGCGCAGGGGCGGCGTGCCCGTCGAACGGCTGCGATTCTCGTCGTCCGCCGCGCGCTCGAGCGCCGCTCGGACGGTGACATCGAGCTGCGCCAGGGCGCGGGGATCTTCGCTTCGCAGATCGAGGTCCAGCCAGGCGTCCTGTGGGATCGAGTTGAGACCGGTGCCGCCGCCGAGGCCGACGACGGCGCAGGTGGTGCGGGGCGCCGTCGCGATGGGGAGGTCGGCCAGCAAGGCGGCGGCGCGCCCGACGGCGTTGGCGGGATTGGCGACGCCGAAGGCGGCCCAGGAATGGCCGCCTGGTCCCCGGAACGTGACGTGCTAGCGCTTGGAGCCGAGCGCGCGGTGGATCACGCGCTCGAGGCCGGCCCCATCCAGGGCGATGAACGCGGCGGGTAGGGGCGCAGTATTCGGTAGGGGCGCAGCATGCTGCGCCCCTACATCGTGCCTCCCGTTCAACAGGTATTTCACCCCGCGTAGATCCCCCGAGCCTTCCTCGCCGACCGTGGCCGCGAACAGGATGGGCCGCGCCGTCGGGACGCCGGTCGCGACGAGGGCCTCCGCCACCGCCAGCAGCGCCGCGAGGCCGCGAGCGTTGTCCGAGATGCCGGGACCTTCGAGCCGCTGACCGCGGCGCTTCACCCGCACGTCGACCTCGGGACCGAACACCGTGTCGAGATGTGCGGCCAGCACCACGGGCGCGGACCCGTGCCCGTTCGCGAGCCAGCCGCACACATTGCCCGCCTGATCGACCCCCACGTGCGACAGTCCGATCTCGCGAAACAATTCCGCGACGCGCGCCCCGCGCGCTCCCTCGGCGCCGGTCGGCGCCGGCGTGGCGGAGAGCGCGGCCTGGCGCGCGAGGGTCACGTCGTCGGCGCGCTCGACGTGACGGCGGGCGGCGCGGATGCGCTCGTGCGCGAGCAGGCGCGAGATGAGGTCGTTCATGGGCTGGTGAGTGCACAGTGCAGTCCCAAGCCGCACGCCGCAAGCGGTCTCACAGCCGCAAGCCTCAAGTCGTAAGCCGCACGTGGGCTTACGGGGCGACCTCTTGCGGCTTGCGTCTTGCGGCTTACGGCTGGCCAAGCGACACTAGGTTCATGGACGAGCGCGAGCTGATCTACGACTGGAACCGGGCGGGCGGCGCGAGCGCGTTCGACTGGACGCGCGCCCGCGTCGACCTGAACGACGAGACGCTGCGCGACGGCCTGCAATCCCCCTCCGTTCGCGACCCCGCGCTCGACGTCAAGCGGCGCCTGCTGCACCTCATGGCCGAGCTCGGTATCGTGGCCGCCGACATCGGGTTACCGGGGGCGGGCCCGCGCGTGGTGGAGCAGGTGCGGGCGCTCGCCCGAGAGATCCGCGACGCCAAGCTGCCCATCGCCCCGAACTGCGCGGCGCGCACCGTGATCGCGGACGTCGAGCCGATCGTGCGCGTAGTGGACGACGTCGGCATCACGATCGAGGCCGCGACGTTCATCGGATCGTCCCCCATCCGGCAGTACGCCGAAGACTGGACCCTGGACCGGATCCTCCAGTCCACCGAAGACGCGGTCACGTACGCCGTGAAGCACGGCCTGCCGGTGATGTACGTGACTGAAGACACCACGCGCGCCAAGCCCGACGCCCTCAAGGCGCTGTACGGGGCGGCGATCGCTTGCGGCGCGACACGGATCTGTCTGGCGGACACCGTAGGCCACGCCACGCCGGACGGAGTGAAGGCGCTGGTCGAATTCGTCAAGCGGGAAATCGTCAAGGGGAGCGGCGTGAAGGTCGACTGGCACGGGCACCGCGACCGCGGCATGGGCCTGATCAATTGCCTCGCCGCGATCGAGGCGGGCGTGGACCGCGTGCACGGCACGGCGCTCGGCGTGGGGGAGCGGGTCGGCAACGCCGAGATGGACCTGCTGATCGTGAATCTCAAGCTGCTGGGCGCCCACCGGCACGATATCGCCAAGCTGCCCGAATACTGCCGGCTGGTCGCGGACGCGGTGGGCGTACCGATCCCGGTGAATTACCCGGTGATGGGCGGGGACGCGTTCCGCACTGGGACCGGGGTGCACGCCGCGGCGATCATCAAGGCCAAAAAGAAGGGCCACGCCTGGCTCGCCGATCGCGTGTACAGCTCCGTCCCCGCGCAGGAGTTCGGCCTGGAGCAGAAGATCGAGATCTCCCCCGTCTCGGGACTCTCCAACGTGAAGTACTGGCTCGAGACGCACGGGTACGACCCGGAGGACGAGGCGCAGTGCCGCGTTCTGTTCGAGGCCGCGAAGCGCACCGACCGCGTCCTGTCGGACGACGAGTGTCACCGGCTCCTGAAGCAGGCGGTATGGCGGTAGGGCCGTTCCGCGAAATCGAGCGGGCCTACTTCGACTTGCGCTGGCACCTGGACCCCGTCGCGGCGACGCAAGTGGGCGTGACGACCTACGACGACCGCTACGGGCGATTCAGTCCCGTCGCGCTCGCTCCACACCTCGCCGCACTCAAGTCGATCAGCGCCGCTCTGGAAGAGGCCACGACCGGCGAGCTCGAGGACGAGATCGACCGCACGGCGCTCTTGAACGACGTGCGCGTGTTGCAGCAGCGATTCGAGCGCGAGCGCCCCCAGGCGAAGAACCCCGGGTTCTGGCTGACGCACCTGCTCGGCGGGCTGCACTTCCTGCTGGGCCGGCGCGATCGTACGCCCGCCGAGCGGGCACGCGCGCTCGCGGGCCGGCTGGAGGACGTGCCGGGGCTGCTGGACGACGCGCGCGCGGCGCTGGTAGAGCCGGTGCGGGTGTTCGTGGAAACCGCGCTGCGGATCACCGAGGGCGGGTTGGCCCTCGTGCGTGACATGGGGACCGCCGTGGACGGTGCGGCGCCGTCCGAGGTCGAACGTGTAGTGGCGGCGGCGGAGCAGGCTGGAGCGGCGCTGTCGAGCTTCGCGCACGATCTCGGGCGGTGGCTGGAATCCGCGTCGGACCGGTTCGCCCTGGGCGAAGACGCCTTCAACTTTCACTTGCACTATGAGCACGCGCTGCGCGACACGGCGCCCGAGCTGTGGCGCTTCGGCATGCATCTGAAGGAGGAGGTCGAGGCCGACCTGGCGCGTCGGGCCGGGCGCTTGAACGGCGGCCGCGGCCAGCGGTGGCAGGACGTCGCCGACAGGCTGCGCGCCGACCACCCTCCCGCGGCGGCGCTGGTGGCGGCGTACGCGGAGGAGATGCGACGCGCGCGCGACTTCGTTGCGGCGCGCGGCCTGGCGGCGATCCCCGACGCTCCGCTCGACGTCGTGCCGACGCCGGCGTTCATGCGGCCCATCATCCCGTTCGCCGCGTACGACAGTCCTGGTCCCTATTCGAGCGACCGCACCGGCTGGTTCTACGTCACTCTGCCCGATCCGCGGCTCCCGGCGGAGGCGCAGGAGCGGATGCTGCGCGACCACTGCCGCCACGAGCTGGCGGCCACGGCGCTGCACGAGGGGTATCCCGGCCATCACCTGCAGCTGCTACACGCGCAGGCGCAAAGCTCCGATACGCGAAAGAACGTGTGGACCCCGCTCACCGTCGAGGGGTGGGCGCTGTACTGCGAGGACATGATGGGCGAGGAGGGGTTCTACCGCTCAGAGGAAGAAGCGTTCTTCCAGCGCGTCCATCTCCTGTGGCGCGCGACGCGCGTGCTGCTCGACGTGGGCCTGCACACCCGGGGGATGACCTTCGACCAGGCGGTGGACCAGTTCGTCACCGAGCTGCACGTGGATCGGGCCAACGCGGAAGCGGAAGTGCGCCGCTATTGCGCCGAGCCGGCGCAGCCGCTGTGCTACGCCGTGGGGCGCCGCGAGATCCTCGAGCTGCGCAAGGATTTCCAAGCGGCGCGCGGGACGAAATTCACGCTGCGCGCCTTCCACGACGCGCTGCTCCGCTACGGCGGCCTGCCGGTCGCGTTGATCCGCTGGGGCCTCGGCCTCAATGCCTAGGGGCGCCGGGTCGCCCCTCCCGCGTCAGGTCAAGGTATTCGGCTGGGTCTCGCTCCTGAACGATTTCGCGAGCGACATGATCTATCCCTTGCTGCCGGCGTTCGTGACGGGCGTCCTGGGTGGCGGGGCGGGGGCGCTGGGTGCGCTCGACGGCGCCGCGGAATTCGCCGCCGCCGTCGTGAAGCTCGGAGCGGGTCGGCTGGCCGACCGGGCGACCCTGCGCGGGCCCATGATCGTGCTCGGGTATTTCATCGCGGTGGTGGTGCGGCCCGTCATCGCGGTCACCGGGGCGGCGTGGCAGGTGATCGGGTTGCGCGTGGTGGACCGGCTGGGCAAGGGATTGCGCACGCCGCCGCGCGACGCGCTCATTGCCGACCTGACGCCGGCGGCACTGCGGGGCCGGGCGTTCGGGCTGCAGCGCGGCATGGACCACGCGGGCGCGGTGCTGGGACCGATCCTCGCGTGGTGGCTGCTCGCGTCGGGCAGCGCGGGGCTGCGCACGGTCATTGGGGCGAGCGCGGGGCCGGGAGTGGTGGTGCTGGTCCTCGCGATGTGGGCGGTCAAGGGCGCGGCAGGGCGCGGGAAGGCGCGGGAGGGCGGGGACGATTCACCGGCGCCGCCCGCGCCCTTCCGCGGCCTCTCGCGCCCTTCCGCGCCGGCTCTCCTCGCGATCTCGGCCTTCTATCTCCTCCGCATGCCCGACACGCTGATCATCCTGCGCTCGCAGCAGCTGGGCGTGCCCGTGGCGGTGGTGCCGCTGTTGTGGGCGGCGGTGCACGTGGTGCGGTCGGCGTCGAGCTTTGCGGGCGGAGCGGCAAGTGACCGGCTGGGGCCCCGGCAGACCATGTGGCTCGGATGGCTGGTCTACGCGACCCTGGCGGTGGGGATGGCGCGAGCGGGCAGCGCCGCGGCGGCGTGGGGATGGTTCCTCGGGCTCGGCCTGGTGGCAGGGCTGACCGAGAGCCCGGAGCGGGCGCTGGTGGCGCGGCTCGCGGGCGCTCACCAGGGGAGCGGGTTCGGCCTGTATCACGGAGTGACGGGGTTCGCGGCGCTGGTGGGCGGCGTGGCGCTGGGCATGGTGTTCCAGCGGTACGGGGCGATGACCGCGTTTCTGGCGAGCGCGGCGGGTGGGATGGCGCTCGTGCTCGCCTGGCCGGTGGTGGGTCGAGCGGGGCGGGAGTGACGTTGATCAGCGGTTGACCTCGGTCCCTACCGTTGTCGTCCGTCGCTTGCCGAGGTGATATGTTACGCGGTGTGAGCGCTGCGCCTCTCCTGACTGCCGCGGACGTCGAGCGTATGTCGGTTCCGGACAAACAGGTCGAGCTGGTCCGGGGACAGCTCGTGGTGCGCGAGCCGCCCGGCAGCTGGCACGGGGTTGTCGCAGCGAACCTCGCCTATTTCCTGGCGGACTTCGTCCGCCGGCTCACGTTGGGCCTGGTGTTCGCACAGGACACCGGATTCAAGATCGCGTCCGATCCCGATACGGTGCGCGCGCCGGATGTGGCGTTCGTCGCGCGCGAACGTACGGGAGCGATTCGTGCACGGGGGTACGCCGAGCTGGCGCCGGACCTACTCGCAGAGATCCTGTCGCCCGATGAGCGGCCGGCTGAGGTGCTCGCTAAGGTCGCCGATTGGCTCGGGGCCGGGACGAAGCTCGTGTGGGTGATCGATCCCGAGCGTTCCGAGGCTCGGGTGTACCGGCGCGACGGGAGCCTCTCGATCCTCCAGGAGCACGACTCGCTCGATGGCGAAGACGTGCTCCCGGGATTTTCGTGTCGTTTGCAGGCTCTTCTGGCGGTCTAGCGCTCCTTCGCCTTCCCGCGGTTTCTTACGCGGTCGTCATCGTCCCCGTCGTCGACTCTGGTACGCATCGTGACCCAGAGGTCGAACACACAGGGTCCTGTAGGGCTGCTGCACCCGACGGCGCCGGGGCGGGTCGACTGGAAGTAGAGCGTGGTGCCGTCGAACGAGAGCGCCGGACGCGCATCGACCTGCGTGCCGTTGACGACGGGACCGAGATTCACGGGAGTCAACCAGGGATCTGATGTGCTGGCGCGTGTCGACACCCACAGGTCCAACGCGCCGAGCGACCCCGTCCGGTCCGAGGCGAAGAAGATCTCCAGACCGTCGCGTCGAATGGCCGGCTGCCGGTCGACGGACGTCGAATTGAGCTCGACAACCGGTGCGCGCGGTCCGTACGATCCATCCGGCAGCAGCGCGCTCGCGTAAATGTCGGTCGCGCCGGTGCCGATCGGCCCCGACCCGAAGTACAGGATGGTCGTGCCGGTTGCGCGGTCCTCAAAGGGGTCCGGCGTTTGGTCATCGTCGGTGCCGTTGACGCCACTGCCGAGATTCACCGGAGGCTGCCACGCGAAGTCGTCGCGCTTGTCGTCGCGCCGAGAGACGTAGATGTCGTGACCCCCGAAGCCTCCTGAGCGGTCACTGCTGAAGAGCAACTGGCGCCCGTCGCGCGACAGCCTCGGCGCCTGCTCGTTGGCGGTGGTGTTGATGGTAGGGCCGAGATTCTGCGGCGGGCCCCAGGGGTCGTCGACGCCCACCCGCTGCGAGACGTAGATGTCGGCCCCGCCGATGCTCCCTGGACAGTTGCCGCAGTGGAAATAGAGGCTGCGCCCGTCCCTCGAGAGTGACGCAGCCTGCTCGATGAAGGGCGTATTGACGGGGGGGCCGAGGTTGACCGGGGCGGACCAGGCGGAGAGGCGGGGAGCGTCGTCTCCGTCCGCTGCTCCGGTGTGCGTACGCGTCGAGATCCAGATGTCGTTGCCGAGACTCCCCGCTCGATCGGACGCGAACAGGAGCGTCCGACCGTCGAACGACAGACTCGGCTGGAGCTCGGCGGCCGACGTGTTGACGAGAGTTCCAACGTTCTCGGGCGCGGACCAGGGGTCGTGCACGCTTTGACGCGTTGACATCCAGAGATCGGCGCGGGTGCCGACGCCGCCGGGGCGGTTTGACTGGAAGATGATCTCTCGCCCGTCGGCGCGGAGCGTGGGCGCGACGTCGTTGACCCCGGGAAGGCTCAGCTCGGAAACCATCACGGCGGGTCAACGACGTCGCGCCCACGCTCCGCGCCGACGGGTCCACGCGTTTCACCGTCGCGCGTGACCGCGGCCGAGTATATGTCGAACCGACTCGAGCCGGGCTCGGTTCGGCAGAAGTACAGGTTGGCCGTGCCATCTTCGGCCGTTTGCAGGTAGAACGGGTGATCCTCGTTGGCCGCCGTGTTGACGTCTGGACCGAGCGGCACGGCAGGTTCCCAGTCGAAATCGTTCTTGGTGTCCGGGCGGCGCGCCACGAAGATGTCGCTGGTCCCGGGGAAGTGGCTCGCGTCGCAGTCTACACAGCGCGAAAAGAACAACAGGTGGCCGTCCCGTGAGAAGGCGGGCGCCCCGACCGCCTGTGTGGGCCCAAGGCCGCCTTCGAAATCGTCCGGCACGAGCTGCAGCTTGACCGGGGTTTGCCAGGCGCACTCAGGGCAGTCGCGGTGGGAGATCCAGATACCGTAGCCGCCCGGCCGGTCCGACGTGAAGTACAGACTCAATCCATCAGGCGAAAGGGTTGGGTCCTGGTCCAGTCCGTCGGAATTGACGGCCGCCCCGAGATTCACGGGGTCGGACCACGGGGAAAACCCTGACCTCGCGTCAATGCCACGCAGCGAAGCCAGGAGCATGTGGTCGCCGGGCTCCGGCGACGTACCGGTCGAGGCGTCGCGGCAGGCCGCACCGGCGAGGGTGACGAGCAACAAGGCGGATCTCAGTTGCGGTCTCACGGTCCCTCCCTGAGCGAGTGCGGCTCTCTGAGCCGCGTGCGTGTGGTGACCCAGATGTCGAACATGTCGCTGACATTGCCCGGCCGCAGTGCCGAGGCGAAGTACAGCGTCGTGCCGTCGAACGACAGCGCCGGGCGGAAATCATTCGACTGCTCCACGTCGGGAGGACGAGGCGGGCTGTTGACGGCCGACCCGAGGTTCACGGGCGCCGACCAGGGATCCGCGGTGCTCGCGCGGGTCGCAACCCACACATCGGAGGCGCCGTTCGTCCCGGGTCGGTCGGAGCCCAGGAACAGTTCCAGCCCGTCCCGCCGGATCGCCGGCTGCATGTCGTTAAAGGGAGTGCTGAGCTCGGCCACCAGTGCTGCCGGACCGAATGTCCCGTCGAGCTGCCGGGTGCTGGCGTAGATGTCGTCGCCACCGGGTCCTCCGAGGCGGTTCGAGGCGAAGTAGAGGATCGTGGCGCCCGTAGCTTCGTCCTCGAAGAAGGCCGCGTCTGTCTCGTCCGCAGCGGTGTTGATCCCGCTGCCGAGATTCACGGGCGCTTCCCACCCGAAGTCGTCTCGTTTGTCGTGTCGTCGCGACACATAGAGATCGAACCCACCGAATCCGGCGAGGCCTGCGCGGTTGCTCGCGAAGTACAGGCAGTGCCCGTCGAGGGAGAGAGTCGGGGCGTTCTCTTGGCCCGCCGAATTGACCGTGGGACCAAGATTGTGCGGCGGCCCCCAGGGGTCCGTCGTGCCGGTCCGTTGCGAAACCCAGATGTCTCTCAAGCCCGAGCCGCCTCGACCCTGGCCCGCCACGAAATAGAGAGAGAGCCCGTCCTTGGAGAGGAACGGATCGGTGTCGGCAAACCGAGTATTCACGACGGGGCCGACGTTGACAGGCGGGGACCAATCGGAGAACTGCGGAGAATCGTCGGTGGACTCGTCCGAGGCCAGCAGTCCGCGTACTCCTGGCGGAGGCGTGCCGGTCGAGTCGCCGCGGCAGCCCGCGAGGGCGAGCGCGAGATACGCGATGGCCCGGACAAACAGCTTCCAAGACATAAGGCACCTCCGAGGTAGTGAACTGGTCGGCTTGTGCGTGGCTGGCCGGGCCGTAGGTTTGCGAACATAGTCTCTGGCTCTCACCGCCCCGTGACGCGCGGGTCACCGCCGCGGTGATGCCTGGAACGTGTTGCGGGACAGCGCCTTGGTCGAGCTTCGGATCCTCGGCTCGCTTCAGTTGAGGGCGGCGGACGGGCGGCAAGTCGACACGCTCGCCCGTCATGCGAAGCGCACGGCCCTGCTTGCCTATCTCGCCGCCTCGAGCCCACGTGGCCCCCACCGCCGCGACACACTGCTCGCTCTCTTCTGGCCCGAGTCGGATGCACCCCACGCGCGTGCGGCGTTGAATCAGGCTCTCTATGTCCTGCGCTCCGCGCTGGGTGAGGAGGCGATCGCGCCGCGTGGAGACGGCGAAGTCGTGCTCAGTCGCGAGGCCGTGTGGTGCGACGCCGCGGCGTTCGAGGCGGCACTCGACGCCGGACGGCCCGGCGACGCGTTGGCGTTGTACCGGGGAGACCTGCTCGAGGGATTCTTCGTGACGGGCGCGCCTGAGTTCGAGCGGTGGCTCGAGCGTGAGCGGGCGCGACTGCGCGAGCGCGCGTCGCAAGGTGCCTGGGCGCTGGCCGAGGAGCGGGCGGCTGTGGGGGATGCGGGCGAGGCGGGGCGTTGGGCGCGTCGCGCGGCCGATCTTTTGCCGGCTGACGAAATCACGGCCCGCCGACTGATGACGTTTCTCAACAAACTGGGCGACCGGGCGGCGGCGGTCGCGGCGTACGATGCATTCGTCTCGCGGCTGGCCGCGGAATACGAGCTGGAGCCTTCGAGCGAGACCCAGGCTTTGGCAGACGCGATCCGCAAAGGCGCGCCGCGGGCACCGGCCTCGGGTCGGGCTGGCCCGGTCTCGCCACCTGAGCCCCCCGCGGTGAGCACCGACCGACCGAAGCGCCCGACGCGAATGCTGCAGGGGATCCTCGCAGCCGCCACGCTGCTGGGCGCGCTGGTGATCGGTGTCGCGGTGCATCGCCGCGGAGAGGCGACCATATCGGAGGGCCCGCGGGTCCTCGTCCTGCCGTTCCAAAACCTCGGCGCGCCCGCGGACGCATACTTCGCGGACGGGATCACTGATGAGATCACGGCTCGCCTTGCGACGGTAAGCGGTCTGCAGGTCATCGGCGGGCAAAGCGCTCTCCACTACAGGGGGACGGACAAGACGCCACGACAGATTGCGGCGGAAATCGGGGCGGACTACCTGCTCGAGGGCACGGTAAGCTGGCAGCGCTCACAGCAGGGGAGGGGGCGCGTCCGTGTCAGACCGCAGCTGATCCGCACGCGCGACGAGACGCAGGTGTGGGCCACAGTCCTCGACGAAGACCTAACAGATTTGTTCCCGCTGCTCTCCGAGGTGGCCCTCCGGGTCGTCAGCGAGCTGCACGTGGCGCTCGCACCTCCCCGGCAGCAGAGACTTGCCGCCGCGCCAACGACGAGCCTGGAGGCTTACGATTACTTCTTACGGGGCCGCGCCATTGCGAGGGGGACCTGGAGCGCCACCACGAATCTCTCCGCTATCCAGATGTTCGAGCGCGCCGCGGAATTGGATTCCCAGTTCGCGCTCGCCTACGCACGGCTCTCGTTTTCCCACACGGAGGCCTACTGGCTAAACGAACTCGGTCCGGAGCACCTGAGCCAGGCCAAGGCCGCCGCCGAGCACGCGCTCGAGCTCGATCCGAACCTGCCGGACGCGCACGTCGCGCTGGGGCACTACTTCTACGCCTGTTGCGCGGATTACGATCGTGCGTTGCAGCATCTCAACACGGCCTATGCCGCGCGCCCCGGCGACGCGCAGATCGTAATGCTCATCGGGAACGTATACAAGCGACGCGGTGACTGGAAGAACGCGATCCGCTCGTACGAGCGTTCGGCCACGCTCGACCCTCGATGGGACGCGCCGTTGTTGAACCTGGGTCAGGCGCACCTATGGCTACGTCACTACGACGAGGCCGAGCGGGTCAGCAGGCGGGCGCTCTCCCTCGAACCGCGAGAGGGGTTTGCCTACGCTACGTGGGCATCCGTTCCTGTGTTGCGGGACGGCGATCTCGCCGCCGCCCAGCGGGTTGTGCTCGAGGCGGCAGCCCTATCGGATGGCAACGAAGGCATGACATTGCCGTTCTATCTTGAGCTCATGGGTCGTAGACCGCGCGCGGCACTCGCGCGCGCCAGCAGCAGCAGACCGGCCGGTTGGGCGTGGGATCAATGGCTGGGGAACGAGCACGTGCGGAAGGGGGTGGCCCTTCGCTTGCTCGGCGACTCAGCTGCGGCGCGTCAGCAGTTCGATTCCGCGCGCGCCGAACTTGAGGGACGCCTCCCGGCCGCAATGCAACGGTCGCTTCGCGCATACGCCGTGCTCGCCAGTGCCCTGGCCGTTGCCGATGCGGCACTCGGGCGCCGCGCTGAGGCGATCGATCTCAGCAGGCGTGTAGCCGCCTCGGATCCGCCGGCCGTTGACGCCATCGCTGGTCCTGGGGCGCTTCAGAACCTCGCCCTGGCATACGTCTTCTTGAATGACAACACGTCCGCGTTGAATGTCATCGAACGCCTCCTCTCGATTCCCTCGTGTTTTTCACCTCAGCTACTGCGCCTCGATCCCCTGTGGGACCCTCTCCGGGGTGACCCGAGGTTCGAGCGGCTGGCGCGGGTGGCAAAGTAACAATCAGGGGCCCGAGTGTAGATTGAAGCCATCATGCGCACCCCGCTGCTGCTCGCAGTTCTCGGCACCGCACTGGCCGCCTGCGGCGGCTCCGTCACCGGCGGTGGCGCCAATCCCGCCGGGGCCGGACCGGGCGAGCCGCACGACGTCGCGTCCGTGCGGCTGTTCGATTCGACGGGTGGCGAGCTGACGTTTCACATGCCGCTGTTCGACAGTGTCCCGCTTCGGGTCGTCGTCCGCATGTACGCGGCCAACGGGCGCTACCTCACGAGCGTCACCGGCGGCCAGGACATGCAGTTCACCTTCACCCCGGCCGGGCTGGCGTCGTCCACCCCCGTGACGGGACAGCCGCTGGCTCGGGACGTCCTCACGGTCGCCGCCCCGGGAACGGGC
>Ga0209808_1001243_pt1 | contig 13081 bp, 8 predicted proteins | sample GraSoiAngelo_157_FD_186171 | JGI IMG/M metagenome (GOLD analysis project Ga0209808, IMG submission 186171) | Grasslands soil microbial communities from the Angelo Coastal Reserve, California, USA - 14_1009_16_20cm (SPAdes) (version 2) | ecosystem: Environmental > Terrestrial > Soil > Grasslands ...
CTCCGTGCAGATTGAAATCGTTGCATTTACCGAACCACAACCGGTAACCTTCCCGGGCCATGCTGACTCTACTTTTGTCTCTGCGAGATTGTTTCCGGGCTCGTGCCTTTCTGCAAGCAGAGATTCTTGCTCTCCGACATCAGCTTCTGGTCTTGCAACGTTCGAACCGCGGTCATAAGCTCCGTCTCGGTTGGGCTGATCGAGTCCTGTGGGTTTGGCTCTCGCGGTTGTGGAACGATTGGCGATCGGCGTTGCTCCTTGTCAAACCGGAGACGGTTATCGCTTGGCATCGCAAGGGATTTCGCCTCTATTGGAGATGGAAGAGTCGGTGTTGCGAAGGTCGCCCGACGGTATCTCCGGAAGTTCGGAATCTCATCCGGCACATGAGTCTCGCCAACCCTCGCTGGGGCGCTCCTCGCATTCATGGGGAACTCCTGAAACTCGGTATTCAGGTGTCGCAGGCAACAGTCGCCAAGTACATGGTCCGGCACCGGAAACCTCCCTCCCAGTCGTGGCGAACCTTTCTCAAGAATCACGCCAAGGACTTGGTTTCTGCAGATTTCTTCATTGTCCCAACGATTGCGTTCCAACTCCTATTCGTCTTTGTGATTCTCGATCAGGCCCGCAGACGTGCGATTCATTTCGCGGTGACCGCTAACCCCACAGCAGAATGGACAGCCCGTCAACTTTTGGAGGCTTTCCCCTGGGACAACGCTCCGCGTTACTTGCTGCGCGACCGCGACCGCGTGTACGGTGAGAAGTTCTGTGAGACGGCGAAATCGATGGGCATTCGGGAAGTCCTGGCTGCGCCGCGATCGCCGTGGCAAAATCCCTTTGCGGAACGACTGGTGGGCTCCATCCGTCGCGAATGCCTGGATCACGTCATTGTTTTCCATGAGGCCGGGTTGCGCCGGATTCTGAAGGATTATTTCGAATACTACGAAAGATGCCGTACGCATCTGTCGCTCGAAAAAGATGCGCCCGTCAGCCGACCCGTCGAGCTTCCTTCGCTCGGTCAGGTGATCGAGATTCCGAAAGTCGGCGGCCTGCATCACCTTTACTCGCGCAAAGCTGCCTGATCGAAGACTGGCCTGCAAACGCTCGCGTGGGAATGCAGAACGAGCCGTGTGCCCGTTTGCTATGCGAACTTTAGTTTTTGTGGCAGGACGCTTGCCCTTCGAATTGTTCCGAAAGGTGACGGGCGTGCAGTACGAAATAACTTCTGGTGGTTGCCCGACGAGGTTTTTGGTAGGGACACGCGTCCGGTAATCAGACTTTTGTATCGGAAGCGCCCAAACACAAACACACCGTGCTCATGCATGCGCCTTGCCCCTTCGCGCTTCCGATACAATCCTAAGACTTTTCCCGGTAGCGATCCGCCGAGCTAAGCATCAGATTGCTTCCGGATCGCCGAACTAACCAGCGGAGTTAGCTCCTTTCTGCGCTAGTGGCGAATCCCCATTAGCTTTCTGTTTAGCCCAGAGTTACCAAATTCTCGTCCGAGAGGGATTTCTTTCCCTAACGGATTGAAGCAAGGTTTGGCTGTAATCGTGCAAAACTCAGCTTTGGCTTCGCGCAGGATAGGAATATTTAGATCGGCATCTTTCCAGAGTAGATGTCCTGCGGTTCGCTTTCCTTTTGGAGTCAGCGCCAGGTAAACACCCGATTGACGCGTACTTGGAACATTGGTAAAGCGAGTCGCTACGGTCTGCGCGACTTCGGGACCTGCTTCAAGGGTTCCGTCTAGTTCCGTCAGATTAACGCCAACGGGGTTGCCAAAAAGCGGGAAACCTCTCCAGTATTTCTGCTTCCATCTTGGGGAAGGGGGCGACGATGAACGCCAGGTTCCTCTTCAAATCCGCATTCCTTAAGCTCGCATTTCCGCTTGCTATTCTTGCTCTGGCGGCACTCGCCGCACCGGAGCGCGGGTCAGCGCAGGTCCTTTACGGGTCGATTGTGGGGAACGTGAAGGACTCGACGGGCGCTACCGTGCCAGACGCTGTCGTTTCGATCGTACAGGTGGAGACCAAGCGCGCCCGGCAGGCGACCACAAACGAAGCGGGTGGGTATACGTTCGCCACGATTCCGAGCGGCACCTACATCCTGAAAGTTAGCAAGGAGGGCTTTTCACCTTTCACGGAAAACCAGGTGCCCGTCACCATCAACAGCGTGACACGAGTGGATGTAACCCTGAAGATCGGCAGCGTGTCGCAAGCCGTCGAAGTCACGGCCGAAACGGCCTTGCTGCAGACGGACCGGTCCGAGGTTCGTGCCGAACTCACGGGCCGGGAGCTGCGCGAACTTCCGGTGCCCGTGCGTAATTACCAAAGCATGTTTCGGATGATTCCTGGCTTTTCAGTGCCAACCAATGAGCACTCGGTGCCTTCTAACCCCTCGCGGGCACTGCGCTACAACGTAAACGGAACCAGCGCGAGCTCCAACAACGTGCGTATCGATGGTGCCAGCAGCTACAACATCTGGCTTCCGCACATCACCGCTTACGTACCGCCGATGGAAGCCATCGAGACTGTTAACGTCGTCACGAACAGCTTCGATGCGGAGCAAGGACTAGCCGGCGGCAGCGCAGTAAATGTGCAAATCAAGAGCGGCACCAACGACTTCCATGGTTCAGCCTTTGAATATCATACAGACAACGCTCTCCGGGCACGCGGCTTCTTCCTACCAACGAACCAGGTTAAGCCGAAACTGGTCTACAACCAGTTCGGCGGGTCCATTGGCGGCCCGATAAAGAAGAACAAGGTTTTCTTCTTCGGCGACTATGAAGGGACTGTTGACAGGCGGTTGGCCGATGGGCGAGTTTCGGTCCCGACGCTGAGCATGCGCAATGGCGACCTGACAGCCTCACCAAGCCGTATCTTCGATCCATTCTCAGGGAACCCAGACGGCAGTGGCAAGACAGAATTCACGAACAAGGTGATTCCCTCGACCAGTATCGATCCGATTGCACAAAAAATACTCAGTTTCATCCCGCTCCCGAACCTTCCCGTCTCCGGCTTTGTGAACGACTATTACGCCACCGGGTCTTATCTCTTCGACCGCCGCGCCGGAGATACCAAAATCAACTGGAATGCAACCTCGAAGCTGAACATCTATGGGCGGTTCAGCATGATGCATTTCGACTTGCACTCGCCGCTGGCCTTCGGCGACACGGGCCCGATTTTGGGCAGTGGGGGGAACCCCGGCACGGGCTGGGGGAACACTTACAGCTACACGATCGCGGGTAACTATTTGTTGACGCCGCACATGATAGTAGACGCGCATTTCGGTTGGACGCGCATGGACACCAACTCCGAGCAGCCGGATTTAGACCGGAACATCGGCCGGGATGTATTGGGCATCCCGGGAACGAACGGCACTCGCCGTTTCGAAGGCGGCTGGCCGCGCTTCCAGTTTCCAAACAACAGCTTCGCGACGTTCGGCGCCACTGAGGGCTACATGCCTTATTACCGTAGCGATCCGCAATACCAGTATGTCGCGAATCTCGGCTGGATCAAAGGCGCTCACAACATCCGGTTGGGGATGGACCTATACCGACAGCATCTGAACCACACACAGCCCGAACATTATACGGAGACCCAGCCAGCTTCGGGTGGATTCCGCTTTGATCGCGGCCCAACTACGATACCTGGGCAGACTGATAGCGACTACAATGCGTTCGCGTCTTTCCTGCTGGGAGCCCCTGCGAACCGGGGCAGAATCCTTCAGGTTCCGGACATCTATCATACGCGGACGTGGAGCTACAGCTTCTACGCGCGGGACCAGTGGCAGTTGAACCGCAAGCTCACCCTGACCTACGGCACGAGGTATGAATACTTCCTCTACCCGACTCGCGATACGCGAGGCGTCGAACGGTACGACTTCGCCACGAATAAGATGTTGGTTTGCGGTATAGGATCAGTGCCAGAAGATTGCGGCGTGAGTGTGAGCACGACAATGTTTGCGCCACGGTTCGGCTTTGCGTATCGCGCAACGGATACATTTGTCGTTCGCGGCGGTTACGGCATCACTAACGATCCATTCAACATCGCCCGCAGCCTTCGGGCCAACGTACCTGTTCTGCTTCCATTCATTCAGACTGGTCCAAACTCCCGGGTTCCTGTGGGCCACTTACAAGATGGGATTCCGCAAATCGTGGTGCCCGACTTTTCCAGTGGTGTCGCCAGCATTGCCGGCAATCTTGGCCTGAACACGACCTCGACGGATTTCGTGCGAGGCTACATCCAATCTTGGAACGTCACGCTGCAGAAAGAATTCTGGAAGAACCTGGTTGGCTCGGTCGGTTACGTGGCAACACGGCAAGTCAAGGCGCTAGGATTGCTCGAGCAGAACTATGGCTTCCCTGGGGGCGGCAAAACCAGCCAAGTACTTTGGTCCGCGTTCCAGCGGGACGCAGATACGCAACTGGTGGCCCCTATCGGGAACAGTCACTACGATTCCCTCCAGGCTACCTTGGAACGCCGATTTTCGAATGGCCTGCAGCTCAATGCCTCCTACACCTGGGGCAAGGGAATCGGCATTTACAACGTGCGGGAAAGCACGGACAGCCCGGCTATCAAGATTCCCGCGTTTTATACCCTGAATCGCGCTGTCTTTGGCTTTGACCGTACCCACAGCTTCAATCTCGCCGGTATTTATGAGCTGCCCTTTGGCCGGTTGAAAAAGGGTGGCCATAACGGCTTAAGCAATGCTTTGACGAGCGGATGGCAGTTGAACTGGCTGTTCAGTTCCTACACCGGTCTGCCGTTTGGAGTTTCGGCCTCGGGAACCGGACTGAACGCGCCGAAGAACTCACAGCGTGCCGACCAAGTCAAGCCGAACGTCCAGAAGTTGGGTGGCATCGGGGATACCCCGTTCTACGACCCGACAGCTTTTGCTCCGGTGACGGCTGCCCGATTCGGGACGGCGGGTTTTAATGCGCTTCGCGGCCCCGGGCTGGTGAACCTCGATTTCGGCTTGTTCCGCGATTTTCGGATGACCGAGCGATTGCACATGCAATTCCGCGCCGAAGTGCTGAACTTCAGCAACACACCCCACTTTGCCAATCCCCGTTCGGACGTCAGCGGCAGCAAGTTCATGATCGTCGACAATGTCGTAAACAGCGGCCGCGAACCGTCTGGCGATGAGCGGGCGTTCCGGTTTGGACTCCGACTCGGTTTCTAACACTTAGGAACGGAGCAGCGACAAATTCGCAGCCTAATGTCTGATAAACCAAGCGGACACTGGGGTCGCAAACTTCTGCGGACGTTCGAACGCTCGCCCGCAGCACTTATGACCCGACAACCTACTTCAGCCGTTAGCCATAACTCCTCCGTTCGCCTCACGCGTAGCGTCCGCCGCCGAGCGGCTTCGTTCAAACGCGCTTGTGTTGACCGAACCGATCAAATCAAATCCCGGATGGGGGGCTTCGTTCAAACGGCGTTCTGGGAAGTTCGCAGCGAACCCTTCGGTTCTTGACTATCTCAGGATGCCAGTAGCAAAGGAAAAGCCCCGGCTCTGTAGAACGTGAGTCGGGGCCATTCTTTTCTTGGGTCCAGGGGGATCGGTCCAACTTCGGTCCAATTCAAGAGGGTGATTGCGCGACCTTTTCGGCTGTAAGCGACACCAGATGCAGCACTTATTGGATTTTTACTGCCTTCTTTAACAGCCGATGGGTTTTTACGGCTCAGCAGTGCGGTACACGATGCGCAGTTGCATAGCCTGCGAGTGAAACCCATCAACGCGCTCCATTCCGAATGGAACTGATCGAGCACACGATTAAAGGGGACAAGGATGTTCCGTGTCTGCGCATCGGGCTCCGTTACGTCCGGGGGCTTCCTCCGAAAGAAACGAACGTCCCCTGAGATTGCCATAGGCTGTAACAATGGTTTTGGCATCGGCAGCCTGTGCTACGAAATGGCAGACCATGCGCCGAATCCCGAAACTTGCTACGCGCAGAACGAAAAACAGAGAATTCTGAGGACCGCTATCCGGCGTCTACGACCGAACCTCCAAGTCGTGGTTCAGATTCAACTGCAAGGGCGTTCGATGCGGGAAACAGCAGAAACATTGGGTATTTCTTTCTCAGCAGCCAAAGGACGACTGTTCCACGCCAAGAAGGCCCTCTGCAGGTCGGTCATCACGAAGCTGGTGGACCAGCCTCGATTTGCCAGCAGGCTATGTGTCTTGCGCCCGGGACTCGTCGGCGCGGCGGTAGGGCGAACAAGGTTCCACGATTAAGAGCAGTCGAGTTACAAGAAGAAAGGAGATGTGCATGTCGTTGCAAACCAAGGAACATCAAAACTTAGAATCCCAAGCACCTTCTGCCCAACAGCGGGAGGCGGTCAAGACCCCAGTAGCGGATTCGCCCCGCCACGAGGAAATCAGAATTCGAGCATATGAAATCTATATTGAACGTGGCAGGCAACCGGGCCATGACCTGGATGATTGGCTTCAGGCTGAACGAGAACTCGAACCTAAGGTGCGGCATACACATGCCAAGGCGCGGCGGCACAGGTCAGGCGCCTTCATGCGCTCACAGGTCTGTTTGAAATCCTCAGCCGGGTCTCTCCACAGCAAATCGTGAATGGAGGTGAACACGGGAACATCGACTCGAAGTGTCGCGAGAGTGCGAAACAGCAGCGCATCTTGCCACGCAGCGAAAAGCGACTCGGCAAGGGGACGCGCTCTCCGTACCATCGGATCCCAGTGACGCCAATCTTTCGGAATGTCTTCCAGGTGAGGATATTGCGAGAAAACAGCCGCTGCGGTCTTGGATCCCCATCCTGCAATGCCGGGGTAGCCGTCCGCACTGTCGCCTACCACAGCCAGATAGTCAGGAATCGACGATGGTTTTATTCCGAACTTTGCGATTACGCCAGCCTCATCGCGGAGAGCGTCGCGCCGGCGATCTAGTTGTACGACTCGCGAGCCCACGACGCATTGGCTGAGATCTTTGTCGGGGGTGCAGATAATAACCCGCCGAGCGCGATCATCCTGAGCTGCTTTCGCTGCAGCCGAGGCGAGTGCATCATCGGCTTCGAACTCGATCATCGGCCACACCAGCACTCCCATGGATTGCAGCGCATGTTCGAGAATTGGGAACTGCGACAGCAGTGCCGGATCCACGCCTTCGCTAGTCTTATAGTCCAAGTAAAGATCGTTCCGAAACGACTCAATCACATGGTCGGTCGCGACTCCGACGTGAGTTGCTCCTCCCTCAATCATGGAGAGAACCGACCCAAGCACTCCGCGAACTGCACCAATCTCCTGACCACAGGTGTCTTTGGCGGACGGCACGGCGTAGAAGTAGCGGAATAGCTCGTAGGTCCCGTCAATGAGGTAGATATCCATGAACTCGACTCAGTTAGCAGGCAAAGTTGAACCGAATGAACGATCCTAAGCCCTATCCATTGCCATAAAGAGATTGTTTCACGTCTCGCTAGCCAACTTCCTCCTTGATCACGCTTCGAGGATTCTTATCCTCGCGAAGCGCAACAAACTTCGAATGGCGGAGCCTACTTGCTTCAGTCCATTCTAGGAATTCAATCTGAGCGACCGCTTCTGGCCTCAACCACACTGCCTTCTTCATTTTCTCAGCGTTGAGTTCTTCGCCAAATCGTGACCGCCTCGTCTCCGGCAAATTTACGAACGGACATTCCGCTGTCACCAGATGCTTCAACTTCGAAAAGACTTGTCGCCGAGACGCAGGTACGAACCCGTTCCGCGTTCTTGCGACATACGTCAATTTGTCGCGGTCATAGTAGCCGACGATCAGCGAGTCAAATCCGTGGGGTCCGGGAAAATAACCGCCGATGACGAACTCTTGCCCCCGATTCACGCGATATTTGATCCAGGCGCCGCTCCGCTTTCCCGGTTGGTAGTGGCTGTCCTTTTGTTTTCCGACGATTCCTTCAAGCCCTTGCTCGCGGACGGCAGCGAGCAGGTCCCTTGGCGCAGCCTCGACGTAATCCGCAATCCTGATTCTCTTGTCGTTGACAACAAGAAGAGCATTCAGGAGCATTCGACGCTCGATCAACGGAAGACGTGTCAAATCACGATCCTTCCAACACAACAGATCGAAGACGTAGTATTGAATTCGAGCTGCTTCGGCGCGGAAATTCTGCAAGAGATTGAAGTTGGGTCGGCCGCTGTCGTCGATGGCGACCACCTCGCCATCCACAACCGTTCCCTCGGGCAGATCGGCGAGTACCTCCACGATCTAGGGAAACTGTCTGTTAAGAGATTTTCTGTTCCGCGAGAACAACGTCATACCAGTTGGCGACTTCACGGCCAGCGCTCGATATCCGTCGAGTTTAATTTCCCAAATGCACGGCGCGCCCTCAGGCAGCCTTGACACCGATAGACACTCCATCGGCTCGATAAATGACGCCTGTGTTCTGGGTAACGAAGCCAAGCGTGCCTGTATTTTTCGTTGCATCGCGTTCCTTAGGAAAACAAAGGCCGAGCAAATAAGCAAACGCTCGCACTCGTTTGGACCCCGGAATAAGATGGATGCAAGATGGCTGCCCGCAAGATCATTCATGTGGACATGGACGCGTTTTACGCGTCCGTGGAGCAGCGGGACGATCCGCAGCTCCGTGGCAAGCCCGTTGTTGTCGCATGGCGCGGGAATCGCTCGGTGGTGTGCGCTGCTTCGTATGAAGCGCGAAAGTTCGGCGTGCGTTCCGCTATGCCCGCAGTTCGTGCCGAACGTCTATGCCCTAATGCAACATTCCTGCCCCCGGACTTCTCGCGTTATCGCGCGGTATCCCGCCAGGCCCGCGAAATCTTCCAACGCCACACCGACTTGATTGAACCGTTGTCCCTCGACGAAGCCTATCTCGACGTTTCGGAGAACAAGACTGGCTTGCCTACCGCAACACAAGTGGCACGCACGATTCGCGAACAGATCCGCACGGAACTGAGCTTGACGGCATCGGCAGGGGTAGCGCCGAACAAATTCCTAGCAAAGATTGCTTCGGACTGGAAAAAACCGGATGGGCTCTTTGTCATACAACCGGAAGAAATAGATTCGTTTTTATTGCCGCTGCCCGTGGACCGTCTGCCCGGAGTAGGCAAAGTCACGGAAGAAAAACTGAAGCACCTTGAGGTACAAACGATCGCCGACCTGCGGCGAATGGATTTGCCGACACTCGAAGGCCGCTTCGGCCGCTATGGCGTTCGTCTCTACGAGTTGGCCCGGGGAATCGACAACAGCGAGGTAGTCCCTGATAGGCCAACACAATCCATATCCGCCGAGGACACCTTCGAACACGATGTCTTGCTGGCCGAGATGGAACCTATGATTCGAAGACTTGCGGAGCACACATGGACCGCCTCGCGCAAGGAATCACGAATCGCTCGCACCGTCGTACTGAAACTGAAGACCAGCGAGTTCAAGATTCTCACCCGTAGCCACACGCCAGGTTCTCCGCCTGCTTCTTGCGAGGAGCTGACAAATGTTGCCCTATCACTGCTAGAACATGTCGGCCTCAGCCCGCACCAGCCGTTTCGCCTGGTTGGCGTCGGCCTGAGCAACTTTTGCGACCCTGAGGATGTGTCCGCGCAGTCGGCTCTTTTCACCTAACCACAAACCGTTGTGGGTCAGGTGCCTAGTGGACGCGAGCGAGCCAGACTTGATGGTTGCCATTGGACTGAAGGCTTCCTGGCCAGTTAGCAGCGGTCGAGATGAAGACCACGTAACGGCCGTCCGGCGTGATAGCAGGGGAATCGGAAAACTGACTGTTGCCTTGGATGCCAGTGTTACTGTCCACGGACAGCAAGTACGTTGTTGGGACGCAACTAGTCGGAGAATTCGCGCATGTCATCCGAACGTAGACTGCACTGGAGCGATAGGAATAGGACAAGAGATTGTCTGCGACGGAAATGAAAGCGACATAGTTTCCATCGTTGCTGGAAACGGCTTCAATGCTGCCACTGTCGGCCTGCCCGCCGATGTAGGTTACGGAGACACGGTCGGTGTGTGGGATACAACCTGCTGGAGCGCCGATGCAGTCGTCGTAAACAAACGCACCAACCATCTGCCCGGTATCACCAGAGACAAGATAGTTAGTTTCGGCATCAAAGCCAGAGAAGCGTGCATTCGTACTTAGAACCCATCGGCTAAAGCCGGCCGTCGGAGGAGTTCCACCGTAGCCAACGAAAAGGCTCTGATTGCTTGGCGTACAGCCAACGGGTGCGCCAAAACAGGTGTCGTGCAGGACCGCGGAGGCTCTCGGGTCATTACGTATAAGATTGGTCGACTCAGCAATGAAGGATATGTACCGCCCATCCGCGCTGATCGAAGGGCAGCATGCGGGAGCATTACTCTGACTCCCGTCGTCAGCGACAGAAACCTTTGAGGTGCTGGGAGAGCACCCATTAGGCACACCAATGCATGTGTCTCGCACGAAGATGTCCAGCCATCCGTTCGTGTCGTTGGGCACTAGGTTTGTGGCAGCGGAGTTGAAGGCGAGGAAACGTCCATCAGCGCTGATCGCTGCGTCGCGCGAATCACCATAACTGGGATACGTTCCCGTAGGTTGACTCCCGTCGGTGGCGACAGACACCAGAATAGTGGTTGGGACGCAGGCGGATAGCGCACCCAAGCAGGTGTCCCGGACAAAAACGTCCGCGGCTCCACCAGTCTGCGTGCTTCCCGGAAACAAATTTGTAGCGCTGGAATCGAAAGCTACGTAGCGCCCGCTCGCGCTGATCGCTGGCGACCGGCTATTACCATTCGGCAGTGAGCCGTCGTTGCCCACCGAAATGCGCGTCGTGGTAGGCGTGCATCCCGTCGATGCGCCGATGCATGTATCGCGGAGGTAGATATCAGTGAAACCGCTGGCAGGGCCAGGAACCAGATTCGTCGAATCGGATTGAAAGGCCACGTAGCGACCGTCGGCACTAACAGCAGGAGGAGTATAAGTGTGGCCATTACCTGGGGTCCCGGCCGGTGCTGCCGAAACCAACTGAATTACACCGATGCCAGCCGGTGGCTGTGGAACTGGTCCAATGAAAACCGGGAGGGCATTGGAAAGGCCTCCGCCGGGTGTTGGATTAAAAACGGCGACGGACGCTGTGCTAGAAGCGCTCCGATAGCTTGCGGACACAACGGCGTAGGCCAGAGTACCGCTTACGAACGTCGTCGCCAGAGTGGATCCGTTCCACTGGACGACGGAAGAAGGAGAGAATCCGCTTCCATACACGGTGAGGTAGAAATCCGGCCCGCCCATCGCGACGGAGCTTGGGTCGAGGAAGACAATACTTGGCACGGGGTTCGGACCTCCAGCATAACCCCCGGTGCCACCCCCGCCCCCGCCGGAGGCTCCTCCGGCAGCGCATCCGCCTAGAGCCAATAAAGCTGGCAAGACAAGCGCCAGGAGAACCTTACAGGCTGCCAGAAAAACCCTGCGTAATATGGTCCGAATCACGTCTCGGCCCTACCTTCCACACCTAGCTGGAGCAATATGCAGTCCAGTTCAGAGTGGTCTGTGACTAGCTCGGGGTGCCTCAATCATGAATTTCTGGTCAGTGTCGTACCGGCAGTTGTGAACTGGGAGGACATATCCGCTCAACCTGCTCTCTCCAACTAGAAGCGTAAGTGATTAATGAAAATCGCGGGACCGCGTGTCCGCTGCAGTGATGGAGAGAGGTAACACGCGGGAAGCCTTGACGGAAATGGTGTGGTCCTGATTCTGCAGGACACCTTCAACGCAAAGGAATTTCTCACGGTTGATCACAACGCGGTATTTCTCGTAAAGATCAGGATTCACAATCACATTCGAAATTCCTGTCTCATCTTCCAGACTCAAAAAGACGAAGCCCTTCGCTGTTCCCGGACGCTGCCGAGCGATTACGCATCCTGCTACCCGCGTGTATTGGCCGTCCGGCACGCGAGGCAAATCGCACGCTCGTTTTACTTGGAGCTTGGATAGAGCTTCCCGGCAATACGTCATCGGATGCGGACCAGTGCTCATGCCCGACCCGTGAAAATCCGCAATAAGACGCTCTTCGTCCGTCATCTGACGCAGTGGCGACAATTCCATTTGCTCCGGAATCGCATCCAGTAACGGGCCGGCAGGCCTGGCCGCGCGTTCCACTTGCCACAGGGCAGTTCTTCGATGCACTCCCCTTCCAAGAGAGTTCAGCGCACCAATCTCGCTAAGCGTTACCAACTCTGGTTTCTGCAGTTCCGGGACACGGCGGACCAGATCATCAATCCCCTCGAACGGGCGCTTCTGCCTCTCCGAGACAATCTTGTCCACCGCTGTCTGCCTCAGCCCCCGGACGTAACGGAACCCGATGCGCAGGCACGGAATATCCTCGTCCCCTTTAATCGTGTGCTCGATGGTGCAGTTCCAGTCGGAGAGTAGTGCGTTGATCGGTTTCACTCGCAGGCCATGCAACTGCGCATCGTGCACCAGCACCGCCGGGCTGTAAAAACCCATCGGCTGATTGTTGAGCAATGCCGCCGTGAACGCTGCCAGATAGTGCTGTTTCAAATACGCGCTGGCATACGCGATCAAGGCGAAACTCGCCGCGTGCGATTCAGGAAAACCGTAGCGCGCGAAGGAAGTAATTTGCGTGATGATCTCTTCCTGAGTTCCGGGACTGAAGCCGTTTTTGGTCATGCCACTCCGCAGCTTGGCTTCGATTTTTTTCATACGTTCTTCCGAGCGTTTGAAGCCCATCGCTCTGCGCAGTTCTTCCGCTTCACCACCTGTAAAGTTCGCCGCCACCATTGCGATGCGCAGCAGTTGTTCCTGAAACAGTGGCACTCCCAGAGTTCGCTCCAAAATCGGTTCGAGCGAAGGATGAGCGTACGTGACCGGTTCCTTGCCTTGCCGCCGATTCATGTAGGGATGCATCATCTTTCCGACAATCGGGCCGGGCCGAATGATGGCAACCTGCACAACGAGATCGTAGAACTTCGCTGGCGCGTTGCGCGGTAGTGATGCCATCTGCGCGCGGCTCTCCACTTGGAACATTCCAACCGTGTCCGCCTTGCGCAACGTTTCATAGACTGGAGGATCGTCGGGAGGAAGTTGCGCTAGGTCGACCGGTTTGCCGTAGTGCTTGG